>Flurry_p1__coassemble_146_pt1 | contig 79874 bp, 63 predicted proteins | sample Flurry_p1__metabat2_high_PE_018 | metagenome-assembled genome bin Flurry_p1
AGTTTCCTGCACTATAAAAACACTGTTTCAGACTGATTAATAAGCTATTCTGTCGATAAAATCAGCCAATCTATCTATAATTTTACATAAAACTTGGCATAAAACTTCTTATTAGAAAAAAAACTTTCTACTTTTGCGACTTGTAATAATAGAACTCATTTGCAAATGAAAATAAAATTTTTACAGCTTATTGTTGCTTTTGTAGCAACCTCTTTTGTGACAACCTCGTGTCTGGATACCAATGAAGTAACAATTGAATACGGGGCTGAATCTAGTATCACGGCTTTTTCTGTAGGTACACTGAACATTACCCGTGTAGGTAAAGATGTCAGCGGGAACGACAGTACTTACAATGATACCATCAATTGTAGCAAATATCCGTTTACAATTGACCAGGTTAACCGTACCATTGAAAATAAGGACTCACTGCCTGTTGGAACGGATGCAACCAAAGTTCCTCTTTCGATTACAGCTGATACCTACTATATTTTCTATGAAAAAATGTCGAACGGAGAATTTAAGGACACTTTATGGACTTCTGCCGACTCACTGGATTTTACAAAAACTTATAAGGGCAATGGAAATGATATAGGAGTTCTATTTAAAGTTTTAGCTCCGAACGGCGTTTTCGGTAACCCATATACTGTAAAAGTAAATGTCCATAAGCAAGTTCCGGATATATTGGTATGGAATTCTATTCCGGCATCGTTTACCGGAGGTAGTATTGCCAACCAAAAAGCCATTTATCACAATAAGCGAATTTATGTGTTCGGTAACCAAAACGGTAAATGTGTCATGACTTCCATCTCTACAGACAGAGGAAATGTCGGAACATGGACATCACCTGCCGACCTGCAAAATGCGAACCCTATTACAGCTACGTTATGGAACGATGAATTTTACATCGTGAAAGACAATGGGTTGTGCAAGGTGCTGGAAGACGGCACTTTACAGTCTGTTTCAGCGGATGTACAGTTAAAAACACTATTGAGCGGTGCTTATACCGGAGCGCTTTATGGTGTTGATGTCAACAATCAGTTTGTAACATCGACCGACGGTTTGCAATGGACTGTAGAAACAGGTAAGGCTTCGGTTCCATCATCCAGAATTTACTCTTTCGCACATACATACGAACATAATACCAGTTTTACAGGAATCACCCTTATAGGGAACAATCCGGATACCAGTGTAAACGACTCGACAGCAGTAGTATACGGACGACTGATTAACGAAACAGAATGGAGCTTTTATGAACAAGGCAGAAACGGATGCCCGAATTTTGAGAATATAGCAGTTGTAGACTACGATGACAGACTGTTGGCCTTCGGTGGCGGACTGACTAAGGACGGTAAAGAAACAATCGCACCATTCAGTGTCTTCTACCAATCTAGAGACAATGGCAATACCTGGCAGCGTGTAACCAGTGCACTTGCTTTCCCGAAAGAAAATGCAGAAAAAGGTATCAAAACCTTTGCAACCAAATATACCGATGCACACAAAAACTTCTCTTGTGTAACCGGTGATAAGGATAAAAGCAATAACTTTATTTGGATTATTTGGGAAGACGGCTCTCTGGAAAGAGGCTTGATTAACCGCCTGCATTTCCAAAGTAAATGGTAAGTCTTAACTTTTAAAGAATATCGTGCCATGACATACAAGGAACAGATAGATAAAAACAAAATACCGGCTCACGTTGCCATCATTATGGACGGCAATGGCCGCTGGGCTAAGCAGAAAGGGCAGATACGCAGTTATGGGCATCAAGCTGGCGCAGAGACCGTTCATATCATAGCCGAAGAAGCGGCTCGACTAGGTGTAAAGTACCTTACGCTTTATACTTTTTCTACAGAAAACTGGAACCGCCCTGCGGATGAGGTTGCTGCACTGATGAGCCTGCTGATGGATTCGATTGAAGAGGAAACTTTCATGAAGAATAATATCAGTTTCCGAATCATCGGCGATACGTCCAAATTGCCCGAACAGGTTCTGAACAGACTGAACCAATGCATAGCAAGAACATCTGTAAATACCGGTATGTGTCTGGTACTGGCGCTAAGTTATTCTTCCAAATGGGAAATGACAGAGGCTGTGAAACAGATTGCTGCAGCTGTCTGCTCCGGAGAAATAAATGTGAATGATATAACAGATAATACTATAGACAAGTTTTTGTCGACCAATTTCATGCCAGATCCTGATTTGCTGATCAGAACAGGCGGAGAAATACGCTTAAGCAATTATCTCTTATGGCAATGTGCCTACTCTGAACTGTATTTTTGTGATACATTCTGGCCAGATTTTAAAGAAGAGGAATTCTGCAAAGCTATTTGTGAATATCAAAAAAGAGAACGCCGTTTCGGCAAAACTAGCGAACAATTATAATTGATAAAAATGAGTAATCGTATCCCACTTATATTTCTAACATGTGCCTGTGCATTGAGTACCGCAAATGCTTATGCACAGACAGCTACAGCCACAGAAGAGGAGGAAAGTAATCCGGTTGTATTATATACTGCAAACCCTAAGAAATATGAAATTGCAGGAATAAAAGTACAAGGAGTAAAGAACTATGAAGATTATGTGCTCATCGGTATCTCCGGACTTTCTGTAGGACAAACCGTTAATATCCCTGGCGATGACATTACAGCTGCCGTTAAACGCTATTGGCGGCATGGCTTGTTCTCGGATGTTAAAATATCTGTGGAAAAATTTGTCGGCAACAAGGCTTATTTACTTATCGAGCTGAAGCAGCGTCCGCGTATTACAGACATCAAATTCAACGGGGTTAAGAAAAGCGAACGCGAGGATTTACAGGCTAAGCTGGGCAATATGGTAAAGGGTATGCAGATTACTCCTAACATGGCAGACCGCGCCAAAATCCTCATAAAGAAGCACTTCGATGAGAAAGGTTTTAAGAATGCCGAAGTTGACATTATCGAACGCGAAGATCCGGAAAATAAGGAACAGGTATATGTAGATGTCAATATCGACAAAAAAGCTAAGGTTAAAGTACACCAGATTACAATTGACGGCAATACTATCCTGACGGACAAAAAACTGAAGCGTATAATAAAGAAAACGAACGAAAAAGGTAAATTGGTTAACCTTTTCCGTCCGAAGAAATTCATCGACGAAAGATACGAAGAAGACAAACAGAAAATTATAGACAAATATAATGAACTGGGATACCGCGATGCACAGATTGTGGTAGACAGCGTTTCACCTTTCGATGAGAAGACGGTAAACGTATATATGAAGATTGAGGAAGGACAGAAGTATTACCTGCGTAACGTTACGTGGGTAGGAAACACTGTTTATCCGTCTGATCTTCTGAACGAACAGCTTCAGATGAAAAGAGGTGATGTCTATAACCAGAAGCTGCTGAACGACCGTCTGTCGAACGATGAAGATGCAATTGGTAACAACTATTATAACCGTGGATACGTGTTCTATCACTTGGATCCGGTAGAAGTGAATATTGAAAATGACTCTATCGACCTGGAAATGCGTATTCAGGAAGGCCCGCAGGCTACTATCAGCCATGTCCGCATCAATGGTAACGACCGCTTGTACGAAAACATCATACGACGTGAATTGAGAACACGTCCGGGTGACTTGTTCAGTAAAGAAGCACTGGAACGTTCGTATCGTGAAATTGCCCAGATGGGACACTTTAACCCTGAAAACATTGACCCGGGAGTGGTTCCGGATGCTGCTAACGGTACGGTTGATATCAACTGGGGACTGGAATCGAAAGCTAACGACCAGGTAGAGTTTTCTGCCGGTTGGGGACAGACGGGTATCATCGGTAAACTGAGTTTGAAGTTCACCAACTTCTCTTTTGCCAACTTATTCCGCAAAAACGATAACTACCGTGGTATTCTGCCACAGGGAGACGGACAAACGCTGACCATCAGTGGACAGACCAACGGTAGCTACTACCAGTCGTACAGTGTATCCTTCTTTGACCCTTGGTTTGGTGGAAAACGTCCGAACTCGTTCTCTGTATCAGCCTACTATTCTTCACAGACAGATATCAGCGACCGTTACTATAATCAGGCATGGCAGAACAGTATGTGGAACTTTCACAGTGGATACAACACCTACTACAATAATAGTTATGATATAGGCTCGTTCTCTAACCCAGACAAATACATCAAGATGTTTGGAGTTTCTATGGGTTGGGGTAAACGTTTGAGATGGCCGGATGACTATTTCACCCTGAGTGCAGAGCTGTCATACCAACGATTCTTACTGAAAGACTGGAGTTATCTGTATGTCCGCTTGAATGACGGTACTTGGATGACAAACGGTAAATGTAATAATATCAGCTTGAATCTGACCTTATCTCGTAATTCAACGGATAACCCGATTTTCCCACGATACGGTTCTGAATTTACCGCATCAGTGCAGCTGACACCTCCTTACTCGCTCTTTAGCAAAAAGGATTATTCTACATATGGTACAGAAAACCACGAAGAGGCAGAAAGTATGTACAGATGGATTGAATATCACAAGTGGAAATTCAAATCCAAAACCTATACGGCACTTACATCAGGTAAGAAATGTCCGGTTATCATGACTCGATTCGAATTTGGTTTGCTGGGCCACTATAATAAACACAAGAAGTCTCCGTTCGAAACCTTCTACATGGGTGGTGACGGTATGACCGGCTACAGTAGCAACTATGCATCCGAAACCATTGCATTACGCGGTTACGAAAATGGTTCACTATCCTACGCAGGCTATGCTTATATGCGTCTGGGAGCAGAATTACGCTACCCGCTGATGCTGGAAAACTCAACCAGTATCTATGCATTGAGCTTTGTTGAAGCCGGTAATGCATGGGACAATGTAAGCAGCTTTAATCCGTTCAGCCTGAAACGTTCTGCCGGTGTGGGTGTACGTATCTTCCTGCCAATGGTAGGTATGATGGGTATTGACTGGGCTTACGGTTTCGACAAGATTAACGGCTCAATGAACTCAAGCGGCAGCCAGTTCCACTTTATTATTGGACAAGAATTTTAAATTTACGAGGTATGAAAAAGTTCTTCTTAATAATGCTTATAGCCATGGCAGGCGGTATTACTGCTAGTGCACAGAAATTTGCTTTGGTAGATATGGAATATATAATGAAAAAAATTCCAGCCTACAACGAAGCGAATAAACAGCTTGAACAACTGTCGGGTAAATGGCAGTCTGAAATAGAACAGAAAGCAAAAGAGGCAGAAACACTATATACTGCCTATCAGAATGCCAGCAAAATGAGTGAAGCTCAAAAGACAGAGAAAGAAAATGCAATTGTAGCCAAAGAAAAGGAAGCAGCGCAGTTGCGCCAGCAATACTTCGGTCCGGAAGGAGAAATGATGAAGAAACGTGAAGAGCTTATCCGCCCTATCCAAGATGCCGTTTACGAGGCGATAAAGGATATAGCAACCCGTAAAGGGTATGATGCGGTCATTGACAGAGCTTCTGCACAAAGCATGATTTTTGCATCTCCACGTATTGACATCAGTAATGAAGTACTTTTGAAATTAGGATATTCAAATTAATTTCATACATTTGCAACCGGAACTTTTTTATCGAATTATTAATAAATAGACTTTATAATTATGTTGAAAAAAATTGCTTTATTACTTTTAATGATCGCTCCATTGAGCGTTTTTGCACAGAAGTTTGGCCACTTCAAGTCAATGGATATCATCCCAGTTATGCCAGAATGGTCTAAAGCACAGACAGACATCCAGGCTATGCAGAAACAGTACGAAGACGAAATCAAACGTGCTTCTGACGAATTTAACAAGAAGTTCGCTGAATACCAGCAGGAAGCTTCTAAATTGCCTCAGAACATCCAGGAACGCCGTCAGAAAGAGCTTCAGGAAATGCAGGAAAAAGGCATGCAGTTCCAGCAGGAAGCTCAGCAGCAATTGCAGAAAGCATATGCTGACATGATGGAGCCAATTTATGAGAAACTGGAAAAAGCAGTTAAGTCTGTTGGTCAGTCTGGCGGATATACTTATGTATTCGACTTGAACAGAACTGATATTCCTTATATCAATGAATCACAGTCTACTGACGTAACAAATGCCATCAAGACTCAGCTGGGTATAAGCCTGACTGCTGTACCAGCAGCTCCTGCCGCTCCTGCTGCAGCTCCAGCAAAGTAATACAAAAGAAGTATTGATACTACCTTATATTTCGCAGATAACACAGCGGGAAAATAAAAACAGACTGTGTTATCTGCGTTTTTTCATTTCATGAAAACGGAGCTTATGATTACATTATCAAACAGCCTTCCCGGCCCTATCGGCGTATTTGATTCGGGATATGGTGGACTGACAATCCTCAGTAAATTCAGGGAAATATTGCCGGAATATGATTATATTTATTTAGGAGACAACGCACGTACACCGTATGGTACACGTTCGTTTGAAGTAGTATACGAGTTTACACTTCAAGCAGTCCGGAAGCTTTTTGATCTAGGTTGTCCGCTGGTTATCTTAGCCTGCAATACAGCCTCGGCAAAAGCCCTGAAATCCATTCAGCAAAATGATTTGCCTTTTCTGGATGCCTCCCGCCGGGTATTAGGAGTTATACGCCCTACGGCCGAACAAATTGGCCATCTTACCCGGAACGGGCATGTTGGTATTTTGGCCACAGCCGGAACGGTAAAGTCAGAATCATATCCGCTCGAAATACACAAACTGTTTCCTCAGATAAAAGTTACTGCAACTGCATGCCCGCTATGGGTACCCTTGGTAGAAAACGGAGAGGCAGACGCTGACGGTGCCGACTACTTTGTCAAAAAGTATATTGATGAGATATTGAATAAAGACCCTGAAATAGACACATTAATACTAGGATGTACACACTATCCTCTACTTATTGATAAAATACGAAAATATACTCCCGAACATATTCAGCTGATGCCTCAGGGAGAGTATGTAGGCCAAAGTCTGAAAGATTATCTAAGCCGGCATAAAGATATGGACAGCCGATGCTCAAAGAACCACAGATGTATGTTTCTGACCACAGAATCTGTAGATAAATTCAAAGAATCGGCATCTCTCTTTCTACACGAGGAAATTAGTGTGAAAAGTATCACACTGGAATAATTATTCGGATGGCATTTGTTTCAGCAGACGTTTGCTGAAATAGTGCACCGGATACCATACAGAGAGAAAACCAACGAGCAAGACAGTCAGGAAAATCAGCAAAATATCTGTCAGATGAATACTAACCGGATAAGCATCGATTACAAAGCTACCTGCAGAACTTCCTAAGGAAATAATACCAAAATGCTGCTGTATAAAGCACAATAACAAACCAACTAGAATTCCGGCCACTGCTCCAATAAATGATATCATACGGCCCTCTAATAAGAAGATGCGGATAATCAACCGGTCGTTTGCACCTAGATTGCGCAAAGTCAGAACATCTTTCCGCTTGTCTATTATCAACATAGACAGGGAACCGATAACATTAAAGCAGGCTATCATTAATATAAAGGTCAGGAAAAAATAAGAAATCAATTTTTCTACTTCCATAATACGGAACGTATCAGCCTGTTGTTGATAGCGGTCCTGTACCCGAAACTCGTTACCTAACAGTGCTGTTATTTTTTGCTTTGCCTGAGCTACAGAACACCCCTCTTTCAGTTTTACTTCAACAGAAGAAACTTCGGTTGTATACTGGAAAAGGCGGCGTGCAAAATCGAGTGAGGTCAGCATATAATTCATGTCGTATTTCTCCTGACTGACAGCGAAGACCAAACCAGAAGAAAACAGCTTACCGGAAACAAAGCTGAACGAAGGATTGGAAAGGTTCACTTTACTTCCACGCTTGGGAGCATAAACGACCAGTGGGTCCAAAAAGCGAACGCCTGAACCGAGAACAGAGACTAGCCCCATCCCTGGTATAACATAATCGGCCACTTCATCGTGCAAAACAGGATTTCCCCTACCATATAAAATACTGTCTATAGCCGACTGCTGTTCGAAATTATCCTCTACCCCTTTTACCACAACCATGGCCTGACGGTCCTGATACTTCACCATTGCATTATCTTCCAGCGTGCGAGTTATAAGCTCTATTTCCGGTATTTCGGTAAGCTTTACTATTCTGGCGTCCTCCCCATCGAACACCTTGCCGGAAACAGCCGTAATCTTTAACTGTGGATCAAAAGCGGTAAAAAAAGTGGCTACCAGATCCTGGAAGCCATTAAATACAGACAAAGTACACACCAACGCCATCGTAGCCAAGGCCACTCCACAAACGGAAATAGCAGAAATAACATTAATGGCATTGTGCGATTTCTTTGAAAAAAGATACCTTTTCGCTATATAAAAAGGAAAATTCACAAGCTTATTCTTTCAAAAGTTTATCAATCTTTTCAACATAATCCAGCGAATCATCAACAAAGAATTTCAATTCCGGAATAATCCGCAGCTGGTGGCGCACTCTGTTGCCTAACTCAAAACGAATACTTTTGGTATTATCGTTGATGTTCTTGATAATTTCTTCACTCTTTCCAGAAGGGAAGATACTTAAATAAACACGCGCATAGCTCATATCAGGGCTGATACGAACAACACTTACCGAAACCAGTACACCGTGCATGGCTTTGGTCTGAAGCAAGAAAATCTCACTCAGTTCTTTCTGAATAAGACGAGATATTTTATTTTGTCTAGTAGTTTCCATATATAATTACTTTTTGCGAATAATTGTAAGACCATCCCTTAAAGGAAGTATTACTTTCTCTACGCGCGGATCGGCAGCAACAAAATCATTAAAAGCTTTTATTCCGATGGTCTGCGTATCTGTATGATGCGGATGTTCTTCGAGTACATGCCCATCCCATAAGGTATTATCCGCAATAATGTATCCTCCTGCATTCATTTTCTTGAGGACCATTTCATAATATTCCAAATAAAAGCGCTTGTTACCGTCCATAAAAACGAGGTCGAATGTAATATCCATCGTAGGAACCATTTCCAAGGCATCACCGATATAGAATTTTATTTTATCGGCATAAGGAGATTTTTCGAGCCACGGACGGGTAAAGTCTTCTTGTTCATCATTAATCTCGAATGTATGGAGCATAGCTCCTTCTTCCAAGCCCTCGGCCATACATAAAGCCGAATAACCGCTGTATGTTCCTATTTCGAGAACTTGCTTGGGACGAATCATCTGTACAAACATTTTCAACATACGTCCCTGAAGATGCCCGGAAGCCATCCGGGGACGCAGTAATTTTACATGCGTCGCCCGATATAATGCCTTCAGGTATTCTGTTTCTTCATCAATATGCTGAAGAATGTATGCATCAAGAGCATCTGTTTCCTTCATCTCTTGGCATTCAGCTATTAAAGATAACGGTTACTGTTTGGTAAAACAGCGTCATCTGCATACTGCAAGACATCACCTACCTGATTAATTTCCAAGAAAGAAGTTTTTGTACCTTTCTTACCACTACTCAAATAGGCAACCATATCTTTTTCACTCAACACGCCATCACCGATCAGGCGACGCAATGCAGTGAAATAATATTCCTGACCGTTTGCTTTTTCAGGCATATAAATCGCTTCTACGCCATATGACAATGCCAAGTGACGCATTGTTTTCTCTTTATAGCAGATTGCCATCACAGGGAATTTACCACGGAATGCAGCCAAATTACGAGCAGTAAGCCCACTAAAGCTATCAGTAATAATTGCACGGATAGGCATCAGATTAGTAGCATTAACAGCCTGCTTAGCCAAGAATGAGGTAACGTCTGTATTTTCTGGAGTCAAAGGAATCTGGATATCGTTTTCAGACAATTTATCTTTTTCAGCCTGAGCTGCAATCTTAGTCATAGTCTTCACTGCTTCTACAGGATACTTACCATAGGCAGTTTCACCACTCAACATCAAAGCATCTGTACGATAATAGATGGCATTGGCAATATCTGTTACTTCAGCACGGGTTGGACGCGGATTGTTAATCATGGTATGCAGCATCTGAGTAGCTACGATAACCGGTTTCTTAGCCAAAATACATTTCTTGATCAACAAACGCTGAATACCTGGAATACGTTCCTGCGGAACTTCGATACCCAAGTCACCACGAGCAACCATTACTCCGTCGGCAACTTCAAGAATTTCATCAATGTTATCTACGCCCTCCTGGTTTTCTATTTTTGCAATAATACGAATATCGCTGTTATGAGCATCCAGAATTTCACGGATATCCAAAACGTCCTGTTTGTTACGGACAAAAGAGTGAGCTATAAAATCAATATCCTTTTCAATAGCATACAGAATATTGTTACGGTCTTTTTCTGTCAAAGATGGAAGATTGATTCGAACGCCCGGTACATTCACACTCTTACGGCTTCCCAAACCAGCATCATTTTTTACTTCACAGAACAGCGTATCTTCATTTTTATCTACAACCTGAAGCTCCAACTCGCCATCATCAATCAATACTGAAGCACCTACACTTAAATCTTTTACAAAGCCTGAATAGGTAACAGCTATGCACTCACGTGTTGTTTCCTGATCCGGATTTCCTACAATACGTACTTTATCACCTATTTTAAATTCAATTGGTCCTTCTGCAAGTGCAGTAGTACGAACTTCAGGACCCTTAGTATCCATTAGTATACCGATACGGTTAGAAACCTCACGAACATTAGCAATCAGTCTTTCAAAACCTTCACGGTTAGCATGAGCCGTATTCATACGCACTACATTCATACCAGCCTTATACAGGTCTCTAATAAACTCTACGTCACAACGCAAATCTGAGATGGACGCTACAATCTTTGTTTGTTTGAGCATCATAATTTTTAGTATATTACTGTGTAATTATTCATTTATTGAAAAAAGACTCTACAGCCAGTCTGTAAGAAGCAAGGCCAAAACCACATATAACTCCTTTACAAGCACATGAAATCATTGATTTATGACGGAATTCCTCTCTGGCATGTACATTCGAGATATGCACTTCTATTACAGGCGCTGTTATTGCACGGATAGCATCCTGCAGTGCAATAGAAGTATGCGTATAAGCCCCTGCATTTAAAACTATACCATCATAATCGAATCCAACTTCTTGGATTTTATTTATCAGCTCTCCTTCTATATTGGACTGAAAATAAGCAAATTCTATATCAGGATACAACGCCACCAAATGTTTATAATAGGTATCAAATGACATTGCACCATAAATAGAAGGCTCTCTTTTCCCCAGCAAGTTAATATTAGGGCCATTAATGATTTGTACCTTCATACTTTTCTCGTATTTGTAACTTTTATTACCTTTGTAGGAGTAATTTGGGGACAAATATAGAAAAAAGAATGGAAATCAACGAGAAAAACGGCAAGATTATAATAAAGTATAAACAATATTTAAAATTAGAGAAATCCCTATCAACCAATACAGTAGAAGCATACCTTACCGACCTTGCGAAATTAATAGCTTTTCTGGGAGAAAACGGCAAGAGCATAGATAATGTTTTTTTGAAAGACCTTGAAGAGTTCTCTGCCGGTCTGCATGATATAGGTATACACCCACGCTCACAAGCCAGAATTCTTTCCGGACTAAGAGCATTTTTTCGTTTTTTACTGCTTGAAGGTTATCGGGAAGATGATCCGTCAGAACTTTTGGAATCTCCCCAAATAGGGAAACACCTCCCCGAAGTATTGACTATCGAAGAAATCGACCGAATGCTTGAATGCATCAACAAAAGCACCCGGGAAGGACAACGAAATGCCGCAATCATCGAAACGCTGTACGGCTGCGGATTACGCGTTTCTGAATTATGCAACCTAAAGCTGTCGGATTTATATCTGAATGAAGAGTTTATCAGGGTGAATGGCAAAGGAGGAAAACAGCGCCTTGTTCCTATATCCCCACGTGCCATCAAAGAATTAAATCAATATTTTATCTGCCGGAACGAAGGACTTATCAAGAAAGACTTCGAAGATTATGTCTTTATCAGCCGATTTGGGAAAAACATTTCCCGTATAATGGTTTTTCATATTATTAAAGAACTAGCTGATGCTGCCGGAATACGCAAAACGATCAGCCCACATACATTAAGACATTCATTTGCAACACACTTGCTCGAAGGGGGCGCCAATCTAAGAGCTATTCAAGCCATGCTTGGACACGAAAGTATAGGGACAACAGAAATCTACACCCATATAGACAGAAGCTTATTAAAGAGTGAAATACTTGAGCACCACCCCAGAAACAAACAAAACAGTTCTATTTACAGGGCCAACGAGTTAAATTGAGCTTTTTAATCTTTTTTTTATCACAAATCGAAAAATATTCGCTCCAAATTAATTGATAACAGAGTTTTTTTCTATCTTTGCCCCAAATTAGGTACTTGAATATAAGATTTTAATATTTATACAAACTAATATTTAAAAAACCATGATTAAAAAGTTGTATTTGCCATTAGTGGCATTGCTAGTTCTTGCTTTCTCTTCATGTAGCAAGATGGGTGAGTTGGACCCAAGCTATTTCACAACTAACCCTGAAGTATTGGAAGCAATTGGTGGTAAAGTTCCTGTAACTATCACTGGTAAATTCCCTGAAAAATACTTCAAGAAAAACGCAGTTGTTGAAGTAACTCCAGTTTTAAGATGGGATGGCGGCGAAGCTAAAGGTCAGCCTGCTACATTCCAGGGTGAAAAGATCCAAGGAAACGACCAGACTATCTCTTACAAAGCTGGTGGTTCATACACTATGAAAGCCAATTTCGATTATATTCCTGAAATGGCAAAATCTGAATTGTATTTGGATTTCAAAATTACAAAAGGTTCTAAAACTTACACTATCCCTTCTGTAAAAATCGCTGACGGTGTTATTGCAACATCAGAACTTCCTACAGTAGGTTCTGCTAATGCAGCTTTGGCACCAGACGCATTCCAGCGTATTATCAAAGAAGCTAAACAGGCTAACATCATGTTCTTGATCCAGCAGGCTAACCTGCGTGCCAGCGAACTGAAATCTGAAGGTTTGAAAGATTTCCACAGCACTGTTGCTACAGTTGCTGCTGACACTAAAGGTCACAAACTGAACAACATCGAAATTTCTGCTTACGCTTCTCCAGATGGTGCAACAGATTTGAATACAAACTTGGCTGAAAACCGTCAGAACAACACTGAAAAATACATGAAACAGCAGTTGAAGAAAGGCAAAATCGAAACTATCCTCGATGCTAAATACACTGCTGAAGACTGGGACGGATTCCAGGAATTGGTTTCTAAATCAAACATCCAGGATAAAGACCTGATCTTGCGTGTTCTTTCTATGTACTCTGATCCTGAACAGCGTGAAACTGAAATCAAGAACATTTCTTCAGTTTACAAAACTTTGGCTGACGAAATTCTTCCTCAGTTGCGTCGTGCTCGTTTGACTGCTAACTATGACATCATCGGCCGTAGCGATGAAGAAATCATCGAAGCATTCGACAACGATCCTAAAGTATTGTCTGTAGAAGAAATGTTGTATTGCGCAACTCTGACTAACGATGCAAACCGTAAGGCTGCTATCTACAAGAAAACTACAGAAATCTATCCTAACGACTACCGTGCTTACAACAACTTGGGTATGTTGTCATACGTTTCTGACAAAGCAACTGCTGAAAACTACTTCAAACAGGCTGCAGGCAAAAACGCTAACGCTTGTGAAGTAAACACTAATCTTGGTTTGTGCGAAATGTACAAAGGTAATGTTGCTAACGCTGAAAACTACTTGAGCAAAGCTACAGGTGCTAACACTGCAAACGAAGCTTTGGGTAACCTGTACATCAAACAGGGTCAGTACGACAGAGCTGTAAACGCTTTCGGTGACACTAAGACTAACTCAGCTGCATTGGCTCAGATTTTGGCTAAAGATTACAACAAAGCTAAATCTACTTTGAGCGCAGTTCAGAACCCAGATGCTTACACTGACTATTTGATGGCTATTGTTGGTGCTAGAACTAACAACGCTTCATTGGTTAAGAGCAGCTTGGAAAATGTTGCTAAGAAAGATGCTGCTTTGGCTGCTAAAGCTGCCACAGACCGCGAATTCGCTAAATATGATGTAAAATAATCATATAGCATAAATTCAGAAAAGCCGGAATTGTTTAATTCCGGCTTTTTTTATGCAAATAAAAGTAGATTTATAAAAGAAACTCTTTTAAAATATGTATTTTCGCACAAAATAGAAAATTCGACAAATGAAAAAACAACATTTATTCATTTTACTTCTCACCTTTTTTTATAGCTGCAACAGCAATAAGTCCTTAGAAATTGAGGCGGAAATAACTTCACCACAGAAGGACACCTTATACATCATACACGATGACCCTGTTTCGAAGATTGATACGGTTTATCTTGAAAATAATAAATTCAGTTATCAAACTCCGATTGATACTATCACATTGATAAGATTGTATACAGAGAACAACAAATATATTCCTCTGATTGCAACTCAGCCGGGTAAAATTAAAATAACCGGAACAATGGAACAGCCTATTCTGACCGGCAAAGGAAGTTGTATGGAAATACAACACTTCAACGACTCCATCGGGAACAAATATACAGGCAAAGATTTAATAAAAGAAACAGAAAACTATATACGGAAACACCCGCAGTCTTTCCTTAGTGCCTACTTAATAGACAAATACTTTATACAAGTTAAAGAGCCTGACTATAAAAAAATAGAGGAACTTATCAATTCATTGAGCGGAACGATACGCGATTGCAGAATACTGACCGTAGCACAAGAAGATATTAAAAGAAACCAGAAAGAAACAAACTACGTATCCTATTTTACATGTAAAGACAGAAACGGGAAGTTTGTCGGTATTACAGAAAATAAGAACTTTACATTGCTGAACTTTTGGGCCAGCTGGGATAAAGAAAGCTGCGAACAAAAGGACTCCATTCATGCTATCTTGCCTAAGATAAAAAAAGGCAAGCTCACAGTAATCAATCTTTCACTGGACAGCAACGAAGATGAATGGTCAAGCCAATGTAAACCGGATACAACAGCATGGAAAGAATGTTGTGACTTCAAAGGATGGAACAATAATGCTGTACTCCAAAATAAGATTGCGAGATTGCCCCAGAATATTTTGATTGACAACAGCCGGAAAATCATTCAAAGAAATATCCAGCCACAGGCATTACCAGATTTGATAGAAAAGCTGATTCAAGAAAAAGAAGCGCAAAACAAGAAAAAGAAATAACCATTAGAAAGGAAACCTTATGCTTGTCAAGTTATTTGGAGCTGCCGTACAAGGTATTGATGCAACAATCATTACCATAGAAGTAAACAGTTCAAGAGGAATAAAATTTTTTCTGGTCGGACTGCCCGATTCTGCAGTAAAAGAGAGCCATGAACGCATTGTATCCGCCTTGCAAGTTAATGGTTACAAATTTCCCACATGCCAGATTGTTATCAACATGGCACCTGCTGACATTCGGAAAGAAGGTTCTTCATACGACCTTCCATTGGCTATAGGTATCTTAGCAGCAACAGGAACAATTAATTCGGACAAGCTAGGGAAATATTTATTAATCGGCGAGCTGAGTCTGGACGGCAGTCTGCAGCCTGTAAAAGGTGCCCTACCCATCGCCATTGCTGCACGGGCACAAGGATTCGAAGGTTTTATACTCCCCAAACAGAATGCCCGCGAAGCGGCAGTAGTAAATAACTTGCAAGTTTACGGGGTAGATAATATTACTGAAGTGATAGATTTCTTCAACGGAAAAAAAGAACTGATTCCCACGATAGTGAACACCCGCGAAGAATTCTACCAAAACCAGATTAATTTTCCGTTCGATTTCTCGGATGTCAAAGGACAAGAGAATGTCAAGCGTGCCCTGGAAGTAGCAGCAGCCGGCGGACACAATCTTATTATGATAGGTGCTCCGGGAAGCGGCAAATCAATGATGGCCAAACGGCTTCCCAGTATCCTCCCCCCTCTTTCATTAGGCGAAAGTCTGGAAACAACCAAAATTCATTCTGTTGCGGGAAAACTCAATAAAGACAGCTCACTTATTGCTACACGTCCTTTCCGCAGTCCTCATCATACCATATCACAAGTGGCTATGGTCGGTGGAGGAGCCTCTCCACAGCCTGGCGAAATAAGTCTGGCACACAACGGAGTTCTGTTTCTGGACGAGTTACCCGAATTCAACCGAAGCGTTCTTGAAGTCCTAAGACAGCCGCTCGAAGACCGGCAAATCACGATTTCCAGAGCCAAATACACTTTAAACTACCCTGCCAGTTTTATGCTGGTTGCATCTATGAATCCGTGCCCTTGCGGTTACTATAATCACCCGACACGAAACTGCGTATGCAATCCCGGACAGGTACAAAAATATCTGAATAAGATATCAGGACCTCTTTTGGACCGTATTGATATCCAAATCGAAATCGTTCCTGTTCCCTTCGAAAAGATTTCGGAACAACAACCAGGAGAAAGCAGTGCCTCTATCCGCGAGCGCGTCATCCGTGCGCGGCAGATTCAAACAGAAAGATTTGCCAATTACCCGCATATTCACTGCAATGCCCAGATGACCTCAAAGCTTTTGCATCAATATGCACAGCCGGACTCCCAAGGCTTACAGCTCCTTAAAAATGCCATGACCCGGCTCAATTTGTCAGCACGGGCCTACGACCGGATACTGAAGGTGGCACGTACTATTGCTGATTTGGAAGGTTCAGAAAGCATTCGGTCACAACATTTGGCCGAAGCTATAGGCTATCGCAATCTAGACAGAGAAAACTGGGCAGGATAATCACCCAAAGGAGTTCTCGAAGCATAAAAATAACTATCTTTGCAAATAGAAAACAATAATATACCTATACATATATGGAAAAGAAATTTAAACGAACAACGGTTACATCGGCACTGCCTTATGCCAACGGCCCTGTACACATCGGCCATCTGGCAGGAGTATATGTTCCTGCCGATATTTACGTGCGTTATCTCCGCCTCAAGAAAGAAGAAGTTCTTTTCATCGGTGGCTCGGACGAACACGGGGTACCCATCACTATCCGCGCTAAAAAAGAAGGAATTACTCCTCAGGACGTAGTAGACCGCTACCATACACTTATCAAGGATTCATTTAAAGAATTCGGTATTTCTTTCGATACTTACGGACGGACTTCATCACCGACTCATCACGAGCTGGCTTCAGATTTCTTCCGCAAATTATACGATAAAGGAGAATTCATCGAAAAGACCTCTGAACAATATTATGATGAAGAGGCACATACATTCCTGGCAGACCGCTACATCACAGGCGAATGTCCACGTTGCCATGCAGAAGGTGCCTACGGAGACCAGTGTGAAAAGTGTGGTAGTACACTATCACCTACCGAACTGATTAATCCGAAAAGTGCCATCAGCGGCAGCAAGCCTGTTATGAAAGAAACCAAACACTGGTATCTGCCATTGGACAAGCACGAAGGATGGCTACGCAAATGGATTCTGGAAGACCACAAAGAATGGCGTCCTAACGTATACGGACAGTGCAAAAGCTGGCTGGATATGGGTTTGCAGCCACGTGCCGTAAGCCGTGACTTGGACTGGGGTATCCCAGTTCCTGTAGAAGGAGCCGAAGGTAAAGTTCTTTATGTATGGTTTGATGCTCCTATCGGCTATATTTCGAACACCAAAGAATTGCTTCCTGATTCATGGGAAAAATGGTGGAAAGACCCGGAAACCCGTCTGATTCATTTCATCGGAAAAGACAACATTGTATTCCACTGTATCGTATTCCCAGCTATGCTGAAAGCTGAAGGAAGCTACATTCTGCCAGACAATGTTCCTTCTAATGAATTCCTGAATCTGGAAGGAGACAAGATTTCTACATCGCGTAACTGGGCTGTATGGTTGCACGAATATTTGCAGGATTTCCCAGGCAAACAGGATGTATTACGCTATGTGCTTACTGCCAACGCGCCCGAAACTAAAGACAACGATTTTACTTGGAAGGATTTCCAGGCACGCAACAACAACGAGCTGGTAGCTGTATACGGAAACTTTGTAAACCGCGCCTTAGTTCTTACCCATAAATATTTTGACGGAAAAGTTCCTGCATGCGGTGAATTAAACGAATACGACAAGGCTACACTTCAGGAGTTTGCCGATGTGAAAGCCGAAGTTGAGAAACTGCTGGATGTATTCAAATTCCGCGATGCCCAGAAGGAAGCCATGAATCTGGCACGTATCGGAAACAAATACCTGGCTGATACTGAGCCTTGGAAGTTGGCTAAGACAGACATGGAACGCGTAGGAACTATTCTGAACATTGCATTGCAACTGGTTGCCAACCTGGCTATTGCTTTCGAACCGTTCCTGCCTTTCAGCAGCGAAAAGCTTCGTCACATGCTGAACATGTCAAGCTTTGACTGGGAGCAGTTAGGTAGAACAGATTTGCTGGAAACAGGTCACCAGCTGGGCAAGGCAGAGCTGCTCTTCGAAAAGATTGAAGATGAGACCATCCAGGCACAGGTTGACAAATTGCTGGCTACCAAGAAAGCAAACGAAGCAGCAAACTATAAAGCAAACCCTGTTAAACCATACATTGCTTTCGAAGATTTTGAAAAGCTAGACATTCGTGTAGGTACAGTCTTGGAATGCGAAAATGTTCCTAAGATGAAGAAGCTGCTGAAATTCAAAATTGCCGACGGACTGGAAAACCGTACCATTGTCAGTGGTATTGCCCAGCATTATAAACCAGAAGAGCTGGTTGGCAAACAAGTTCTGTTCATCGCCAACCTTGCACCTCGCCAGTTCAAGAACGGACTTGTGAGCGAAGGTATGATTTTGTCTGCCGAAAATTTTGACGGCTCACTTGCTGTAACTTCAGTTCTTAGCGAAGTGAAACCTGGAAGCGAAGTGAAGTAATAACATCATAACTCGATTATCAGGGTACAAAGTTTACAAACTTTTCCGTTGTGAATACGGCAAAAGAACAGTAACTTTGTACCCTGATTTTTTATGGTATCTGTTATTCATCATGTCAGGACAATCTTTAAAAGAAAAAACGGCAAAAAGCCTCCTGTGGGGCGGCCTCAGCAACAGCATCCAACAACTGTTGAACCTCTTCTTTGGCATATTTCTTGCCCGCACACTTTCGCGCGCAGACTACGGCATGGTGGGTATGCTGAGTATTTTCTCATTAATTGCAAGTTCACTTCAGGAAAGTGGATTCACGGCTGCACTTACGAATAAGAAAGAGATAAGGCACGAAGATTACAATGCTGTCTTTTGGTTCAGTGTAGGGATGGGTACCACATTATATATCGTCTTATCGTGCTGTGCTCCACTTATCGCAGCATTTTACAACACACCCGAATTGACTTCACTGGCCCGGTATTCGTTTCTTGGATTCTTCATTTCCAGTCTGGGTGTAGCACAAAGTGCCTATATGTTCCGCAACCTTTTAGTAAAACAACGGTCCATCGCCATGATGAGTGCACTGGCCATTTCGGGTACGGTGGGAGTTTTACTGGCAGTCAACGGATTCTCATACTGGGGCATTGCGACTCAAAATATTGTTTATGTAAGTGTACTTACAATCCTTTACTGGTTTTATTCTCCCTGGCGACCTTCTTTCCATTTTGATTTCCGTCCCATAAAAAGTATGCTGTCTTTCAGCAGCCGACTGCTTATCACAAACATATTCGGGCACATCAACTATAATATCCTGTCTGTTGTTCTGGGAAAGTATTATTCCGGACAAGCTGTAGGCGATTTCAACCAGGCCAACAAATGGAACTACATGGGATATTCTGTCATTGTAGGGATGATAAACGGGGTAGCCCAACCTGTTTTAGTAAACGTATCCGATGATACTGAACGCCAAAAACGAGTATTCCGAAAAATGCTGCGCTTCACAGCCTTTATCAGTTTCCCATGCATGTTCGGGTTATCCCTGATTGCCCCGGAACTGATTACAATCGCCATTACCTCAAAATGGTCGGAAAGTGCAAGTATCCTGCAAATACTCTGCATAGGCAGTGCATTTACCAGCATAACAAATCTCTACTCCAATCTGATAATCAGCAAAGGCAAATCACGGCTGTTCATGTGGAATACGATTGCCCTCGGAATCATTCAGGTTACAAGTATGTTCTGCTGCCATCCTTACAGCATTATGTTTATGATAAAATGCTATGTAACCATCAATGTCTGCTGGCTACTGGTATGGCAATATTTTGTCTGGAGGGAAATAGGTCTAAGCCTCTTTCAGACTCTGCAGGATATCCTCCCCTATGCCTTTATTGCTGGAATCACAATGTGGGTTACCGGATACATTACCCGTTTATTCGAATTAAACTTATACGTAACCTGCCTCTCACGAATCTTGCTGGCAGCACTTATCTACACGATTATTATGTGGCTCAGCGGTTCAGTTACATTTAAAGAAAGTGTGCAATATCTAATGAAAAAGAAGCGATGAAAACCGTATCTGTTGTAATGTGTACGTTTAACGGCGAATTATTTTTGCGCGAGCAAATCGATTCGCTAATCCGCCAGACATATCCTATACACGAAATCATCATTCAGGATGATGGCTCAACCGACTGTACCCTGCAGATTGCATCTGCATACCAGCAGCGCTATCCCGATTACAACATCAAAATATATTCAAATCCCAGACAGCTAGGATTTAACCGTAACTTCTTCAGCGCTATTTTAAAAGCTACAGGCGACTTCATCGCTTGCTGCGACCAGGATGATATCTGGGAAGCCAGCAAACTGGAGGTATTGGTCAGTGAAATAGGAGAAAACTCACTTATATACCACAACTCCATATTGTTCAATCAGACGGGAGAATTGGGAAAACTTCATAAAAAACCGCTTCCCCGACTGACATCTTCGCTCAGCGCAATCCTGATGCCGCAAAGCTTCGGTCATCAGATTCTATTTAGAAAAGAAATAATCACGGCACTCCGTCCTTTCACAGACTTCAATCTTTCATACGATTATTTCATCTATACCATAAGCACCAGCATCGGACCGGTAAAGTACACGGATACACCGTTAGTCCGCTGGCGCAGACACAACCATGCAGCAACATTTTCCGAAAAAAAGAAATCGGCAAGTAAATGGAAAGGCTATTGGACAGCCCTAGAAGCTCTTTCAAATACCGCCAACAGGAATACAACAAGCCGCTATTTTCAGCTCTGCCGGCAAATTCATTTTCAGGAGAAAGATACAAATACTGTTATTCAGAATATGAGTACCGGCAAACTTGCCGATATTCTGAAAACATGCTATCTTTGTTTAAAATATAGAAAGGAACTGGTAACAGACAAAAAAGGGATAATTGCCTACTTACGAGCATTTTTCATTCCCCTGTTTTTCATCAGAGACTATGGTAGTTATATTATAAGAGACTGACAAGACATGAAGGAAATCATTCCAATATTCTTCACATTCGACAGATACTATGTAGTAGCAGCCAAAGTTGCCATTTACTCACTGCTGGTACATGCATCAACTGCTTACCAGTATAAGCTGTATGTACTGCATACCGACATACCACAAGCCTCTATACGTGCACTGCAACAGCTCACCGGTAAGTTTGCAAATGCGTCCATCGAATTCATCAACACGGCTTCATTCGACGATGAAAAGGCTATCTTGAAGCGCAAAGCACATTTCTCCAAAGAAATATACTATAAACTGATTGCTGCCGAATTATTTCCGCAGTACGACCGTATTATCTGTTCGGATGTAGATGTCGTTTTTACAGGCGACGTATCTCCCTCCTATTTCATGTATCCGGACGAAACATTCTGCTTTGCCGGAGTGGGACAGATTCTTGAAAGCGGCCGCATGAAAAGCTATGCCGGCAATTTTACCAGCGAAGAACAGGAAATCCTGAAAAAAGAAATTGCTGCCGGATATATGCTGATGAATCTGAAAGTGATTCGGGAAACTGGTATGCAAGAAAAGCTTACCTCATTCTACAAAGCCAATTACGCCCGTCTCTGTTTGCCCGAACAGGATACAATCATTTTATGCTGCCGTGACCTTATCCGTTACCTTCCTTTAGCATATGTAGTCTGCAACAGTTACTATCCTGCCTTAAAAAGCAAACCCCGCTTTTATAAAGAAAACGACGGTTTCCCGAAAGATGAACAGCAGGCTATGGCCGTCTTCACACAAGCTTTGCAAAACCCCATACAACTCCATTATGTAGGAGAAAGCAAACCCTGGAACGGATTTAACGTACCCAAGCAGCACATTTGGTTTCAGTACCTGCGGCAATCAGGCGCAACAAAAGAATATATAAAGATGATGCCTGTTTTCTGGATAAGGAGATTGCGCAAATACAACATTTCACGCTTTTGCAAGAAAATATCCCGAAAATTAAGCTTATCAAAAAATTGACAATGAACGAAAAAGTAAGAGTTATAGCATTTTATCTGCCGCAATTCCACCCCACCCCTGAAAATGACAAATGGTGGGGAAAAGGATTTACGGAGTGGACCAATGTGGGTAAGGCTAAGCCACTGTTTAAAGGCCATTACCAGCCTAAAGTCCCTGCCGACTTGGGATATTACGACTTGCGTGTACCCGAAACCAGACAAGCTCAGGCTGATCTGGCCAAAGAATACGGTGTAGAAGGTTTTTGCTACTGGCATTATTGGTTTGGAAACGGACGCCAGCTGCTGGAACGACCTTTCAAGGAAGTATTGGAAAGCGGAAAACCCGACTTCCCGTTCTGCCTAGCATGGGCCAACCATAGTTGGGAAGACAAGCAGTTCAACAAAGACGGAGGCAACAAAATGCTAATGGAGCAGCTATATCCGGGAGATGACGACTACATAGCCCACTTCAATGCTGTTCTTCCTGCCTTTCAGGACCCCCGTTATATCCGGGTTAACGGAAAGCCCATGTTCGTTGTATACTCCCCGATGAATGTGCCGGACATGGCTCACTTCATCCAGTTGTGGCAAGAGCTGGCCGCCCAGCACGGTTTCCAGATTCATTTTGTCGGACACACCAGCAAACCGGAAGAAATCAGTTTATACTCCAGCTGGGGATTTGATGCAACCATTCTGGTACGCCTGTTTAATGTCTTCAAGCGCGACTTTACCTTATGGGAACGCATGAATGCCAAATTCCAGCGTATTGCCTTCAAGCAAGGACGACGAATAGAATACAGCAGAGCAGCGGCCTTTTTCAGCGGACCTGAAGATAAAGATAAAGAATGCTATCCTACGCTTATCCCCAACTGGGACCATTCTCCACGTTCAGGCAGAGCCGGACACATACTCATTCATTCCACACCTGAAAAATTCCGCAAACATGCCGAAGAAATATTCACCCATGTAGCCGGTAAACCGGAAGAAGAGCGGATAGTCTTCCTGAAATCATGGAACGAATGGGCTGAGGGGAATTACATGGAACCCGACTTAAAGTTCGGAAGAGGCTATCTGGAAGCCTTAAAACAAGCGATTACCAATGTCTTCAACAAATAAATTGATGATTATGAATATTCCCAAGATTGCACTTGTAAAACAAGAAACATATCAAGACTTGTATGTATGTCCTGTAACAGAGAAAGATCCTGCCGAAATTCTCTTCTCCTCCATGGGAAGGGTAGGCCCGATAGGACTAATGGCTGAGCTGGGAGCCGACTTCTACATCATCAAGGAAGAGCCAATGCCCGAAACCCAAATCTACAAAAAGGTCATACCACATCTGGCCAAGCATCTTCATCTTTTAAAGACACAGACATTGGATAAAATTCCTGGCCAGGAATTCAAACAACCGGGAAGTCCTTATCCCAATGGGAAATTTGCCGTTGATTACCGCCAGATTAACTGGGGGAAATACGATATTGTGATTTCCATCAACGTAACACTGCCCACAGAGTTGGTCAGAAGCTATCCGCATACCTTGTTTGCCTACATGATTGGAGAAGCAAACATGGCTACCAAAAAAGTTCATTTCGGATACGACATTACCCTCAACCAAATGGCACGCGGCATCGTGGCACAACGGTGTGGCGTAGTTGACTTTCCATATACGTTTGTCGGGTTCAATACACTCGACATCATCATGCAGCGATACTTGAAGCGTCCTTCGGAACGTAACGGAATCTTTATGGAAATTAATTCGACCAAAGAAAGACCGGTTACCCGCGTTCCCGAGCATTTCAAACCGCTGGAGGAAGCCGGTTATAAAATCATTCTACATAAACAAAAGATTTTCGATAACCTGCAAAGCATATACGATGCCAAATATTTTGTAAAAATGGGTGGACGCCCCATCCGGGGAAATTCTGTAGCCGAAGCTATCTCGCTGGGTGCTCTGGTAATTATGGATAAACGGGAGATTATTCATCAGGAGCTCATCATCGACGAATGCCACGTCAGAAATATGAACGAACTTGTAGCTTTAATCAATCAGCTTGAAGCCGATCCGGTGCTCTATAAAGCGCTCAGAAGAAAACAGCGCGAAGTACTGCAACAGCTCTTCTTCGATGCTCCACTGGAGTCGCTCAACAACTGTCTGCACGACAAACGTCAGAATGGCCCCAGGGCATATTCCTGGTGGGACCGTATCTCAGACCGCCTGTGCTTTTTTAATCTCAAAACTTTAAAAATAAAAAAATAATATGCCACTCGCCCCTATCCTTCTCTTCGTTTACAACCGTCCGGAGCATGTAAAACGGACGCTTGCTGCGCTGGAACAAAATATACTTGCCAAAGAAAGCGAGCTTTTTATTTACTCGGATGCAGCCCGCTCACCCCAGGACAAAGCATCCGTTGCCGAAGTCAGAAAAATAATCCGTACAGCACTGCCATTTTTCAAACAGGTCAATATCCTCGAACGGGAAACGAACTGGGGACTGGCCCGCAGCATTATCGATGGCGTAACAACACAGATAAACCGTTACGAACGGGTTATCGTGCTAGAAGACGATTTGATTGTTGCCCCCTACTTCCTGAAGTTTATGAACGACGCATTAGACACATACCAGCACGAAGAGAAAGTAGGACACATACAAGCCTGCGACTTTACCCAGAATGCTTCTCTTCCGGATACATTCCTCATTAAATGGACCGGAAGCTGGGGATGGGCAACCTGGAAAAGAGCCTGGAAATATTTCAATCCCGACGGTAAAGCATTGCTCGAAGAACTGCAAAGAAGAAAACTTACGTATACATTCGATTTCAACGGAAAATACGGCTATACCCGTATGCTGAGACGTCAGACCGAAGGAAAAAATAATTCATGGGCCATACGCTGGAACGCATCACTTTTCCTAAACGATATTCTGTCGCTCAACGTAGGAAAATCTTTAGTACAAAACGAAGGCTTCGACGGAAGCGGCACCAACTGCGGAGGAGGGAATCTCTACGCATCCAGGCTATGGATGAATCCCATACAGGTACATCGCATCTCGCCGGCAACAGAGAATCTGCAAGCAAGAAATGCATATGTACGCTATTACGCACGCACCAACTCATTTTGGGCAAAAGCCATCCGCCGAATAAAACGCACTTTAAAAGGTGATTTCGGCGCTTAAAAGGTAAAATATTTCGGAAAATCCGTACCTTTGCAACAAAATTTCCACTATGAGAGTACTGATTATAAATACATCCGAACGAATCGGAGGAGCAGCTATTGCAGCCAACCGCCTGATGGAAGCTTTGAAAAATAATGGAATAAAGGCTAAAATGCTGGTACGCGACAAACAGACGGACCAGATAACTGTAGTTTCCCTGAAAAAGTCGTGGTGGAAAATATGGCAATTTGTATGGGAACGGACTGTAATCTGGAAAGCCAACCATTTCAAAAAGCACAATTTGTTTGATGTTGATATAGCCAATACCGGTACAGACATTACCTCACTGCCCGAGTTTCAGCAAGCTGATGTAATACACCTGCATTGGATTAATCAGGGTATGCTCTCTATCAAGGACTTGAAAAAAATTTTCGATTCCGGCAAGCCTGTTGTTTGGACATTGCACGACATGTGGCCTTTCACGGGTATCTGCCATTACGCTTGTTCCTGCACAAAGTATACCGAACATTGCCATAATTGCGAACAGCTTTACAAAGGCTCAAAACGAGACTTGTCGTACAAGGTTTTTGCACAAAAAGAAAAGCTGTTTGCCAATGCGCACATCTCCTTTGTGGCATGCAGCCGTTGGCTGGAGGAACTTGCCCGTAAAAGTGCGCTTACTAAAGGACAAACCATCCTCAGCATCCCCAATGCCATCAATATCAATCTGTTTCGTCCACGCAGCAGACAGCTTGCCCGTGAAAAACTTTACCTGCCACAAGACAAAAAATTACTGCTTTTCGGTTCTGTCAAACTCAGCGACAAACGAAAAGGAATTGAATATCTGATAGAATCCTGCAAGCTCCTCAAAAAGAACTATCCGGAATTCAGCAAAGAGCTGGGTGTGGTCATTATCGGGAAACAAGCCGACCTTTATCAGTCACTGTTTCCGTTCCCGATTTATAGCATGAACTATATCAGCTCCGACAAGGATTTGGTAGATATCTACAACGCCGTAAATCTTTATGTCACCCCCTCTCTGCAAGACAACCTGCCCAATACCATTGTCGAGGCGATGGCTTGTGGCATTCCGTGTGTCGGATTCCAGACAGGAGGAATCCCGCAAATGATTGACCATCTGCACAATGGCTATGTTGCTGAATATAAATCGGCAGCAGACCTGGCAAATGGTATACGGTGGAGTCTGTCCGAAAGAGATTATGACAGCCTTAGCGAAATGGCACATCATAAAGCAGTTATGACTTATGCAGAAGATGTGGTTGCCAAACAGTATATTCACCTTTACAATCAAATCGCAGAAAAGAATGCATAACCATCATCTACACCCTAAGTTTTCCATTATTACCGTAACCTACAACGCAGGTTCTGTAGTAGAGGATACCATACAGAGCATTATTTCGCAGACTTATAAGAATGTGGAATATATCATTGTAGACGGTGGCTCCAAGGATCATACGCTGGCCATTATAGAGAAATATAAGGAACATATTACTACGATTATCAGTGAGCCGGACAAAGGGTTATATGATGCCATGAACAAGGGAATCTGTCTGGCCACCGGTGATTATCTTTGTTTTCTCAATGCTGGCGATGAACTGCACGAAGACGACACACTCCTGCAAATTGTACATACGCTGACAGGCAATGAACTTCCTGACGTGATTTACGGAGAAACTGCTATTGTAGACGAGGAAGGCCATTTCTTGCGGATGAGACGCTTGTCGGCTCCCGAGCAACTTAACTGGAAAAGCTTCAAGAAAGGCATGCTGGTTTGCCATCAAGCTTTTTTCCCCCGCAGAGACTTGGTGGAACCATACGATCTCCGCTATCGCTTCTCGGCCGATTTCGACTGGTGCATCCGTATCATGAAAAAAAGTAAGAACCTGCACAATACGCATCTTACCCTTATCGACTACTTGAACGAAGGCATGACTACACGCAATCATAAAGCCTCACTGCATGAACGTTTCCGCATCATGTGCAGGCATTATGGTTATCTGTCAACCGTTTTGCATCACATATGGTTTGTAGTAAGACTATGGATAAAGAAGTAATTACCCCAAAAGACAGATAAACCATCTCTTGGGGTAATTCTCATTGACTACTGAAAGTCTTATCTCATAATCCGTATTTACTTCGCTTTTCTCAATCCCATCACAATAGATCCTAATGCTCCCAGCAACATAATGCCCAATGCAATGAAGGCAATCGTTTCTGTTGCATGCAACGATTGTGGGTCGAATACAAATTCAATTGTATGTTTGCCGGCAGGAACATTCATGGCACGCAATATATAGTTTGCTCTGCCGTGTGACACCTCTTCTCCATCGATGTAGGAACGCCATCCCGGATAATAGATTTCCGAAAAAATAACTGTTCCGCCTTGCTTGGTATCCACTTCATACTGCAACGCATTAGGTGCGTACGATTTTAAGACAATATTATCCAAGCTGTCGGGCATAGCTGCAGGCTGTTTCACCGTTTCGGCAAAGCGTTTATCAACAATGGCTGTTTCACGCGGATTCATTCCATGAATTGCATCAATTTCCTCATTCGCATTGTTCACGTATTTCACTTCTTTCACCAACCATGCATTGCCCAAAGCATGAGGATTGAACAGTGGAGCTGTAGCTCCCTGCTGCAGAGGTACGATATAATAGCGTGTATTCAGCATATCCAGTACAGGAGTGTCTGTTACATCGATTTTGCTCAGGTCTGCACCTACTTCAGGTATCATAGTGAAAAGCGTTTCCATCTCACCCTGAATATGGGCCTCTATCATCTCCTGATAACGACGTAGTTTTGCAGCATGATAACCGCCAATACTCTTATGCCAGTAAGCTGTATTGTTTTCGTTAAACGTATTGGTAGCCATATTCAGTACGCGATAATCCAATGTCTTATCTTTAAGAATTTCCTTATCAGTTTCAGAGGGTTCAAGGAACGGTTTCATCTCTGTACCTTTCGCCACAAACTGCTCATCGTACAAGTAGCGTTTATTCACACTCCACATATCTACGATACACAATAACAGCAAAGCGCCTACAGTGACTTTTGCATTCCACTTCCGGAACAGATATCCTCCTAGCAGGACACAACCTATTACTATCACAAAGAAACTTCTCCAGGCATCCGCGGTAAACAGTGAACGGCGCATCTCTTCCAGATTAACCAGAATAGGAGCAAGCTGATCGGCTGGAATGGCTCCCTGCAAGGCATTCATCTCCATAGAAGATACGTAAGAAGGGAAGAATACGGTTGGAAATAAAGCAAACAGCAACGACAAACCGCCTGTCAGTCCAAAACTGATATAAAAAGCTTTCTTTTGTTCAGCGAACAGAGCGGGCCGCTCCATCACCTCTTTCAAGGCAAGCATGGCCAGCAACGGTATGGTAAACTCTGCTATTACCAGTATGGAAGACACTGCACGGAACTTGCTGTACATGGGGATATAATCGATAAAGAAATCGGTCAGTCCCATAAAATTATGCCCCCACGATAAGGTGATAGAGAATAAAGTGCCTACAACCAAAGCCCACTTCATCGGTCCTTTCACAATAAAAAGTCCCAAAATAAACAGGAACATTACAAATGCCCCTACATAAACCGGACCAGATGTTCCGGGCTGCTCTCCCCAATACTGTCCTAGCTGTGCATACAATGACTGATAAGCCGGGTTAGCTTTTTCCATTGCTTTTTCATTAGCTGCAAGAGGTACGGAAGCACCTCCTTTTACATTGGGGACCAATAAAGAGAATGTCTCTCCTATTCCGTAACTCCACTGTGTGATATAGCTGCGTTCCAGGCCACTGTCAGTCTGGTCTGCCGAATTTTCCTTCACCAGCTCACTCTTGCCACGCATGGATTCTTTACTGTATTCATACGTATGATACAGATTAGAAAGATTCACACATACACCTACCAGGCCTGCCACTACCAGTACACCGGTAGACTTAAAAAAATCCGGAAGTTGTTTCTTCTGCCATGCCAAAACTCCATACGCTATGGCCATAAACAGCATGACAAATAAAAAGTAATAACTCATCTGCGGGTGATTGGAGAAAATCTGCAAGGCAACAAACAGGGCTGTCACCACACCTCCTGCCAACCACTTCTTCCGATATACCAGCACCATGCCAGCAATAGTAGGAGGAATATAGGCCAGAGTCATCAGCTTCCAGATATGACCGGCAGCAATGATAATGAAAAAATAAGAAGAAAAGGCCCACAATACAGCTCCCAGAGAAGCCAACCAGACTTTAAAGTCGAAGGCCCGCAACAGGATATAAAATCCGAGCAGCATGACAAAGACATACCACACATACGTAGGCAAAAACAAATGATACACCTGTTGGATAAAGCCAAGGGTATTGGTAGAATCATAGCTGGGAGCCATCTGATAGGTAGGCATTCCTCCGAAAATACTGTTTGTCCAGCGGGTGCGCTCACCTGTTTTCTCCAAATACTCCTGCATTTCGCGTCCCGAACCGATACCGGCCACAGCATCGTGCTGAGCCAGAATTCTGCCTTCGGTTACAGCCGGGAAAAAGTAAAGAAAGGCTATAACCGCAAAAAACAAAATCACGACCAAATCGGGAAGTAGTTTCTTGAACCAGTTCATAAGCAGAGATACTTTATTAATAATTAATGTTTTCAGTCGGCAAAGATAACATAATAGTGACTGAAAAATAGTAAATTTGCTGCTGAAAATCATTTTTAACGCATGAAAATAGGAATCATTACTGCCATGTCTTCCGAACAGAAGCAACTGGCAAACCAACTGGAGAATAAACAGGAACGTACAGAAGGTCCATTTACTTATATCGAAGGAACCATTCAGAAAAATACCATTGTACTGATGCAATGCGGTATCGGTAAGGTAAATGCCGCAGCCGGAACCGTGGAACTAATCCGTAACTTCCAGCCCGACTGTATTATCAGTACCGGTGTTGCAGGCGGCATTGATACTTGTCTGAAAGTAATGGACGTCGTAGTGAGCCAGCAGATTGTTTATCATGATGTATGGTGCGGCGAAGGAAATGCTTACGGACAGATTCAAGGTCTTCCTACCTATTTCACCGGGAGCGAAACTCTACTGAAATGCGCCTTGTCTCTTGACACAGAAACCGCAATCTTCGGCGGCCTGATTTGCACGGGCGATAAATTTATCACAGACCGCAAAGAGCTGAATGAAATTAAAAGCAATTTCCCTGAAGGACTGGCCGTAGATATGGAATCGGCTGCCATTGCTCAGGTATGTCATTTGTATAATGTACCTTTTATCAGTTTCCGTATCATCAGCGATACTCCGGGAGCCGACAAGCACTTCGAGCAATACCAGAATTTCTGGGGAGAAATGGCCGACCGTTCTTTCCGTATAACAGAAACATTCCTGAAGGCACTGCCCAACCAATTATAATTAATAAAGTCATGAAAAAGATACCAAGCTTTACAGTAGACCATATCCGTCTGTTACGGGGTATTTATGTATCACGCAAGGATACCGTAGGAAGTGAGATTGTCACAACTTTCGATATTCGTATGAAAGAGCCCAACCGCGAACCGGCTCTCAGTCCGTCGGCTATTCACACCATGGAACATTTGGCTGCCACATTCCTTCGTAATCATGCGGAATGGGCCGACAAGATTATCTACTGGGGTCCTATGGGATGCCTTACTGGGAATTACCTGGTAGTGAAAGGTGACCTGACGTCGGCTGACATTCTGCCACTGATGATTGAAACATTCTGTTTCATTGCCGACTATGAAGGCGAAATACCGGGAGCCAGTGCAAAAGACTGTGGCAATTATCTGATGATGAACTTGCCAATGGCCAAATGGGAAGCAGCTAAATACCTGCACGAAGTACTGGAACAGGCTACTGATGAGAATCTGAATTATCCGGTCTGAAATTGTCCTTTATATAATAAACAGTCCTTCAAATCTTTATTCATAAACTTTGAAGGACTGTTTTTCTTTTCTATACATACTAATTTAATGAAGGAAATGAAATGTACCTGTCAACATTCTTTCCACAGGGGGTTACTATAAGGTAACCTGACTGACCTCCTGCAATCGGCTCAATCCTGTAAGCTGACAAAGGTTCAATCTGCAACTGATGTTCCTCCAATAGCGATAGCTTTGGAACAAAAAAACAGTTTCCTTCTGTTTCTCCTGCTTGCTCATTCCATTTGCATACAAATCTGGCTTCAGTATTGGTATAAGACTTTAATTTTCCGGCCACTGCCATCGGATAAGGACGCGACAATGCTATTTTAAAATAGTCTTGATCTTCAATCTGGGGCCACCAGCACCAATAGGTCTGTCCCGCTAATCGTTGCTCTATCATCTGAATAATATAGGAAGCTGCACTCCGATAATCTTTTCCTTTATAGAAAGCTCCCCACTCACCTATCCATACAGGCAACTGTTTATTTTCACCATTCTTGAAAATCTGTTCAAAGATTACTCCCGTCCGACTGTAATCAGGATTATCAGCCGCATCCGTATCAGTAACCAGGTCATAGCCATGAGGTGCATATACACTGTTCGGGTCTTTTCGGTTATCTGTTCCCCTAGGAACCGTAAAGTAACTGGGGATGCCCATATTGCAGAAATAACTATGTTCCAAAAACAGCAATTGTTTACTTCCTGTTCCACGAATAATATCTCGTGCACGCTGGTAGAATGCCGAAAGTTTTTGTTCTTCAAAAGCTTTCACCCTATGACCGGCTATACCTGTCATTGTCCTATATAGTTCCTTGTCATTCAAGCTTTCAAGCAACTCTATACGCGATGCTTCACTTCCAAAAGCCGTAAGAAGCTGATTCATATTCGGTAACTTACCTCCCTGCAAAACCGTACCTTCGGCATATCCTTTCAGTAAATCTCTGAAAACATCTTGCGCCTCAACACCCATGAATGGTTCATTCATAATATCAAACCCTGCCACCGAAGGTGCGTCTTTATAACGTTCGGCCAGTACTCGCCAAACTTCCAAATAATGATCTTGTACTCCTTTTCCATCTGAGGCCGGCTTATTGTTCCAAAAATTATCGAATGCACGCTGCACAGCCGGACTGATCAGATAAGAATCACTCCACACATTCCCTGACTGATGTGACAACCCATCGTCTAAAGTAGCCCATTGCGGTGCACCATCACTAAACTTACGGCCATACAGATTCTGATGCATATCCAATACCAACCATATGCCATTCTCCTCGGCCCACTTTACTCGCTTATCTATTTCCTTAAGGTATTCTTCGTTTATCACACCTGGCTCTAGTTCCAAACCATCCCCAATAATACCATATCTCACACAGTTAAACCCATAAATACGAAAATTCTTAAAAAGTTGCTCGTCAGCTGCATAAACATACTGCTTTTTCGGGTCCTTCACCACATGATTGATTCCGTTCAATATCACTTCTCTATCTGCTGAGTCAATAATCCTATCTCCCTTTACCTGAAGAAAAGAAAGACGTTCTTGCTCTGCAGTACATGCCATCAGTATAAATACAATACTAATGCACAATGATAAGAGTATCTTAGCCATCTTTTCACTTTATTTTTTACGGAATAATTTCACATCCATAGTTTTTCCGTCGATTTCCGCTACTGCAAATAGACACTTCTGTTCTCCTTTTTTCTTAATGATAAACCGTATGTTAACAGATGTTCCATCTATATATTGTGAACAAGAATATCCATACTCCTCTTTTTTAAAATTCCCTATATTCAGATTCGTATAAGGCAAACTCACACAGACTCTTAATTTTTCTTTCACTCGTTGAAAAGTCAACTCACCTTCATGATATCCATAAGGAACCTCAGGAACTTTCACCTCCCATTTTCCACATAATAAATCCGATTCGCTCTGTGTCTGAATAGTTAAAAAGGCCGACATCAGTAGAGCCCCAATCATAAATTTCATACTACATATGTTTTAAGATTACAGAACAAGGATAATTTCTTCAAGCTTTATCTGCATTTTTATGGGGCAAACAGGCGGTTTTTGGGACAAACGGTTCATCTTTTATAAACTGTGGGATGTATAAGCGTGAAACTGGGACAGACAGGTCGTCTATGCCAAACAACAGCAAATAGTTACGGCCACACTTCTTCCATCCAGTTATTGCATGCATATTCACAAGAAACGAGCGATGACACTTCTGAAAATTTTTACCAGCCAAGTTTTTTTTCGGTGTTCTTCAATGTATTCCTAATCAATTCCTTTACTGGCCGGCCATCTTTCATATAATAGACAGAAACATAATTGTCAGCTGCCTCAATATATAGTACTTCGGCAAGAAGCCATCGGAACCGCAGCTCTCCATTCATGTTATAAAAACATGCCATTTCATCGGGCATCACTTCCTTTTTAGTCGAAACAGGCACTTTCATTGGTTCTCTAAGCTGGCAAACGGCTAATACCAGTCCTAACAGTAAGTAAGCCAGCAATACCACTGGAGTTACCAACTGAATGGTTTCATAAAAATCGGTCAGGTAACTGTCTGGGTGACTACAAAATAAGTAGGCTAACACCAATGAAAGCAGTATAATGTCTAGTATACACAAAAGCAGTAAATGATAAACTTTTACAGACGAAATATTTCTACTTATCATGTAAAAAACAATATGTGATAATGCAAATGTCACTCCCCCACCTAGGCAAAGGCAAGAAAGGGAAGATATCGGCAAAAATGTAAACGAAGTAAGCTAGGCAGTAATATTATAAGGGACAAAAAATGACAGAAAAAAGACGCAGAATAGTATCAATCCCACAGTAATTTTTACTTGCCACCAACTTTCAGACAAATACTTTAGGGGGTTCTGTAGAAAAGAATATAACTTATAATAGTATGTATTTAAAATAGACATCTGTATTTTATGATTTTCCTGAGGACATACCTCTTATTGTATTAATTTAAGATTTATTTCAATATGAATACAAAGATATGCATATTTGTAATACAATAATTCTGCCATAAAATTTTTGTAGAAATAAAAAGCCGAGGATGTATAACGATTACATCCTCGGCTTTTTTCGTTTGCAGCAAGTAAAAAATTACTTACGCAATCCAAGTTCTTTAACAATAGCACGGTATCTTTCGATGTCGCGGTCTTTAAGGTAGTTCAATAAAGAACGACGCTTACCTACCAATGCTGTCAAAGCTCTTTCAGTGCTATAATCTTTTCTGTTGAGCTTCATGTGCTCAGTCAGGTGAGAAATACGGTATGAAAACAATGCAATCTGTGCTTCAGGTGAGCCAGTATCAGTGTTAGACTTTCCGTACTTTCCAAAGATTTCTTGTTTTTTAGCTGCGTCTAAATACATAATTTGACTATTTTTAAAATGTATAAATTTGATTTGCGGGTGCAAAGATAATGATAATCTTTTATATTGCAATGATTTATGCACTTCTTTTTACTTTTTCCATTAAAAATATCTGTAAGAATGCTTCACAGCCATTTCTTATAACTTTTTACGGCAGACGAAAGGAAAATCAAGTTTTTTATCCTAAAAATCACAAGAAAAATCGTAACTTTGTACCCAAATATATAGGTATAGTATGCAAGATATTAGAAACATTGCCATCATTGCCCACGTAGACCACGGTAAAACTACGCTGGTAGATAAAATGATGTTGGCGGGACACTTGTTCCGCAACGACCAGACCAATGGAGAATTGGTATTGGATAACAACGATTTGGAACGTGAAAGAGGTATAACGATTCTTTCAAAAAATGTTTCCATCAATTACAAAGGTACAAAAATCAATGTCATCGATACTCCGGGGCATGCCGACTTCGGTGGCGAGGTAGAACGTGTGCTGAACATGGCCGACGGATGTATTCTGCTGGTTGATGCTTTTGAAGGCCCTATGCCACAAACTCGCTTCGTATTGCAAAAGGCATTGCAAATCGGATTGAAACCGATTGTTGTAGTCAATAAGGTAGACAAGCCGAACTGCCGTCCGGAAGAAGTATACGAAATGGTGTTCGATCTGATGTTCAGCTTGAATGCCACCGAGGACCAGTTGGATTTCCCTGTTATTTATGGTTCTGCAAAGAACAACTGGATGGGAGAAGACTGGAAAACTCCTACTGACAGCATCACTCCCCTGCTTGATGCTATCGTAAAATATATTCCTGCTCCTAAACAGCTGGAAGGTACCCCACAGATGCTGATCACTTCACTGGATTATTCTTCATATACAGGACGTATTGCTGTAGGCCGTGTGCATCGCGGAACATTGCGCGAAGGTATGAACATCACACTTGCCAAACGCGACGGTTCACTGGTAAAATCAAAAATCAAGGAAGTACATACTTTCGAAGGACTGGGACGTAAAAAAACAGAATCGGTTTCTTCAGGTGATATCTGTGCAATTATTGGTATAGAAGGTTTTGAAATTGGTGATACAATCTGCGATTTCGAAAATCCAGAACCACTTCCACCTATTGCAATCGACGAACCTACTATGAGTATGTTGTTCACAATCAACGACTCTCCTTTCTTCGGAAAAGAAGGTAAGTTTGTGACTTCACGCCATATCCACGACCGTTTGACAAAGGAATTGGACAAGAACTTGGCTTTGCGTGTACGCAAGACAGAAAATGAAGATGGCAAATGGATTGTTTCAGGACGTGGTGTCTTGCATCTGTCTGTATTGATTGAAACCATGCGCCGTGAAGGATATGAATTGCAGGTAGGACAGCCGCAGGTTATTTACAAAGAGATTGACGGTGTAAAATGTGAACCTATCGAAGAGCTGACTATCAGTGTTCCTGAAGAATTCTCAAGTAAGATGATTGATATGGTTACTCGCCGTAAAGGTGAACTGACTTCTATGGAAACTCAGGGTGACCGTGTGAACATTGAATTCGATATGCCTTCACGTGGTATTATCGGTTTACGTACAAACGTACTGACTGCTTCTCAGGGTGAAGCTATCATGGCACACCGTTTTAAAGAGTATCAGCCATACAAAGGTGAAATCGACCGCCGTACCAACGGTTCTATGATTGCTATGGAAGCTGGTACTGCATTTGCATATGCAATTGATAAACTTCAGGACCGCGGTAAATTCTTTATTTACCCGCAAGATGAGGTTTATGCCGGACAGGTAGTTGGTGAACATGTTCATGAAAACGACCTTGTTATCAACGTAACCAAATCGAAAAAGCTTACCAACATGCGTGCTTCAGGTTCAGATGATAAAGCACGTATTATTCCTCCGGTTATCTTCTCATTGGAAGAAGCATTGGAGTACATCAAGGAAGATGAATATGTAGAAGTTACTCCAAAAAGCATGCGTATGCGTAAAATCATCTTGGATGAAACAGAGCGTAAGCGTGCCAACAAGAAAGATTAATTCTTACTTCATAACAATAAAAAAGAGGCGAAAATCGCCTCTTTTTTTATTGTATTTATGCTAACACCCTCAATCAATAAAGCGTACTTTTTCTGCCTTACGCAGCTTGGCTGCAGGTGTTTCATCCGGATAGCCAAATGCAATGGCATAAAGCAATTCATAACCCTCACTAAATTCCAAACGTTTCAGATAGTCGGCTGCTGCAGGAGATTTCATAAAGCGTACCGGCCCACCCAGACAACAGGAGCCTATCCCCATAGACCAGGCTGAAAGTATCATATTCTCACCCAGCAATCCACAGTCTATCTGCGACAATTCGTATGAAGGGTCATTGGCTATAAAAACAACGGTAGGTGCATTGTTAAACATATTCTTGAAGCCAGGACGTTCTGCAGCCTTTGGATTTTCCTTCTTGTATAAATCTGTTATGCCATTTATAAATTCAGGATTATCTACAACCCGCACTTCCCACGATTGCTTATTCATACCATTAGGAGCATTAATACCGCAATTGATTATTTGCTCCATCTTTTCTCGCTCTATCGGTTGAGGTTTATATTTACGGATACTCCGGCGGCTCATAATGGTTTCTACAACCTGATTCGTTGTACTAACCTTTTCCGAAGCATTTGCTTTATCCATTTCTCCTTCTTTAGATACAGATGTATTGCATCCACAAAGAAAGATACCGGCCATCATAACAATATTAAATATTAACTTCATAGATAACAGTTATTTTATACGCAACTCGGCAACTCCTAATGGCTCACCTTCCTTAATCATTCGTACAGCCTTCAGTTCTACATAGCGTGCCTTTACGGGCGTAAAATAAAGCGACTGCATAATCGGGTTATTCTGTATATTTGAGAATTCCCCAGCCTTGACTAATTGATTGACAGCATTTGCATTCATGCCTACACGCAGCTCGTAAGCTGCAATACGTCCTTTTCCATATTCACTCTGATCAGGCAAGTAACGGAAAGAAGAAATTGTTTGTTCACTGCCTAAATCAACCAAAAGTTTATCACCTTCTACAAACAAGGTAGTATTTTCCTGCTTGTCAGTCACTTTACCACCCTCTTCTGCACTTACACCGTTCACAGTAAACGGCAAAGTCGGTATATCCGAAGCTTTCTGGGTAAAGACATCTGCTGTTTCTCCTGCATCATAAACTCCCACATTATTAATACATAAAGGTCCGCGTGCATCTGTAATACGGATACGGATACCGTCTGATTCTACTGCCTCAAAGCGAAGCAAACGCTTATATCCAATCGTTGTAGTTTCCTCATTCAGCTTAACAGGCAGCCAAGTTTCACCGTTTTTATATTCGACCACGAACGATTTCACACGCTGACCCAAAGGAATATACTCCTGAAGCATCATACGGTTCATCCGCTGTGGCTGAGCAAAGGTAAATGTGATATCACCTGTAGTCACACCATCTTCAGTAGCCCAGTAAGTATCGTAATCATCGTCTGTCATAGCTTTTGCAACAAAACATCCGCCTCTTTCATTCGAAACCGTTGGAGCGATTCCAGCCACCAGATTTGTTTTAAGCTGCTGATTGATTATTTCATGGAACTTCACTGCATTAGCCGAGTCAATTGGATGAATCAAGCCTTCTCTGTCGACAGGAAAGTTCAATAACAATGTTGCATTATGACCAACACTTCTATAATACAAATCAACCAACTGTTCAGGAGTCTTCACCCTATCGTCCTCTTCAGGGTGATAGAACCATCCCGGACGAATAGATACGTCACATTCTGCAGGAACCCACTGATTTCCATCAGCATGCCCATACTGCAGTTCTCTGTAGTTTGGATAACCGGGATAAACTTCTCCAGCCCGCAGGAAAGACCAGTTTGTAGCACCGGCAAAGCCATTTTCATTTCCTACCCAACGGCATCCAGGACCTCCGTCCGAGAATATAATAGCCTGTGGCTGAAGCTCATCGAGCATCTCATAAATCTTCGGGAAGTTATAGTAGTTTTTCCGGTCGATTGTACGCGCTTCTTTGGCTCCTCCATACCATCCGTCTCCTCCATTGGCTCCATCAAACCAAACTTCGAAAACTTCACCATAATTTGTCATCAAATCCCTGAGTTGTGCATGAAAATAGCCTACATACGACGGACTGGCATAATCAGCTCTGTTTCTGTCCCATGGTGAAAGATAAACAGCAAACTTCAGATTATATTTTTTACAGGCTTCCTGCAACTCCTTGACTAAGTTTCCTTTACCATCACGCCATGGAGAATTCTTCACACTGTACTCAGTTCCTTCGTATGGCCACAAACAGAATCCATCGTGATGCTTTGCTGTGAGGATAACCCCTTTCATTCCAGCTTTTACCAAAGTCTGTGCCCACTGTTCGCAATCCAAGCGAGTCGGATTAAAGGTTTTAGGATCACTATCCCCATAACCCCATTCACGGTCATTAAACGTATTCAGTCCGAAATGGATAAAAGCATACGTTTCCATTTTTTGCCAATCCACCTGTTTTTCCTGTGGTATCGGTAAGATAGGTTCCGGAGCAGCCACATCTTTCGTACATGCAGTAAATACTGCAGCAGCTGCCAACGAGCATAAAATAGTATTTCTCTTCATAGTATAAAAAATTAATGAACCAAAGGTAAACAAAAAAAGCGGCTCTCCAAAGAGAACCGCTTTCATATTTAAATTGCGTCTGATTACAATTTCGGACCAGCAACAACCAAAGCTTTACCAGCTTCGTTTCCAGTGAACTTAGAGAAGTTCTTGATGAAACGGCCAGCCAAGTCTTTAGCTTTTTCTTCCCACTGACAAGCGCATTCGTAAGTATCGCGTGGGTCAAGGATCTTAGGATCAACACCCGGCAATTCTGTTGGAACAACGAAGTCGAAGAAAGGAATAGTCTTAGTTGGAGCTTTGTCGATAGAACCATCCAAGATAGCATCGATGATACCACGAGTATCTTTGATAGAGATACGTTTGCCAGTACCATTCCAACCAGTGTTAACCAAGTATGCTTTAGCACCAGTCATTTCCATCTTCTTAACCAATTCTTCAGCATATTTAGTTGGGTGCAAGCTCAAGAAAGCAGCGCCGAAACATGCAGAGAATGTCGGAGTCGGTTCAGTGATACCGCGTTCTGTACCAGCCAATTTTGCAGTAAATCCTGACAAGAAGTAGTACTGAGCCTGCTGATCGTTCAGGATAGATACTGGAGGCAATACACCGAATGCATCAGCTGACAAGAAGATAACTTGTTTAGCGTGAGGACCTTTAGAGATAGGTTTAACGATGTTTTCGATGTGGTTGATAGGATAAGAAACACGAGTATTTTCTGTTACGCTCTTATCAGCGAAGTTGATTTTACCTTCAGCGTCAACAGTAACGTTTTCCAACAAAGCGTCACGACGGATAGCGTTGTAAATATCTGGTTCTGATTCTTTATCCAAGTTGATAACTTTAGCGTAGCAACCACCTTCGTAGTTGAATACACCTTCGTTATCCCATCCGTGTTCGTCGTCACCGATCAACTTACGTTTCGGGTCAGTAGACAAAGTAGTCTTACCTGTACCAGACAAACCGAAGAAGATAGCTGATTCAGTTTCGTCCATATTAGTGTTAGCAGAGCAGTGCATAGAAGCGATACCACGCAATGGGTTGAAGTAGTTCATCATAGAGAACATACCTTTCTTCATTTCACCACCGTACCAAGTGTTCAGGATAACCTGTTCTTTAGTAGTCAAGTTGAATACAACTGCAGTTTCTGAGTTCAAGCCCAATTCTTTGTAGTTTTCAACTTTTGCTTTAGAAGCGTTGTAAACGATGAAGTCAGGTTCGAAGTTTTCCAACTCTTCTTTAGAAGGACGGATGAACATGTTAGTTACGAAGTGAGCCTGCCATGCAACTTCCATGATGAAACGAACTTTCAAGCAAGTAGCTTCGTTAGCGCCACAGAAACCATCAACAACATACAATTTTTTGTTTGACAATTCTTTAGCAGCCAAGTCTTTCAAAACATTCCATGTTTCAGTAGTTACAGGCTTGTTGTCGTTTTTATATTCTTCAGAAGTCCACCATACAGTATTTTCACTTGTAGCGTCTTTTACCAAGAATTTATCTTTAGGAGAACGACCAGTGTAGATACCAGTCATTACGTTTACTGCACCCAGTTCAGTTTCCTGACCTTTTTCAAAGCCTTCCAATCCAGCTTTTGTTTCTTCAGCAAACAATACTTCGTAAGAAGGATTGTGTACGATTTCTACGGTTCCAGTGATACCGTACTTTGTAAGATCTAAATTCGCCATTGTTTCAAATGATTAATTTGGTTATTATATCAATTGTATATATTCTTTTCATCGAACGAGAAAGATGTTTTTAAACATCTTCCTTGTCTTAGGCGTTACAAAAATAGCAGTTTATTTTTAAATAAAAGCAGTTATTAGAGAAAAAATTCTCTAATCCACAAAGTTTTATACTTCGTATACAAAAATGATAATCAGACATAGCATTAACGGTTATTTAATAGCTCTCTTCATGCCATAGACTGCCGTGATTATGAATGCAATACCTTTTTAACCTGCCATATATCAATATCCTAGTTCATACGGTTGTTTCACAGCCGGAACTCCCTCTTTCATCCACCGAGGCTGGGCTGCCCCCTTCAGATAATGGTTGAAAAACTGAAACATTCTTTTCTGAAAGTCAATTTTATTGGCAATGTGTAAAGGCCAATGCGGTTCGCCGGTATAGTTCAACATCCAGACAGGTTTTTGCAAACGTTTCAATGCGATGAAGTATTCAATTCCCTGATACCAGGGCACATGGCCATCCTGGTCATTATGCATAATCAGAATAGGGGTTTTCACTTTGTCCATCAGGAAAAGCGGAGAATTTTCAAAATAGCGGGTCGGTGCGTCCCATGGTGTTCCACCAATACGGCTTTGGGTATGCTCATACTGGAACGAACGGTTCAGTCCCGATCCCCAGCGAATACCGCCATAAGCACTGAACATGTTCACGACAGGGGCTCCCGACTCTATAGCCGCAAACAAATCTGTACGAGTTGCCAAATAGGCTACCTGATAGCCTCCCCAGCTATGCCCTTGTGCACCGATAAGCTTCATGTCTACAAACCCACGTGTTGCCAAAAAAGCAATTCCTGACATCACACAGTTATAGCAGTCTTCACCCGGAAAACCATCTACCTTATATCGCACATCGGGATTAAATACCAAATATCCGTTGCTCAGATAAAGATGATAATCTATTGTAGAACGGTGTGGTTCGGGCATCCGGTATTTATGCAAGGTTTCCGAATTCCGTTCGTAGAAATTAACGATCATCGGATACTTCCGTTTCGGGTCAAATCCTTCCGGCTTATACAGCACGCCTTCAATGGTGTCTCCATCAAGTGTTACCCATGACAACAGTTCGGCTGTACCCCAAACAAACGGTTTCTGTTGGCGAATACCTTGTGTAAGCTGTATCGGTTTCTTCAGATTGATATCTGCAGCATAAATATCCGGGAAAACATCAAACCGTTCTTTAGTAAACAGCAGGCGGTTGGCATCCTTAGCTTTCATCAGATTGTCCATCTTACACGTTTCTTCCAAAAGGCATACAGGAGCCTGTGGCTGTTTCAGGTCAGCCTGATAGAACAATGTTGTTTTACGCAACTCGTCAAAAGCTGATAAGAATTGTGGTTCTGCCAAATGAATAAAATGTTGCTCTTTATCTAAATTCAGCCAACGGTAAGTGCGGCGTGAAGCACGACCGTTTACGGTCAGATTTACGGCTTTACTATTTCCCATCGGGTCAAACGACCAGATATCATACCGGTCGTAAATCAAAATTCGGTCATCACCTTGTGTCCATCCGGCTATGCCATATGCTTCCGGATAATCTGGAACATCATTTTCTTCATCCCAAGCGGTAAAATTACGGGGCGAAGTCAGCTTTATCAGACGGCTGGAGGAGAAATGATAGGTATACCAGCAGCTGTCAGTCGGATTGTAGCCATAGGCAAATCTTCCTTCGGGCGAAATCCGATACCGCGTATAGTCGGCAGTTTTCAACAGAGAACGCTCACCCGTACACAGCGATACCTTATAATAGTCGGCGCGTGTACGTCCCTCCCACATCGAAGACAGAGAATAAGGACGCGATGTGTATACAATAGCCCACTCTCCGTTTTCGGACGGTAAAACTGTTTCCTGCAATGCTGTATCGGCCAACTGAATCATTTTGTTTTCATTCAGCAAAAAGACAGCAGCATAGCTTTTCTTCAAGTCCTTCTTCACATTATATTGCTGGACTGTATACTGTACAGGCTCGTTGCCACTCCATACCTGAACATTAGGACGATTTTCTGGCAAAACAAGCTTGTCTTTTTGTAAAGGAGCTGGAGAAGTTCCAAAAAAAAGCCGTGAAGCATCTTTCGAAAAACGCAAGGCGGCATCCGGACTGACAATCCAGCCTTTATACATACCTGGTTGCTGGGAATTTACAAGTTGCTGTGCACGGTTTTTACTGTCAGTCAACCATATTCCCGACTTCTGCTCGTTATCCCCGTTCTTTTCTGTATATACAAATGCCAGTTTCTGACCATTTTCACTGAACACGACCTGCTTGAATGTACCTTTTCCCGCTTTCACCAAAACAGCCTGCTCCAAGCCTGTACTCCATCTGTAAATTCCGGGAGTAAAAGTTGCAGAAGAGTCTTTTGTTACAAAATACAGCTGTTCACCTTTACGCGAAAATCCATATTCCAAAACATTAGGTAAAGAGATTATCCGGTTTCCATCCAGCGACATCACCGTGAGAGCCGAATCTTTCCGTCCTGCCTGATAAGCCAGCCAGTCTCCCGTCTCAGCCATCTTATAAGATTTCAAAGAATCTATTACCGTTTCTTTCTGATCCGCCATATGAACAATCTTTAAAACTGGCATAGGCATTTTTTCCTTAGGAGTTTTTTTCAGCTTCAAAGAGTCTGTCAACTGCAAGAAGGGAATTGTTTTAACAACGGCATAATCGGAGCTAGAAGAGAAACGAACGTCTGTTGCCGGAGCAAAAGAAGCAATTTGTTTTCCGTCGGTTGCCGAATAAATCTCTACTTGCGCATCTCCTCTCCACGGAGAAAAAACACAGGCCGCCCATTGGCCGTTATTCGAAATCGTCTGACTGGTAATACGTTTCCAGTTCACCAGGTCATCGACTGTCATTGCCTGCTGGGCCTGCAGAAGCAAGGTTGCCCCTCCTACCAACAAGCCGGTACAGAAAAATCTGATGTGTTTCATATTATATCAAGTCTAAAAAATAATCCAATACAAAAATACGCTTTTACACGAAAACAAAAAAACCGGATACAGGCTTTCCCTCTATCCGGTTCTTGTTTTCCTTATCAACAGAAAGGGATTAAATTTCCCATGTGTCGTTGGTTTCCAGTAATTCTGCAAAATTATGATACTTTTTCTTTTCTGACACCTCGTGTATCTGTGCCTCTACCGCCTCATCATAAGTAGGTGCCTCTACATCCCGAATTACTCCCAGAGCTATCGGGAAATCAGGACCTTCCATCAAAGCCAGCTTCAATTGAAGTGTATGGTCTTCACAATGTGCATCGTGCACCAGAATGTCCTTCTCTGTGATGCCGTTTTCGCCCAACTTGACCACTTTCAGTCCGAATCCCTCCTGCATCAGTCCAAGTTCATTATTCTCTCCAAAAAGCATTGGCTTGCCATGTTCCAGATAGATGGCATTTTTCATTCGGTCGGCCTTAGTGGCAAGTGCCGAGTGCGTACCATCGTTAAAAATAACACAGTTTTGCAGCACTTCGACTACAGATGCACCTTTATGACGTGCCGCAGCCTTCAATACCTCTACAGACGGACCGCCATCGACTGCCACACAACGTGCAAAGAAGCGTCCTCTTGCTCCAAAACAAAGCTCAGCCGGACGGAAAGGGTCTTCAACTGTTCCATAAGGAGATGATTTGCTAACAAAGCCACGAACTGAAGTAGGTGAATACTGCCCTTTCGTCAATCCGTAAATCCGGTTATTCAGCAATACCATATTAATATCAATATTTCGGCGAATGGCATGAATAAAATGATTTCCACCGATTGCCAAGCCGTCACCATCACCCGAAATCTGCCAGATTGTGATATTTGGATTTGCTACTTTGGCACCTGTAGCTATGGCTGCTGCACGGCCGTGAATGGTATGCATTCCGTAGGTATTCATATAATACGGTAAACGTGAAGAGCAGCCGATACCTGAAATTACTGCTATTTCATGGGGAGGTACTCCCAGTTCAGCCAACGCTTTATGAAAAGAATTCAAAAAAGCATGGTCACCACATCCCGGACACCAGCGCGGCTGGCCTGCCTTATAATCTGCTGCAGTATATTTTGTTTCACTCATAGTTTATTCCTCCATAATTTTTATAAACGCATCAACCAGTTCCTGTACGACAAAAGGCTGCCCCTTCACCTGATTGAACTGATATAAATGGATTCCCTCAATGTTCATCCTTAAATAACCTGCCAGCTGTCCCAAATTCTGCTCTGCAACAACTATCTTTTTATATTTTCGCAATACTGCAGCCGTATTCTTCGGCAACGGATTGATAAAACGGAAATGTGCCAATGCTGCTTTCTTGCCTGTTTTGTTCAGCTCGTCCATAGCCGAATGCAAGTGACCGTATGTACCGCCAAAGCCAACAATCAGCAAGTCTGCATCTGCACAACCCTCAACTTCCAGTTCAGGAAGTTCATCGGCTATCCGGGCTATTTTTTCGGCTCTCAATCGGGTCATCAGGTCATGATTTTCCGGTTCGGTTGAAATAGCTCCCGTTTCATTGCTCTTCTCCAGCCCACCGATGCGGTGCATAAATCCTTCTGTACCGGGAACTGCCCAATAACGTACTTTTGTTTCTTCATTACGCAGGAACGGAGTCCACGTATCAGCCATATCCGGTGTAACGTATGGAGGGCATATCGCAGGGTATGCATTCAAGTCGGGCAACTTCCAGGCTGCCGAGCCGTTTGCAATATAAGCATCTGTCAATAATACTACCGGCGTCATGTGTTCCAATGCAATCTTACATGCCATATAAGCTGCATCAAAACAGTCGGTAGGCGATGTCGCTGCTATAACCGGCATCGGACTCTCTCCGTTTCGTCCATACAGTACTTGCAGCAAATCTGTCTGTTCCGATTTTGTAGGAAGTCCCGTAGATGGTCCGCCACGCTGTACGTCAATAATTACCAGCGGAAGCTCGGTCATTACAGCAAGGTTCATGGCCTCACTCTTCAGACAAACACCCGGACCGGAAGTCGTTGTAACAGCCAGTGCACCTGCAAAAGCAGCCCCAACAGCCGAGGCGCATCCTGCAATCTCATCTTCACACTGAACGGTTTTTACACCAAGCGACTTATGTTTTGCCAGCTCATGCAGGATATCTGTAGCAGGAGTAATAGGATACGACCCCAGATACAATTGCAATCCTGCTTTTTCGGCCGCTGCAATCAGGCCATAAGCCGTTGCTTTATTACCGTTGATATCCATGTATCTTCCCGGTTCTTTTTTGTGCTTGTTTTCAATAATATATGAAGTAGAAACCGATGCATGTGTATTTTCGCCAAAACGATAGCCGTCATAAAGTACTTTTACGTTCGCCTCGGCTATCTCTGGTTTCTTGGCAAATTTCTCGCGAAGAATCTTTTCACCAATCGCAATATCGCGGTGGAAAAGCCAGCAGACCAGCCCCAAGGCAAACATATTCTTGGTCCTCAAGATAGATTTGTTATCCAGTCCGCTATCTTTCAGACTCTCCTTACACATGGTTGTAATAGCGGCCTCTACTACTTCATTTTTTATACCCAATTCCGAGAATGGGTTCTCATGCGTAAATTTAGCTTTTTCCAAATCCTTCTTTGTAAAAGAGTCTGTATCAATGATAATTACAGTCTGCGGCTTACAAAATTTATATTGTGTTTTCAAGGCAGCCGGATTCATTGCTACCAGGACGTCACACTTATCACCCGGGGTATACACTTTACCCGAACCAATATGTACCTGAAAGCCTGAGACACCGGTCAATGTACCTTGCGGGGCACGAATATCTGCCGGATAATCGGGAAAGGTACTGATGTCATTACCTTCCGTTGCTGAAATATTCGAAAACATGTTTCCGGCAAGCTGCATGCCATCACCGGAATCACCAGAAAACCGAACCACCACATCTTCCAGTTCTTTGACTATCATCTCTTCTGCCATAATCTTCTATTTTAATTTACAAGTTCAATAGTCGCAAATTTGCATAAGTTAAAACAGAAAAGCAAGATATTCCATCATTTATTTACAAAAAAACAAATAAAACAAAAATAATGCATTAATATTGTAATAATATAAACTAAATATATTACCTTTGTAAATACATCGCCCTTGTAGTTCAACGGATAGAATAGAAGTTTCCTAAACTTTAGATAGGGGTTCGATTCCCCTCGGGGGTACAAAAAAAGCGTCAAGTTTTAACCTTGACGCTTTTTTTGTACTTCACTGATAATTTTCGGGGGCCGGTATGCTTGTTACTGTCTCATTGTCGTATCACTTCTATGACTAACTTGCCGCACAGAAATGACCAGTCTTTATTAAACAAATGACAAACGTTCATCTCATTTATGAAACGTTCAAAACGTACCGGACACGCAACAATATTTTATTTTATTACATTCAGTTCTTTTCCCACTTTAATGAATGCTGCGATAGCCTTATCCAAATGTTCACGCTCGTGTCCTGCAGACAACTGAACACGGATACGTGCCTGACCTTTCGGAACTACCGGATAATAGAAACCTGTTACATAAATACCTTCTTCCTGCATTTTTGCAGCAAAATCCTGCGACAGTTTGGCATCGTACAGCATCACTGCACAAATGGCACTCTGAGTCGGTTTAATATCAAAGCCTGCAGCCAGCATCTTTTCACGGAAATAAGTTACATTTTCCATCAGCTTGTCATGCAAAGCATTGCTTTCCTTCAAAATCTTGAACATTTCCAAACTTGCACCTACAATAGCCGGAGCTACAGAGTTAGAGAACAAATATGGACGTGAGCGCTGGCGCAGCATATCGATGATTTCTTTCTTACCAGTAGTAAAACCACCCATAGCACCACCAAATGCTTTACCCAGTGTACCTGTAAAGATATCAATACGGCCATATGCGTTAAACTGTTCTGCAACACCATGACCTGTAGCACCTACTACACCGGCAGAGTGAGACTCGTCTACCATAACCAATGCATCGTATTTTTCAGCCAAATCACAGATTTTGTCGATTGGGGCTACGTTACCGTCCATTGAGAATACACCATCTGTTACGATAATGCGGTGACGCTGAGCCTGTGCTTCCTGCAGACAACGTTCCAGTTCGACCATATCTGCATTGGCATAGCGATAGCGTTTAGCCTTGCACAAACGCACACCGTCAATAATTGACGCATGATTCAAGGCATCCGAAATGATGGCATCTTCATCTGTGAACAAAGGTTCGAACACACCACCGTTAGCATCAAAACAAGCTGCATACAGAATAGTATCTTCTGTCTTGAAGTAATCAGAAATAGCAGCTTCCAATTGCTTATGAAGGTCTTGAGTTCCACAAATAAAACGAACAGAAGACATACCGTAGCCGTATGTATCCATAGCAGACTTTGCAGCCTCAATCAAGCGTTTGTTATCCGAGAGTCCCAGATAATTGTTCGCACAAAAGTTCAAAACATGCTCACCGCCGTTCACCTGAATATCTGCACGCTGCGGAGTAGTTATAATTCGTTCTTTTTTGTAAAGTCCTGCAGCCTCAATGTTTGCCAATTCCTGAGTCAGGAATTCTTTAAATTTTCCGTACATGATTTCTTATTTTAAGGTTCTATACGCAAAGGTCACATTTTTTCCCGAATAATAGAGGCTTTTCCCCTAAAAAAACATTTTAATGCGTATCTTTGTACTCGAAAACATTAATACCTTTTCTGATGAAAAATATCCTGATCATCGGTTCTACGGGCCAGATTGGCTCAGAACTCACAATGAAATTAAGAGAAATTTATAAAGATGGAGATGTAGTAGCAGGTTATATCCCAGGTGCAGAGCCTAAAGGGATTTTGAAAGAATCTGGTCCATCTGCCATCGTCGACATCACTAATGCACAACAGATTGCTGATGTTGCCAGCCAGTATCATGTAGATACTATTTATAACCTGGCTGCCCTTTTATCAGCAGTAGCCGAAGCCAAACCTCAATTGGCATGGAAAATCGGCCTGGGAGGACTTTTCAATGTATTGGAAGTTGCCCGCGAAAAGAACTGTGCTGTATTTACACCTAGCTCAATCGGTTCTTTCGGTCCTGGTACTCCAGCAGATAAAACTCCTCAAGACACTATCCAGCGTCCTCGCACTATGTATGGTGTGACTAAGGTTTCTGGAGAATTGCTCAGCGACTACTACTTTACACGTTTTGGTGTAGATACCCGTTCTGTACGATTCCCTGGATTGATTTCTTACGTTACTCCTCCGGGAGGAGGTACAACCGATTACGCTGTAGATATCTACTACTCTGCGGCTAAAGGAGAAAAATTTATCTGTCCTATCGGCAAAGGAACTTATATGGATATGATGTACATGCCGGATGCTCTGCGTGCCTGTGTAGAAATTATGGAAGCAGACCCATCTAAATTCGTACACCGTAACTCTTTCAACATTGCTTCTATGAGTTTCGAACCGGAAATGATTTACCAGAAGATTAAAGAATACATGCCTTCTTTCGAAATGGAATATCAGGTAGACCCACTCCGTCAGGCTATTGCTGATTCTTGGCCTAACTCTTTGGATGATACTTGTGCCCGTGAAGAATGGGGATGGAAACCGGAATACGACCTTGACAGCATGACACGCGATATGCTGGCTAAACTGAAAGAACGCTTCGGAAAATAATTATAGCATTTCCGAACAATTACTTATAATATTACCTTGCCAACATTCAATTGGCAAGGTATTTTTTTTACCACTCTACGAGTTCTTAAAAAATACATCCACAAAAAAATGCCGCCTCTGGAATTTCCAGAAACGGCATTTTTTGTAGTATATCATCAGATATATTTAAGCTTTTGCATCTTGTTCAGGCATTTTGTTACCCATTGTCAGATAAGCAACCGGAGCTGCAATAAACAATGAAGAAAGTGTACCAATTACCACACCCAGAATCATTGCAAATGCAAAGCTACGGATACTGTCACCTCCCAGGAAGAAGATACAGAGCAATACAATCAATGTACTCAATGAAGTATTGATGGTACGGCACAATGTCGTATTCAATGAATCGTTGAACAATTGTGCACGGTCGCGCTTGATGTATAAGCCAAAGAACTCACGTACACGGTCGAAGATTACCACCTTATCGTTGATTGAGTAACCAATTGCTGTCAGGATTGCACCAATGAAGGTCTGGTCAATTTCCAAAGAGAATGGCATCCAGCCATGACACAGTGAGTAAGCACCGATAATCAGTATTGTATCTACAGCCAATGCAACAGTAGCACCGATACTGAATGCAATATTACGGAAACGAATCAAAATATAAAGACCGATAGCAATCAATGCAAATACAACTGACCAGATAGCTGATGTCTTGATATCGTCAGCAATACTTGGACCTACTTTCTGTGAGCTGATGATAGAACCTCCGGCACGGTTATCGCGGTCGATAAAGATTTCTAATGTAGTACCTTCGCCCAACAAGTTTCCTTCTTTCAGTGCATCGTACAAGAATTCTTCAATTTCAGAATCGATAGTAGAAGAGTTTTCTTCAATACGATAGTTGGTTGTCACACGTACAGTCTTACCGTCAGTACCCAAAGCAATAGCTTGTACGTTTGCATCGCCAACTTTTGGCTGGAGCAGGCTACGTACAGTTTCCGGAGCTACTTTCTGTTCGAACTGAACTACAAAGTTACGTCCACCGGTAAAGTCGATACTCTGAGACAAGCCACGTACAACAAACGAAATCAGACAGATTACAATGATTGTTCCCCAAATAGTGAACGAACTTTTAATCTTGCCCATAAAGTTATAGTGTACATTCTGCATCAGATTCTTAGAAATACCTGTAGTGAATGTAAGGTTCAACCATTTATCTTTACCCATATAGTGTTCATAAACCAGACGAGTCAGGAACACTGCTGTAAAGAATGAGCAGAGGATACCGATAATCAATGTCGTAGCAAAACCACGAATAGGACCTGTACCAAAGTAGAACAGAATAATACCTGTAATGATAGAAGTCAAGTTAGAGTCGAAGATGGCAGAGAAAGCATTTGCATAACCTTCAGACAAAGCTTGCTTAGTTCCCTTACCTGCACGAAGTTCTTCTTTTGTACGTTCGTAAATCAATACGTTAGCATCCACTGCCATACCCAGTGAAAGTACCATACCCGCAATACCTGACATAGTCAGCGCAGCCTGGAATGAGGTAAGAATTCCTAGTGTAAAGAAGAAGTTGATGAACAAAGCCATGTTAGCAATCATACCCGGAATGAAACCGTACATAGCACACATGTAGGTCATCAAAATAATCAGAGCTACAATAAAAGACATGATTCCCTGATTGATAGACTCCTGACCCAGTGATGGTCCTACGATATCTTCCTGAACGATACGTGCAGGAGCAGGCATTTTACCAGACTTCAGTACGTTAGCCAAATCTTTTGTCAATTCTGGAGTAAAGTTACCTGTAATCTGAGAGTTACCACCAGTAATTTCACCATTTACACGTGGAGCACTATATACATAGCCATCCAATACGATAGCGATTTCTTTTCCGATGTTCTGTTTGGTAAGTACAGCCCAACGACGAGCACCTTCAGTGTTCATCGACATACTTACGCAAGGCTTGTTGAACTGGTCGTATTCATCCTTGGCATCAGTTATAACATCACCTTCCAATGGAGCACGTCCGTTACGTTCTGTAGACTTGATAGCATACAATTCAAAGATACGGCCAGTCTTATCAAAGTCAGATGCTTTTACACCCCACATCAGTTTCAGGTCACGAGGCATCATCTTCTTAATTTCAGGCATAGCCAGAATATTGTTTACAGACGCTGTATCTCTATAGTCTGCATAACCAACAATTGCACCCACACCACTCTGGTTCATCTGCAGAACAGCAGCCAACGGATGTTGTTTCTTCAACCGCTCCATACCAGTAGACTCTGCAACCTGTTCGCCTTTCAATGCAGCAGTCAAGCTATCCTTTGCAGAAACAGTATTAGCATTTTCTGCCTGTGCAGCAACTGTATCTGTCTTTTCTTCCATAGCCAGCAAAGAAGCTGCTTTTTGGTCTGCAGAAATCAAGAAAGGAACGATTTCTTTAGCTTCGAATGTTTCCCAGAATTCAAGGTTAGCAGAACCCTGAAGCAATTTTCTTACACGTTCTGGTTCTTTGATACCTGGCAATTCCACCATGATACGCCCCATGCTTCCTTCCAAAGTCTGGATATTAGGCTGAGCTACACCAAAACGGTCGATACGTGTACGAAGCACATTATATGAATTGTCTACAGCAGCTTTAACTTCTTCACGAAGAACTTTTTCTACTTCGGCATCTGTGCTACGAGTATTTACTTTATCCTTCAGTTGCTGTGTTGCAAACAGTTCAGCCAGTTTACCCTGAGGAGCCTCTTTTTTATAAGCTCTTACAAAAAGCGTAATGAAATCTTCCTGACTAGTCACCTGTTCTTTAGCAGCCTGAGCTATAGCCTTGTTAAAAGCCTCATCAGTCTTGTTATCAGCAAGCGTCTTTACCACATCTGGTACAGATACTTCCAGAATAACGTTCATACCACCTTTCAGGTCCAGACCCAGACCGATTTCCATTTCACGACACTGTTTCAGCGTATAGCTGCCCAACCATACTTTCTCATTTTGCACTGAGTCAAGATAGTGTGCCGCTCCTTTTGGGTCCTGCGCCGCCTTATCCATATGATAACCGGTCACAAAAGAGAAAGAAAGATAGAACAAACACACAAGGGTCAGTAATACAGCCAAAACCTTTACGAATCCTTTGTTTTGCATGTTACTTTTAATTTATTTAATTTATTATTTATTCTTAAAATACCATGTATTTATACAAGGTTGCAAATATAGTTTTTTTTTTACTTACATCTAGAATGGTTGCAAAATATTTAATGCATTCCACACAAAAAAGGCTGCAAATCTATATTTTGCAGCCTTTTATACGATTTTATCGATTCAAAAAAATTATTTTAGTCCACGACCTTTCAAGAGAGGTTCAATGCTTGGTTCCTGTCCTCTGAATTTTTTATACAATATCATCGGGGCTTCAGAACCACCCTTTTCCAGAACATTGGCACGGAAGAGTCCGGCTGTTTTCTGGTCAAACAATCCGTTTTCTTTAAAGGCTTCGAAAGCATCTGTATCCAATACTTCTGCCCACAAATAACTATAGTAACCGGCAGCATAACCACCCATAATATGATTAAAATAGGTAGAACGGTAACGTGGAGCAATCTGCGGTATCAGTCCCAGCTCATCGGTTACTTTCTTTTCGAATGCAGCAATTTCCAAACCTTCTGTGCTAGTCAGGTTATGCATTTCCATATCAAGCAATGCTGCAGCCAACAGTTCAGTTATCATAAATCCCTGATTGAACAAGGCCTGATTTTCTATTTTTGCAATCAATTCGTCTGAAATTGGCTCACGAGTCTTATAGTGTTTTGCATATACTTTCAAAACTTCCGGCTCTACAGCCCAATGTTCCATAATTTGTGAAGGAAGTTCTACAAAGTCTTGTGCCACGGCTGTACCTGATACACCTTTATAATTACATTTGGTCAACATTCCATGCAAAGCATGACCAAACTCATGGAACATCGTACGAGCTTCATCGATTGTAAGCAAAGATGGCATATCACCCACCGGCTTGGTAAAACTTGCTACATTATATATAAGAGGACGAACTTCACCTTGCTGCTCACGGAAGTTACTCATCCATGCTCCGCTACGCTTGCTGGCACGTGGGAAATAATCTGCATAGAATATGCCAAGGAAAGAACCATCGGCATCTGTAACTTTATAAACTGTTACATCTGGATTATATACGGTTACATCAGTAATCGGAGTCAGGTTGATTCCATACAACTTATTAACGACATAATATAAACCGCTACGTACATCTTCCAGACTGAAATAAGGTTTGATTTCTTCCTCATTCAGATTGTATTTCTCCTGGCGCAATTTTTCAGCATAGAACCACCAGTCCCATCCTTCCAGTTTTTCGCCTTTACCTTCTTTATCCATCAGCTTCTGCAGTTCGGCAGCTTCCGACTTCGCGTTCTTGATTGAATATCCCCACAAATTGTGCAGGAAGTCCATTACTGTCTTTGAGTCTTTCGCCATGCAGTCGTCCAAAACAAAGTTAGAATAGCAATCAAAGCCTAGCAATTTCGCTTTTTCCAAACGCAATGTCAAGACTTGCTTCAGGACCTCTTTGTTATCATTTGCATCGTTGTTATTGCCCATTGAAATGTAAGCTTTGTACATTTTCTCGCGCAGACTGCGATTTTCAGCATACTGCAACAATGGCAAACGGCTAGAAGCCTGTAATGTAAAAAGCCATTTTCCATCCATTCCAGCAGCCTTAGCTTCATCTGCTGCCGATGCTTTCAACCAATCAGGCATACCAGCCAAATCCTCTTCCTTATCTACAACAAGCTTAAAGGCATTGTTTTCAGCCAAGACATGGTTGCTGAATGTAATTGTCAGTGAAGAAAGCTGTTTATTGATTTCGCGCAATTTATTTTGCTTTTCCATATCCAAAGCAGCTCCCGAGCGTACAAATCCTTTATAATATTTATCTAGTAAATAGTGTTGCTCGGTAGTAAGCTTCAATTCACCAGCTTTCTCCTGGTCGTGCAGAACAGCCACACGCTTATACAAGTCCTGATTCAGATAAATATTATCACTGTGCTCTGACAACATCGGAGCAATCTTTGCCTCCAATGTAGCCAGTTCATCATTTGTATCTGCCTCTGTAAGTGCAAAAAACACCCCACTTACACGGGCCAGAATCTCACCACTGTTATCCAGTGCCACAATTGTATTCTCAAACGTAGGCTCTGCTGTATTCTCTACAATAGCTTTTATTTCCTTATTCTGCTGCTCAATACTAGCCAGGAAAGCAGGTTCATAATGTTCCACCTTAATTTTATCAAAAGGAGGCGTTCCATAAGGAGTATTAAACTCAGTCAAGAAAGGATTATCGGTCGAAGCTTTTTGCTGACCACAAGCACCTAACATACATCCCATAATTAATGTTGCTACTATCTTTTTCATATTTACCTATAAATAAATTACTTTTTATACATACAACACCATACCGGATAGTGATCAGAAGCTTTCGTAGAACGATCTACTACACACTCAGTAACTGTCCAGTCCTTACTTACCAATATATGGTCAATACGGAAATAGAAATAATTCCGATTATACGAAACCCCTATTCCACTTCCTGCTTCTACAAAAGCATCATTAAGTCCATCTCCGATAACCCGATGCGGATAAGCTAAAGGAGAATCGTTAAAGTCTCCACACACAACCAGACTTCTTCCTTTTTGCAACTGCTCCTTAACTACTTCCGCAATCACATCAGCCTGACGAGCACGAATCGCTCCTGCTTCGGCTATTTTACCTCCCAACATTTTAGAATTTCCTTTCAAGTCACTTTTTTTAGAAGATCTCAGCATAGAGCTATAAAGCTCTCTATCATCCATCGTCAATTTGTTCGACTCCAAATGATTATTGATTACAGCAACCGTATCGTTTTCAATCTTTATCAGATAGAGTACCGAGCCATTGTTATCACTTTCATAATCAATTCTTTTTGCAGTAATAATCGGAAAGCGTGAATAGCAAGCCAATCCATTCCCCCCATCTAGTTGTTGGAAGTGTGAATAAGGATATTTCAAAACTTTCTTTATACGATTTAAAGATAATTCTCCACCACCTTGCACTTCCTGAAGACAGATAATATCTGCCTTACAGCCAAGAATATACTCCAACACTGGATTCTTCTTTTCACCAGTATGAGGTGCATGGCCTGCCAGCGAAAGTGTATTGTAACTCAATACCTTCAATGTCTCCTTTTCTGAAGTTTTCAATTGGTTCAACGGGAAATAAATATGAATAGGTTTATAGCATATCAGCAAAACCATCAATGATAAAAGCACATATTTGCGATATACCATTATCCAGAACAACAGGAAAGCTACATTTACAATTAAGAAAAATGGGAAAGCCAATCCTGTGGCAGCCAGATATGGATGCGATACTGGATGAATGTACGAGCTATAGCCCGATAAAACAAGAAAACCGGCAAACACTAGGTTTACCAACAACAACATTATCCCTAAAAACCTACTAATACCTCTCATATCCTTACTTTTTACTTGCATCAAACAGACTTTTCTTTTCGTCTGCAGTCAAACTATCGTAACCGGACCTTCGCAATTTTTCCAAAATCCGGTCCACCTTTTCGCCCTGTTCTTTTTTCCGAGCGTTAAAATCATAATCCTGCTGGCGTATACCCGTTCCATAATGAACCTTCATTTTCGGTTTCTTCGGTTTTCTATTTCCAATGGATAACCATCCAGTCAGTTTATCAATTACCCAATTTATCCAAGCTGTCAAATCCCTTCCATTACGCAGGCTTACTGCAAACCAGAAGCCAGCCAAAGCACCTCCCAAGTGCGCGATGTGTCCACCTGCATTTTCCGAAGTCATCAGCAGTAAATCCGAAATTACCATAAAAAGAGCCACATACTTTAGCCTTACAGCACCGATAAACATAAACTGCACTCTGTAATCCGGCTCTCTGACAGCAGTAGCCACTACTATTGCCAAAACAGAAGCCGACGCTCCAACCAAATAAGAATAAGGTATTGCTGATTCAAAATAAGGGAACAGATGATAAGCCAATATATAGCAAACCCCTCCCAATATTCCTCCTAAGAAATATAAGCCACGCAAATGTCTGGACGAATAGAAATACAAAAACAACTGTCCGAACCAGTACAGCCACAGCATATTAAACAGCAAATGAAGCAATCCTGCATGCATAAACATATAGGTCAGAATGCCCCAAGGCTGATACAGTAATCTTATCAAATCGGCAGGTAAGGCCAACAGATTCCCCCAGCTATCTGTAGAAATCTTGAATAATGTCAAGAGAATTCCTAAAAACGAAGTTAACACAAATACCCCGACATTGAAATAAATAAACTTCAATGTCATGTCCCCTTGGTCAAAACGACGTTTCAAATCAGAAAGAAATCCTGCCGCTGCCATTTTTACGCCTCCAATAGATAATTAATACAAATCCGAACAGCATTCCACCCAAATGAGCAAAATGTGCCACCCCGTCATTACTGAATGTTCCCAAAATTAATTCAAGAGCAGCATATCCTATCACAAAATATTTGGCACGAATTGGGAACGGAATTGGGAATACAAACATCTGGTTATTAGGGAACAGCATACCAAAAGCTAGCAAAATAGCATAAACAGCTCCCGAAGCACCCACAGTAGTAAGATAATTCAAGAATTGTTCCATTGGAATAATACCGGTACCTGTATCCACACTTATGTAGTTCGACCAAGTCATTACATATTCAGCATACTGCACTACTTCCTGTGTCAAACCTGCACCAATACCGCAGAGCACATAATAAAACAGAAACCGTTTCGATCCCCAAACATTTTCCAAAAGCGGTCCAAACATCCAGACTGCAAACATATTGAAAAAGATATGCTGGAAATTGGCATGCATAAACATATAGGTAATCAGCTGCGCCGGATTGAAATCGGAAGCCAAGAAAAAGTGCAATCCCAAATAATCATTCAGGTTTATATGATAGCGCTCTGCTACCAAGGCTCCCATAAAGCACAACACATTAATAATCAGTAAATTCTTCGTTACTGGTGGTAAATTGTTCATATTTTTACATTTAAGTCTAGAAATACATGCAAAAATACAATTTTATTCCATAGCGGCACAAATTCATCCATTTTTTTACACAAAATACAGATAAATACCAGCAAAATACTAACTTTGCAAATATATTCATATAAAATATCTAATATACCGTTTATGAAAACAAAGCCTGAAAGATTTTCAAGAAAATTTTTCTCCACATTAGCAAGTTCTGCCCTACTGGTAAGTTTACCAGCAGCCGCATCAGGAGCCGGTGAATCACTTCCTTATTGGAAAGACCAACATGTAGTTTCTGTAAACAGAGAAGAACCACGTACGTCATTCATGACCTATAATGACCGTAGTCAAGCTTTAACAGGGAAATACGAAAACAATCCTTACTACAAATTACTGAACGGTACCTGGAAGTTCTATTACACAGATTCTCATCTGCAATTGCCAGAAAACATTACGAGCCCTACAGCCGACATGTCTGGATGGAAAGACATCAAGGTTCCTGGAAACTGGGAAGTTCAGGGATTTGGAACAGCTATTTACACCAATCATTGTTACGAATTCCACCCAACCAACCCGCAGCCTCCACTCTTGCCTGCTGAGATTCCTGTAGGAGTTTACCGTCGTGACATTTCCATTCCTGCCGACTGGGACGGACGCGATATCTACCTGCACATTGCCGGTGCAAAATCCGGATGCTATGTCTATATCAACGGAAAGGAAGTTGGTTACAACGAAGACTCTAAAAACCCTGCAGAATACCTTATCAACGACTATCTTCAAGCAGGAAACAACACTTTAACTCTAAAAATATTCCGCTGGAGTACCGGTTCATTCCTCGAATGTCAGGACTTCTGGCGCCTGAGCGGTATAGAAAGAGATGTATTCCTGTATGCTCAGCCTAAGGCGGCCATTAACGATTTCCGTGTAACTTCTACCTTGGACGACAGTTACAAAAACGGTATTTTCCGTCTGACTATTGATTTGAAGAACCATCGCTCGGCTACATCAAATCTGGATATCAGCTATGAGCTAGTCGATAAAAACGGGAAAACCGTTGCAACAGAGAATCAGCAAATCAGCGTACCTGCCAATAAAATAGGTACACTTTCTTTCAGCAAAGAACTGCCACAAGTAAAGACTTGGACTTCAGAGGCTCCTAATCTATACAAACTGCTCATGACAGTAAAAGAGAATGGCAAGATTAATGAAATCGTCCCATTCAACGTAGGTTTCCGCCGTATTGAAATCAAAGAGATAGATCAGAAAGCCGAAAATGGCAAGAACTACGTAGTACTGCTCATTAATGGCCAGCCGCTCAAGCTGAAAGGTGTCAATATCCACGAGCATAACGAACACACAGGCCATTACGTAACCGAAGAGCTGATGCGTAAGGATCTGGAGCTCATGAAACAAAACAACCTGAATACAGTACGTCTGTGCCATTACCCACAAGACCGCCGTTTCTACGAACTTTGCGATGAATACGGACTTTATGTTTACGATGAAGCCAACATCGAAAGCCATGGTATGTACTACGACCTGCGTAAAGGCGGTACTTTGGGAAATAATCCTGAATGGCTGGACGCACACATGTATCGTACCAAGAATATGTTCGAACGCAACAAGAACTATCCTAGCGTTACTTTCTGGTCACTCGGAAATGAAGCAGGAAACGGATATAACTTCTACCAGACTTACTTGTGGGTAAAAGAGGCTGATAAGGATATCATGCAACGCCCTGTCAACTACGAACGTGCACAGTGGGAATGGAACTCTGATATGTATGTTCCTCAATATCCTAGTGCAAAATGGCTCGAATCTATCGGAAAACAAGGTAGCGACCGTCCTGTAGCACCATCAGAGTATGCACATGCCATGGGTAACTCTACAGGTAGCCTTTGGGACCAGTGGAAGGCAATCTACAAATATCCTAACTTGCAAGGCGGTTACATTTGGGATTGGGTAGACCAGGGTATTCTTACAAAGGACGAAAACGGTTGTCCGTTCTGGGCATACGGCGGTGACTTCGGTAAAAACATGCCAAGCGACGGCAACTTCTGTTGCAACGGTCTGGTTAACCCTAACCGTATGCCTCATCCTGCCATGAGTGAAGTGAAATACGTTCACCAGAATGTAGCTTTCGAGGCAACTGATTTGGAAGCTGGAAAATTTCTGGTAAAAAACCGTTTCTATTTCACAAATCTGAAAAAATACATGATCAGCTATGTTGTGAAGGAAAACAACAAAGTCATCCGCCGCAATAAAGTTTCTTTGGATATTAATCCACAGGAATCAAAAGAGCTGTGTGTCAATGTAGATGGTCTGAAATCTAAAACAGGAACAGAATATTTCGTTGAATTCGAAGTAAGTACTGTGGAACCGGAACCACTTGTTCCCGTCGGTCATATCATTGCCCGCGAACAGTTCCAGTTGCCTGTTACTTCACTCGAACGCAGCTACGCTACCAATGGTCCGGCTTTGAAATGCAGCGATGAAAACGGAGTTATCACTGTATCATCATCGAAAGTTACTTTTGTATTCAACAAGCAGAACGGACTTGTTACTTCTTATAAAATAGGTAAGACAGAATACTTTGCCGACGGATTTGGTATCCAGCCTAACTTCTGGCGTGCTCCCAACGATAACGACTATGGTAGTCAGGAGCCTAAACGCCTGCAAATCTGGAAAGAATCAAGCAAGAACTTTAAGGTAGTAGATGCTAATGCCAAAATGGACGGAAAAGATGTCGTCCTGACTGCCAACTACCTGCTGGCAGCCGGTAACCTTTACATCGCTACCTATCGTATCCATCCTTCTGGAGTTGTAAAAGCTGATTATACCTTTACATCTACCGATATGGAAGCCAACAAGACCGAAGTATCTGAAGCTACACTGATGGCAACATTCACACCAGGACACGATGCTATCCGCAAACAGTCATCTAAACTGGTTGTTCCACGTATTGGTGTGCGCTTCCGTCTGCCGGCCGAAATGAATCAGGTTACTTACTTTGGACGTGGTCCTGAAGAAAACTACATCGACCGTAATGCCGGTACTTTTGTAGGACTTTATAAAAACACTGCCGACAATATGTATTTCCCATACGTACGCCCGCAGGAAAACGGACACCACACCGACACCCGCTGGCTTACACTGAGCAAGAAAGGTGGTAAGGGATTGACCATTTATGCCGACAACACCATTGGTTTCAATGCCTTACGCAACTCTGTAGAAGATTTCGATGGCGAAGAAGCTACTCACAGAGATTACCAGTGGAACAACCGCAATGCGAAAGAACTGGAACACGATGTTGAAACTGCCCGCAACATCAAACCACGTCATACCCACATCAACGACATTCGTCCGCGTAACTTCGTTGAAGTATGTGTAGACATGAAACAGATGGGTGTAGGCGGTTACGACAGCTGGGGTGCAATTCCAGACCCACAATATCTGATTCCTGCCAATAAGGAATACAAGTGGGGATTCACCATCGTACCGATGTAAATAACCCACCGTAAATAAAACGAGCAGGTGTATCTTCGTTCTGCAAAAGATACACCTGCTTATTTTTTATCTATCCGCCACGTCTTTGAGACCTAGCGCAATATACTATCTCTCAATACCAATAATCCTTCTGGCCCCATGTTGAACAGCAAGTCTGCCACACTTAAATCGGGCTGGAAACCTTGCTTTTCCTGAAATACCTGATAATAAGGCACAGCCTTAAACGATACATCTTCCGTCTGCAAACGCTTCTTGGGGTGAATCTGCTCTCTGAAATCATCCATCCCTGCAGTATCTACGATAAAATCGTCGCTCCATGTCACAACCGGATGCATATCCAACTGTTCGCATAACCAGCTGCACAGTTCACTGTTGAAATCGAACAAGAATGAATATCTTTTCTCAAAGAATTCATGAAACTCGTCTGCGTAATAATCGAAAAAAGGACTTTGCTTATAAGCTGCTACAAATGCATTCCAATGCACATGCCTCCAGTTGCCGTGGTCAGATATACGGACATCCTTCATCAGGCACTTAGGGTCCTCACTTTTCTCCGTCGGAATTGTCAACGACAAAGGACCCGCCGCCGACGCAATCACACAGCGATTACGGTACGATTGCTTCATATAATGATCAAAGCGCTCTACACACACCTTCTCGTACGCATACAGTTTTGAGAAATACGATACAGGAGGAAGATAGGCAGAACTGAGTAAAACAGTTTTTTCCATATTATAGTACTTATTTACTGGACCTCTCTGAAGATACGGTCCCATTTAAAAGAAAACCAGATTCGTGTTGCTTCTCCTATAAGATGGTCTTCGGGAACAAAACCAAACAGACGCGAATCGGATAAATTTACCGGATCGTTGGATACCATCCAATAATAATCTTTAGAGAAAGTATACGCAGGAGCAAACTTCCCTTCCACAAAAAGTGAGTCGTTTTTCACTTCTGCACGCTTCCCCTCATGTTGCACAATCGTATTGCACAGCAACGTTGCATTCCACGGATATACATTCACCCTCATACCTTTAGCCGGAACTACGAAAGGCAGACTTTTCCCTCCTTGAGCCGTATACAAAGGATACACATTTACCCGTCCTTCCAACTTCTGTTGCAACAGATAATTCTCGTATGCACTAAAACTGCGGATATACTCCCCTTTCTCCGTGTAGCCTACCAACTCATTGTTCAGTCCCAAAGACTGCATTACAGCCGATACCAGCTCATCCTGCGCCGAGGCATAAGCATACAGCGCCTTACTGTCCGGACTCAATACAGGCTCGTTGGTGGGCCACATCTCGTGGTTCAGCATCAAAGTATCCCCCGGCCCTCCGCCGCAACGGCTAATAAAAATATCGCGCTGCTCCAGTCTGGGCACTTTAGCCGCACTGCCCGGATTATTGAAGAGTACTACATCTCCCCGCTTTACCCGTTCTGGAAGTAATCTTTTATATCCCAATAGCGAAGGGAAAGGCAGACGCAAGCCATAGCTCCACTTGTTCACCAGTACCCTTTCGCCCTGATAAAGGCAATTCTCCATGCCTGACGAAGGGATGGTGCACGAAGTGAAGCCAAACGTCCTGCCCAGCACTACTACCAGCACTGCGGCAGCCATAGCTTTCCAGAGATTTCCCGACTTCAACAAATAATGAGCCTTATTTTATGCTGTCTACAAACTTAAACAAACGCTCCCATCGGATTTTTCCATCCAGCCATCCCCGGTCTTGATCCAGTGAGAGCCAGATGAAGATAGGTTTACCTACCACATGGTCTTCGGGTACAAAGCCCCAAAAACGGGAATCGGCCGAATTGTGACGATTGTCACCCATCATCCAGTAATAATCCATCTTGAATGTATATTGGGTAGTTTCTACACCGTTAATAAAAATCTTGCCATCCTTTACCTCCAGTGCATTTCCTTCGTATGCGTGGATAGGACGCTCGTACAACGGCAGGTTATCCAGCGTAAGGGCTACGGTAGCTCCTTTCTTTGGAATCCATACCGGACCATAGTTATCAAGTGTCCACCCCGTAACCTTGCTCATCGGATACAGTCCGCCGGCATTCTCCTCCGGAACATTTTCTATGTGCTTCACCAAATCCTTGCGCCCCAGCAGAGCAGCCTTTGCCTTGGCAGTAAGTGGCATGTTGTATACCGACTCTTGTGCATAATACATCATCAAATCTTCCTGGCTGATGCCCCATTCGTGACAGAAATCAAGTGGCAGCATACCGTTGGTATAGACCAGGTATCTGTATTGCACCTCATCCGGCTCCTTATTGGGCTGTCCGTCCAGATAAACAATGCGGTCTTTAATCTCCAGGGTCTGTCCGGGCATACCCACACAGCGTTTTACATAATTCTCTCGGCGGTCTACCGGTCGTTCCACGATTTCGCCATACGTTTCGGGATGCTCGTTGATATATTTACGTCCGGCCTGATAGTAAAAGTCAAACACCTGACGCTCCTGCTCAACAGTCAGTTTCGAAAAATCGACCGGTTTGGAAAGTTGCTGTCCGGCCTGATAACTCAAACGGTATAAATCCTCTGCAGGAACCTTGGTAGCCACGGTATCACCAGCCGGAAAGTTAAAGACTACGATATCATTCAGTTTTACCTCTCCTGTACCTTCCACGCGCTTATAGTCCCACTGTAACCATTCGGCATACGATTTACAGTTAAATACTGGCAATGTATGCTGGGTAAGCGGCATGTGCAACGGTGTTTGCGGCACACGAGGGCCATAACTCATCTTGCTGACGAACAGATAGTCGCCCACCAGCAATGATTTCTCCAATGAGGAAGACGGAATGACATAATTCTGAAAGAAATACAGATTGACAAAGTAAACTGCCACCAGCGCAAACACAATGGCATCTACCCAACTCATCACACTCTTCACCATTCCGTTTTCCGAATTCTTCCACCACGTCCACGGAATCAGTTTCGTAATGTATGCATCAAAAATAAACGGAATGACCACTATACCCAGCCAGCTCTGCAGCCAGATAATAAAAGCCAGATAAAGCGCCAGTACTACACCAAACTTTATCCACTGTTTTTTAGAAGCCTGAATTTTCATAGCTGTCCGTTAAAACTGAAACAAATCGTTCATGCCTAGGAAACCTTCGTGCGCAGCGGTATATTCGGCTGCCAGTACAGCCCCCAGTGCAAACCCTTTACGGTTCTTGGCATCGTGCGTAATTACGATGGAGTCGGCTTCCGATTCGTATGTAATGGTGTGTATACCCGGAACTTCGCCTTCGCGGATAGCACTTACGGGCAATTCATTTTCGGCACATTCTGTAGATCCGCTCACGGTTCCGTCAGGAGCTGTCAGGGTACCCATTACCCACTTATCCTTACGCGACAGGTTTTCCAAAATTCCTTCTGCCAAAGTGATGGCTGTACCGCTAGGTGCATCCAGCTTGTGTACATGATGAGTTTCTACCATAGAAACCTCATAGTTAGGAAAATTATCCATGATGCGGGCCAGGTATTTGTTTACAGCGGAGAAGATAGCAACTCCTAAGCTGAAGTTAGACGACCAGAACAAGGTCTTTCCCTCTTCACGGCACAGACGGCGCATCTCCTCACCGTGCTCACCCATCCATCCGGTACTTCCGGAAACAACCTTTACACCGTTCTTGAAGGCTTCCAGACAATTGCCGTATGCCACAGAAGGTGCTGTAAACTCGATTGCCACATCGGCCGAACGGAATGCTTCCGAAGCAAAGTCCTGACGGTTATCTACATCAATGATTGCTACTATCTCGTGTCCGCGCTGTTTTGCTATTTTCTCTATCTCATGGCCCATTTTGCCATATCCTATCAAAGCTATTTTCATATTGACATATATCTTAAAATTATCCCTACAAAGATACTATTTTTCGATAGAAAGTCTTACATTTGAGAAACATTTACAGCTCGTTAACATGGAACAACTGCTACACTATGCATGGAAACACAAAATCCTGCCACTGCATCCGCTGCAAACAACAACCGGACAACAGGTGGAAGTTATAGACCCCGGACTTCAGAATGCAAATGCCGGTCCCGACTTTTTCAACGCCAAGCTTAAAGTTGACGGTATTCTTTGGGCAGGGAACATTGAAATACACCGCTGCTCGTCCGACTGGTACCGGCATCACCACGATACCAATCCTGCATACGACAGTGTTATCCTCCATCTGGCTACGGAAATCGATACTGAGATACGCCGTACAAATGGCGAGCTGATTCCTCAAATGCAATTCAGTTGCCCCGACTCGCTGATACGGAATTATCAGCAGTTACTTTCCACCGACCGCTATCCGGCCTGTTTCGAAACCATTTCCCGCCTTCCGAAACTGCAATTGCACAGTTGGCTCAATACATTGCAAATAGAGCGGTTCGAGCAGAAAACCAATCAGGTATTCACCCATCTGGCACAAAGTGGCCAGCACTGGGAAGATGCCTTTTTCATCACGCTGGCACGTAATTTCGGCTTTGGCGTGAACGGGGATGCCTTCGAACGGTGGGCACGCTCACTGCCCCTGCGTGCTATCGACAAGCACCGCGACAGTCTTTTGCAGATAGAAGCTTTTTTCTTCGGTCAGGCCAGACTTTTAGACATAGAAGCGACAGATGAGTATACACGCCAACTTCAGCAGGAATACCGCTATCTGCAACACAAGTTTCAGCTCCCTCAGGCACCGGCCGTCAACTGGAACTATCTACGCATGCGTCCCAATAATTTCCCGCATATCCGCATTGCCCAACTAGCATGTCTGTATCATCGCTCGCAAGGGCTTTTCTCACAAATCATGGAGACCGATAGTCTGAAGCAGCTCTGCAATCTGCTGAAGGGCGGTACCTCCGATTACTGGCGTACACACTACCACTTCGGTATAGAATCAGAATCACGTCCCAAAACTTTAACTTCCAAAAGCATCAACCTGCTTATTATCAACACGGTAGTAAGCTACCTGTATGCTTACGGCAAACACAAGAAAAACGATGATTTATGTCTTCGTGCCGGAAAATTCCTGGAGGAACTTCCTGCCGAGGATAATTATATCATCCGCATGTGGAAGAACTGCGGTATCACTCCGCAACATGCAGCAGACAGTCAGGCACTTATCCAACTGAAAAAGAATTATTGCGATGTCAAGAAATGCCTTTACTGCCGTATCGGGTTTTGCTTCCTCAAATCTTCTCCCAAATAGATTTTCAAGCAAACGGTAGTCAGTTCTTTTATCATTTATATGATGTAAGCTGATTACAGTAAAGACGAACGTTTTTTATTTGAATGAGGCACACGTATCATTTAAATGATAAACTTCAACGTTACCGACAAAAAAAACGAGAGGGGTCACTGTAAGACTCCTCTCGCTTCTATAAATCAAAATATATCTAAGTTTAGAAAGCTTTCTTGTAAAGTTCAAGAATCATTTCTTCGGTGATTTCACGCGGATTGCCCGGTGTACAAACATCAGCAATAGCCGAAGCTGCCAAACGTGGCAAATCTTCTTCCTTGATACCCAACTCTGACAAATGCTGTGGAATACCCACTTTTATAGACAGAGCTTTGACAGCATCTACAGCTGCCTTGGCAGCTTCTTCACGGCTCATACCTTCCTTGTATGCACCCATAGCCTTGGCAATATCTACATATTTATCCAAAGCAGCCGGAGCGTTGAATTCCATTACGATAGGGAGCAACAATGCATTTGCCACACCGTGAGGAATATCGAAAATAGCTCCCAGCGGATGAGCCATACCGTGAACAGCACCCAAACCTACGTTAGAGAATGCCATACCGGCAATGTACTGAGCTACAGCCATACCGTTGCGGGCTTCTGCGTTAGTTGGTTCGAATACGGCTGTTTCCAAGTGACGGGCAATCATTTCGATGGCTTTGATTTCGAACATATCACTCATTTCCCATGCGCCTTTTGTAATTAAGCCTTCGATGGCATGTGTCAACGCATCCAGACCTGTAGCAGCAGTTAGGCTCTTAGGCAAAGTGTACATCAGTTCAGCGTCGACAATGGCAATGGCCGGAATATCGTTCGGGTCCACACACACCATTTTCTTCTGGTTTTCCTCATCAGTAATTACGTAGTTGATGGTAACTTCGGCAGCAGTACCTGCAGTAGTAGGCAGCGCAATAATGGGCACTGATTTTTTACGGGTAGGAGCTACACCTTCGAGTGAAACTACATCCGAAAATTCGGGATTGTTGGTAATGATACCAATCGCCTTAGAAGTATCGATAGAAGAACCACCACCGATAGCCAGAATAAAGTCGGCTCCCGAAGTAGCAAAAGCAGCTACACCGGCTTTTACGTTTGATACGGTAGGATTCGGTTTAATTTCACTGAAAACTTCGTACGGAATTCCTGCTTTTTCAAGTACATCCAACACTTTCTGAGCTACACCGAACTTCAGCAAATCTTTATCTGTAGCCACAAAAGCTTTTGTCAATCCCAAACGTTTAACTTCCTGTGGAAGAACTTCACGTGCACCCGGCCCGAAGTAAGAAACTTCATTCAATACGAAACGGTTAATCATAGTACAAATCTATAAAAGTTAATATTCAATTTTAATTCTGGACACAAATTTACATAAAAAGATGGTTTTCTGCCGATACCACAATCGGTTTTATTTCTACGCTTCCGCCAAAAATTGCAAATTAATGATTATCTTTGTTTCAATCTGATTAATAAAACAAGTATGGGAAAATATATTTTCGGGCTCCCCATGAAGGTACGCGACTACGAGTGCGACTTACAGGGAATAGTGAACAATGCCAATTACCAGCACTATATCGAACACACACGCCATGAGTTTCTGCTCTCGGCCGGAATCAGTTTCGCAGATTTGCATCAAGAAGGTATCGACCCCGTAGTAGCACGCCTAAGTATGGCTTTCAAAACGCCGCTAAAAAGTGGTGATGAGTTTGTATCAAAGCTTTGGTTGAAAAAAGAGGGTATCAAATACGTTTTCTATCAGGATATTTACCGTCTGCCTGATGAAAAGGTTGTTATTAAAGCAACTGTAGAAACTGTATGCCTGGTAAACGGACGCTTGGCAGAATGTGAGTTGCTTCACCAGAAATTTGCTCCTTATCTTGATATGCAGCCATGAAAGATGACGAACTGCTCTACTTGCTTGCTTTGACACGTCTGCCGGGATTGGGGATTATCGGTGCCCACCAGTTGCTGCGTTGCGTTCCCAATGCAACTTATCTGTTCCAGAACAGGAATAATCTGAAAAAAGAAATACCCAGCCTCTCTCCCCGCCTGTTGCAAGCATTGGATTGTCCCGATGTACTGAGACAATGTGAGGCTGAACTAAATTTTGCAGACAAGAATAAAATAGCCTGCCTAACGGCAAACGATACGGACTATCCATCGCGTCTGCGCGAATGCGACGATGCTCCGCTGGTTTTGTTCTATAAAGGTAATGCCGACCTGAACGGATTGCATGTTGTCAACTTGGTAGGCACACGCAATGCCACAAACTACGGCAAGGAGATTTGCGAGCGCTTTATCAAGGATTTGAAAGAGTTGCTGCCAGATACACTGATTGTAAGCGGACTGGCATATGGTATCGACATTGCGGCACATCGGGCTTCTCTGCTGCAAGGCTTGCCTACAGTGGGTGTACTGGCTCACGGTTTAGACCGTATCTACCCCGCTGTACACCGCAAAACAGCTGCAGAAATGATAGAACAGGGTGGTCTGCTTACAGAATTCATGAGCGGTACCACTCCCGAACGGCAAAATTTCATCAAACGGAACCGTATTGTTGCAGGTATGTGCGATGCAACTATCGTTGTGGAATCGGCCGAAAAAGGAGGAGCGTTGATAACAGCCGACATTGCCGAAAGTTATAACCGTGAATGCTTTGCTTTCCCTGGACGGATAAGCGATCCCTATTCTGCCGGATGCAACCATCTCATCCAGAATAATCGGGCATCCCTGCTGCTTGATGCAGAAGGACTGGTGAAAGCCATGAACTGGAATGCCGTACCGGTAAAGCCAGTTGCAATCCAGCGCCAATTGTTTGTCGATCTCAGTCCGGAGGAAGAAACCATCGTACAGCAGTTACAGCAACACTCCGATGGTCTGCAAATTAATACACTGATTGTAACAACCAATATTCCAATCAACCGTATGTCTAGCTTGCTTTTTGAGTTGGAAATGAAGGGAATACTACGTACATATGCCGGAGGTATGTACAAATTGATTTAGTTATTACTTTAGAAAATCAACAGACATCTACAAAACATTGTTTTTACAAGAAAAAACACCTACATTTGTGTATTCTCTATTCTTTATATTCCCTTTTCGTTTTAACGCTTTTAGGCGCTAAAAGGTATGAAACGAAAAGAAGGGAGCACGTCGGTGCTCCCTTCTTTTATAAAATCATATATTCTTTAAACAATACAATACGGCATAAAAATCCCCTGCCACTCTAATCAAATGACAGGGGAAACTAAGCCATTTATGAAAAATTGATTAGTCTTTCAGTTTAGCTTTGATGAAGTCACGGTTCAAACGAGCGATGTTGCTGATTGAAACGCATTTCGGACATTCTGCTTCACAAGCACGTGTGTTAGTACAGTTACCGAAACCAAGTTCATCCATCTTAGACAACATAGCTTTAGCACGACGCAAAGCTTCTGGCTTGCCCTGAGGAAGAAGGTTCAGCTGGCTAACTTTAGCAGAAACGAAAAGCATTGCAGAACCGTTCTTACATGCAGCTACACAAGCACCACAACCGATACATGTAGCAGCATCCATTGCTTCGTCAGCAACAGTCTTAGGAATAAGGATTGCATTTGCATCCTGAGGAGCACCAGTAGGTACGCTAACAAAACCACCAGCCTGCATAATCTTGTCGTATGCAGAACGGTCTACCATCAAGTCTTTGATTACAGGGAAACCTGCAGAACGCCATGGTTCAACTGTAATAGTATCGCCATCTTTGAAACGACGCATGTAAATCTGGCAAGTAGTAGCACCTGTTGCAGGTCCGTGAGGATGTCCGTTGATGTACAATGAGCACATACCGCAGATACCTTCGCGGCAGTCGTGGTCGAATACTATAGGTTCTTTACCTTCTTCAATCAACATTTCATTCAAGATATCGAGCATTTCGAGGAATGAAGTATCACCCGGAATGTCTTTCATCTGGAATGTATCGAAATGACCTTTATCCTTAGGTCCGTTCTGACGCCAAACTTTCAGCGTAAATGATATATTTTTATCCATTTTACTTCTTTTCTTTAAATTGTTTTACTTCGTCTCAGATTAGCTCAATTAGCTCTTGTAGTTACGAGTCTGTACTTTAATTGCTTCGTAAACCAATGGTTCTTTGTAAAGTACCGGAGCCTTGTCATCGCTTCCCTGGTATTCCCAGCAAGCTACATAGAAGAAGTTTTCATCATCACGCTTAGCTTCACCTTCTTCTGTCTGATGTTCTTCGCGGAAGTGACCACCACAAGATTCTTCACGGTTCAATGCATCGTAAGCAATCAGCTGACCCATTGTAATGAAGTCATCCAAACGGAATGCTTTATCAAGCTCGATGTTCATACCTTCTTTAGAACCTGGGATGAACAGTTCTGTTTCGAATTCCTTGCGGATTTCTTTCAGACGAGCCAAACCTGTCTTCAAGCCTTCTGCTGTACGTCCCATACCTACATATTCCCACATTACACGGCCTAATTCCTTGTGGATTGAGTCTACAGACTTCTTACCCTTGATATTCATCAAGTGGTCAATCTTAGCCTGTACAGCTTTTTCGGCTTCAGCAAATTCAGGAAGATCTGTAGAGAAGCGTGGAACTGTAATCTGATCAGACAAGTAGTTCTGGATAGTATATGGCAATACGAAGTAACCATCAGCAAGCCCCTGCATCAATGCTGATGCACCCAAACGGTTAGCACCGTGGTCAGAGAAGTTACATTCACCGATTGCGAACAGACCCTTAACTGTAGTCTGAAGTTCATAGTCAACCCAAATACCACCCATTGTATAGTGGATAGCAGGATAAATCATCATTGGGTTGTAATATTTACGTCCGTTGATTTCTTTTGCAAGTTCACCCGGATTAACGTCAGTGATTTCTTCGTACATATCGAAGAGGTTACCATAACGCTGAAGTACTACATCAAGACCCAGACGTTCGATACTTTCAGAGAAATCAAGGAATACAGCAAGACCTGTGTTGTTCACACCGTAACCAGCGTCACAGCGTTCTTTAGCAGCACGTGATGCAACGTCACGTGGAACCAAGTTACCAAATGCTGGATAACGACGTTCCAAGTAATAGTCACGATCTTCTTCTGGGATATCACTACCTTTCTTAGTTCCAGCCTGCAATGCCTTAGCATCTTCAAGTTTCTTAGGAACCCAGATACGACCGTCGTTACGCAATGACTCAGACATAAGTGTAAGCTTAGACTGTTTGTCACCGTGAACAGGAATACAAGTCGGGTGAATCTGTACGTAAGCAGGGTTAGCAAACATTGCACCTTTACGGTAGCAAGACATTGCTGCAGTTACGTTACATCCCATAGCGTTTGTAGAAAGGAAGTAAGTATTACCGTAACCACCAGTAGCGATAACAACTGCGTGAGCAGCAAAACGTTCCAATTTACCAGTTACCAGGTTCTTGGCGATGATACCGCGAGCACGGCCGTCAACCAATACTACATCAAGCATTTCGTAACGAGTAAACAGTTTAACTGTACCGATACCAACCTGACGGCTCAATGCAGAGTAAGCACCCAAAAGCAACTGCTGACCAGTCTGACCTTTAGCATAGAAAGTACGAGATACCTGTGCACCACCGAAAGAACGGTTAGCAAGTGTACCACCGTATTCGCGAGCAAAAGGAACACCCTGAGCAACACACTGGTCGATAATATTGTTTGATACTTCAGCAAGACGGTATACGTTAGCTTCACGAGCACGGTAGTCACCACCTTTTACAGTATCGTAGAAAAGACGATATACAGAGTCCCCATCATTCTGATAGTTCTTAGCAGCGTTGATACCACCCTGTGCAGCGATAGAGTGTGCACGGCGTGGAGAGTCCTGTATACAGAAGTTGAATACACGGAATCCCATTTCACCAAGTGAAGCGGCAGCAGAAGCACCTGCCAAACCTGTACCTACAACGATGATATCCAAGCGGCGTTTGTTAGCCGGGTTCACCAATTTCTGGTGAGCTTTATAGTTAGTCCATTTCTCAGCTATTGGGCCTTCAGGAATCTTAGAATCTAATATTTTAGTCATAATGTTTTCAATTTAATTCAGTTACACTTTTAAGATTAGCAAGCACCGCAACCCATCATGTTCTTCAGGAAGAATACAACAGCTACAAGAGCAAAGCCCAATACGATGATTGTAGAGTAGATGTTAGAGATACATTTCCAACGGTTAATCCAAATCTTGTTGTTCCATCCCAATGACTGCATTGAGCTCCAGAATCCGTGTGTAAGGTGGAACCAAAGTGCAGCAAGCCATACAAGATACAAAACAAAGAACACAGGGTTAGAGAATGTCTGCATGATGTAACCGTAACCGTCTGTTGCGTGAAGACCACCCAACATTGGTTCGTGAATAATTTCTGCAAACTGCATTTTGTACCAGAAGTTAACAAAGTGAAGGGCAAGACCAAGAATTACCACTACACCTAAAGCCAACATGTTCTGAGATGCCCATTCTACGTTTTTAGGACGTGCAGTAACTGCATAACGTTCACTACCACGTGCTGCACGGTTCTGGATTGTCAGCCAGAATGCGTAAAGAATGTGAATTACAAACAAAGCGGCCAAACCTACAGTTGCTACCAACGCGTACCAGTTGGCACCCAGGAATTCGCAAATCATGTTGTATGCCTCACCAGAGAACAATGCAACAAGGTTCATCGCCATGTGAAATGTCAGAAAGAGGACAAGGGCAATGCCTGTAACGCTCATCACCACTTTCCTACCGATAGATGAATTACTTAACCACATAAATGATTGATTTTAAATTATTTAATTGTTTAAAATAAAAATTCGGTTTTGAACAGGACATTTACTCCACAAAAGTAGGAAATTATGCTGAGAATACAAGGGATTATAGAAATTTTTCTTTATTTGGTGTACGCTTGTTTTTGATTATCTTTGCAGAAAATAACTGTTCACTTATGAAAAATTGGATATTTATTAGTTTGATTTGCCTGCTGGGAATGACTGTTCAAGTTCAGGCACAGGGATGGGATGCCCAGTCTTTACATAGTATTAATGGATGGAACATGCATGGATTCAGCAAGGGCATCAGTAATTCGGCTCCCTATCTGGTAGTAGGTACTCCTATCGCAATCGGAGTTTATGCTTTGGCTGCTAAAAATGAAAAGCTTTTGAAAGATGCTATATATATAGGTACAAGTGTAATCGAGGCAACAGTACTGACTTACGGATTGAAATATGCTGTCGGCCGTACCCGGCCTTACGAGGCTCATCCGGGATACATCATTCCACATGCAATAGAAGATTCTCCTTCATTCCCGTCTGGACATACAGCCGGAGCTTTTTCACTGGCTACATCGTTATGTATCAAATATCCTAAATGGTATGTTATTGCTCCGTCGACAGCCTGGGCCTGCACTGTCGGAATCAGCCGTATGAATCTGGGGGTACATTATCCATCGGACATTATCAGCGGAGCAGCGATTGGTATAGGCTGTGCTTTCGCAAATATCTATATCAACCGCTGGCTGAATAAAGTTTTATTTGGTGAATGAACTACTTCCTCTCCGGGAAAGTCAAGCCAGGTTTCGCCAATAATTCGAGTGCTTTCTTCATCGGATCACTCAAAGTATTGATTACCTGAAAATACTCGTTCATATCCCATAAATCACGGGCTATCAAAGCTTTCAGTTGTGTTTTTATTAAAGGTAAAGACACACGATATTGCTCTTCACTGTAAGGGGCGTCCATATCTTTCCCCATCGTCACCAGCTCTTCAAGCATGGTATCTGTCACCTCGAACGAACGGTTAAAATGCTCGAATGTCTTGTACTTTTTCAACCACTCACTTCGATGTCTGTCTATTAAACGTACATTAAGTTGAACGATTGCACCTTTATCACGTAAGTTCAAGTAATATTTAGTAAACATGGTAGTATCAATTGGCACAAAATAATCGGGCATGATACCGCCTCCGCCATATACTACACGATTCAACTTATGGGTACGGAACTTTAATGAATCAGGGAAATGAATGCTGTCGGCACTCTGCATTTCACCGCGGTTGTAGCGTTCTATCAGGTCTTGACTGTAAGCTTCGGCACTTTCGTAAGGTTTCTGTATGCAGCGGCCAGCCGGAGTGTAGTAGCGTGCTACCGTAAGACGTATCATAGAACCGTCGGGCAAGTCGATAGGGCGCTGCACTAAACTTTTTCCAAAGGTACGCCGACCGATTACGATACCTCTGTCCCAATCCTGCACAGCACCGGTAACAATCTCGGCCGCAGAAGCAGAATATTCATTCACCAATACAATAAGACGCCCCTGCTGAAAGGCTCCGTTTCCTTTTGCATAGAAATCGGCACGCGGCTGTCGTCGTCCTTCCGTGTATACAATCAATTCTTTTTTACCCAAAAACTCGTTGGCTAAATCGATGGCTGCATTCAAATAGCCACCTCCATTACCTTGCAAATCAAGTATAAGGTCTTTCATTCCTTTTTCCTGCAAACGGCCTAGTGCTTCCTTAAACTCATCGGCTGTAGTAGCAGCAAAACGGTTCAAACAGATGTATCCGGTAGTTGCATTCACCATATAGGCTGCATCCAGACTATGTACAGGTATTTTGTCTCGCTTCAAGGTAAAAGACAGAAGTCCGTCTACCCCTCTACGCATTACTTTAATGTTTACCTCCGTCCCCTTGGGACCCTTCAATCGGCGCATTACATCATCTGTACTCATTTTTACTCCGGCAATCACCGTATCATTGACTTCGATAATACGGTCGCCAGCCAGAATTCCAGCTTTTTCGGAAGGTCCTCCAGAAACCGGCTGAATAACAAACAGTGTATCGGTAGCCATATTGAACTGAATACCGATCCCATCGAAATTTCCCTGAAGGGGCTCGTTCAGTGCCTTTACTTCCTCCGGCGTAGAATAAGTAGAGTGCGGATCCAGTTGTTCAAGCATCTTTATAATGGCTGCCTCTACCAACTTAGGTTCATCGACTTCGTCTACATACAGTCGGGAAATAGCAAACTCGGCCAACTGTAGCTTACGTGCCGGTGATTGGGCATAATTTTCCTGTGCCAGCAAAGGCATAGCTGCAAACAAGGCCAATATGCAGGATTGTATAATTTTTCGCATAAACATAATAAGTTTTATGAGGAACTTAATACTTAAAGATGAATATCCATTCCTTCGGGCAAGAAAGGAGTCACATCTTTCTGATAATGCAAAAGCTCACGCACAATGGTAGAGCTGACCGAAGTAAGCTCCGGCTCTGTAAACAGCAAAATAGTCTCTACCCCGGCAAGCTTCCGGTTTACATCGGCTATGGTTTCTTCGTACTCAAAATCGTGTACGGTACGAATACCACGAATGATAAAACCGGCTCCCTGCTCACGTGCAAAGTCTACGGTCAGTCCGTCATAGGCGGCAACCTGAATGCGAGGTTCATCAGCAAACAGGCGACGAATCATTTCTACTCGCTTCTCTATCGGGAAATAAGTTTTCTTTTTTTCATTCACGCCAATTCCGATGATAACTTCATCCATAAAAGTCAGCGCTCGCTTTACTACGGAATAATGCCCGATGGTAAACGGGTCGAATGTTCCGGGAAATATGGCTTTTCTCACGTCTTTTCTAAATTAAGAGGTTACAATATCTTCTTCTACCACTAGATTATCGATGATAAAACTCTGACGCTCCATGGTATTCTTTCCCATGTAGAATTCCAACAGTTCTTTTACAGCATCGGTCTTGCGTAAGGTTACTTGCTCCAGACGCATATCTTTTCCAATGAAGTTTCGGAATTCGTCCGGTGAAATCTCTCCCAATCCTTTGAATCGGGTAATCTCCGGATTCGGTCCCAGCTGTTCGATGGCTTTTATCCGTTCTTCATCCGTATAGCAATATATTGTCTCGTATTCAGAACGTCCCCGGCTGTTGCTTTCTTCTTTAGCCCCTTTTGTGCGTTTTTTCTTGTTACGCACTCGGAACAAAGGAGTTTGCAAAATATACACATGTCCCTTCTTTATCAAATCGGGGAAGAACTGCAGGAAGAATGTAATCATGAGCAAACGGATGTGCATTCCATCGACATCGGCATCAGTAGCCACTATAACCTTATTGTATCGCAATCCATCCAATCCTTCTTCAATGTTCAGGGCAGCCTGCAGCAAGTTGAATTCTTCGTTTTCGTAAACCACTTTCTTGGTCAGCCCAAACGAGTTCAAAGGTTTTCCGCGCAAACTGAATACTGCCTGTGTATTGACATCCCGGCTTTTGGTAATAGAGCCACTGGCCGAGTCTCCCTCGGTGATGAAAATACAGCTTTCTTCCGTACGATCTCCTTTTGCATCATTCAGATGGATTCTGCAGTCGCGCAACTTACGGTTATGCAAGTTGGCTTTTTTGGAACGTTCGCGAGCCAGCTTCGTAACACCTGCTATCGCCTTGCGCTCTTTTTCTGACTCCTGAATTTTCTGCTGAATAATATCGGCTACATCCGGATATTTGTGCAGGTAGTTATCTACCTCTGTTTTCACAAAATCGCCCACAAACTTGTTTACACTCGGACCATCGGGTGCAATATTGGTAGAGCCCAGCTTGATTTTAGTCTGACTTTCGAATAAAGGCTCCTCTACATTAATAGCAATGGCAGCTACCAGTCCGTTACGGATATCGGAATAGTCGAAATTCTTATTATAGAATTCCTTAATGGTACGTGCTATATGCTCTTTGAAAGCACTTTGATGAGTTCCTCCCTGTGTGGTATGCTGTCCATTCACAAACGAATAATACTCTTCACCATACTGGCCGGTATGTGTAAAGGCTATCTCAATATCTTCTGCCTGCAAATGAATAATCGGGTAAAGTCCGGTTGCAGTCATATTATCATTGAGCAAATCCACCAGTCCGTTACGCGAGTGGATACGCTGTCCGTTGTAGATAATAGACAAGCCTGTATTTAAATAGGTATAGTTACGCAACATTACCTCGATAAATTCCGGACGGAACTTATAGTTGACAAACAGCGTGGCATCAGGTTCGAAAAATATATAAGTACCATTTTCCTCTGTAGTGTCTTCGGTAAAATCATTTTTCAGCTCACCTTTTTCAAAGTGAGCTACACGCACTTTTCCGTCACGGTAACTGCGCACCTCAAACCGACAGCTCAATGCATTTACAGCCTTTACACCGACTCCATTCAACCCCACACTTTTCTTAAATGCCTTGCTGTCATATTTACCTCCGGTATTAAGCATACTTACCGCCTCAATCATCTTACCCTGCGGAATACCACGTCCATAGTCGCGTACACTTACACGGAGATTATCTTCAATTTCTATTTCAATCTTCTTTCCTGCATGCATCTTGAATTCGTCGATACTGTTGTCGATAACTTCCTTCAACAGTACGTAGATACCATCTTCGGCATGCAAACCGTCACCCAGTTTTCCGATATACATACCCGGACGGGTACGTACATGTTCCATGTCACTAAGGTGGCGTATATTGTCTTCGTTATAGGTTACCTGTTGCTCTTGTAGTTCTTCCATGTATCTATTTTAATCTATATCGATCGTCTTTCTAAAAGCACGGCGGCGTTTATGCTGCTCCGATTCGAAAGCACTCCACTGTGCCTGTACTTTCTTATTTTCTTCCAGTTCCGGATTACTTTCTCCGTATTTGAACCCCATCTTCTGATAAATAGGTACCAAATCGTAGAAAAGAAGTGCATTCACACCCTTGCTCTGGTATTCAGGCTTCACAGCCACCAGCAGCAAATCAAGTGTCTTGGAATGCTTCACAAATAATGCCTTCAACAAATGAAACCATCCAAAGGGCAGCAGTTTTCCTTTAGCCTTCTGCAAAGCCTCAGACATGGAAGCCATCGAAATTCCTACTGCAACCAGGTTCTTTTCGGCATCTTCTACCAAAGTTACCATCCGCAAGTCCAGCATCGGCAGATACATCTTTACGTACTGGTCAATCTGTCCCTGCGTCATTTTTGAATAACCGTACAACGGAGCATACGCTTCGTTGATAAGGTCGAATATCTTCTGACCATAGCCATACTGTTCTATCTCCTTGCGGTTCTTCAGTTTTTTTATCTTCAGATTATATTTCTGCATGATAATTTCGGCAATCCGCACAAACTTATCCGGTAGACGGTCTGGAACTGTCAATTTGAATTCTACCCAATCAGCAGCTTTCTCATACCCCAAACGCTCCATGTGCTGCGGATAATACGGATAGTTATAAATAGTAGCCATAGTACTCAGCTGATCAAAGCCTTCTATCAGCATACCTTCAGCATCCATATCAGTAAATCCCAGCGGACCGACAATCTCAGTCATACCCTTCGATTTTCCCCAACGCTCTACTTCCAGCAACAATGCTTTCGAAACTTCCGGATTGTCGATAAAATCAATCCAGCCAAAACGGACTTCCTTCTTATTCCAAGTTTCGTTTGCACGATGGTTTATAATAGCTGCCACACGTCCCACCAGCTTCCCGTCTTGATAAGCCAGAAAATAATCGGACTCACAAAATTCAAAAGCTGCATTTTTCTTGGGCGAAAAAGTATTCAGCATGTCATCGTATAAATCGGGAACCGCATACGGATTATTTTTATATAACTCGTAGTTAAAACGGATAAATGCCTTTAAGTCTTTCTTGTCGGCTACTTTTTTAATTATAATGGACATTGTATATATAACTATGAATTTCAGGCCATAAAGATACGAATTTTAATTCTATTTTTCCTTAATTCAAGGTTTTTTCAGTTGGACGCTATGTATATATAATATATTAGGTACGCGCGAGAAAAGAATCCTTTTCTAGAATAGGATAAGTCAAACATATTTCATAACAATCAAAAAGAATATAAATACATAAACCAATAATCATTTTAACACAATACACACTAATAAGAAACAAAATTCACAGAATAAGTTTTGATTACTGACAATATAAGCATACATTCAACCTTTCAGAGTGCCGTAAAATCACTTTTACGAACCACCACCCGTAATTTTTTTAAATCTCACAGACTCAACTTTGTATCAGATTTTGCTTTCATCGAAAAAACGACAAAAGAATACTTTATCTTTAACCCTAACTTTCC
>Flurry_p1__coassemble_151_pt1 | contig 74529 bp, 58 predicted proteins | sample Flurry_p1__metabat2_high_PE_018 | metagenome-assembled genome bin Flurry_p1
GCCGGTTCTATTGTTTAACTTTTAATTTTTCGGTAAAAATTTACCGAAGTATTGGTATTTTATATCTTCTGTTTTTTAGCGAACGCACATAAGGATTTCTTTTGCAATATCTCCAGTTACCAGACTATCTTCACCGAATTTTACATTGCGTGCATTAAAACGTGATGCAATTTCTTCGATGACATCCATTCCGATATGTTCTTCACTCAAGCGAGTGCTAAGTCCCAGAGACTTGAAGAACTCTTCAGTTTTTCCAATAGTCAAGAGAATTCGTTCGTTTTCGCTTCCTTCTGTTGCGTGGAACACACGTTCGCCAAATTGCAAGATTTTACCTTTTTTCTGTTGCTGCAGGACTTTCATTGTTCCCGGCATGACAATTGCCAGTGTGTTACCATGAGTCAGTCCGGTAAGTGCAGTCAGCTCATGGCCAATCATGTGTGTAGCCCAGTCTTCTGTAACCCCCATAGCCAAAAATCCGTTTAATCCCATTGTAGCTGACATCATGAAATCTGCCATGGTCTGATAGTCCTGCTGATTTTCGCGGATACGTGGAGCTATTTCAATAAGAATTTGTAAAATACTTTCAGCCCATCTGTCCATGATGCGAGATTCATTTGTCTTTGTCAGATACTGTTCCAGTACATGAACAAATGTATCTGCCAGTCCACAAGCTATTTGATAAGGAGGGATTGAGTATGTTACCTGTGGATCCAGAACAGAAAATTTTGGGAAGCTAGAGAAGAACGGATATTTTTCCTTGGTTTCATGGCATGAAATAACAGCTCCATTATTCATTTCCGACCCTGTAGCAGGAATGGTCAGTACTGTACCTAGGGGTAAAGTGTACTGTGCAACGCCTTTTTTTACCAATTCCCAAGCATCACCATCATAGAGAATACCTGCTGCGATGAGTTTGGTACCATCAATGACAGAACCTCCACCTACAGCCAATAGAAAATTGACCTTTTCTTCTTTACCCAAAGCAATTGCTTTGCGGAGTGTTTCAATAGAAGGATTAGGCTCAATACCCCAGAATTCAACGGTATCGTATTTTTCCAATGCTTGTTTTACCTGGCCGTATACACCGTTTTTACGAACGCTTCCACCTCCGAAAGTAACCATTACTTTACTTCCTGATGGAATTTCGTTGCTTATTTGAGCAATGGTATTTTTCCCGAAGATTAATTTTGTAGGATTCTGAAAACTAAAATTATTCATAGTTGTTATATTATAAGATTGGTACTACAAATGTAAGCATAAAGAAGAAAATATTCAAATCTAGTTTTTTTAGATTATATTTGTAAGACGAGTGGCAAGCCTAGACCCGTAATTACCTACAAATTGGGATTGCCAGAATTTATAATATTAACTTATTTTGTGAAGAAAAATTATGGATTATATGTTTAAATCACGAATTTATAAGTCTACAGACAAGATGAGCGATTTGATTTGTGAAAACTATACCCTATTGCAGGTATTGAGTCGCTTTGGAGTACCTCTTGGGTTTGGTGACCAGAATGTAAACGAAGTCTGCAAAGCTAATGGGGTAGACTGCCATACCTTTCTGGCTGTGGTGAACTTTTTGGTCAACGATCATGACCGTATGCAAGACCATGTAGAAGGGTTATCGGTTGCAGCATTGATGAACTACTTGAAACGATCGCATCAGTATTTTCTGGGATTCCAGTTGCCTACCATACGGCGCAAGCTTATTGAAGCTATTGATTGTTCGACAGAAAATGAAGTAGCTTTCTTGATTATCCAGTTCTTTGATGCCTATGTAGCTGAGGTGAGAAAACACATGGAATACGAGAACCAGAAAGTTTTCAAATACGTTGAAGGATTACTCAGCGGTACCCGCATGCCAGAGTTCAGCATCAAAGTTTTTGCCAGTCATCATGACCAGATTAACGCTAAGCTTACTGAGCTTAAAAATATTATTATCAAGTATTACCCGTCGAAAGGAGACAACCAGCTGCTGAATGCAACCTTATTCGATATTTTCAGCTGTGAAGAAGAACTGGCATTGCATAATAAGGTAGAAGATTATTTGTTTGTCCCCGCTGTAATGGAACTGGAAAAGGAGGTTGTATGAAATTGCCTGATATAATCTGTATTGCAATTGCCGAATCATCGCCAATCGTACGCAATGGTTTGACAATTCTGTTGAGACGCTTGCCTGATGTGCACGTCCAAATAACGGAAATCACATCGAAGGAGGCATTGCAACATTGTATGGAAGGACACCAACCACACTTGCTTGTGATAAATCCTCAGTTCGAAGGATGGTTTGATATTGATGCTTTCAAGGAAGCTTATCCCTCTTCTGAAACAAAACTTGTAGCTATGGTATATGGTGTGGTAAACACATCCTCACTGAAAGAGTATGACGAATCGTTTGGTCTGTTTGATGATGTAGATTTACTTGGTACCAAGATAGCCGGATTGCTAAATGTTCAGGAGGAAGAAGAAGAGGATGGACAAGGTGCATTGAGCCAGCGTGAGAAAGAAATTATCCGTTGCGTGGTGAAGGGAATGACGAACAAAGAGATTGCCGAACAGCTGTTCTTGTCCATACATACTGTCATTACACATCGGCGTAATATAGCCCGTAAGCTAGAAATACATTCGGTAGCCGGTCTTACAATTTATGCTATCGTGAATAAGCTTGTAGAGCTTAAGGATGTAAAGGTGCACAATTTATAAAAGGCTTTAGCAAAGAATACCTACAAATGGTGATTGACAATATATGTCATACTTTGTATCTTTGCATCAGTTAAGTCATATAAAAATTACGTAACCACAAAGTAAAAAAATTAGTTAGTTATTAGTTTGAGCATGCCCTGCGAAGTGATTTCGTGGGGCATACGCTTTTTATAAAGGCTGTAGGCTTAGGGGGAAAAGTAAAGAATAGCCATTATGGCAGTACACCATTTCCCCGCTTTCTGATGTATGTTATTATAGGATTAGGCAGAATAAATATGAAAGGCTGCCTCAAATTAAATTGAAGCAGCCTTCTATGTAAATAAAAATACTTTCAGAGGAATCGAAACGAGACTCAGTTACTTTCTACTTTGGGCCTTGAATAAATCAACTGCATATTGATTGGCCGGTTGTCTGTTCCGCGTTTTAATTCAGAACTTGACATTTCCAAGCTGTTTTCTACAGCGATAATAGAACCATTTGAGTCTTTAATTCCTTTTACAGGAATCAGCACAACCTTATTCCAGTCTTTGTTCTCTTCTTTATTTGCCCACGCATTCCATGCTTCCTCTCCTTTTTCTTTTTCAGCTCTTATTTCGGAGAAGATATGACTTACCAGACGATTCATCTTGGTAAAACTATATGTATTAGTAGTTTGTTCATATGTTGCAAGGAATGATGTCTTGTTATCATATGTTTCATTCTCCTCAAAGAAAGTGGGTAATTCAGATTTCCGAATCATCAGCAAGTAGGTCGGGATACTGAATTTGTAGGGCGAGCTGGAAGTGTCATTGAAGCGGGTAAACGAGATTGAAATAGAATTCAGTGTATCCGTTTCATGATCATCGTACATCTGCTCCAAAGGCAATTCTACCTCAGTATAAATACCGGCAGGAGTTTTGATAAAGCTAGACTTTTCAGACTGGTTTGCTTTTTCTACCACATCTGCCAATGAGCTGTTTTTGATTCGGGTAGAGATAAACACCTCTTTAGAAGCAGCCAATGTTGCAGAACCTTTTACGATAGAGTCAACTTCACCTGTAGAAGCTCTTTTAGCCAGATATTCTACAGTGAATTTTAATTTTATCTCATCGATATAAAGAATAGAGCCATCTCCATGCTTGGTCTGTACATAGAACCCTTTCAATACATTGTCAATAAAAGATTTAGCATCTTTAAAGTAAGCGGGGTTCTCCTTGAATTTTTCCCAGATAGCAGTTCCAAATTCATTTTTCAGTTTTACAGTTACGCTTGGCTTGTAGTTGGTAGCTGTTCGGAGAGAGTCGGACACAGAAGGGTCGTACGCTGTATACACTTTTTCGGCCAATGGTTCTTGCGAAGAATCATAATACTTATTTAAGTCGAAGTCTGTGTAATACAAATCCTTGTTTTCACCGTAGTCATAAATGGCTTTGGTCAACGGGTAAATAGCCATTCGCATTGGAGCCAATGAATCTCCAAAAGACGTTCCATAGGCAAATGTCAATTCTGTTGAAATTACTCTTTGAGTAGTTTTCGGAAACTCAAAATTACTGGTGCAGTTGATTTGTGACAGGAAGTCTGCACTTAATTCACCGAATTGCGGGTCTGTATATTTCCCAAGGTAAGCAGTGCTGGAGCGTGCATACACAGCATCTTGCAGTACAGACTTGGTTTTAACATCATAGTTCTGAATAAATGCAGGTATATTATCCTGGTCAGGGATAAACTGACCTATTCCGCTAGTTTGATCGTCGCAGCTATAAAGCATTGCAGCGATAAAGGCCATTCCAAGATATTTGAGTTTCATCTTTTTCTTTATTAAGGGTTTAGTTATTTATCATTGTATGTCATACCTTGTCGTAGAAAGCATTGACGGCGTCAGCATAGGCTTCTTCCGACTGATACTCCAGTACAGGGACATTGATAGACTGTGCAAACTCCAAAACCTTTTGATTGACATTCTGGCTGTTCTGGATAACTCCGTCCGAGTAAGCAACGGCCAACTTGCACAATTCTTCATAGTTTACAGTATTGTTCACCATTTTCAAGTCATCCATTGTAATGTCTTTAAACAATGTCTGTTCTTTGAAATTGGTTGCAAGGTTCGACTTGAAGTCATCTTCGTATAAAGAGAACACTACCTTAGTCCCTTTGAATGAAGGCTCATCGTTGTAAGTTTTCTTAATATATAAAGGTACCATAGCGCCCATCCATCCGTGACAGTGTATGACATCAGGACACCAGCGAAGCTTCTTTACAGTTTCCAAAACTCCTCTGGCATAAAAAATGGCACGTTCACCATTATCCTCATATTCTTTTCCATTTTCGTCTACAGTCATCAAACGGTGTTGGAAGTAATCATCATTATCAATAAAATACACCTGCATGCGTGCTGCCTGGATAGATGCTACCTTGATAATCAGCGGGTGATCCGTATCGTCGATGATGATATTCATACCCGACAGGCGGATTACTTCGTGGAGCTGATTCCTTCTTTCGTTCACATTACCCCATTTCGGCATAAAGGTTCTGATTTCTCTTCCTTTTTCCTGAATAGCCTGTGGAAGCTTTCTTCCCATGCATGCTAATTCAGATTCGGATACGTACGGTGTTATTTCTTGAGTGATAAATAATACTTTTTTTGCGCTCATGTTTATTATTTAGTTGCTGATATTGATTTGCAAAGGTATAAAAAAAATGAAAGCGAAACTAGTTTTGTCGTAACGAATTATTCCTTATAGTTTGTTAAAGATTCGTGATGCCCTATAAATGCCCCTGATTTGTGATTATTTATTTTTTCGAAACAGATTCTGTATCGGGCAGTCAACTTTATTGGCTTTTTACTTCGTTATGTGATAAATAATGGCTTACTTTGCACGCGTTTTTAAATTAGACCAATATTATAAATACTAAAAATACAATGCAGTTAATTCAAACAATCAAGGAATTGCAGGCAGAACTAGCCTCTTTTCGCAGCCAAGGCAAGACTGTTGGACTGGTTCCTACGATGGGAGCTTTGCATGCAGGACACGCATCGCTGGTGAAACGTGCGGTTGCTGAGAACGATGTGGTAGTGGTGAGTGATTTTGTCAATCCTACCCAGTTTAATGATAAAAATGATTTGTTGAAATACCCGCGCACACTCGATGCCGACTGTAAACTGCTCGAGGCATGTGGCGCTACACTTGTGTTTGCTCCTTCGGTAGAAGAGATTTATCCGGAACCCGATACCCGTACATTCAGCTATCCTCCGCTCGATACCGTTATGGAAGGTAAATTCCGTCCGGGACACTTTAACGGTGTTTGCCAGATTGTAAGTAAATTATTTTTGATTGTTGAGCCAACTCGCGCTTATTTTGGTGAGAAAGACTTCCAGCAGTTGGCCATTATCCGTGAAATGGTACGCAAGTATCCTTTCAATCTGGAGATTGTAGGATGTCCGATTGTCCGTGAAGAAGACGGTCTGGCTTTGAGCAGCCGAAATACACGCCTGAGCGCAGAACAGCGTGTGCAGGCTTTGCAAATTTCGAAGACATTGTTCGAAAGCGTGCGCTATGCCCAGAATCATACCCTTGCCGAAACATGCCAGATGGTTGAAACAGCCATTGCCAATGCCGAGGGATTGCGTATGGAATACTTCGAAATCGTAGATGGTAATACACTTCAGCAGGTAACCGACTGGTCCGAATCATCTTATATCGTGGGTTGTATTACGGTATTCTGTGGTGAGGTCCGTTTGATTGACAATATAAAATATAAAGATTGAGCCATGCAGATTGAAGTATTGAAATCAAAGATACACTGTGCTACGGTGACCGAAGCCAATCTTAATTATATGGGAAGTATAACCATTGACGAGGACTTGATGGATGCTGCCAACATGATTGCGGGTGAAAAGGTACAGATTGTAGACAATAACAATGGTGAACGTTTTGAAACTTATATCATTAAGGGTGAACGCGGTTCGGGATGCATTTGTCTGAACGGTGCTGCAGCACGTAAGGTTCAGGTGGGCGATGTTGTTATTATTATGTCGTATGCATTGATGGATTTTGAAGAGGCCAAGCATTTTACTCCTAGTGTTATATTTCCGGATACGCATACCAATAAGCTGGTAAAATAACAGGTTTGCATAATATAGAAAATCGGTATAGGCGACAGCAGGTTGCTTGTACCGATTTTTTTTGTCTGTGTATCAGCAGTTCATCATAGCATTGATAAACATGCATCATGTTTGAGCGGAGCCTTTATCATTTTGATGAGAAGAATTTATCTTTTTTGAGGTAAAGCGAACAGGCAGGGATAAAAAAACAGGCTGAAGTCCAGCATTAGGAGTTCAGCCTGTTTTTTATATAGCGGATTCCCGCTATTTTAAACATTGGGTTTTTCTTTTATTGCTCCGGTGCGGTAGGCTACGAGCAATTTCTTCAGGTCTTTAATCTGGATTTTCAGTTCACGGCCCTTATCGGTATCTTTTACACGCATTCTGTTCATACTCATTTCTACTACCTGAATAGTCGACTTGATATCCTGGCCCTCTTCAATGGCTTTCTGGGTCGAAGTGAAAGGCTTGTGCTGTACCAGCTGGAATCCTCTGGAGTGGAATACAAGTGTATATCCGGCAATACCCGTTTCGGGCTGGTAGGCTTTAGAGAATCCGCCATCGATGACCATCAGCTTACCGTTGGCCTTGATAGGCTTCTCTCCGCTCATGGCTTTTACAGGTACGTGTCCGTTGATGATATGTCTGTGTTCGCCTTCTACGCCAAACTCATCCAAAATCATATCGCATACAGCTTCTTCGTTCCGCAGTGCATAATAATGCCCTTTGATTTCCTTATGCGTTTCTTTGTCGATAAGGAAGTAGCGTTCGAATGTAGCCATTTTACTTTTATCGAAAGCAGGCGAGTTCTTTCCGCACCACAGATACCAGATATAGTCGCGGGCAAACTGTGCCTTTTCAGTGTTTTCTTCAGAAAAATAGGCGATGCGTATCAGGTGTCCTACCTTGTCGAGCAGGGCTTTTCCCTTATATTGTTTTCCTAAAATCGTTACCTCTTTCAGTGTTCCATCCGGGTTGAGTGGCATGGAAGCATGGAAAAGCAGGTTGGAATTGCATACATTATACATGCATCCGTAGCGGAACAGGCAATGCATGTGGGTACGCAGTTTTTCACTGCTCACAAACGAGTGGTGCAGTTTCTCTACAATATCCTGTTCTTCTTCTGTCAGCTGGTAAGGATTCTTGGGGTCCAGTGTCGGGAAGAAGAAGTCCTTCATCTCGTAGTCTTTCCCGTCAAGGACAAATACTTTTCTGTCGAAATCGATATGATGCAGCAGTAAGCGGTCTTCCATTTCGAATTCCGGATGGCGGTTAATCAACTCAGCTTCCAGTTTGAACTGAATAATGCTGATAGCCTTGTGCATCTGTGCAATCAGTCGCAGTGTCTTCTCGTTATAAGTACAGCTGGTCTTGTCTACTTTGGGGTTGAAAATCGTGCAGGGGTCATCGGCATAAGCTTCCATGGCAAAGGTAGCCAGAGGCAGCAGATTGATACCGTAGCCGTCTTCCAGTGCCGACAGATTGCCGTAACGCATGGCCAGACGTAAAACATTTGCTATGCAGCAATCGTTTCCGGCTGCAGCTCCCATCCACAGAATATCATGGTTACCCCATTGAATGTCGAAGTTATGATAGTTGCACAGCGTGTCCATAATTACGTGAGGACCAGGTCCTCTGTCGAATATGTCTCCCAAGATATGCAGCATATCTATTGTCAGCTGTTGTATCAGTTTGCACATGGCTACGATAAAGTCATCAGCACGGTGTGTTTCGATGATGGTACTGATAATTACATTGATGTAGTCCTGTTTATTGGGCTCCATGCTGTTCTCGTGCAGCAATTCCTGTATGATGTACGAGAAATCTTCAGGCAAGGCCTTGCGCACTTTCGAGCGGGTGTATTTGGAAGATACATTCTGGCAAACTCTTACTAGCTGGTTCAGGGTGATTACGTACCAGTCCCGTAAATCGTTTTCATGGTCTTTTACGAGCTGGAGTTTTTGTTCCGGATAATAGATTAGCGTGCAGAGTTCTTTCTTCTCGGCTTCACGAAGTGTGTTTCCGAATATTTCGTTTACTTTTCGCTTTATCGCACCCGAAGCATTTCTCAATACGTGTTGGAAGGCTTCGTATTCTCCATGCAGGTCTGCCAGAAAATGTTCTGTACCCTTAGGGAGGTTTAATATCGCTTCGAGGTTGATTATCTCAGTGCTGGCCGAAGCGATTGAAGGAAAATTGTGTGACAGTAACTCCAGATAACGCAAGTCGCTGTGAATCATTTCGGGGGTTATTTCCTCATATATTCTCATGGTATCAGCTAGTTAAATGAAAAACATCAAAATTAATTGGGCTATAATGACTCGGGTAAACATGCCCAACGGATATACGGTAGCATAGCTCACCGATGGATTATCGCCCGGAATGGTATCGTTGGCATAGTTCAGTGCCATAGGGTTGGCCATACTTCCGCACAGCATGCCGCAGGTGCTTCCGAAATCTAAACGGCACAGACGCATGGATACGAGTGCCATGATTACTACCGGTACGAACGTAATCAGGAATCCCAAGCCTATCCAGATGGCTCCTTCCGGACGCATCACGGTTTCGAAGAAGTGTGCTCCTGCATCCAGTCCTAGGCATGCCAGGTAAAGCGACAGACCGATACCTCTCAGCATCAGGTTGGCGCTGCGGGTGGTGTAAGTCACCAAGTGGAACCGAGGGCCATAGCATCCGATAAGGATGCCAACCATGATGGGGCCACCGGCAAGTCCCAGCTTGACAGACGAACTGATGCCCGGTATAGAAATAGGAATGGCTCCTACGATAAGTCCCAAAACAATACCGATAAAGATAGAAGCCAGATTCGGGTCTTTCAGTGTCTTTACGGTATTACCCAATACTTTCTCTACATTCTGTATGGCAGCCGCTTCACCTACAACCGTCAGGCGGTCACCTAACTGGAGGACAAGTCCCGGAGTAGCCAGCAATTGTACACCACTTCTCAGCACACGGCTGATGTTGATACCATACGTATTTCTCAGTCTCAGAGCACCCAGTTTCTTACCGTTGATTTCCGGACGAGTGACAATGATATGCTTGGAAATGAGCTGGCTGTCGATAGCATTCCAGTCAATATCCTCCTTGTTCCAGTCTTTCTTTTCCTGTTCACCGAAGAGTATGGTCAGTGTAGGCGCGTCTTTTTCTGTGGTGATAACCAGGATACGGTCGTTCTCCTTTAATATTTTTTCGGAAGTAGGAATACTGACTTTCCCGTCACGCCAAACGCGTGATATGACGAATTTAGGATAGCTGAGCTTGGCTATGTCCTGAATACTCTTGTCGAAGATAGCCGGATTGTGGACCTGAAAGGTAGCAATGAAAGTGTGGTTCGGATCATCGGCTTCATGCTCAGCCAGGTCTTTTTCGCGTACGAATAGCTTACGTACAGTCAGAATGGCTAGTATCACACCCACAACTCCCAACGGATAAGTGACAGCGCAGCTCAAGGCAGCCGAGCTGGTTGATTCTCCTAACTGCTTCAGCGTCTGCTGTGCAGCACCCAGTGCAGGAGTGTTGGTGGTGGCACCACACAGGATACCTACCATGTCACTCATTGGAATAGAGGTAGTGAGGCTGAGAATAACAGCCATAAGAGTACCCAGGAAGATGACCCCCAGCCCAAGTACATTGAGCTGTATGCCTTCTTTGCGAAGTGAACTGAAGAACCCGGGACCTACCTGAAGTCCGAGAGCATATACAAACAGTACAAGCCCGAAACTTTCGGCATAATTGAGCATTTGCGGGTCGATAGAGAAGCCCAGATGCCCTGTGAAGATACCCATAAAAAATACAAAAGTCACCCCAAGAGAGATTCCCAAGATGCGAATCTTTCCGAGCGCCAGTCCTGCTGAAGTAATCAGCGAAAGGATAATGACCGCTTGCAGTGCGGTATGTTCTGTGAATAAATTATAAAACCATTCCATACTGCAAAGATAGGGAGTTTTTAAAAACTCTTCAGTGAAACCTCTAAAAATATTACGTATTTATGCATTCCTTTGAGCGGAGACGGGGAAAACGGTAGTGTTTTTGAGTTTTGCAAATAAAAAAGAGCACCACGTTTCACAACGCAGTGCTCTAAAACTTAAAACAACCAACAAAAGAAAATAGATAATAATTATTTATTATCTGATGAAAAGTAATTCTCTGTATTTAGGCAGTGTCCACATCTGGTCGTCTACAATCAGTTCAAGGCTGTCGATGTGGTTTCTGATTTCTTCCAACATAGGAGCAATGGTATCGTGGTAAGCTATTGCTTTTTCACGTTCGCTGGCAATCTTATTGGCTACACGGCGTGCATCTACCATCTTATCCACATGCTCTTTGATGTAAGCTGTATGTTTTGCAATTTCTTTGATGATAGCCAGATTTTCTGCTGAAAGGGCTGTGGCTTCTTCTTCGCTGAAGAGCGATTTCATCTTGTATGCATTGTCAATCAGCTTCGTCTGGTATTCGATAGCAACCGGAACTACATGGTTCATCACCAAATCACCCAGTACGCGAGCTTCAATCTGAATCTTCTTGGTGTATGTTTCCCATTTAACTTCGTTACGGGCCTGCAATTCTTTGCGGTTCATGACACCTGTAGACTCGAACATCGCAATGCTTTCTGGTTTCAGGTAATTGTCGAAGATAATCGGGCAGCTTGTTTCGCAGTCCAGACCGCGGCGTTTAGCTTCTTCCTTCCATTCGTCGCTATATCCGTTACCGTCAAAGCGGATAGGTTTACATATCTTAATGTATTTACGGATAATCTGGATGATAGCAGAAATCTTCGGTTCGCCACGTTCAATCAGTTCGTCTACATCTTTTTTGAAGTCAACCAGCTGTTCGGCTACCGCAGAGTTCAAGGCAATCATAGCGCTAGCGCAGTTTGCTTCGGAACCTGGTGCACGGAACTCAAAACGGTTGCCGGTGAAAGCAAAAGGTGAAGTACGGTTACGGTCTGTATTGTCGATGAGCAGTTCCGGAATCTGAGGGATATCCAGTTTTAAACCTTGCTTGTCGCTCAGTGAAACCAAATCGTCGTTAGTGCTTTCTTCCAGATGGTCAAGTACTTGCGTAAGCTGGCTTCCCAAGAATGAAGAAATGATTGCGGGAGGAGCTTCGTGTCCGCCCAAACGATGTGAGTTGGTAGCACTCATGATAGATGCCTTCAGCAGGCCGTTGTGGCGGTAAACAGCCATCAGTGTGTTCACTACGAAAGTAATGAAGCGGAGGTTTTCTTCCGCAGTTTTTCCAGGAGCCATCAACAATACGCCTGTATCTGTACCCAGTGACCAGTTGTTGTGTTTACCCGAACCGTTCACACCCTTGAATGGCTTTTCGTGCAAGAGGACACGGAAACCGTGGTTGCGGGCTATTTTGCGCATCAACGACATAATCAGCATGTTATGGTCGACAGCCAGGTTGCATTCTTCGAAGATAGGAGCCAGCTCAAACTGGTTGGGTGCTACCTCGTTATGGCGTGTTTTTACCGGGATACCCAGTTCGAGAGCCTGGATTTCCAAATCTTTCATAAATGCAGCTACACGAGCAGGGATTGCTCCGAAGTAATGGTCTTCCAACTGCTGGTTTTTAGAAGCCTCGTGTCCCATCAGCGTACGTCCGGTCAGCAACAGGTCGGGACGTGCCGCATACAATCCTTCGTCTACGAGGAAGTATTCCTGTTCCCATCCCAGATATGTGATGATTTTCTTCACAGAAGGCATGAAGTAGTGGGTTACGTCGAGTGCAGCTTTTGTTACGGCGCGGATAGAACGGAGCAACGGTGCTTTATAATCGAGCGCTTCACCGGTGTATGCGATGAATACAGTAGGAATGCAAAGTGTATCACCAACTACAAAAACAGGTGATGAGGGATCCCATGCACTGTATCCACGAGCTTCGAATGTATTTCGGATACCGCCATTAGGGAATGACGAACCGTCTGATTCCTGCTGAACAAGCAGCTTGCCTGAGAATTCTTCGAGCATACCGCCTTTACCGTCGTGTTCAACAAAAGCATCATGCTTTTCGGCAGTTCCCTCGGTAAGCGGCTGGAACCAGTGTGTGTAGTGAGTTACCCCTAATTCTATTGCCCAACGTTTCATACCTTCTGCCACGGCATTGGCAATGCTGCGGTCCAAAACGGCTCCATTATCAATTACGTCTACCAGTTTGGCATATACATTGCTGGGCAGGTATTTAAACATCTTTTCGCGGTTGAATACGTATTTTGCAAAGTATTCGCTTGGGCGTGCGGTAGGTATTGCTATTTCTAGAGGTTTTTTGTGAAAAGCTTCTTCTACCACTTTGAATCTTAATTTTGACATAATACCTAATTTTTGTATAGTTGTTGAATTGTTATATTGTCTGTTTTTTTAAATCAAATCTTTGCCGAGACGCTTCATCGCTTCGGCACACGCTTCGTGTGTGCAGTAAGCTGATAATTGAATGTATCCTTCGCCTCCCGGGCCAAATAGTGCACCTGGTGTGCATGCTACATAGGTGTTGTATAGTATTTCCTCGAAAAACTTCCATGAACTCTTGCCTGATGGTGTCTTTATCCATACGAATGGAAAATTCGGGCTGCTATGACAGGTAAGTCCGTATTGTCGACAGGCTTCTGTAATGATACGGATGTTTTCGCGGTAATAATTGATGCATTGGCTGGTCTGTTCTTTTCCTTCGGGCGTATATAAGGCTTCTGCTGCCCGCTGGACCATATAAGATGCTCCGTTAAATTTAATTTCTTGTCTTCTTCTCCACATGCTGTTCAGCTGCTTGCGCTCTCCGGTGAGCTTGGCTGCACTTACTTCTTTAGGTACGACGGTGTAGCCGCACCGTATGCCACTGAAGCCGGCGGCTTTTGAATAGCTTTTAAATTCGATTGCTACTTTCCGGGCACCTTTAATTTCGAATATGGAGTGGGGAATATCCGGATGTTGGATGAAGGGCTCAAAAGCTGCGTCATATAATATGAGTGTATCGTTTTCCAAAGCGTAATTTACCCATTTCTTGAGTTCCTGTTTTGTGAGTAAAGCCCCTGTTGGGAATATGGGATTGCTTAAATAGATAATATCGACACGACAACCGGGTAATTGCGGAATAAAGCTTTTTTCTTTATCGCATGGAATGTAGACTACGTTACTCCATTTCCCATCTTCCGGCTGAATGCATCCGGCCCGTCCGCACATGGCGTTCGAATCAATATAGAAAGGATAGGAGGAGTCGGTTACGCCAATGCTGTTATCATGGCGTAAGATATCACCAAAATTGCCTAAATCGCTTTTGGAACCATCGTTGACGAAGATTTCAGTGGGTGAAAATGAGATACCCCTTGTCTGATAATCGTGCTTGATAATTGTGTCTATCAGAAAATCATAACCTTGTATAGGACTGTATCCTTTAAAAGTTTCAGCCTTGCACAATTCATCTACAGCTTTGTGTAAAGCGGCAGATGCTGCCTGAGGAATAGGGCATACGGCATCGTTCCTGTTCAGGTAAATGAGTTCAGCCTGATGGTGAGTAATCTTGAAAGAATTTATTTTCTTCTCAAGATCCGCAAACAGACTGTTCTCTGGCAGTTTCAGGAAATGTTCGTTAACCAATGCCATAATTAATACTAACTATACAGGGTTTAGATAGGTGTAAAACTTAAACTGTTATTGCATTGATATGGCATTTATTGCCATCCAATGCTGTTCTTCTTATTATTTCGATGCAAATTTACAAAAAAACTAGTATTATGAAAGGGTATTCGTACTCTTTCCTTACTTTTATATGACGTTTTTGTGTGCTATGAACAATGTTTATGTAGAAAAAAAATAAAAGTGCTGAAAAAAATATATTCAAAATGAAGTTTCAGATAGTTTCTTTTACTAATTTTGTCTGTCCTTAATAAAAACAATTGATTGAAAGAAAAATGAACAACGCTTTGCCAGGTTCACGCAAACAGACTGTTTTGCGTGAAGTAAAAGATTATCTTTTGATAGCTTTGGGAATGGTTATGTATGCCATTGGATGGAATGTGTTTTTGCTGCCAAACGACCTTCCTTCGGGTGCGGTTCCCGGTATAGCTTCTATTGTTTATTGGGCTACAGGTTTTCCGGTCCAATATACTTATTTGGGTATTAATTTTTGTCTATTGCTGTTATCCTTGAAAGTTTTGGGATGGAAATTCAGTGTAAAGACCATTTTTGCTGTATTTACGTTGAGTTCTACATTGCCACTTATTGCCATGCTGACAGGTGGAGAATCTATTATCAGTGATCAGCCTTTTATGGCATGTGTTCTGGGAGCTTCTTTCTGCGGTGGCGGTATTGGCATTGCTTTTTCGGCCAACGGTAGTACAGGTGGTACGGATATCATCGCAGCAGTTATCAATAAGTACCGTGACATTACTTTGGGAAGGGTGATTTTGATTTGTGATATGATTATCATTACGTCCAGTTATCTGGTGTTGCACGATTGGGAAAAGGTGGTATACGGATATGTGGTTTTGTTTATTTCAAGTTTTGTGCTGGATCAGGTAGTAAACAGTGCCCGCCAATCTGTCCAATTCTTTATAATTTCCAATAAATACGAGGAGATAGGCAAGCGTATCAATATAGATTTGCACCGTGGGGTGACTTTTATCGATGGAGTAGGGTGTTATACTAATAATAATGTGAAGATGATGTTTGTGCTGGCCAAAAAGCGAGAGTCCAGTATGATTTTCCGCTTGATAAAGGATATTGACCCTAATGCATTTGTTTCTCAGAGTGCCGTAATTGGGGTGTTCGGCGAAGGATTTGATAAGATCAAGGTTAAATAATATAGGCCTGAAAAGAATGAGGGCTGTCTGCAAATCATGTAGAATGCAGACAGCCCTTTTTGTTTTTGAATCCTTGTTTAAATCGCTTTTATTTGATTTTCAGCTTTTCTTTGAGTTTCTTGCTTAATGCGTCTTTGTGAACCATGATGTAAATGGTTTTGGCTTTTACAAAGCTTTCAGACATGTTGAGGTATCCTCCAAAGCGATTTCTTTCTGTTCCCCATGAATTTTTGGTGATGTAGTATTTGGTGCCGTTCTGGTCTTTAGCGAGACCGGTGATATGCATCAGATGATCGTCTGTGGTTACAAACGATTCATATCCTGCTTGTCTGATTTCAGAAGTTACATCAACTTCCGGGTATGGATGCTCAAATTTATAAACCTCTTCCAGACGTTCTCCTACATTCATGTATTCAAAACGTGCGCGGTCGGTACCACTGTAGTCGTCAATGCGTGATACTTCCGGATTGATGGCAACTCCGTTTGTGAAAGAGAATCCTTTCTCGCTAACATCACCATCCCAACATACAGTAAAACCGTTTTTCAGTGCATGGTCTGCTGCATCCATCATTTCATTCAACGGAAGGTTGTACATGCGGGCATGTTCCCAGTTGTCAGGAATCTCCAGTTCGAAAGTTTCATAATAAGGCTTGTGGGTAAAGCTCGTCAGCATGACGTAATCGTTCATGTTGAGACCAAGGCTGGCAGCAAAGCTTTTAGGAGTATATTCTTTTCCTTTATAAGTGAATTTCTCCGGCAGTTTGCCCATGTAAATATCGAATAAGCTGTTAATCAGTTCATTGTATTCGGGGCTGCGGTGCTTCATTTGGATGGTTTCTTTGTCAATGCCTTCCATGTAACTAACCAACTCTTGATGATTGTGCGTTTTAGAATCGTAATTAATGCCATTATATACTTCTTCGGGAACGATACCTACTTGCTGGAAGGCTGTCATCCAACTGGGAGAAATACTTCCCTGGCTAATGTTGCCTTTGCCGCGACGCAGATAATTGTCGTTAAGCTGATTCATGTATTTCTGGCGGACAATAAACATTTCAGATAAGTCGTATTCTCCTTTTCCCATTCGTAGCAGCTCGGCTTCCATAAACGATGTAGTAGCAAAACTCCAGCAGGTTCCGGTGGCAGCCTGATTCTTTACGGAAGTTACTTTCTGCGTAGCAACTGTTGTAAACTGATATCCATTGCTCTCTTGAGCACCAGCCCATGCTGATGCAAGCATCAGCATGGCAGTGAGTGTTAAATTTTTAGTTATCATAGAATTATGTATTTGTTTTTTTTATGTTAGAAACCAAATTTATTGTCAATCCAGAACTGGTTTGCCATTTCGTCCCATCTCAATAAGGTAGCGCCGGCAAAGTCGATGGTGTAATTAGTAAGATAGGCTTTAGCAGCCTCTTCACCGTCCGAGTTAAGTATTTGCTGGTATTGTTGCTCTACCCATGGAAGTTCATTGAATCCTTTATGTTCGAAATGCATGATATTCTTTTCCATCAGTTTTCGTGCTTTTCCCCATCTGACAGTAGCCAGTTTGTTGGCACGTCTGTAATGCCATAAAGCAGCATCTTCGCGGTAACGATGGTTTCCGCAAATTTTATAACTTGCGGGCAAGTCGGTTGTTCCGCAGAAGATAGGTACTCGTGGACTCTGCCCCGGGTTATCCATGGAGAACCAGCAAACTCCGCCAACAGCATCGGGCAGCCAGTCGCGTAACTGGATTACTGTAGAATATGCACATTGTGGAACAGCTATGTTTCGGATAGAAGTTACAGCCCCTTCTTTAATGCCATTCAGCATTTTAATTTCGTCCGAACGCATCCATGGGTTTGCAGCCGGACTGATAATCGTATCAGTCTTTTCACTGTCTTTCTGCTTGACGGTTACTTTCAAGTTTCGGGTGACATCCCATTGAGTGCCTTCGTAAGTCTGGCGTAGGTAAGCCGCTACATCCGCTGCACTTAGTTTCTTTTCCGGTTTAACGGATAGTGGCAGTTCTTCTGCCTCCATACTTAAATTGAGTGATGGAGCCAATGTGCTGAGTATGAAATATTCACGGATACTAAATGCTTGCATTTTACCGGAATAGTTGGGGCCACCGTATGCTTTCCAAAATTTGAAAGCCTCTTTGCCATCCCAGAAGCCAAGTTTTTTGGCTACCTCGAATACATTTTCAGAGGCCATGTAATTGTCCTTGTCTTTTAGATTCAGTGTGCTGATGCGTGGAATATTGGCAGAAATTCCCACTTCATCGTCAGGGATTCTTACAGCTGCCCATACGCCTCCTTTTTTCTTACTTCCTTCTCCGAAAACTTCAAAGTGCCATACTTCTTTTTTATCAGCGATAGTAAGACATTCTCCGGAGTCACCATAACCATATTTTTTTATCAAGTCTCCCATTAGCAGAATAGCCTCGCGAGCTGTAGTGCAGCGCTCCAATGCAATACGTGCCAGTTCTTCGATCATAAACATACCTTCGGGATTGCGTAATTCATTGCGTCCGGAAATGGTAGTTTCTCCCATGGCCAGTTGCTTTTCGTTCAGGCATGGATAAGCCGTGTCAAGGAAAGAATAAGTGTGGTTTACCTGTGGAATTTCACCTTTAACAGTAAGTTTTGTCTGATCGTTTACAAATTCAGTATGCATTCTTCCATCGTAAATGCTGGTTGTAACTGTGCTTTCGTAGTCCTTTGCGGGAACAACATTAACCCATGTCCGATACCAGCTGTCGCAGGTGTGACTTGTAATGACAGAACCGTCAGTTGTAGCATTTTTACCTACCATGATACTTGTACAAGCATCAGGATCTCTTTCTGGTGTATTTTGGGCGTATGAAGGTGTCGTGCAAATAATACCCAAAAGTAATAAATAGCCTGTTGTTTTCATTCCTGTGAAGATTTTATTGTAATCAAATCCAAAAGTAGATAAAAAACCAAAAAAATGAGAATTTTATCTGCTTTTTTTGTATTTTTGTTTATCTATTTGTAATTAATCATGACTGAAGCTATTGATATTGTTCGCAAGATTTCTGTAATCTATCACACCTCATTGTCGAAAGAATGTGCCCATTTGCTAGCTGATATTTTGGTACGCCGTAAATTCAAGAAAGGGGAACGGGTGTTGTCGGAAGGTGAAGTACAACAAGGTATGTTGTTTATAGAAAAGGGAATGCTCCGCCAGTTCTATTACAAACATGACAAAGACTTGACAGAGCATATCGGTTATGAAAATGGTATGACTATATGTTTGGAGAGTTTTCTTCGACAGGAACCTACCCGCCTTATGATAGAGGCTCTTGAGCCTACCATTGTTTGGGAAATAAACAAGCAGAAAATAGAAGATTTGGCAGCCACATATGAAGAATTGGGGCGGCTTTATCGTCGCGTTTTTGAAAACTCGTTGATTGAGTCGCAGATAAAAGCCGATACATTAAGATTTGAGCCTGCTTCTGGACGTTATGCCAAGTTATTGCAGATTCATCCGGAAATATTAAAGCGTGCTCCGCTTGTTTATGTTGCATCCTTGCTTCAGATGACTCCAGAGACTTTGAGTCGTGTGCGATCTGCTCATTTAAATGCGTGAAAGTATAAGCTGCTAATTTATACTCTTGATACTCAAAGGGTGAATGATACGCCTACTAGGAATTCACGTGGGCGGAGCGTAAAGCGATTATAGTTCCGTTCGATGGAAGATACAAACTCACGCTCGTATACTGATTTTCCTAAAATGTTATTGGCTTTCAACTGAAATTCCAGTTTCTTATATGTATATCTGGCAGAAAGGTCACTAAACCAGGAGTGTTCTTCGGTCTCCAATGACTGGTGGCAGGCATTGGAAACACTGAACATCAGTTTTTCTGTAACCGGGAAATTAAAGTCTATGCTATGCTTCAGCTGGTTTACACGTGAATCGGCAGAAGGTGAGTGCATACGGTTCTGCTGCCACAAAGAGCGTAACTCTACCGAAAGCCATGACAGCGGACGGCCTGAATAGGAAATGACTGCCGAATAGCTGTCCATATCATAGTCTGTAAGTGTTCCTTCATAAAGCAGGGCATCCTGATTGCGCATGTATGTACCCGAAAGCGTCAGAAGGCTCTTCCATGCACTAAAGGATTTGCTTAACCGTGAGGTAACCAGATACATATTTGCATGGTGAGGTGCAGCTGTCAGGCTACGCACCAGTACTTCATTACCTTCCGTCAGGCGGCTTTCATAGGCAGTTTCCTTTTGGAATCTTCTGGCCGTTGCTGAAATGGAGAAGAACAGTCCCTTTATAGGATGGCTGTATTGATAGTTCATCGTTACGCGGTGATTGCTGTTGGCTTCAGGAGTATGCGTATTGTCTACAATGATACGGTAGGATGTAAAAAGATTTCCGGCATACACATCTCTCAAATCTTCTAACTGCTTGCCGTATTGATATGTCATACTCACAAAGGAAGTACCGGAGAATGTATATTTCAGAAACAGCTTTGCATCAGGATAGAACTCGCCATGACGCTGCAAGGCTTCCGGATGCCGGAACCTTATATCCATTCGCAGGAGTTTGGCTTCGGCTTCTACCTGGAAGTCGGATGTCTGATAGTTCAACCCTAATCCTATATGCGGCAGATAGCGGTTGAAACGCTGTGACGGTAATGTTTCACTATTTCCTGTCTGGGCTGAAAGTGATTGAAAAATGCCCTGAAATCCCACCTGATAGTTGGCATACAACCCGAAGAACCTGTGACGGAAGGCAGCGGTTGTATATGTCTGAAAAGAGGTATAGCCCACCTTCTGATTCTCACCGGAGTAAAGGGAAAGTTCCTGCGGATGATAATTATATCCGTTTACTGAGGATATCGACAGATACCTCTCATTCGAAAGCGGGAGTTTAATATCAAGTATATCCGAAAAATACCTTCTGTCCGGAGAAGAATGAAGCTTCAGCTGATTGTCATTCCATACCGTGTTGCTTCTTGAGTCCAGCCAGTCGAACGAAGCCTTACCTTCATTCTTCAGATAAAGTTCCTTTTTATTGATTTCTACATTCAGACTTGCATCAAGCCTGTTTCTTCGTTCATGCAGTGAATGGCTTTCAATCAAGGTACCAGACGCATTTTCGGCCAGGAGATAGTTGGTCTCCACCCAGTTGTTGCGTTCGGCCACATCATTGAAGTAGCTTACCTGGGCACGGAGTGTACTCTTTGGTGCAAGCTGGAAAAGATGGTTGGTTGCCACCAGATGCGAGTGGTTGAATCTGTATCGGTTCTGGTCTATGTCCGGTCTCTGTGTAGTGACAGAAGAAATTAGGGCATCCTCTTCAATGGTGCGATTTTCCAGCAGGTCGGAAAGCCTTATCGAATTGACTTCGTTATACAGGTCGAGACCCGTATTGTCGTTCTTGTAGAGTGAAAGAGTCTGGTACTTTTTCTTGAAGAGCATGGCAAGCAGACGATTGCTATAGAGCATGTCATCGGCATTTGCTCCCAAGCCTGCATCGGCAGTACCAACGAGATTCATTTTGCTGTCATCCTCCAGAATAAGATTGATGGCAGCTTGTTCGCTGAAAAGCTTTCCCTTCAGAAGTTCGATCGGCTGATGGTTCTGCAAAACCTCCACTGCCTTTACTCTCTTACGTGAAATGTTGTTTGAAGCCAGGGCATAACGGTCGTTCATCAAGTCCATACCTTCGATATAGAACTTATTGATGTTTTTCCCTTGGAAACTTATCATGCCATCGGGCTTGATTTCGATACCAGGCATCTTGGCAAGAACATCGGCTATGCTTCTGTCTTGCGGCTGGGAGAACCCTGCTACCGAATATACCAGTGTGTCCTGCTTCTGCTGAATCCTTTGGGCGGATACTTTTACAGCCTGCAGTTGGTAGACCTCCTCCTGAAGAAACATACGGTATTCAGACTGTCCGGGAACAATCTTCACTACTTTTCTCTTGAATCCCAAGGCTTGAAAAGAAAGCAAAGCTGGTTTTAGTTTTGTTTCCGGTAGTTTGATTTCAAACTGGCCTTTCTGGTCAGTAATGGCATAGCTGATAATCAGACTATCAGCTGATAGTATGCAGAGAGAGACTCCGTCAATAGTTTTGCTTGATTCTTGATTGATGACCGTTCCCACGTAACTTTGGTTAAAACCGGGAAGAGTCATCAGTATCAGACAAAAAAGGATAGCATATCTTTTCATATAAATCATACCTTCTTATATGGGTTATACAATATTAGACCAGAAAAGATTCGCTCCTGATTAAGGCTGTTTTTCGAAGAAGTTAGCTAGTTTCTTTTTGCTTTTCAGTGGTTTGCCGTCTGCACCCAGAACTTGCAGATTTCTACCAGTAATGGCTTTCAATCCGCTGGTAGGATCTTTTTCATAATTTTGGCGGAGAGTAAGAAACTCTTTCCGGGTACAACGGATGATTTGTTTTGTATCAGGTTCTTCAAGCTCTTCTGTGAAGTTTTTCAGTTCAATGGCTTTGAAGTGGAAAATGCCTTCTGTATCGGCAGCTTCAAGTATCAGTCCCGGCAATCCACCTAAAAGCCATGGACCTTCGGCAACGGGTATCTGAGGTGTAAACCATACTTCCCAAGTACGTCCGTAGATAGTTGCAGTCGCTTTCTGGCAAGTGTGTCCCAACAGTTCTTTGGTTTCCGGAACCATGTTCCATTGCAGTGAAGGGAGTTTCTCTTCATAACAATACATTTTCACGACCTTATCATAACATCTGTAAGTTCCTTTTGCGGGAACATTCTTATAGTATTCAAAATATTGGTGTGTTCGTGGCATGTCTGCCTGCTGGTTAATAACTTCAGTTGCAGTCATACCAATATGTAACATGCTGTCGCGTGATGTGCGGATAGCTTTTTCGTATACACTGTAGAATGCAGATTTCCCATCCGGGTAAATATCCAGTGCAAATTCATCCTGACAAATATCCTTAGGTTTGGCAGAGTCTTTGATGTAGCTTTCTTGATAGATGCAGCGGATGGAATTGCTTGGAGCCTGTGCATACAAATTAAGAATATAAAAAAGAGAAAACATTACAATAGAAAACGTACGCATAGCTAGATACTGTTTTGAATTAATAAAAAATATAGTATTCAAAAAATATTGTACAGTCTTTAGAGCTCCCCAAAATAAAGCATGGCACAATATTCACCAATCTGATAGGGTTATGACGCTAAGATATAAAACAATCATATCGGTAAGAACAAAAGCTGAAAAATAATCAGATTGATTGTATAGTTCTTTATATTGAAGAAGAGTGTTAATGATGTATGTCTTTTATTGGATGAGAATAAGTTCGGGGGGGATGTACAGATAGCGTAGGATAAAACAGAAATGTTCTCCGAAAAATTTTATTTTGATTTTTCGGAGAACATTATCAGCACTTATTATTTAAAAGAGTACAATACCTAATTCTACTAGTGGTTTCTTTTCGAAAGAGCGGTTGGCATCGTAGTATCGTGTCCAGCTGTATCCGCCCGAAGCAAAGAGACCCCAATTGTCACCGCCTCTAAATTCCAGATTTAGACGTGCCTGCAGGGCATACATTCTTTCAGGAATTTCAAGGTGATTGTTTTTGAATGTTTCAATATGTACATAGCCTCCGTCCGCACTGATTTCCCATCTTTTAGCCAGAGGAAGCCATAAACCGGCTCTGTAGAATACGTCTGCCGAAAATTTCTTGTCAAAGTCAAGGTAATTGGTTCCGGCACCCAGAATGGTGTAAGTATAGCGATTCTTGAATCGTGCCGCAACGTTGAACTTACTGCAATTTCCGCCATAAACCATCAACTGGTAGCGTGTAGCAGGTGTGAGGTTTACCAGTCCTATTTTATGTCCTGTTGTATCACGGCTGTAGTTCACCAATCCTATCTGTAAACCTTTAATTTTTTCAGCTACATTCACTGCGCCAATTTGTAGTCCGTTGTTTTGTGTCGCAATGTTCAGTAATGCGGCGGCTTGTAAGCCTTGAAGTTTGCCGGCAGTAATGTTTGATAATCCAGAAATCTGTACTCCATTTGCATCCTTTCCGGCAACATTCATTAATCCGCTAAGTGCAATGCCATTGAGGTCTTGCCCTGTAATATTGGCAATACCACTTAAGATGATTCCATTGCTGTTTGTACCGCTTAGATTAATTAATCCTCCTGCTGTAACACCGTTGAAAGACGTTCCGCTGATGTTTCCAATGCCCGAAATTTGCATGCCGTTCATGCAAGATCCGCTAACATTCATGAGTCCGCCGATGTTCATGCCATTCATCTGTTTACCACTAACATTGGCAATACCTGCAATTGCCATTCCTTGGCTGTTGCGGCCAGCTATATTCACCATGCCGCTGAGCATCATACCTGTCATGTCGCGATTTGAATGATTGGCCAGCAGATTTATGCCCAGTCCTTTTAGCTGGTTATAGTGTCCGGTAACTCCCAGACTAAAATAACTATACGACAGCGAATCTTCTCCTGAACTTAATGTAAGAGCAAAATTCTGAATATTTCTTTGTTTAGTTGCCCAATCTGTATTTTGAGCATTCAAATTGAGAAAACAGCTCCCTCCAATAAGGAGTAGAGCTGTTATTTTTCTTAAAAATTCCATGTGAGTTTCTTTATTATTTGACGTCCTGATACAAGAAACGTTTGATACTTTTCTTCGGAGTCTTTTCGAATTCTTCTGGATATATTTTTACCCGTGCAATTTGTGAATACGGAGGTAACTCTGCATTCAATGCTACCCGGTTTTCTTCCATCAGCTTTTCGATGGCATTGTTGTCCATACCTGCAGCTTCGGCCTCCTCAAAGTCTGGATAGATAAGTGCCGCCAGCTTGTCGTTACCCTGCTGGATTACGATACACTCGGCTACCATAGGATAACCATTCAGCTTCTCCTCAATTTCTTCCGGATAGATGTTCTGGCCAGAAGGGCCCAAAAGCATATTTTTGCTGCGTCCCTTAATGGTAACATTGCCTTCCTTGTCTATTACTCCCAGGTCGCCTGTGTGAAGCCATCCCTCACTGTCAATAACTTCTGCTGTAGCCTTTTCGTTTTTATAGTATCCCAGCATTACGTTGGGACCCCTACAAATAATTTCGCCTACCACATTTTCCGGGTCCGGACTTAAAATTTTTACTTCCATACGGGGAGCTGCCTTACCACAAGAGCCAGGCTTGAATTTTTTCCAGTCCTCGTAACAGATAATCGGAGCACACTCTGTCATTCCGTATCCTACGGTATAAGGGAAGTCTACGCTTTTCAAGAACTGCTCTATTTCTGAATTGAAGGCTGCACCTCCTATAATGACTTCATAGAAATTGCCCCCAAAAGCCTGTATCAGCTGTTCGCGTACGGTTGCTTTTATCTTATCGTTGATAATGGGAACTTTCAGCAGAATTTTCATTGCCGGTGTCTGCAACTTTGGCAATACACTTTTCTTGATGATTTTTTCGATAATCAGCGGGACGGCTATTACCAGATTGGGTTTTACTTCTGCAAATGCCTGGAAAATAATTTTCGGACTGGGCATGCGTGTCAGGAAGTAAACGTGGCAACCGGCAATGAATTCATACAGAAACTCAAAAGACAAACCGTACATATGAGCCATAGGAAGCATAGATACGATTTTGTCTCCACTATGCAGCGTGAGTACTTCTGATGCGAATTTCATATTCGACCATAGAGCACGATAGGGGAGCATTACACCTTTCGAAAAGCTGGTGGTACCTGATGTGTAATTAAGCACAGCCAGTTCCTCAGGATTGTCTAATTCGTATTTTACATGCTCTTTTCTGAAATTCTTGGGGAATTTCTTACCAAACATTTCGTTCAGATGCTCGCGGGCATAATACAGTTTTTCTTTTCTGCAAACCAGTAGTGTAAAATCATTCATCAGGATGATACCTTCCAGATTTGGCATGGCTTCCTCATTTAGAGTTTCCCACGCCATGTCGCCTACAAAAAGAAGCTTGGCTTCCGAGTGATTCACTATATTATGAATATTGTCGGCTTTAAATTCATGCAGGATAGGTACAATCACAGCTCCGTAAGTTACAGTAGCAAGAAAAGTAACTCCCCAATGAGAGCTGTTTCTGCCACATACGGCTATTTTATCTCCCTTTTTTACTCCACTTTCTTTTAATAAAATATGTAGCTTTTCTATTTTTCGGGCTACATCCTTATATTGTAGAGTTGCCCCCTTATAATCTGTCAAAGCATCAAGATCCCAATTCTTTTTTATGCTTTCTTCTATGAATGCAATGAAGCTTTCTGTCATAATTTTTCGATTAAGCTATTTTGGAATTACTATTTGCACATTTTATACACTTATGTGCAAATATATGAGTTTTTTTTATTCTATTCAAGCCTTAGGTGCTATATCTTGATTAATTAGAGATATTCTTGATTTATTAGAAATATTTCATTTAATCCATAAATAAAGGGCATACTTTGGTAAGCTGCCCCTTATTGTTTGTCAATATGAAAATCGGTAGATTAGTCTTCGCGGCTACTGTAATATTTCATGAACTGGGTACGTTCGAATGGGTTTGCATCACCTGCAACACCTGCATTTACTTTACCTTTGAACTGGTCAAGGTTTTCGTAACCGTTGCTGTCCATCCATTCAGAAAGTACAGTTTTCATTTTTTCTATTTCTTTATTACCATACTGGTACAGTACGCTACAAATTTCTACAGCAGAAGCACCTGTCAGGATAGATTTAATTACACCGTTTCCACAGTGTACACCTCCTGATATGGCATAGTCGATTCCCGGAACCTTATACGAAGAGATAGCAGTCCATCTCAAGCCGTTAGACAACTCAGCCGGTGAGCTGAAAATTGTTCCAGAAGAGAAAGTCAGTCGGTCAATATTAATATCTGGCTGGTAGGGTCTATTGAACAATGCCACAGCATCAGCACCGTTGGCATACAATTGGTTGATAAGTGCAACCGGATTTGTAATGTTGCTTCCCAGTTTCATGATAACAGGAATGTGCACTTTTTTCTTGATGTCTACCAATATGTCGATATGCTTCTGTTCGAACGAACCGCACAGATAGTCCTTTTCAGTTTGTATAGCAAGTATATTGATTTCGAGTGCATCAGCTCCCGCTTCTTCCAGTGTCAGTGCATAGTCTACCCACTCTGCGTCTGTGTAGCAGTTGATGCTGGCAATGACAGGAATCGTACATACCTTTTTAGTTCCTTTAATGAGTTGTATGTGTTCGTTCAGTGCGTGCGAACGTACATAAGTTCCCAGATAATCATCAGCTTCCGGTGAACCGTAGCCTGCCATAGAGTTGGCCTGCATGCTGATTTGTTCTTCAAAAATAGATTTCAGAACGATAGCGCCGGCACCTGCCTCTTCCAGTTTCTTGTTCTTTTCTACGCTGTTGGTCAGTCCCGAACTGCTGACAATGATTGGGTTTTTAAGCTGCAGTCCTGCAAAAGTAGTTTTTAATTCAGCCATAATACTTTGATGTTTTTTAGTATATTCTTTCTCCAAAAATTTTACTTCCTACCCGAACTAAGGTACTACCGTTTTTTACAGCAATCGGATAATCTTCAGACATGCCCATGGAGATTTCCTTGAAACATGCATCTGCTGTAAAATACGTTTGCTTGAGTTCATGGAAAAAGTCTTTTAAGGAACAAAACTCTTTGTTGATTTCAGTTTCGTCTTCCGTAAATGTTGCCATGCCCATTACCCCACAGATAGCAATATTCTTCAGTTCTTTCCATTGGCCGTCGGCCAGCATGCTGCGGCAGGAATCGAAACTGAATCCATATTTGCTTTCTTCTTGTGCGATATGAATCTCCAGCAGGCATGGGATGACGCGTTGCACCTTCGCAGCCTGCTTGTTGATTTCCTCTAACAGACGAAACGAATCTACAGCATGTATCATCGAAACATAAGGTACGAGGTATTTCACCTTGTTGGTCTGTAAATGTCCGATGAAGTGCCACTCGATGTCTTTAGGCAGCGCTTCATATTTTTCTGTAAGCTCCTGCACTTTACTTTCACCGAAAATGCGTTGTCCACATTCATAAGCCTCCATGATAGCTTCCTGGGGATGAAACTTCGATACGGCTATCAGTCGAACTCCTTCCGGAAGCTCGGAAAGTATTTCTTTGATATTCTGTCCGATGTTCATACTGTAATAGTTTGTAGTTTATGTTTATTATCTTTTGTCTGCGTCTGGAAATTCAGGTTTTACATCCGGTTCTGCCGAGTAAGGATATACATCCATGATGGCAGTTTCTGCTACCGAAGCTATGGCATAGTCAGCCATTGTTCCCTTCATCCCTTCGTCCAGTTTCTTGATTGCGTCGCGCAAGTCGGCTGCCTGCACCAGTACGTTTGTAGAGGTTTTCTTTTCTGCACCACTTTTCTCGTCCAGTGTGATGAACCATAACTTGCATTTAAACCAGCGGTCGGCAGCATCTTCGTCACACGGAAACAACTCACTGTAGTTGGCACGCTTGATGTCTGAAACAGTGAATTCTCCGCTGATATACGGTGTAATTTCGTCAATGATACGTGCTTCCGCCTCTGTAAAACTGAGTGCATCTACCAGATAAGGTTCTGTTACCTTCTTATTCATCCCATTTTCCATTATTTTTTCATAACGGATTTTGCACTCAAACCATGTATGCATCATAATTATTCTTTCTTTTTTATGTTATACTTTGCAAAGGTAATCGAAAAAACGAACTTTAGGCTTAGTTCATTCTTTTTTTTCATTCATTCGTCAATAATGATAGCTTTGCTTATGAACGCGGTTTACAGTTATTTTGTTTCATAAATTCGGTTATTTCACGCTCATGGTGTCCTAAGAGTAGAATATGATGATTGCCGATTGGGTTTTGCAGGAAATAGTTTGCCGGCTTATCCAGTTTGACACGGACTTGCGTACGGCATATATTCTCAAAATTAGTATTTTCTACGATTCTGCCATTCGAAACAAAGAACTCGTCCAGACATTCTCCACCGCATTTCACCATTGTGATGTCCCCCTCGTGCAGCAATCCCTGAATGCTGATGCCACATTGAGTTTCATAATGATTACGTATAATATAAGCATAAGTCATTTTGGTAGGGATAGAACAATGGCCTGCTATTATCTCATTCTTATGAATGTCGACATTCGAAAGATTGCACATGAAACCAGCCTGTCCGGTCAACTCTTTCATCATCAGCAGTGTCATGATGGATTGCAGGTCGCCCTCACAGCCTGCAGGAATGCCCTCGTTGTTGAGTAACGAAAGTGCCAGACAGCCTGTTGTTCCCAGTTTTTCTATCATCTCGAAGCAGGAAAGAGTCAGGGCGTTCAACTGATATTTGTCGCACAATTTGCGTATGCTTTTATATACACGCATTGCTTTCAGCAAGTCTTCCGGTGTCCCTTCGCGGCAAGCTTGTGCGTCGTTGGCAAAAATAGAAGCTTCCACACCGATTTCGTCATCCGTGATGCTGTTGAATAGTTCGTAGACTTCTTCTATCTGGATGTCAATGTAGCTCACTCCCCAGCGTTGCTGTACCAGCAGATAGTCTGTATGACTGGCTATCAGCCACTGCGACGGGTAGCCGATTACGCCAATCCGTTTCCCCTTGAGCGAGCGTTTGGCAGCAAAAGCCTTGTGATGCAGCAGAATCTGTAGAGTCATATCCTTTACGCTGCCGTGTATAATCTGCGCCTGCATGTTTTTAGACCGTATCCATGTGGCGATTTCCATTGATGCAGCCAGCGAATTCGACAAGCCGTCCGCTAGCAGCGTGATAGGGTAGGGCATCATGCTGAAACAGCGCTCTACCAGATGCTCCACTCCTCCCGAGGCAATGAATGCCATTTTGTAGGCATTGGCCGGTATGCTGTCCGCCTGGGTGTACGGTATTAAGTGGACTGTAAAATATTTTTCTATTTCCAATAAAAGCTCTTTATGGCATTCATAGATGGATTCCATTCGTTTAGGTGTTGGCGAAAAAGTAATAAGGTATATTTCCATGATTGTCTGTTAATAAGGTTTGTATAGAACAAATATAATTTTTTTTTCTTACAAGTCCAATACTGTTGATTCACAGATAACAATCATTTGCACAGCTTTGAATCTTTATATCTTTTTGTTCGTATTTGAGCCGAATATCTATTATTTCTTAATTTTTTTGTTGTGTGTTTTAAAGGTTACTTCTATCTTTGCGGATATTATATAAAAATTTGAAGATATTATGCCAAAAATTTCAATTCGAGGAAATCAGATGCCCGAGTCGCCAATTCGTAAACTGGCCCCTCTGGCTGATGCAGCGAAAGAGCGAGGAATTCATGTCTATCATCTGAATATCGGTCAGCCAGACCTTCCTACTCCACGAGCGGCACTCGAGGCGATTCGAAATATTGACCGGACTGTTTTGGAATACAGCCCCAGCCAGGGGTATCGCAGCTATCGCGAAAAGCTGGTAGGCTATTATGCCAAATACAACATCAACCTTACTGCCGATGATATTATCATTACCACCGGTGGGTCGGAAGCTGTGCTGTTTGCTTTTATGAGCTGTCTGAATCCGGGAGATGAGATTATTGTGCCCGAGCCGGCTTATGCCAACTATATGGCTTTTGCCATTTCGGCTGGAGCTGTTATCCGTACAATCGCAACTACCATCGAAGAAGGTTTTTCATTGCCTAAAGTGGAAAAGTTTGAGGAGCTTATCAACGAACGTACCAAAGGAATCCTGATTTGCAATCCTAATAACCCTACCGGATATCTGTATACCCGCAGGGAAATGAACCAGATACGCGACTTGGTGAAGAAGTACGATTTGTTCCTCTTCTCGGACGAAGTGTACCGTGAATTTATTTATACGGGTTCACCTTATATTTCTGCATGTCATTTGGAGGGAATTGAGAACAACGTAGTACTTATCGACTCGGTTTCCAAGCGTTATTCAGAGTGCGGTATCCGTATCGGTGCCCTGATAACCAAAAATCCTGAAGTACGGAAAGCTGTGATGAAATTCTGTCAAGCCCGTCTGAGTCCTCCATTGATTGGCCAGATTGCAGCTGAGGCTTCACTGGACGAACCGGAAGAATATTCACGCGAGACTTACGACGAGTATGTAGAACGGAGAAAATGCCTGATTGACGGTCTGAACCGTATCCCGGGTGTTTACTCGCCTATCCCGATGGGGGCTTTCTATACAGTTGCCAAGTTACCTGTAGACGACAGCGAAAAATTCTGTGCATGGTGCTTGTCCGAGTTTGATTACGAGGGCGAAACCGTGATGCTGGCACCTGCCTCAGGTTTTTATACAACTCCCGGAGCAGGAAAGAATGAAGTCCGACTGGCCTATGTATTGAAGAAAGAGGATTTGATTCGTGCTTTATTTGTCTTGCGAAAAGCGCTCGAAGCATACCCGGGAAGAGTAGACGAATAATTTATGAATTGGAAGTTTTTTATAGCCCGACGTATTTACAGGCAGCAAGAAGGTAGCAGGCAAGTTTCCAGGCCTGCTGTCCGCATTGCTACGATTGGCATTGCCATTGGGTTGGCAGTAATGCTGGTTACAGTTTCCGTTGTATTAGGGTTTAAACAAGAAACCCGCAGTAAGGTAGTAGGACTGGGGGCGGATATTCTGGTGACAAGTATAGATGTGGATGAATCGTTCCAGACTACGCCTGTTTCAATCACCGACAGTATGCTCTCTGCATGGAGAAACATCGAAGGGGTAACTGCTGTGCAGCGGTATTCTACCAAACCGGGAATGATTATGACCGAAAACGACTTTCAGGGTATGGTCTTGAAGGGAGTGGGTCAGGAGTATGACAATACTTTCTTGCAAGCACATCTGCTGGAAGGAGAAATACCTCAATTTACGGATTCTGTTTCTACTAACAAAGTACTTATATCGCATGCCATGTCCATTAAACTGGGTATTGGTTTGGGCGACAAGCTATATACCTATTATATAGAGGACAATATCCGGGCACGCAGACTGGAGGTCGCAGGTATTTATCAGACGAACTTTTCCATGTACGACGACATGTTTCTTATCACAGACTTGTATACTGTGAACCGCTTGAATGGATGGAAGGGAAATCTGGCAAGCGGAGCCGAATTGTTTGTCGCGCGTGGCTATGATTCGGCACCTGCATGTGACGTGTTGCGCGAAGCTGTTCTTCCTCTTAAAGACGAGAGCGGAAGGTCTTATCTGGTACGTCCTATCGAGGAAGTGCATCCTCAGATTTTTGCCTGGCTAGATTTGCTTGACCTGAACGTGTGGGTGATTCTGGTTCTAATGACAGGCGTGGCAGGTTTTACCATGGTGTCGGGGTTACTGATTATCATTCTAGAGCGTACCAATATGATAGGTATTCTGAAAGCTTTGGGTAGTAATAATCTGGCAATAAGAAAAATTTTTCTGGGTTTCTCTGTATTCCTGATTGGAAAGGGAATGCTTTGGGGAAATGTTATCGGATTATTGCTTATCGGCATACAGTTTTTTTTTCGGATTATCAAACTCGACCCGACCACTTATTACGTAAATGCCGTACCGGTTGTATTCGACTTTGGTTGGTTTGTGCTTTTAAATATCGGTACGCTTATCGTTTCCATATTGATGCTTGTGGCACCGTCTTATTTGGTGAGCCGTATTCATCCGGCCAAATCAATCCGCTTTGAATAAGCTTGTTCTGTGAAATTTTCACATATGTGGCGAACGTTCATCATTGCAATGGTGTATGTTCGCCATTTTTGTGCCGTAACTACTTCACTGCAGTGAAAAAGTAAAAAGTCATGGGAGCTGAGGATAAAAAAAGAGCCTTCTCGGTTCAGCTTTTGCTGAAAGGAGAAGGCTTGAGTGTATTATGAAAAATAGTTTTATCCTATTTTGCTGATTTTTTTCAGCTTTTCTTCGTCTATCAGTTTAATTTTTCGTCCGTCGATGGCGATTAATTTTTCCGAAGCAAAATTAGAAAGTGTACGGATAGCATTCGAGGTTGTCATATTCGAAAGATTTGCCAGATCCTCGCGGGACAAGTAGATACTGAGCGTGAATCCGTCTTCCTCTACACCGTATGTATCTTTAAGGAAAATCAATGATTCAGCCAGTCTTCCACGGATGTGTTTCTGAGTAAGACTGACGGTACGTTCGTCGGAAATACCCAAATCAATGGAAAGCTGTTTGATAAAAAACATGGCAAGCTCTGCATTTTCCATTATCAGTTTGACAATAGCTTCCATAGGGATGTGGCAAATAGTGCACGGTTCGAAAGCTGCTGCTGCTGTAACAAAATTTTCCTGTGCAAAATAGGCACGATATGCAAAATATTCTTTGTTTTTAATGACACGAATAATCTGGCTTCTTCCGCCTACACCATCTTTGTAGATTTTTACTTTACCATTGAGCAGGCACATCAACGACCCCGGAGTTTCGCCTTCGCAATATATTACTTCGTTTTTCTTATACTTTTGAATTGTGAAATTTTGGGCCAGAAAATCTTTCTGAGCGTCTGTCAAAGGTAACCACAAGTCGGGGATACTTTCTGCAATTTTTGCTTCTGATAGATCTTTTTTAACCATAAATGCTATAAAACCATGTTATATAGCACAAATGTAAAAATAAATTTCCAAATAACCGAAATTTCAGTATTAAAAATGTTATCCTGACATTGCTTTTTTAATATATTTGCTCTGAAATGATAGAACATGGTAATAAGTTTCAAGGTTTATTTCGGTTTTTGCTTGTAATGTTGCTTTCAATAATGGCATTAACCGGAAGTGCTTCCGGGGGAGGAGATCCTTGGGCACATAAAATGTCTGTACCCGATTCTATTATGTACCGCCTTTTTCAATACGCTCCCTTTTATGCCAATATTGTCGAAGAATACAATGCCCGGATTTACTTAAAAGGACGCTTGCAGGTGCATCGCCAGAACCAGCTTATCAAGGTCGTGCCTTCTATGTTCCGGCTTAAGAAGGGGGTGAAAGATTATGTTATCGAGTCTGTCGGTGAACTGCATTATACGGCACCCTCCATCTATGACCGTAAGGTTATAGCAATGTCGAGCACATTGCCCAGAACAGGGGGGGGGCTGACAGAGGCGGTGGATTATATGAAAATCAATATCTATGCGCCTTTGATGATGGGGGATAAAATTCTTTCACCTTTAGACCGTAAGTCGAGCAAACATTACAAATATCTGCTTGATTCCGTGTCGGTAAACCAGGATGGTATTAATCAGTATAAAATCCGGATTGTACCCAAGTTTAAAAGTACGCAGTTGGTGAGCGGATTTATATGGGTATCTGATCAAGTGTGGACGATTCGCGAGTTGTACTTGCAGGGGAAGTATGACTTGGTGACTTTCAAAATGCATTTTCTGATGGGAAAAGAGGGGAAAGAGGAGTTTTTGCCTGTTCGTTTCGACTTGAATATTAATTTCAAGTTCCTTCGAAATCATCTGGAAATGGATTATACGGGATGGACCAGGTACGACAAGATTCTTTTAGGTGACGGTAAGCCAATGCCCAAGGGATTGTTTAAAAAGGATAAGTTCGACTTGACGGATTCCTATAAACTGTCCTGTGATACGTCAAAGATGATAACAGATCGCGCTTACTTTAATAAGATACGACCTATTCCGCTGCTGCCTCAAGAGAAAGCACTGTATGAGGCTTTAGCTAAGGATACATTACAAAATATGGAAGCTCCCCAAAAGCCTAAAAATAAAAATCTGGCTTTTTGGGGTACTTTAGGTGATGCACTCATCAGCAATTACCGTATCAATATGGAGGAGGTGGGTAGCATAAACTGTTCGCCATTGATAAACCCTTTGTATCTGGACTATAGTCATAGGCGGGGTTTTTCTTATAAGCAGGTGTTTAAGTATAACAAACTGTTTTCTGATGATAGGTGGCTGCGTATAACTCCTCAGGTGGGCTATAATTTTACCAAAAAAGAGTTGTATGCCAAGATGGATCTCTCGTATCTGTACAGTCCGAAACGTAATGCTTGGTTTGAATTGAATGTGGGTAATGGTAACCGTATTTACAGCAGTGTGGTATTGGACCAGCTGAAGACTCCGGCAGATTCACTGGTGAACTTCGATGCGCTGGAACTGGATTATTTCAAGGATGTGTATTTAAATCTGTTTCATAATATTGAGGTTATAAACGGACTTCGTCTTTATACGGGTATTTCGTGTCATTGGAGGTATATCATCAATAAGAATGCATTGTCATTGTTGCCAAGCAATGTGATTGACGGAACGAAGCAGTTGCGCTCTGTCTATAATAGTTTTGCGCCACGTGTGCGTATTGAATGGACTCCCGGCATGTATTATTACATGAACCGGCGCCGTAAGATGAATGTAGGATCGCATTATCCTACATTTGTGGTGGATTATGAAAGAGGTATTAAAGGTATCTTTCATAATGACTGCGAGTATGAGCGTCTGGAAATGAATATGGAGCAGTCTATCCGGATGGGAGGGATACGGACATTTTCTTATCATTTGGGCTGTGGCTTTTTCACTAATCAGCGTGACCTTTACTTTGTGGACTATATAAATTTCGCCAGTCGTAATTTGCCTCAGGGCTGGAACGATGACATTGGTGGCAGTTTTCAGTTGTTGGACCATCGCTGGTATAATGCTTCCGATCATTATGTGCGCGGCAACTGTACGTATGAGTCGCCTTTCATTTTACTGAAACCGTTAAACCGGTGGCTGGGGATGATTCAGCATGAACGTATTTATGCGGGTATGGTTTTTCTGCCGCATCTTAATCCTTATATTGAGATAGGTTATGGTATCGGGACTCACTTGTTTGATGTCGGTGTTTTTGTAGGAAATGAAAAGGGAAAATTTTCTTCTGTAGGATGTAAGTTTACATTCGAACTGTTCAGTAATAATTGATTGTGAAAAGAAAAACGTGAGAAACATGATGTGCTTGTTTCTCACGTTTTTTTATTGGAGAAGAGATCTTATTTTCTGAGGAAATCGGTCTTGTTCCTGAACAGATAGTGCAGACGGACCGATAGTGACCAAAGGGGCTGTAACCAGTCGTATAGCGGCAGCCAAAAGCAGAAATTGGGTTCTTTCATGGTCTTGGCATGCATGGTGTAAGTGTAGGCTTGTATGGCCAACCGTATGAGCCCTGCCAGAATGGCTGTGCCCAGAAGTATCCATTGCTGCAAAAGGATGCTTACGATTATACAGCAATATAGAGATAGCAGGAAGAATATTTTAGAAAGTGTTTCCAATCCGTTCAGCAGGCGGTTGTATCCTTTATAGTAATTACCCGTTACCAGCAGATTGACTTGTTCCTCCAGCCAGATTCTTTTGTATTTGGGAACCGGAATTCGTACTATACTTTCGGCACTGCATTCTACTCGTGTATTGTTTTTATGTGACAGTTCATTCACGAGCAGGTCATCTTCTCCTCCTTTCAGATTGAGGTGGTGCGAAAAACCCTTGTGCGACTGATAGGCTGACTTGCGATAGGCCAGGTTGTTGCCATTTCCCATGTAAGGCATGCCGCATAAGGCTTGTCCGAGGAACCGCATGGCATGAAGGATCGAGTTGTAAATTACCTTTCTGGCAAAACTGCCTTTCTGTGAAACATAGCCTGTATATCCCAATACGACATCAGTTCCCGGAGTAAAGTTTTCGGCCATCTTGCGCAGCCACTGGTTGCTGTCGGGCTTGCAGTTGGGGTTGGTCATTACGACCCATTCGTATCGGCTGGCTCTGATTCCCATGGCAATACCCAGCTTTTTGCGGCTTACATAGCGTGCCGTTTTAGGAATGAACGTGTGATACAGGTTGGGGTATTGTGTATCCATTCTTTTCAGAATATCTTCGTCTTCGCCGGCAGACTGGTCGTTTACTACAATTACCTCAAATTCGGGATAATCCTGGCTTAGAATGGCCGGAAGGTTCTGTTCGAGCTGGCTGCCGGCATCTTTTGTTACGATGATGACGGATAGAGGAGGGTAATTATGGTTTTTATCGGGTGTATCATTATTTCTGCTGTGCCTGAAAATTTTGTTGTATACCAGGCAATAATAGAGCAATTGAATCAGCAGCAGTGTACCGCAAGTGATAAATAACCACGGCAGAAGTTCGTTTAAATCAATCCATTCCATAATAACTTATTGTTTCTGTTACGACAAAGTTACTTCTTTTTTTGACAAGGTGTTTTTGAAGAAGCGAAAATGAAAGCTGTATCAATGTTTTTTGTAAACAAATTCCCCCTTTCTTGCTTGTGAAGCAGGAAGGGGGAATTTATATGATTTGTTTGGTCAAATAGCTCTGCTTATACCAGTTCGTCAGAAGTATAGCCCTGTGGAAGTGCGCGGCAGTTGTAACCCGATGCCATAATCTCTCCATAAGCACCAGCCGAACGGAGTGCAATGTAGTCTCCTCTGTGTACTTTGTTCAAGTCGATGGCTTTGCCGAATACGTCTGAAGATTCGCAGATAGGTCCTACAACATCGTATGTTTCACATGCTTCTTCTGATGAGATGTTTTCTATCTTGTGGTAAGCCTGGTAAAGGGCAGGACGGATTAGGTCTGTCATACCTCCGTCTACAATGGCAAACTGCTTGTTAGTTCCCTGTTTTACGTAGATAACCTTTGTAATAAGACTACCGCACTGTCCAGTAACTGCACGTCCTAGCTCAAAGTGCAGTGTTTGCTGCGGACGCAATTTCAGGTGTTTGTGGTAAGTCTCGAAGTAGCTCTTGAAATCAGGGATGGGTTGACGGTTAGGGTGTGCATAGTCGATGCCGAGTCCGCCACCTACATTGATGTGTTCTACAATAATCTGGCGTGCATACAGTTTCTCCTGCAATTCGTTGATACGATTGCACAGTGCAACGAAGTCGCCCATATCCAGAATCTGTGATCCGATGTGGAAGTGCAAACCAACGAATTTTACATTCTGAAGTTCCATGGCACGGTCGATGACATAATTCATATCCTCCATGCTGATTCCAAACTTATTTTCTGCCAGACCGGTCGTAATGTTGGCATGAGTGTGCGCACCTACATTCGGATTAATTCGGAAGGCTACTCTTGCAATTTTTCCTTTGGCAGCAGCCAGTTCATTGATGATTTCCAGTTCGGGAACCGATTCTACGTTGAAACAGAAAATATCGTAATCCAGTCCCAGATTGATTTCGCGGTCAGTTTTACCTACACCTGCGTATACAATTTTATTGGCAGGGAATCCGGCCTTGATAGCAGCCTGGATTTCGCCTCCGCTTACACAGTCAGCACCCAATCCGCTTTCGCGAATGATGGTAAGAACTTTCGGATTTGCGTTTGCTTTTACTGCATAGTGTACACAATAGTTGCTGTATTTGCCAGCTTCTGCTTTAATCGTATCCAGTGTACGTCGCAGTAAGTTTGCATTGTAGTAATAAAAAGGAGTTGTTAATTCTCTAAATTTTTCAATAGGGAATGTACCTTTCATAAAATGTGAGTCGTTTTAAAAGTAGTATATAAAATAAAAACACAGATAAAACGAAAGAAAATCCAGTGTGTTTCTCCGTCTTATCTGTGTATAAGGTTTATGTGTGTTACATTTGATTAGTCTTTGTTATTAAACAAAGCGTTACTCAAAGCTTGAAGTGCACGTTTCTTGTCTGATTCACGAATCAGGAAAGAAATATTGTAGTTGCTGCCACCGAATGAAATCATACGGACCGGAATTTCTCTCATAGCATCCAAAGCTTTGGCTTCGAAACCAACGTTTTCCCAATCCAAGTCTCCTACAACGCATACGATACACATATCGTGGTCAACGGTTACTGTACCGTATTTCTTCAAGTCGTCCAAGATTTCGTTTAGGTGCTTGGTATTGTCGATAGACATAGATACACCAACTTCGGATGTACAAATCATATCAATAGAAGTCTGGTAGCTTTCGAAAATTTCGAAAACCTTGCGTAAAAATCCGTGAGCGAGCAACATACGGCTAGACTTGATTTTGATAGCGGTGATGTTGTCTTTTGCTGCAACGGCTTTAATCTTTCCTTTTTCAGACTCGTTGGAAATAAGTGTTCCAGGAGCTGTTGGTTTCATTGTATTCAGCAGGCGGACCGGAATGTTCGCATATTTAGCCGGCTGTACACAAGTCGGATGGAGGATTTTAGCTCCGAAGTAAGCCAACTCTGCAGCTTCTTCGAATTGCAGGTGGCGTACAGGAGATGTATTGTCCACAAAACGTGGGTCATTGTCGTGCATACCGTCAATGTCTGTCCAAATCTGGATTTCAGAAGCGTCTACTGCAGCACCTACCAACGATGCGGTATAGTCACTTCCTCCACGCTGCAGGTTGTCGATTTCACCATAAGCATTGCGGCAGATGTATCCTTGAGTGATGTAGATTTCTGCTCCCGGGTTGTTAGCCAGCTGGATACGCAACTTTTCGCGGATATACATTGTATCCGGTTCACTGTTTTTATCTGTACGCATGTACTCCAAAGCAGGCAACAATACTGCGTTTACGCCCTGCTCGCACAAGTAGTTGGTTACCATATTGGTTGAAATGATTTCTCCTTGTGCCAAGATAACTTTTTCTTCGAAGAGCGTAAAAATATCTTTAGTATATGAACGAATATAATCGAATACGGATTTGACGAATTCCAGTGTTTTCTGTTTATATTCTTCAGTTGAATAAAGTTCCTCAATATGCTGTTTATATTTATTTTCCAGCGTATTGATGATTTCATTCGCACCTTCTGGATTTTTCTTATACAGATAATCCGAAATTTCAACCAATGTATTGGTCGTTCCTGACATCGCAGATAAAACTACAATTTTCTGTTCTCCGTCAGTAATCAATTTGGCAACGTCCTTCATTCTTTGTGCAGAACCAACGGATGTACCTCCAAACTTTAATACTTTCATTTTCGTTTCGAATTTTAATTGTTCTTATAAATTGTCTATTTAGTTTGCAAATGTATAAATAATAATGCAAACATTCTGCTTTTTTGCAAATATTTTATGCCTCTGGAGCACTTTTTTTGAATAAATGTGTCACATCGCTTATTTTATGATTCTCGCAGCATAGCACTTTCCCAGGAAAGCTGTTCAGCAGATGCAGGTTGTGTGTTGTCATAAGTACCGCAGTACCTGCTTCGCTGGCTTTGTGCAGAACTTCCACAATATTGTGTCCGGTTTCGGCATCCAGGTTACCTGTTGGCTCGTCAGCAAGAATGATTTCAGGATGGTTAAGCAGTGAACGGGCTATGACGATACGTTGCTGTTCTCCACCCGATAGTTCGTTGGGCATTTTGTATCCTTTACCCTGCATGCCGACTTGTTCCAGAACCTCTTCTATACGTTGTTGTATGTCTTTTGGGTTTTTCCAGCCTGTAGCATGCAGTACAAAAAGCAGATTGTCGTTTACAGTCCGGTCTGTGAGCAATTGGAAATCTTGGAAAACAATTCCCAATCGTCTGCGCAGGGCAGGAATCTGCTTCCGTTTGATGGTTTTCATATTATAACCTAAAACCATGGCATCTCCCGCTGCTACCTCAAGCTCACCATATATAGTCTTCAGTAAAGAAGTTTTTCCGGAGCCTACTTTTCCTATCAGATAGACAAATTCCCCTTTACGTAACTGAAAATTGATAAGACTGAGTATCCCAAGTTCCTGCTGATAAATATCAACGTTTTTATAATCGATTAGCAACTCTTCTTTTTCTTCCATTGGCAGCTTTTAATTAGTGTTTTTTCCAAGTTGCAGAATGACGCTCTTTCAGTTCGCGGGCAAGGTCTTCGATGCGGTAACCTTTCGAAGTGAGAAGCACAATCAGATGATAGAGCAGATCGGCCCCTTCATAAATAAGGCGTTCATCCGTACCGTTGCAGGCTTCAATGACAGTTTCTACAGCCTCTTCTCCTACTTTTTGTGCCATTTTGTTTACACCGGATTTGAAGAGTGTAGTGGTATACGATTTTTCCGGCATTTCGGTATGGCGCTGGCAAATGAAGTCTTGCAGTTCTTTCAGGAACATGATGTCCTGTGAGTTGGTTTCTCCCCAGCAAGTGTCTGTACCGGTATGGCATACAGGACCTTCTGGATGTACTTTAATTAACAGCGTATCCTGATCGCAGTCGGCTTTGATTTCTACAACATTCAGGAAGTTGCCACTTTCTTCACCTTTGGTCCATAAGCGGTTTTTAGTCCGGCTGAAAAAGGTAACCTTTCCAGTTTCCACAGTCTTTTGATAGGCTTCTTCGTTCATGAATCCTAACATTAATACTTTTTGTGTATAATTGTCTTGTATGATAGCCGGAACTAATCCGTTCATTTTTTCAAAATTGAGTTTCATGGTTGTAATTCAATAATTAGGGGTTTATAGTCTGATTGATATTCCTTCGTCGGCAAGATATTGCTTTAGCTGGGGAATTGGTATTTCTCCGAAATGGAAGACACTGGCTGCTAGTGCAGCATCGGCTTTCCCAATTTGGAAGGCATCGCGGAAATGCTCCATAGTTCCTGCACCACCTGATGCAATTACAGGGATGGTGAGCTTTTCTACCAATGCAGCCAGCGCATCGTTTGCATATCCTGTTTTTACGCCGTCATGGTTCATGCTAGTGAAAAGAATTTCACCTGCACCTCTGTCATTGGCCTCGCGTGCCCAGTCGTAAAGTGACAGCCCGGTAGCAATTCTGCCTCCGTTCAGGTAGCATTCCCATTTTCCGTCGGTCTGTTTGGCATCAATAGCCACTACGCAGACTTGTGAGCCAAAGTTTCGGGCTATCTCGTCAATCAAAGCCGGATTCTTAATGGCTGCCGAGTTGATGGAAACTTTGTCTGCTCCAGCATTGAGCAACCGGTCTACATCACTCAGTTCGTGGATGCCTCCTCCGACAGTAAACGGAATGTTTATTTCCGCAGCGATTCTCTTTACCAGCTCTGTGAAAGTCTTTCTGCCTTCATGGCTGGCTGTAATGTCCAGATATACAAGCTCATCTGCGCCTTGCTCACTGTAAGCATGCCCCAGTTCTACAGGGTTGCCTGCTTGCCGTAAATTTACGAAATTCGTTCCTTTTACGGTTTGGCCGTCTTTTATATCAAGGCAGGGGATGATACGTTTGGCTAACATGACAGTTTATTTATATAATTAAGGTATATATTTACTTATCTCTTTCAATGAAATTTTTCCTTCGTAAATAGCTTTTCCGCATACTACAGCTGGGATACCTGCTTCATGGAGCTGGAGTATGTCGTGTATACTGCTTACTCCTCCACTGGCAATGAGGTATAGGTCTGGATATTGCTTCATGATGGATTTGTATATTTCCACAGACGGACCTTCCAGCATGCCATCTTTGGCAATGTCAGTACATAAAACTTGTTTTACTCCCTTCTGCTTGATACATTCATCCAGAAAAGGCATGAGCTCTAAAGCACTCTCTTCTTTCCAGCCATTGGTTGCAATTTTGCCGTTACGTATATCCGCTCCAACAATGATTTTTCCAACGCCATACTGTTTCAGCCATTTGTCCAGCAATTCAGGCTGTTTTACAGCTACACTTCCCAACGTGACCATTTGGGCACCGTTTTCGAATGCGATGACTAAATCCTCATCCGATTTAATACCACCACCGAAATCTATTTTCAGAGAAGTGCGTGATGCAATAAGGTCTAGTGTCCGGTAATTGACAACGTGATGCGATGCTGCGCCATCCAAATCGACCACATGAAGTCGGCTAATGCCGTAAGCTTCGAATTCTTTGGCAACTTCTACAGGATCTTCGTTGTAAATCACTTTCTTGTCATAGTCTCCCTGTGAGAGACGAACACATTTTCCATCAATAATATCGATGGCAGGAATAATGTCAATCATATTGTTGTTTTTTTATCAGTCTTTTAAATCCAGAAAATTTTTTAGAATTCTTTCGCCTACAGTACCGCTCTTTTCAGGGTGGAACTGGGTGGCGTAGAAATTATCTTTATGCAGAGCAGCACTAAATGGATGGATATACTCCGTGCATGCAGCCGTAAATTCATTGACTGGAACATAGAAGCTATGAACAAAATACACAAACTCGTTGCCTTTGAATCCTTGGAATAACTGACTTTGTGTTTGCTGTAGGGTGTTCCATCCCATGTGAGGCACTTTTTCATCGTGATGTTGTGGGTGAAACCGAAGTACGTTAGTCGGGAAGATATTCAGACAGTCCACATCTCCTTCTTCCGAATGGCTGCACATGAGCTGCATACCTAGGCATATCCCCAGCACCGGTTGGCGGAAAGAAGGTAGTAATAGGTCCATCCCTTCTTTCTTTAAGAACTGCATGGTCGTTTTTGCTTCGCCTACACCGGGAAAGATAATCCGGTCTGCTCCCAGCAGTTCTTCTTTGTCGGCTGTGATGACAGGAGTAACTCCCAGACGGCGGAGTGCGTAGTCCACTGACCGGATATTTCCGGCATTGTATTTTATGACAGCTACTTTCATGTACGTGTCTTTTTTAGGATTTGAGGCAAAAGTAACGAATTATTGCAAAAAAAAGCGTATTTGCAACAAAAAGTTTCTGCTTCTTGGTTAAAAGAGACAAAAAAATGTAGGGCTTCTTGTTCTTGTGGGTGCTTTACTTCTCCGATAACAATTCGGGATATGTCAGGAATATGTTTATCTTTGTCTATTATTCCAATTTAGATATATAATGACAGAAGAATTGAAGCAAAAGTTACTTGGCTGGGCTGATACGTATCAAGTTACATCTTTTATTGAGACAGATCCGGTGCAGTTTCCACACCGTTTTACACGAAAACAGGATATTGAGATTAGCGGTTTGCTTACTGCTTTGATGAGTTTTGGGAACCGTAAACAGATTCTGCAAAAGGTGGAGAAACTGCATGAGCTGATGGGGGCTTCTCCTTATGCGTATGTGCGTTCTGGTAAGTGGAGAATGGATTTTGCAGAAGATGATCATCGTAGTTTCTACAGAATGTTGTCGTATGTCGGAATGCGCAGATATTTTGATGTACTGTATAATGTTTATTTATCGTTTGAGTCGATGGAGGATGCTTTACTGTCTAAATCCGGCTGTAATCCCTTCGAACGTTTGTGTAATCTGTTGGAAGTTTCGTCCAAAAGTCCTCAAAAGAAACTGAATATGTTTTTACGCTGGATGATACGGCGCGATTCACCGGTCGACTTTGGATTGTGGTATCGTTTCTCTCCTGCTGATTTACTGATACCGCTCGATACCCATGTCTGTAGAGTAGCTTATATGTTACATCTTACAGATTCTTCTGCTTTTACCTTGAAGAACGTTCGTATTATTACAGCATCTTTATCAGAAATTTTTCCGGGCGACCCCTGTAAAGGCGATTTTGCTTTATTTGGTTATGGGGTTACACACAAATAGACTAATAATATATAAGGTAAATAAAAGGAACATGAAGATATTGGTTACTACAGACTGGCATTTGGGGAACACATTCCATGGCTTTGACCGCCAGTCGGAGCATGAACATTTTCTACATTGGTTGTTGGGGCAGATTGATGACCGGCAGCCTGATGTATTGTTGGTGGCAGGCGATGTGTTTGATAATGGAAACCCGTCTGCGGCTTCGCAGGAACTTTATTTTTCTTTTTTGGATCAGCTTACGATACGTCATCCTTCGCTTCATACAGTTATTATTGCAGGCAATCATGATTCGGCAGCCCGGTTGGAAGCTCCTAGAAAAATGCTGGAAAGGCACAGTATTCAGGTACGTGGCATCGTGCAACATACTTGCGATGGGAAGCCGGATTTTGAATCTTTACTTGTTCCGGTTTATTCTATACAGCATCCTGGACAGAAGGCCTGGGTTTTGGCTGTGCCTTATCTAAGAGAAGGAGATTTTGGCAGAGGTGTTCCTTATGGTACGGGAGTCCGTCGGTTTATTCAGCAGTTTGTGGATTATGTAAAACAGCGCAGGGCAGCCAGTGAGCCTATTATTTTATTGGCCCATTTGTTTGCCAGCAGTGCTGAAATTGCTGAAAACTCATCCGAGCGTATTGTGATAGGAGGAGCGGAGATGGTAAATATGGAAGCATTCGATTCCGATGTCAGTCTGGCTTTGCTAGGGCATTTGCATCGCCGGCAGCTGATAGGCGGAGAAGAACGGCTGCGTTATTCGGGCAGTGCACTTCCCATGTCGTTTACAGAAAGAAACTATCAGCACGGAGCAGAGTATATAGAATTGGGGACAGATGGAGAAATACAATCAGTAGATTTCTTATCTTATACCTTGCAGTCACCTCTTCTTTCTATTCCATCTCGTCCCGGCAGATTGACAGAAATTACGAAGATGCTTGGTGAATTGCCACGTATGAAAGACGAACCCCAACAGATTCCGTATCTGGAGGTAAATGTCCTGTTAGATATACCCGACCCTGAGTTGTCTGTCAAAATAGAAAAAATGTTGGAGGGTAAGGCCGTGCGTTTGTGCCGTATTTCCATTACGTATACTGTTGCGGAATCTACCGATGAGGCTGTGCAGACGATGTCTGTCGATGATTTGCTAACCCGTGATCCATTGGAGGTGATAGAGAAAAGTTATAAATCCAAGTATCAGTGCGAGATGCGTGAGGAATTGAAAGAATTGGCCAGACGCGCTGTCGAAGCCGCAAAACAGGAGGTTTTATGAAATTATTGAAATTATCCATGAGTAATTTGGCTTCGCTGGAAGGGGAGCAAGTTATTAATTTTGAGAAAGAACCCTTGAAGAGTGCAGACTTGTTTTCCATTGTGGGGGAAACAGGTAGCGGCAAGTCTACCTTACTCGATGCCATTTGTCTGGCTCTATATGGCAGGGCTCCCCGCTTTTATGGAGCTGTGAATTTCGATTATTATACTTCCGAAAAGCCCAAGTCTAACAGGGAATTATTGCCCAATGACCCTCGGAATATCCTGCGTCGTGGAGCAAAGACCTGCTATGCCGAAGTCATCTTTTTGGCCAATGCCGGATGCCGTTATCGGGCCTGGTGGTCGTGTGGATTTGCGCGAACGAACTATACCCCCGTATCTCGCAGACTGTTCCGGATAGAAACACAATCTTCTGATGGCATTGCAGAAACAGAGTTGGATATAACTGGAGGAGAAACGGGTTACGGAACGCGTAAAGTTGCCAATAAAGCACTTGATGAAATAATAGGACTGGACTATGATCAGTTTACGCGTACTGTAATGCTGGCGCAAAACTCCTTTGCTAATTTTATCCGTGCCAACGATAAAGAAAAAGCGTTGTTGCTGGAAAAACTGACAGGTACGGAAATATATACGCAGGTAGCACGTAAGATTTACGAGTTTTATAAAGATGCTGAAGCTGCCTATGCAGCTGTACAGCAGGAAATAGGAGCCATTTTGAATCAGCTTCTTACGGAAGAAGAGTTACAAAATAAGCAGCAGGAACAGATTCGGCTGAATGAGCAGTGGATGGCAGCTTGTCAATCACTCGACAGGACCAAAGAAAACTGTAAGTGGTATGCAGATGAGGCTTTACTGATACGGCAGCTTGAAGAAGCCACGCGAAATTATCAAGCTTCGTGTGATGCATTGTCGACTTTAGAACCGGTCCGTCTGAAAGTGCAATTGTATCAGGACTTGCTCCCTGTACGTGAAGATTTTACGACCTGGCAAACTTTGGCCCGACAGTTGGCAGATACGTGTACCGAAGTGGCTCAGAAAAATCAAAAGCTTTCTGTTATGCAACAGCAAGCCGTCATTCTGACTGAAAAAGAAAATAAGCTGCAAGAGACATGGGAGAAGTCCAAAATCGTTTTCGAAGAAAAAACAGTCGTCATTCGTAAAGCCCGTTTGTTGAAGACCGAGTTTGATGGTTTAAAGCAGGTAGAGGAACGCAGTGTCCGTGAAGTTGAAACAGCAGATGCCCTATATGCGAACTTACAACAAGAGTTGCAACTTTGTGATAAAAAAATGAAAGAGCAAGCTTGTCTGATTACAGAAAAGACAGCAGTTCTCCAACAGATGCACCCGTATCAGTCAATGCTGGATTCATTGCCGGTTCTCCTTAAACAACTGGATGAATTATTCCGTCAGCAAGCCTCCGAAAAGGAAGAAACAGAAGCTTTACAGACTTTACGAAATACGCTACGTGAAAAAACGCTTTGTCTGGAGGCACGTAAGCAAGAGCAAGTCCGTATGGAACAAATACTTGAAAAAACGCGCAAGGAACTGCAGGTGGCTGTTGCCCGATGCTTGTCGGTAGATGCTGTTCTGTTGCAGGAAACCCGTAACAAGGCTGCTATTGAGTATAAGGATATGAAGCGTTTGCAGGAGATTTATCAGGAAGCATCCCAATTGTATCAGGAACAGCAAACATATAGGGAGCAGCAGAAGCAGCAGTCTGTTTTGTTGGAACAGCTTACTTCGGCTATTCAGCAAGCCCGCCAGGAGCGTGAAGCTATCCGCCAGGTTTTACCGGGAATGGAAGAAGCGTATCGTTTGACAATGGGTAAGACTGCCGATACACTCCGGCAATTGCTCCGGCCAGGAGAGCGTTGTCCTGTCTGTGGGGCAACAGAGCACCCTTATGCCAGTCAGCTGTCCGACCTGCTTTCTCCGTTAAAGGCGGATATTGAACAGAAGCAGTTGCGCGATAAGGAGTTGTCTGCTTTGCTTGAGGAACCTAATGATGGGCTGTTGGTACAAATGAATCGGCTTACCGGACTTGAAGCGGCACAGCAACAGGCGCTTGAAAGTCTGACGCAGCGTTTGGCTGCATTACAGACTGAATGGGCAAAGTTCTCTGCAGAATATGGTGAGGAGATAGGAAACTTTTCAGTTCCCGATTTCCATAGAAACCTTATTTTGTTGGAAAGCCGTTTGTTATCGGTTACCGAAGTTGGGAAAAAAGCAGCGGATGCATTGCGTCAGTTAGCCGAGTGGCAAGCTGAGCAGCATCGTTTACAAACTGTGGCTGACAAGCAGCAGACTGATTTGGATGCTGTAAAGAAAAGTATGTATCAGCTTCATGGAGATGTACAAGCCATGGAAGCTTTATTGGAACAGCGCGAAAAAATGCTTGGCGAGCTTCGGAAAACAATGGCAAATACAACAGATAAACTAAGGCAGTCCATAACGTTACCCGACTGGGAAAAATATTTTTCTGATGATTATCCATCACTGGTTACACGTCTTTCTACTCTTCAGACCGAATACCAGAATGCCTCGTTAGTGAAGCAGCAAACCGAGGTCTCGCAGGAAAAACTGCAAGTTTCACATCGTGAATTGGAGAAGCAACTTCAACTGACAGGGCAGCAGTGTGCCGAAAGAAAGAAAATCTTGGCCGAAACGCGTGATAAAATCAAGAAGATACAGGAAGTTTGTCGGACTCTGATTGGCGGTGAAAACCCTGATTTACTGGAAAGTCGGTTGAAAAATGAATTGACAGTCAATGAAGCTGCTTATAATCGGACACGTAAGGACAGCCAGACACTTCATTTGCAGCTTGCAGCTTTACGTGAGGCTAGCTCTTTGCTTCAGCAGCGCACAGAAATCTTACAAAATCAGCATAAAGAGTCCGAGGAAAAGCTTGCTGTATTTGTCGCTGCATATAACCGGAAGCATACACAGAACGATGAACTAAGTTTTGATGTCATTCGTGAGGTGTTGCAACAAGAAAGTCAGGTCGTGACATGGCAGCACGAACTCGATGTAGCAGCTCATCAGGTGGTCAGTCTAAAAGGTGGAGTAGAGGTACACCGCCAGAATCTGGATACACATCGGAGCATGGAAAACCGTCCTGCTGACTCACTCGAAGTTTTATCCGCCCGTATGAAAGAACAGGAAGAACTGTGTACTGCACTCGACCGTGAGCGGCAGTATGTCGGAGCTGTCTTGTTGGCTCATGCCCGTAATCTCGAGAAAATAAGCACCTATAAGGATAGGTTGGATACTTGTAAAAAAGATTGGGCCGACTGGAAGGAGCTGAATGATTTGCTGGGGAATGCCAACGGTGACAAGTTCCGTGAAACAGCCCAGTGCTTTACCCTTCATTTTCTGATTTTGCAGGCCAATGCGCAACTGCATCTGCTCAACAAACGATACAGCTTGGAGCAGGTAAAAGATTCGCTGGGCATTCGGGTTATCGATCACGACCGTGCCGATGAAGTACGAAATCTCAGTTCCCTTTCCGGTGGAGAGACTTTTCTCATCAGTTTGTCGTTGGCTTTGGGACTGTCTGCTTTGTCATCGCGCAATATTCGCATGTCCAACCTTTTTGTAGACGAGGGATTTGGCACATTGGACAGTAACAGCTTGAATCTGGTAATCGATGCACTTTCCAATTTGCAATCCATGCAGGGAAAGAAAGTAGGAGTCATCAGTCACACCCACGAAATGAAAGAGAGAATCCAGACTCAGATAAAAGTCGTGAAGTCTGGTACCAGTGGTAAAAGTTACATCGAGATTATATAATTCCCGTTATATCAGCGAGAAAACAGCTGCAAGAGCCAAAAAATGTAAAAAAGAGCTCTTACTATGTTTGTATATTAATTATTTATGCTTTCTTTGAAGCGATTTTAATAATTTAAAATTTAGATTATGAACGAATTAATTGAAAAAATCAAAGAAGCTTATACAGCAATGATTGAAGATGCGGCTTTGCAGGCTGAAAAAGGAAACAAAGCAGCAGGTATCCGCGCTCGTAAATCATCTTTAGAGCTTGAAAAACTGTTGAAGGAATTTAGAAAAGCATCTTTGGAAGAAGCTAAAAAGTAATTTCTACCCTGTTTCAGTTAAAAAAGGCCGTCTCCGAACATGCGAAGATGGCCTTTTTTTGTTTGTCTGATACGTTTTTTATATATGAAAAGGAACCTGTTTACATATATGTACTTCTGGCTGCTACTGTTGGGGGTAGCAGTTGTGGCTGCTGTCTTCTTTTTCCGCGGACGTCCTGAAACCGGAAATTCACTGCAGGCAGACCTGTGTAACACTCAGTCGTACTCTCTCCGATATAAAGACTTGCAAGCTTCATCCTCGGCTGCGCTTCAAGCTTTTAAGCACTCGGCTGGAGACCCTATTCGCCGGGCCGAGGCTTTGAATAATATGGCATTTTGTGCTTTCATGCAGATGGACTTCGAGCGTTCTGCGCAGCTGCTCAGGCAGGTGTATGGCACATCCAGTAGCGAGCTGGAGGCTTTGGTTGCCGATGTCGGCATGATGAGGCTTTGTCAGCGCACTTCCATGAACAAGGAATTTTACGATTACCGGAACAGTGCCCTCAAACGCATCAAACGTATCAATGCCGAGCGTGCTTCCATCACTTCTCCCCGGCATATCCGGCGTATTAACTATGCTATTTCTGACTTCTATATCGTGTCTTCTGTCTACTATTATTATCTTCAGCAGGATAGCCTTTCTGTCGATGCCATCAATTCTATTCATCCGGACGAAACACTTCAAAGTGACACGGCGCAATGGATTAATTACTATTATATGAAAGGTTCGGGTGGACTGTATACCGGTAAGACGTCGGAAGAGGTATTGCTAGGTGAGTTCTCTTATCTGATGGAATGTCTGGAAGCCAGTCAGGAGTACGGTTATCCTTACTTTGAAGCCAATGCGTTGCAGGCACTGGCCGAATTGCTGATGAGGCCTCAGAATGTGGAAGTGCTGCAGAAAAAGCGCTCAGGCCTGATGCGCATGGTGAATCCGGAAAATCTCCCGTCTGATTCGCTGGCCAGAGCGTATGCTTTTACGGCCTTACAGCTTTTCAAGGATTATGGAGATATTTATCAGATATCCGGTTCTTATCGTACCTTGGCTTCGTGTTACAACGAGGTAGGACAGTACGAACTGGCTTTGTATTATCTGGATATGGCATTGGAATACGTCAACAAGCATCATGAGAAGTACTATCATTGTACCGACAGTTTGGACAGACTGCAGCCATATGTCCCCAATTCATTGACATCTGTGGAACTGCAGTGGATTCGGGACGATGGCATCAAGACGATTCCCGAATGGATTGCCCGTATCCGCGAACAGTTGAGCGTAACTTATGCAGCACTGGGCAGAAAGCCGGAGTCGGATTATAACCGGAATATTTATTTGGATATATTGGATTATACCCGGCAGGACAAGCAGTTGGAAAGCCGTTTTATGGCTCTCAAGAAAGAGTCGGCCCAGATGAATGCACTCCTTGCGCTGATTATTGTCGGTATCGTACTTTTCATTGGCCTCTTTGTTTATCTCAGCCATCGGTGGCGTACCAGAAATACTATCTATCTGTCCAAGTTGCGTGAAACGATTGAATTGTGCCGTAAAATTACGGCTACGGTTCCCGAAGATGCCACTTGTCAGGCAGATGTTGCCCGGACAGTGATGAAGGAAGTCCGTGCCGATTTTATGCGGCTGGCCGAGGCCCGTTGGGCAGATATTGTCGTATCCGATACAGACGGTGAATCGGAGAAAGATGAAGAAACCGATTTGCCGGACTTGAGCCGGTGCCAGCTTTACCGGTATCCGTTGCTTTCACCGGCCGATGGCAGTCCGTTGGGCGAACTACGCTTGTATAGGCGCTACGACTGGGAGAAAGAGCTTGAAGCGCTGATGCGCATGGTCGTGCCTTTTGTGGTTTGGACACTAGAAAACGGACTGACGATGCTGCAGCTTGGCGATGAATGTCGTCGTTTGGAGAAAGAACAATACATCCACGACCAACACTTGGCTGCTAACAAGCGTCAGAATGTAGTGCGTAAGGCTTGTTTTGCCGTTGTGCAGGGTATGCTGCCTTATATTGACCGCATTCGCAATGAAATAGAAAAATTGCGTACAGAGGACTATGCCCAGGCCGATGACGTGCGCCGATACAAATATACCTACATCGAAGAACTGGTAAACCAGATAAATGATTATAATGATATTCTGGCCCGTTGGGTAAAGATGCGGCAGGGTACGCTGAGTCTTTCAGTCGAAAACTTCGCACTCGACGAGCTCTTCCGCATGGTGGCCCGCAGCCGTCAGGCCTTCGAGCTGAAGGGACTTACCTTGCAGGTCGGTTCTACCGATGCAGTAGTTAAGGCCGACAAGGCACTTACCTTCTTCATGTTGAATACCTTGGCCGATAATGCCCGTAAGTATACGCATCCGGGAGGCCGCATAGAACTGTCAGCGGTGCAGCAGGACAATTATGTAGAGGTATCGGTTACAGATACCGGTATCGGTATGTCACAGCAGGATGTCGACCGTATCCTAAGTGAGAAAGTATACGATTCTGCAGCTATTGGAGCTACCGCTTCGGGTAATGATGCCCGGCTCCTGCAGCAGCGCAAAGGTTCCGGTTTCGGTCTGATGAACTGTAAAGGCATCATCGATAAATACCGTAAGACCAATCGCCTGTTCGAGGTCTGCTGTTTTGGTATAGAAAGCACACCGGGTAAGGGAAGCCGTTTCTATTTCCGTCTGCCCAAAGGTACCGCAGGAAGGCTGATGCTTTTCTTTTCCGTATGCATGATGCTTTTCTCCAGTTGCAACAATGCCTCCAAACATGCTTCTCGTCCCGCCGATTCACTGGTCACTCAGCTCCGCATGGTAGAAGAAGATTTCTCCGTTTCCGACAGTATCCTGAGCAGGGCCAATGATTATGCCAATGCCGTATACAATTGCAATGTAAACGGTTTTTATAGGGATGCCTTGTTCTATGCAGACAGCGCCTTTTCGTGTATGAACGATTATTACTGCATCTATTCCACCCGGCGTTATCCTTTGCTCAAACTGAACGGTAAAGGTGAGGCTGCCGAACTGAAATGGCTTGCACAGGGGTTCTACACCGATTATTACATTTTGCTGGATGTGCGCAATGAGGCCGCAGTAGCCTACCTTGCCTTGAAAGACCTGGATGCCTATAACTACAACAATACGGCCTACGTGACTCTTTACAAGCAGCTTACGGAGGACACTTCGCTGAGTGAATATTGCTTGCAGATGCAGCATTCGTCCAACAACAAGAGCATCGCCATCATGCTGTGCGTATTGTTGTTTTTCCTGTTTCTGATAAGTTATTACTTATTTTATTTGCGTAACCGGTTGCGGTACCGTTATAACATGGAGCAAGTACTGGCGGTAAATCAGAAAGTCTTTGCTACTGGCATGTTCACTGCCGACGGACAGTTGCAGCTTCAGCCTTTGGTGGAGTGCCTGTATACGGAGATGAAGGAACTGTTACCTCTCAAGGGAGTCGGTCTGGCACTGTACGATAAAGATGCATCCGGTCTTACCTACGTGTTTCATGCCCCTGCAGAAACCCGTGAAAAAGCTTGTGACTGCATGCGGTTCTGTTTTGAAAAGAATACGCGTGAGTGGCTTTATGCCGGAGGTTGGAAATGTATGCCTCTCTGGGTAGAGTCGGGGGGAGACAACCGTTGTATGGGGGTATTGGCCTTGTTGTGCGGTCAGGAAAAAGACCGGACCGAGACCTCTCTCCTTATCGAATTGGTAGGTGGTTATTTATCGGCTATACTTTACAATTCCGCAGTGCGCATGGAAGACCGTTTGCGTGATATAGAGTTGGCCAAGGATGAAGCCAGCCGTTCGCAGCGTGAAGAAAACCAATTGCATGTACAGAATATGGTACTCGACAACTGCCTTTCTACCATCAAGCACGAAACGGTTTATTATCCCAATAAGATAAAACAGATTATTGATAAACTGAACCGGCATGAATATACGCCTGCAGAAGAGCAGGAGCAGATACGCACCATGTCCGAACTGGTTTCCTACTATAAAGATGTTTTTTCTTTGTTAAGCTCGTGTGCGGCACGGCAATTGGACGAAATTACTTTTCGGCGCACGGCTGTCCGGTCTACAGATTTGGTTGCATACGCCCACACCTTTTTGAGTCGTCTGCTGAAGAAAAAATCGTATACGCTGCAACTGGAAGAAAATATCGCTGATCTGCAAATGACGGGTGATACCCTGTTGCTGCATATTCTTCTGGAAAACCTGCTGTCGGAAGCTGTTGCCTATCCCGCATCAGGCACGCTGCGTCTGCAGATGCGTCCTGACGGAGAGTTTGTACGCATTACGTTTACGGATACGCGCCGCAACATGAGTGCCTCCAGTCTGAATGCCCTGTTTTATCCCGATAAAGACCGGATGCAGGAAACTCCCGACGGACAGTTGCAGGGTACGGAATACCTGATTTGCCGCCAGATTATCCGTGAGCACGATGCCTATGCCGGTCGGCGCGGATGCCGCATCAACGCCGAAGCAGTGCCCGATGGCGGTTTTTCTGTCTGGTTTACCATTCCTTTACGGAAATAAATGCCTATCTTTAACCCCAAGAAAACAATTGATATGGACAACAAGAGATTTAAAGTTATTATAGTAGAAGACGTTAAGTTGGAGCTGAAAGGTACAGAAGAGATATTCCGTCATGAGATACCCAATGCCGAGGTGATTGGTACCGCCATGACAGAAGCCGATTTCTGGGAATTACTGAAGGTGCAGGTGCCCGATCTGGTATTGCTCGATTTGGGACTGGGAGGCTCTACAACTATCGGTGTGGAGATATGCCGTACGCTGCGGAAAGATTATCCTGCACTCAAGATTCTTATTTTTACGGGTGAAGTGTTGAATGAAAAACTTTGGGTAGACGCTTTGGAAGCGGGTGCCGACGGTATTATTCTGAAAACCGGTGAACTGCTGACTGCTACCGACGTGCAGGCTGTAATGGATGGCAAGCAGCTGGTGTTCAATTATCCCATATTACAGAAAATCGTGTCACGCTTCAAGGCTTCTGTCGAGTTGGAATCCCGCCGTCAGGAAGCCATTATCGACTACGATATCGACGAATACGACGAGCGTCTTCTTCGCCATCTGGCCCTGGGATATACCAAGGAAATGATTACCAATCTGAAAGGCATGCCTTTTGGAGTAAAGTCTATCGAAAAGCGGCAGAATGAACTGGTGTCACGCTTGTTCCGTCCGGATGAACGTACCGGTGTAAATGCCTGTCGTCTGGTGACGCGTGCTTTCGAGCTGCGGATACTCGATATTGATAATCTGGAACCCGATGAAGATTAAAGTCCCGCATATTGCCACTGTTTTTTTCTTTCTGACAGTAGCAGTGATGCTGCTGTCGTGGGTGGGAAGTATCTACGAGTGGGAGGGAGTACGCAGTTTGCTCAGTCCGGAAGGGGTGCGCTGGGGACTCCGCCATACAGTAGACAATTACTTGCTGGCCCCGGTGCTGCGGGTTGTAATTATACTTTACTTGGGTTGCGGGCTGGTCGCTTATTCCGGTTTGGGCAGTTCGCTGCTGCACCTTTTCAGCCGGAGGAGCACATTTACCAAAAAAGAAAAGCATGCGCTTTCGCTGGCGCTTGTAATCGCTTTGTGCCTCATACTGCTGTTGCTGGTTATTACGTGGGGTCCTTGGGCTATTCTGCGTAACGTAAGCGGAGAGTTGAGCGGGTCGCCGTTCGAAGCAGGGTTGTGGTATATGCTTTCTATCGGTATCGGTGTGTGCGCTTTGTTTTACGGATTTGCTGCCGATACCATCAATACCGACCGTGATGTGGTAAAGGGAATGTCTTGGCTTTTTACCCGTTATGGAAGCTACTATGTTTCCTTATTCTTTATTGTAACGTTTTTTTCTTCGTTGGAATACAGTCGTCTTTTCCTCTGGATAGGGGGGACTGTCGATGATTTTCGTCTGGCTTATACGGTGTGCTGTCTGCTTCCTTTTGGTGGGTACTTGCTTTCTGCATTTTGTAAGTTGGCGGATTGAGACTACTGTTCCTAATGGGTACAGGATGCAATTCTGTGCGTACCTTTTCCGTGTGTCATTGCAATGATGCGTGTGTGTCGTAGCTGAGCCGTACTTTCATGATTGTTGTGATAAACATTGGTCTTATTTAAGACGCACCTGAAAGTTACTGTTGAAGGATAGTTGGAGTATGAAGATATAACAAAACAGGCGAAAGCTTTTTCTGCTTTCGCCTGTTTTTCCCATACATTGCCTATACCTGATAGGGGTAGTCTGTTGTTTTATTTCACGGGAAGTACTTCAATCCAGTAATCATCCGGGTCGTTGATGAAATAAAGTCCCATTGCTTCGTTCTCAAAGCAAACGCAACCCATTTCCTTATGGAATTTACGTACCTCATCGTAGTCGCCTTCAACACGCAGACACAGATGACTTTCGTTTTCACCCAGTTCGTAGGCTTCGGTATGGTCACGCAGCCAGGTCAGCTCCAGCATAAAGCTGGTGCAGTCGTCTGTCAGATAAACCAGGATAAACGAGCCGTCGCTGGCTTCTTTACGGCTGGCTTCGTGCAATCCCAGTGCTGTTTCATAAAACTGGATACTTTTTTCCAGATTGGTTACATTGATGTTGAAATGGTCAAAACGTCCTTTTACTTTCATTTTATTTAAGTTTTATCGGCAATGAGAGCTTTGATTTGTCTGGAATTGCCGGAGTTATTAAAATTCAGATTCAAATTAAGTCGTCAAATACTTGTCCTCTGCACTGTATGTCGGGCGAAAGGATGCCTTTGTCCCGTGCCAGTGACTGAAACCGATGGACAGCCTCGTAGGCCTCGTCAAAATGCATGGGAAGAAAGGCACGGGTCTGTATCTTCTCTGTAAATTGTATGGCACCGCGCATGTATTCACTTCCCAAACGCGGGTCGACAGGGAAGAGCACCAGATCGGCTGCTGGCATACTGGAGCAGATGTTTTCCAGCTCTTTCAGAAAATGGTTCTCGTATCCCCTCCATTCGGCTTCGTCACTTTCGTCCATCCAGTGCCAGTTGTTCAGGTCGCCGGCATGAAAAATGGTTTTACCGCATAATTGTAGCTCAAAAGAGATACCTGCATCAGTTGAACCATACGCTTTCACCCATAGGTTTTCATCCTGATAAGTTTCTCCTTTCTTCAGCCAATGGGCTGTTGGCTTGGCAATGCCTCTTTTCCGGCAGATGTCTTTGGAGAGGATATATACGATATCCGCTTTTCGTTCTCTCCAGTTCATGACCCTGCGGTTAAAGTGGTCGGCATGAAAGTGGCTGGACAGCACGTACAGTTTTCCGGGCCGGTTCAGCAGACTGTCGTGTACGATACCTTCGGTAAGCGACTGCGAGTCCTGAAAGTAATCTATTATTACCGTAAAATGTTCGGCCAGCAGTGCAAAACCGCTGTGATAGAGGTATATCAGTTTCATGGGTTATTCTAATAGCGTTTCGGGGTACAAAAATAATAAAATACCGGAAAAAAAAATATCCGTTCAGGCGAAATGTGAAAAGGCCTGAACGGATAATAATGACAGGAAGTACGGTTGTTCATATTTTAAAGTACATCCGATTTTGTCGAACGGCAATTGCGGGAATCCCTGAATGTACTGGTAAACAGGTGCATCTGCCTTAAACCCTTTCAGCGGGTTTTCGGGGTCAACGAATCCTGGGTCGTTGTTGGTAGACCAGTTGTTGCGGAACTCTCCCCATTGAGTTTGTCCGTTTACAAGGTTTTTAATCCGATAGAACGGCCGTACTCGAAGGTAAGTTTGCTGAGTGTAACGTTCCGGCAGTTCTCGATGGCAACCAGTAGCTCATCCAGAACACTGACATTCAGTTGTCAGGTTCCTTCGGGCAGATAGACATACATTTTATCGTTTTCCTTATCTATGACATATTCGCCCGGACGATCCAGTTCCTCCAGCAGGTTCAGGGCGTACCAGCGCCGCCAGTCGGCTCCCGTCATGAATCCGTAGACGGTTTGCTGTGCCGTATGAATAGTGTGGGTCTCAGGGTCCAGATGGTCTACACGAATCATATCACTGGCATAGCCGTGTGCAAAGTATCCGCCTATCCAGAATGAGCCGGCTTTACTCCATGCCGACGGATGTTCTTCGTTGTACTGAAATACCGGCAGCTTGGCATCTTTGACCTTTTCACCAGTTCCGGCTTCCAGGGCTTTGCCTATCAGTACGGTAGAATCGTTGGGCCAGCGGGAAATACTGAGAGGTTCATTGTCGGCAAATAATTCACTCCATGCCGGACTGCTGGGACGGCCGAAACCGGACGGACGCAAATCGGCCATAGGAATGTTAAGCTTGCGGAAGTCAATTTCGCGGACAAACTTGCGTGCCGTTTCTGGTAAGCGTTCGGCAATTTCTTTGTCAGATATTTTCTTTATTTTGGATAAGGAAATTTCCCGTCCTCCTGAGATGCTAACGCCTTCCTTCTGATAGGGACTGATAGTGAGTGAAGCAAATTTACCGTTCTGATCTATTTCGAGGGTAGTCGATTGCTCGTAGCAGCCTTTGCGCAGGAAAATCTTTACGTCCTCGTTGTTCAGTGTGTTGGCTTTGTCCAATGCAGCACGGATGGTTTTTAACGGATGTGATAGTGTCCCCTTGGCCTGGTCGTTACCTTTAGGGGATACATAGATTTGTTTCTCGGCCTAGATGGTTTGTGTAGTGCATCCCCACAGAGCCAGCAACATTAGTAAGGAATGTTTCATAGCTTGTTGTTTTTCAAAAATAATAGTTGGTTGCAAAATAATGACTTTTTGAGGATATATCCAAATATTGATTCAATGTACTATATAATAATGTGGAAATATCTCCTTGATTGAGATTGTTTGAAAAAATATGATAAAAAGTTTGTGCATTCCGATTTTATGTGTAATTTAGCAACCGAAACAAATGAGAACTATTTTTTGATATGACACATTCTTTCGTAAATACATTGTTCTGGTGGCGCCGCTTACAACTCACGAAGTCGTAAGGGCAACCAGTCTGTGTAGATACGAATAAAGATAAATTAGTCTATATATTTCGGCGAAGAGGACTGTCGTACTTTACGGCAGTCCTCTTCGCCGTTTTTTTATGTTGATTCAAAAACTATTAAAATACAAATGCAGTATGAGTACATTTCAAGTTGATGAAAGAGGTTACTACGGTGAGTTTGGCGGAGCGTATGTTCCCGAAATTTTGCATCGCTGTGTAGAAGAGTTGCGCAGTGCTTATCGTGAAGTGTTGGATAGCGATGATTTCCAAAGGGAGTTCAGACAATTGTTGCGCGATTACGTGGGGCGTCCGTCTCCTTTGTTTCTCTCGCGCAGGCTGTCGCAGCAGTATGGTTGTAAAATTTATTTAAAGCGCGAAGACCTGAACCATACCGGAGCACATAAGATTAACAATGCCATCGGACAGATTTTATTGGCACAGCGCATGGGTAAGCGTCGTATCATTGCTGAAACAGGTGCCGGACAGCATGGTGTGGCTACGGCTACGGTTTGTGCACTGATGGGACTGGACTGCGTGGTGTATATGGGCAAGACAGATGTGGAGCGTCAGCATGTCAATGTAGAGCGAATGAAGATGCTGGGTGCTACGGTGATTCCGGTTACTTCGGGAAACATGACACTGAAGGATGCTACCAATGAGGCCATACGCGACTGGTGCTGTCATCCTGCCGAAACTTATTATGTGATAGGCTCTACAGTTGGTCCGCATCCTTATCCGGATATGGTTGCCCGCTTGCAGTCGGTCATCAGCGAAGAAATCCGCAAGCAGTTGCTTGAGCAGGAGGGACGGGATTATCCGGATTATCTGGTAGCGTGTATCGGTGGAGGAAGTAATGCGGCCGGAACTATTTATCATTATCTGGATGACGAGCGGGTTAAAATTGTGCTGGCTGAGGCAGGAGGCAAAGGAGTGGATACAGGCTTGTCGGCCGCTACTATCCAGCTGGGACGGCTGGGGATTATTCACGGTTCGCGTACTTTGGTCATGCAGGATGCCGACGGACAGATTCTTGAGCCGTATTCCATCTCAGCAGGTTTGGACTATCCCGGTATCGGACCGATGCATGCTAATCTGGCCAGTATGCGCAGGGCTACGGTGCTGGCTGTGAACGATGATGAAGCATTGCGGGCCGCTTTCGAACTTACCCGTCTGGAGGGAATCATTCCTGCGCTGGAATCAGCTCATGCATTAGGTGCTTTGCGGAAAATCAATTTCCGGCCGGAGGATGTTGTGGTACTTACGGTTTCCGGTCGTGGTGATAAAGATTTGGATACTTATTTACAATACGATTATAACGAGTTGAACAATGAAAACCTTTAAATATCATGTAGCAAGCCGAACGATGCTGGGCGATTTACATACACCGGTGAGCACTTATCTCAAGGTGCGCGACTTGTTTCCACAGAGTGTCCTGATGGAAAGTTCGGACCAACATGCTGCCGAGAATAACCGTTCGTTTATCGGACTGAACCCGATTGCTTCTTTCAGTGTGAATCATGGTGAAGCGGTGTGTACTTATCCTGATGGGCATTGTGTAACGGTAGCACTGGATGGTAAAGAGAGTGTGATTGCAGCTTTACAGGATTTCCTGGATAGTTTTGAAGTGCAGGGTGAGTATGCGCGTTATTGTGGTGTATATGGCTATACGGCCTTCAATGCTGTACGTTATTTTGAGCCGGTAGCAGTGAAGGATAGTGCCGACTCCCGAAACGATGCACCGGAGATGCTCTACATATTATATAAGTATCTCATCGTATTCAATGATTTCAAAAGTGAGCTGGTATTGATGGAGTTGCTTTCGGAAGGTGAGGAATCGCATTTGCCGGAGATTGAGCGGGCGGTAATGAACCGTAACTTTACAGAATACGACTTTCATCCGGTGGGACAGGTCGGCAGTCCGCTTACTGATGCAGTGCATAAGGCAAATATTCGCAAAGGCATTGAACATTGTAAGCGGGGAGACGTTTTTCAGATAGTCTTGTCACGCCGGTTTGTCCAGCGTTATACTGGTGACGACTTTAAGCTGTACCGGGCTTTGCGCAGTATCAATCCTTCGCCTTATCTGTTTTACTTTGACTTCGGTGGTTTTCGTATCTTTGGTTCATCACCTGAAACGCACTGTAAGATAGAGGGGCGAACGGTGACGATTGACCCGATAGCCGGAACTACCCGCCGTAGTGGCGACCAGAAGACAGATGAGCGGCTTACTGCCGCATTGCTGGCAGACCCGAAGGAGAATGCTGAACATGTGATGCTGGTAGACCTTGCCCGTAACGACTTGAGCTGGAACTGTCACAATGCACATGTGGCTTTCTACAAGCAGCCCCATTATTACAGCCATGTCATTCATCTGGTCAGTCGGGTGTGTGGTACGATGGACGAAGGTGCTACAGCCGTTCGGACTTTTATCGATACTTTTCCTGCAGGTACATTGAGTGGGGCCCCTAAAGTACGTGCAATGCAGTTGATCAGCGAATATGAACCTCACAATCGTGGAGCGTATGGTGGATGTATTGGTTTCATCGGGTTGGATGGCTCTTTGAATCAAGCCATAACTATTCGTACCTTTGTCAGTCGCAATAATGAACTCTGGTTTCAGGCGGGAGGCGGTATCGTGGCTATGAGTGATGAAGAGAATGAGCTGCAGGAAGTAAATAATAAGTTGGGAGCATTGCGAAAAGCTATTGAAATGGCAGAAAAACTGTAATAAATAATTGTAAAGATGAAGATTGTAATTATAGATAACTACGACTCGTTTACGTATAATCTGAGTCATTTATTGAAAGAACTGGGAGCTGAGGTTACTGTGTTGCGAAACGATAGCTTTCGGCTGGAGGATTTGGAAGTATTCGATAAAGTTGTTCTTTCTCCGGGACCGGGCATACCGGAAGAAGCAGGTTTGCTGAATGATGTAATACGTTATTATGCTGGTAAAAAATCCATACTTGGAGTTTGTTTGGGTGAGCAGGCTATCGGCGAAGTGTTCGGAGCAAGACTGGAGAATCTTTCAAGTGTATATCACGGCATCCAGAGTCCAATACATGTTACGCTTCCCGATACGTTATTTGCGGGTTTGCCTGCTGTCATTCCGGTAGGCAGGTATCATTCCTGGATTGTGTCGGATGCCGGATTCCCTGAATGTCTGGAAGTAACGGCACGCAGCGAAGAGGGATACATCATGGCTTTACGCCATAAGTCGTTCGATGTGAAAGGTATTCAGTTTCATCCCGAATCGGTATTGACACCCGATGGAAAAGCCATGCTTGCCAACTGGCTGCAGGCTGCTTGTGAATGTGAGACGAAAAATCAGGAATGCCTATGAAAACAATATTGAAGCGTTTGTTTAATCATGAAGTTTTAAGCCGTGAAGAGGCTGCTTCTCTTATGGAGCAGGTTATGAGTGGAAGTGTCAATGATACCCAACTGGCTGCTCTGCTGGCTGCTTTCCAAATGCGGGGGATATGCGTGGACGAACTTCTTGGCTTTCGGGAGGCATTGCTGGCTACTCGAGTACCGGTGCATTTGGAAGCTTATAAACCGATAGATATTGTAGGTACAGGAGGAGATGGAAAGAATACGTTTAACATCTCTACATGTGCTTGTTTTGTGGTAGCGGGAGCGGGATATCGGGTGGCCAAGCATGGCAATTATGGGGCAACATCGGTGAGTGGAGCCAGTAATGTGATGGAAAGTCACGGGGTACGATTTACGAATGATGCGGACCAGCTGCAGCGGTCGATGGAAGTTTGTAATATGGTTTATTTGCATGCTCCGCTTTTTAATCCGGCAATGAAGGTTATGGCATCGGTTCGCAAGGCATTGGGAGTACGCACTTTCTTTAATTTATTGGGTCCGCTGGTTAATCCTTGCCTGCCGGCATACCAATTGCTGGGTGTGGCTGATTTGCAGCAGATGCGTCTTTATACCAATGTTCTGCAGCAGCTGGGGGTCGGCTTTGCTGTTGTAAACAATTTGGACGGATATGATGAAATATCGCTCACAGATGAATTTAAAGTGATGACGAATCATTATGAGACAATTTTCAAACCTTCCGACTTAGGATTTACAACGGCCAGGAAAGAAGAGTTGCATGTAGGCACAACGGTTGCCGAAGCTGCTTGTATCTTTGATACCGTTTTACAGAATCGGGCTACTAGGGCACAGACAGACTGTGTGTTGATTAATGCTTCTTTTGCCATACAGACGGTACGTCCTGAGTTGCAGATTGAGGATTGTGTTGCTATAGCCCGGGAATCATTAGAAAGTGGAAAAGCATGGAGTACTTTTTGCCGTTTTGTTGAACTGAATAGCTGATAGGAAAATGGAAAAGGATATTTTGCAGACAATACTAGCGGCTAAAAAAGAAGAGGTAGCGCGCCAGAAGCAGGTAATAACAGAAACACAATTGCAGCAGCAATTGTCCGACAGGATGCAGATGCATAGCCTTGCACGGTCACTGCTCAATTCCCCGACAGGAATTATAGCCGAATTCAAACGCCGTTCACCTTCAAAAGGATGGATAAATCGGGAAGCTGACGTTGCACAAGTCGTGCAGGCTTACGGACAGGTTGGGGTAGCTGGTTTGTCGGTACTTACTGATGAAGCGTTTTTTGGCGGTTCGCTGAAGGATTTGCGGATAGCCAGACAAGCGGCGCAACTGCCTGTTTTAAGAAAGGATTTTGTGGTTGACGAGTATCAGCTATATCAGGCACGTGTTTTACAGGCCGATGTAGTTTTGCTTATTGCCGCAGCCCTGACACCCTTGCGTTGCAGGCAGTTGGCTTGTCTGGCACACGAATTGCAATTGGAAGTGCTGTTGGAAGTCCATCGGGAAGAAGAACTGGATTGTTTAAACGAGTATGTAGACTTAATCGGGGTGAACAACCGTAATCTGGGTAGTTTCCATACGGATGTGGAGAATTCTTTCCGAATGGCTCGCGTGTTACCGGCCTCATTGCCTTGGGTTTCCGAGAGTGGGATAGCTTCAGCTGCTGTTATCCATTCTTTACGTGAGGTTGGATTCCGTGGGTTTCTGATGGGAGAGGCGTTTATGAAAACAAACAATCCGGGAAATGCTTTATCGGATTTTATTAAAACATTGAACCTATGATCGTGAAAGTTTGCGGTATGCGTTGCGGACAGAATATTCGTGAGATTGAGGCTGCTGGTGTAGATTGGATTGGACTTATCTGTTACGAGCATTCTCCTCGCTTTGTGTCATCAACTCCTGACTATCTGCCTGTACGGACAACGAGGGTCGGAGTGTTTGTCAATGCGACTTTGGATTATATTCGTACCCGTGCTATGGAACTGGGATTGACACATCTGCAGTTGCACGGAGAAGAGTCTTCCGAATTGTGTCGGATATTACAGGCTGATGGCTTTCATGTGATTAAAGCCTTTCAGGTTAAAGACAAGGCATCGTTCAGGAAAATGTATCCATATATCCCTTATTGTTCTTATTTCCTTTTCGATACGCCAACGGCTGGCTATGGAGGCTCCGGTCAGCGTTTTGATTGGAATTTGTTAGATAACTATACGGAGGCCGTTCCTTTTTTGCTAAGTGGAGGACTTCGTCCGGATATGTTGGATAATCTGGCAACTTTTCATCATCCGCTGTGGGCAGGAATCGACTTGAATAGCGGTTTTGAAATTTCACCGGGATTGAAGGATATTCGGAAAATTAAATCATTTGTTGAACAGTTTAAATTGTTATAATATGAATCGCATCTATCAATTGTTTCAGACAAAAAAACAAAACATTCTTTCAGTTTATTTTTGTGCCGGTGCGCCAGTACCTGGTAATGTAACTTCCGTGGTACAAGCATTGGAACAAAAAGGGATTGATATGGTAGAGATTGGAATACCTTTCAGTGACCCTATGGCCGATGGTCCTGTGATCCAGCAGGCAGCAACGCAAGCCCTTCGGAATGGGATGACTTTATCGGGCTTGTTTGCCGAGCTCAAGGATATTCGTCGTCAGGTTTCCATTCCTTTGATATTGATGGGGTATCTCAATCCCATTATGCAATATGGCTTTGAGGCTTTCTGTAAGCAGTGCAATGCATGTGGCATTGATGGGGTTATTATTCCCGATTTGCCTTTTCAGGAGTACCGCGAAACCTTTGAATCCCTGGCACAGCAATATGGACTGAAAGTAATCATGCTAATAACACCTGAAACTGATGAAGTCCGAATCCGGGAGATTGATGAGCACACAGACGGTTTTATCTATATGGTATCATCGGCTGCAGTAACCGGTGCACAGCGTGATTTTGATGCACAGCGACTGGCTTATTTCCGTCGGATTGCTGCGATGAATCTAAAGAATCCCCGGATGATAGGCTTCGGCATTTCCAACCGACAGACATTCGAATCAGCATCGGCTTATGCTGCTGGGTGTATAGTAGGCAGTAAGTTTGTTTCTTTATTGGCAGAAGAACAAGGCAATGCTTTACGGGCAGCCGACCGCTTGCTGGAAGCTTTGCAGAAGTAGTTCTGTGTTATCTTTTCTTGCCGTGACTGTATGTACTACTGTTTTTTCTGTACTTTTGTCTTTTGGAGATATTTTTAAAACTCTTTTATGTGATTTGAAATTCTCCAAAAAACTTAAATCTACATTTTATTATAAAAAGATAATGGACAATAGGTTGAAGGATTTTAAAAAGGTATTTTTGATTGCGGGCAGTGAGCCTTTGGGTAGTGCCGGTTTGCAGGCCGATATAAAAGCTGTGTCTGCATGTGGTGGCTTTGCAGCCGGAGCGGTTACATGTATAGTAGATGAAGACACGCAGCGTGTAAAGGACATTTATACTATTCCTGTACAGATGATCGTAAATCAGGCACTATCTTTTCTGGAAGATGTTGGGGCAGATTGTATCAAAACGGGTATGCTCTATTCTGTTGAATTGGTAACGGGAATAGCCGAGTTGCTGAAGCAGTTTAAGGATATACCTAAAGTTATAGACCCAGTGATGGTCAGTTCCGCCGGTGACCGTTTGCTGAAAGAAGAAGCTGTACAAGCATATAAGGATTTGCTTTTCCCCATGGCTGCTATTATTACACCGAATTACCGCGAAGCAGAAGTCCTTTTAGGACGTCCGGTGAGTAATGAACAGATAAAAGAGGACTTGCAGGAGTTGTGCCAGTGGGGAAATGCGGTCATCTTGAAATCTGTTCCGAGAGAAGATACACTTACCGACTATTTTTACGATCCAAACACCGGACTGATGAAAGAATTCTCCAAGCAAAGAATATTGACGAAGAATGTAAACGGAACTGGAGATACCTTTGCCTCATCTATTGCTACCTATGTAGCTCGCGGCTATGCATTGCTTGATGCGGTTCGCAAGGCTGAAGTATTCATTCAGCAGTCTATTGAATCGGGAGCTATGTATAAGTTTGGGTCCGGTTTTGGTCCGGTTCATCCATTTTTCCGTGAAGTAAGCTATTTCCGAGAAGAAGATTTGCATTACGCTGCTCTGCATTGATTGTTAAGTGTTTCTTCAGTTCGTGAAAAAGAGGAAATAAATATTTGATTGATGCAAAAAGGACCGAAAACGCTAACAAAAGCGCTTTCGGTCCTTTTTTACTGTATTAAGATTTGATTTAATACCGGTTATTTACTGGTACGGGCAACATTATATCCCGATACAGTGATAACGGGTGCATTGCCTCGTGTATCTACATCTTTCCAGCGGATACTGATTTCTTTCTGTTCACCCGGCAACAAGGCAAAGTAGTTGTCGGAGTAAAGAATAGGCAGGAACTGGTCGCCGTCCTTATCGCCAGTAACATTGATGCGTATCATCAAGGCAGGAACAGTAGCCGGATTCTTCAGTGTAACCGTTGCTTTCCAGTTTCCTTGCTCGTCTTGTTGAGTAGCCGACTGACAGTCGAGAGTTACCTGTGGTAATTCCTTCAATGCTTGATAGTTGTTCTCCTTTAAGCTTCGGTGGTAGAAGTTATCAGAAACAACTTTGCTGTTTTCTATCAGCCACAACTTGATGAAATGCACTTGCGACAAATTCTGGGGATACTTCAATGCAATACATTTTTCGGTCTTATCTTCCAGGCTGTTTACCGTAGCCGATTTTTCCCATGCAATGCTGCCATCCATGTTCAGAATCTGCACTTTTGCTGTAAGGTTATTACGTTTGCCAGCGCTGTAATTTACAACTTCCACTTCATCGGTTGCAGGATTCCATTGGATATGCAGTGGCTCGGAAGCCTTCTTGATAGCAAAATAAGCAGCTGTCGGTTCCAGATAATAGTCGTATGTCTGCCATACCATAGAAGGCCAGCAAGAGTGACTCATCCACATCAGCAGTCCCATGCGGTTCTTGCTTCTCGATTCGAACAGACTGCGGTGTCCATCGTAATTGACCCATTGTGCCAGTTCGGCAAATTCCTGTGCACTTTGTGGCTTGCCGTAACCTTCTGCAATGATTTCGTTGAATGAGGTTGCTCCCTGCGCTCCCTCTAGCGTATAATCGTGCATTCCCCATTCGTGCGACTGAGGCCACATACCTTCGGGAGAGTAGGTGCGCTTGAAACCTTCGTAAGTAAGTACATTAGGCATACCTCTTTCACTGTGGAACTTGTCGTTTCCGGCCTCCAGGGTGAAGTACGTTTTGGCAGGAAGCATACGGTATGGGCCGTGTCCGCTCACAACGTCATCAGCCGAGCTGGAAATATAGTGCATGCCATGATGCTCATCCTTCACAATCTGTCGTAAAGCCTTGTCGATGCGTTCGGGTGGATACCCTTCGTTACGGCCACAGTATATTCCTACTGAAGCATGATTGCGGATACGGCGCACATAGTCTTCGGCATTGGCGATAAACATTTCCGGATAATAAGGGTCTGGTCCGTCCGAAGGATTGGCCAGCCAGAAGTCTTGCCAAATCATAATACCGTGTCTGTCGCAAGCTTCGTAAAGCTTTTCGTCACCAATCATTCCTACCCAGTTGCGCATAATGTTGAAGTTCATGTCAGCATGGTAAGCAATGGCTGCATCGTACTCGCGACCACGGTAGTTCAGATTCGATTCGCTGAATCCCCAGTTACCACCTCGGCCGATGAAGCGACGTCCGTTGATGTACATGTTCAGGATATGATTGTCTTCATTGTATGTCATCTGCCGGATACCCGCCTTGAAGTTTACACTGTCAGAAACCTGCTCGCCAATCTTGAAAACAAAGCCGGCATCGTACAGGTAAGGTTCGCCATAGCCTTTAGGCCACCACAAACGCGGATGCTGCATAGTCAGTTCTTTATAATCGGCCGGTGAGAATGCGATTTCCTTTTCTTCGCCAGCTTTCAGGGTAACCTTCTGTGCAATACGGATATCACCGATTCTTCCTTTCAGTACTCCTTCCACATCTTTCTCAGTATGATTTTTCACGAAAGTACGGGCGGTAAGTGCTGCCAATGTAGTATCCGGTAAGGGCAATACACTTTCAATCAAAGGGTCGCTGACTGTAACCGCTCCTGTGCTGGTCAGCCGTACGTCGTTCCATATACCAATGTTTCTACCGCGTACCGTAGGAATCCAGTCCCAGCCGATAGTGGCATGGAAGGTAGGATTGTCTGCTCCCAAGATACCGCCGTTAAAGTCTGTACTCTGTTTGTTCTTTTCCTTGATAGCACCGATATGACTGTTCTTTACAATCTCTACGGCCAATACGTTCTTGCCGGGCACAATGCAATCTGTGACATCCATTTTACCACGGATAAATGCACCTTCAATGTCACCAACCTTTTTACCGTTAAGATAGACATGAGCTTTCCAGTTGATGCCGTTGAAATTGAGGAAAACCCGTTCTTTGATGAACGATTCGGGTACTTCAAACTCATTTCTGTACCAGAAGTTGGAATTGAAAAAAGCCTCGGAGATATTGAGCTGGTTATCCGAATAATTGGGGTCGGGTACAGCACCCACATTCCGGTAACTGGTCAATACAGTTCCCGGTACGGTAGCGGTAATCCAACCATCAGGCAGAAATGCTGATGAGGCAATTTCATTGCCCGACTGTTTCACTTCGGAAGCTCTTTGCAGTTTCCAGTTGCCACCAGAAAGTGTCAGACTGTTGCCACTCACTTCGGGCTGTGCTACAGGTTGCGCTGTCAGTCCGCCTTTACCCATAACCTCCACTTCGCTGAGCAGATACTTACCATTTCCAGTAGTCTTTTCCATGGTGATACGTACGTAGCGGGCCTTGCCTTTTACCGGAATGTCGTCAGTCAGTTCCTCACCACCAGGCAGCTGAGCAATATCTTTCCATGATTTGGCATCGTCCGAAATCTGAATCTTTCCGGCTACAGCCTTGTTTATCCAGTGCAGGACAATCCGGTCGAATGTAGAAACGCTTCCCAGATCTACATAAATCCATTCCTCTTTGTCTGTCGCACTCATCCAAGTGCTGTTGAAATACTGCGAAGGCTTGAGCTCTACCAAACCATTGTTGTTGTAGAAATTCATGTCTTTTACAGTCCAATAGGCAGCTCCCGGCATACGCAATACAATACGGTAATAGCTGTATGCACCGACTTTGGTAAGCGGAATGTATTGGTCGAGAATACGTACCGGCAGGTCTCCTTTTTCACTTTGCTTATTCGGGTCAGAGTGCATGGTGTAGCGTCTGGCCTTTCCCGGTAATCCCTTTCCGGACAGGTGGCCCAGTTCTTCCCAGTTCTCTCCATCGTTCGAACCCATGCACAACATTTCGTATCCCTTTCCTGCCTTGTCAGCATGATAAGTAACAGACCCTCTCAGGTAAACCTTATCGGCTTGCTTTTGGTAGTTGTGCAGGCTGAACTGAAAATACGTATCTTCGCCTACTGTCGTATTTCTGGAATAAGGACCTTCGTCAATCATCCATTCCCGTTCCCGTTTCGGTGATGCTCCGTCCGGAGTAGATAGTGTGAGATATTGCGGCTGGGCAGTACTTACAATACCGTCCGTAACCAGCTGAGCCGTCAGGTTATAGTCATAACTGGACGACTGGTAAGCCGTACGCAGTAACGCAATGTTGCGGTACGTGTCGTCAGGTTTCAACTCCGGAGAAAAATCCTCCTGCGGGCATCCCGGATATTTCCCGATTCCCCGGGTATAATAATCCGAGCGGGAGAAGTCTTGTGTAGCGGCCTTTTGGCATCCTGCATTCAGCAGGCACGAGGCTGTAGCTACACTTCCAAGTAATAGATAAAAAGAATGCTTTTTGTTCATTTTATTTAGTCCCATTTTAGGATGTTATCAGTTTATTGCTAAAATGAAATTTTGAGTCGTCTGTTCACTCCAGACACGCGTCCAGGTCGGCAATCAGCTGTTCTTTGTCCATGTGCTGACCGATGAATACAATCTTCTGCATACGGTCGCCATAGCGCTCGTCCCAGTCGCGCAGCAATCCCGGTTCACGCTGGAACATCTGCATCAGCTCTTCTTCGGGCATGGCAGCATACCATTGTCCCACTTCGCTCAACTGCTTTTGCTTTCCGGCTTGTTCGAACAGGCAAGTCATGTCCGGGTTATCGTTGAAATAGCATACCCCTTTGGCACGGATAACGCTGCGGGGCCATTTGGCATTGATGAAGTAGTCGAACTTGTTCATGTCGAAAGCCGGACGGCGGTAATATACAAACGTTTCGATGCCATATTCTGCCGCTTCGCCCTCTTCGTGGTGATGGTGGTGGCAGCAGCAACCCTCATGATGATGGTGTCCCTCGTGGCAATGTTCTTCATGATGATGCTCTCCGTGGTGATGCTCTCCGGCATCATGTTCTGTGTGATGCTCCGGTTCTTCACACGGTTTACCCAGCTCCTGAATCCATCTGGCAGATGCAGCCACCTTCGAGTAACGGAAACTGTTCGTATTTAAGATTTTATCCAGCTCCACATCTGCAAAATTACAGGCTATGATTTCAGCTTCCGGCTGTAGGGTACGGATAATCTGCGTAATGCGTTTCTGTTCCTCCTTGCTTACCTCATCGATTTTATTCAGCAGGACAATGTTGCAGAATTCAATCTGCTGGATAAGCAGGTTGGCTATATCGTCTTCACCGGCAGGATGCTCGGTCAGTGCTTCGCCACAACCAAATTCACTCTGCATGCGCAAGGCATCCACGACTGTCACTACACAGTCCAGCTTGCACACCCCATAGCGTGAGTATGCCTCTCCCAATCGGGGAATGGTACAGATGGTCTGTGCAATCGGTTCCGGGTCGCATATTCCGCTAGCCTCAATCACGATGTAGTCAAACTGCTGCGATTTCATCAGTTCGAAGACCTGCTCAATCAGGTTCGTCTGCAACGTACAGCAGATACAACCGTTCTGCAGTGCCACCAGACTGTTGTTGTCCGTGTTCACCACACCGCCCCGCTGAATCAGTTCGGCGTCAATGTTTACTTCCCCTATATCGTTTACAATTACGGCAAATTTAATACCTTGTCGGTTGGTCAGAATCCGGTTCACCAGCGTTGTCTTTCCGCTGCCCAGATAGCCGGTAAGTACCAGCACCGGAATCTCTTTTTTTGCAATGCTTTCCATATCGTTTTTTAATTAATATATCTTCAATTATTGTTTGGATTCATACGTAATAAATACCAGATAATCCCCCTTGCACCGGATGGTAAAGACATCGGCTGCCGCCTCGTTCAGTGTACCTTGCCACCAGCTGGTAAAATCGCGTAGCGGATAGCACAATCCTTCGGAGGTCATGCCTTCTGTTCCAAACCCGAAGACAGATACCTGCCTGCCTTTCGGACAGTGAAACCGGCCGTCGCCCGATACCGGCACAAACACACCGTGGTCCGTATACATCCGCACATCCATTCCCATCCGCAGGTATTCCATCAGCAGACTGATGTTTCCCAGCGTGTGGTCCTCACGCTTTCCGGTAGCTCCCAGCAGCGCCACTTTGCGGTATCCTTTGCTGTACAGATAAGTAACCGCCTTGGTCTGGTCGTTTGTTTCCTGGTCCGGGTTGATACGGATAATCGGCGCAAACCGCTCTTTTAAGGCATCAGTCATCGAGTCCCCGTCCCCTACAATTCGGTCCATTTTCCTTCCGGAGGCCGCAAAAGCATGAGCAGCCCCGTCGCAGCATACAGTGAATGCCCCCGCATCCAGTACACTCAAAGGCGTAGGGTGTACCGGAAAATCTCCGTTCCCGATAACCACTGCTTCCGGAGTAAAATCGGCTATAACTATCTCTTTCATTGTTCTCGAATCATTTTAATCCAATTCCTGTATCCCAATACCGCTATAACGGTATAAAGCAAATATAGTGCGGCCGTGAAATAAAGCGCTTTGTATACATACAGTCCGCTGCTCACAATGTCCACCGCTATCCATACAAGCCATTGTTCGGCATACTTCTTTGCGAGCATCCACATGGCTATGATACTGGCCGATGTCGTGAAACTGTCCAGCCAGGGCACAGTGCTGTCTGTAAAGCGAATCAGTATCCATGCAATGAGCAGCAAACATCCGACAAATACAGTCAGTACTGTAAAGAATTTTGATTTGTCAAAATGCCTGATGCCACTTTCTGCAGCCGCTTCCGATTGGTTTTTTCGCTTGAATTTCCATGCTGTCCAGCCATAAACAGAAGCCAGCAGAAAATAAACATTGATACCAAAATCGGCATACAGTCCGGCCTGGTAATACACCACCAGGTAGATGGCCGGCATGACAATGCTGACCAGCCACAGGTAAATACTGGCCTTATACTCCAGCCACAAATAAAGAAGACCGACCAAGCTTCCGGTTATTTCCAGATAATTCATACAGAATGGTTTGTTGTTTTTACGCTTGCGAAGTTACAACATTTTATTTTCACAGCATCATTGCAATGATGAACTTATCGCATAAAAAAGACGAATTTTAGTCACAGCAATGCCGAAGGTTTCTCTCCATTGAGCAACGTCCGTTACAGCCTGATGCATATTATAAAAAATATAAATAATTTTTTGCCGTTTTAGAATAAAATACTAATTTTCGAGTCAGCAAATCCAAACACCGTGTATAAATATGACAACTAAAATGAGAATAGCCGCTTTGCTTGTATTGCTTTCCGTGGGTGCCACTGCCGCTTGGGCCAATCGTGCCGTCATTGACAGCCTGAAGCAAGAACTCCATTCTGCAATGGCCGGGAATGCTTCGCGCGACTGCCTGTCGGGAATTTATCAGCAACTCAGCGCCTGGTATGAAGAAACAGATGCTGATACCTCTCTGTATTATCTGGAAAAAGGACTTCAACTGTTTAAGACCCCGGACTATACAAAACCCGTATATCTGCATTTGCTCAATACGAAAGCCACCAATTGTTTTTACAACGGAGAATTGCGGCAGGCTTGCGATTTATATAATCAGGTCATTCAGCATGCCGTAGCATTGAAAGAGCGCGATTATGAGCTTGAAACCAATGTGCTGACCTCCACAGGAATCTGCTATCGGCGGTTGGGCATGCGCGATTCGGCATTTATTTGTTACGAAAAGGCAGTAGAAGCCAGTAAACAGCTGAATGATGCAGCCACTACAGCCTCAATCTATTTTAATATCGGCGTCATGTTCCTTTCCGAAAACCGCTTGCAGGATGCCCTCGATAACGGCAGCCGTTCGCTGCAATATGCCAGTAAGAGCAATGACGCCATGCTGCTCTCCAGCGCCTGCTCGTTGCAAGGAGCGGCTTATATGCGTCTGAAAAAGTATCCCGAAGCAATAGCAGTATTGAAAAAAGGAGTTTCAGCCGGGCAGACAGAAAAAGCTCCATCCATTATCATGAAGTGTCTGCCTACACTTATCAATGCCTATATGACCTGGAACCGGATTGACTCTATCTATCCGTATCTGGAAATGGGAGAACAGTGCATCCGTGAATTGCCCGAAGGCAGTCCGATGACACTGGGCTTTTACGAAACAGAAGCCAGCGTATACAATCAGCTGGGAAAATATCAGCTCAGCATAGACCGCATAACGGCCAGTCCGTTGCAGACCAGCCATACCTCTTTCGACCAATACCACATGCTGCTGGCCAGCAACTATAAAGGCTTGAACAACTATAAAGCTGCCTACGACCATCTTAGTGAAGCCTATCTGTATCGCGATTCGCTGTTTCAAACCCAGATGACCCAGCAGATGTCGGAATTGCAGGCAAGGCTTAACCTGAACGAGAAAGAGCTTGAAATAGCCCGTCTTGAAACAGCACAGGCCCGCCAGACACGTATCCGTCTGCAACTCATAGGCTGCATTCTTTTGTTGCTGGCGGTCATCGTTGTTTTGCAGTATAAGCGTCGCATCCAGAAAAAAGAAATCGAGTTGCTGACCGTACGGAAGTACATCGACGGGTTGGAGGCTGAGCGCCGGCGTTTGGCCAAGGAACTGCACGACGGCGTGTGCAATGACCTGCTGGGAGTCTTGCTGAAGATTCATCACGCTCCGGCTACAGAAGCAGGAAAACAAGAGGCCGAGCGAATGATAGAACGTGTCCGTGAAGATGTCCGTTCTATTTCGCACGAGCTGATGCCTCCAAGCTTTCAGTTTGCAGACTTGCACGAAGTGCTTGCCGATTACTTTCATACGTTGGAAGTTTCCATACCGGTGCAGGTGAAATTCCGTGCCGAAAACACATTGCCGTGGAAAGAGATTCCCGAAAGCCAGGCTTACGAAATTTACCGGATAATACAGGAAGTGATTAATAATATTCTCAAACATGCCCATGCTACGTGGATTGCTGCTGCGCTCGACTGGGGCGAAGAAGGACTTCGCCTGGAAATACGTAATGACAGTTCTTCTGCGGCACCACCGGCCGGTATAGGCGACCGCACACTTTCGGATCGCCTGAAAACGATTCGGGGAACTTGTGAAAAAACGTGCATAGACAATATTTACACCATTGTGATTGTAGTCCCGCGTACCTGATTCAAGATTATTGAACCCTAAAAAACAATTCAAATGCAAGACGTTATTAAAATGGATACCATAGCCGACTATGGAAATCTTTACGGGTTAGAGATGATTCATCCGCAAGTGGCTGTCATCGATTTGACGCATGCCACCTGTTTTCCTACCCATTTTACCATGAACTACGGCGTTTATGCTTTATATCTGAAGCAGACACGATGCG
>Flurry_p1__coassemble_172_pt1 | contig 63183 bp, 58 predicted proteins | sample Flurry_p1__metabat2_high_PE_018 | metagenome-assembled genome bin Flurry_p1
ACAAAGATCCTGAATTCTTGAAGAAATTCTTGAACGAACAGGGTAAAATCCTTCCGCGCCGTATTACAGGTACTTCATTGAAGTTCCAGCGTCGTATTGCGCAGGCTGTTAAGAGATCTCGTCACTTGGCTTTGCTGCCTTTCGTAACTGATATGATGAAATAATTAAAGGAGGAATAAGAGTATGGAAATTATTTTGAAAGAAGACGTAGTTAACTTGGGCTACAAGAATGATATTGTAACCGTTAAGTCTGGTTATGGTCGTAACTATCTTATTCCGACTGGAAAAGCAGTTATCGCTTCTCCTGCTGCAAAAAAAATGTTGGCAGAAGAATTGAAACAGCGTGCTCATAAATTGGAAAAGATTAAGAAAGATGCAGAAGCTGTTGCTGAATCTTTGAAAGATGTATCTTTGAAGATTGCTACTAAAGTTAGTGCAACAGGTGCTATCTATGGTTCTGTAGGCAATATCCAGATTGCTGAAGAGCTGGCTAAATTGGGTCACAACATCGATCGTAAGATTATCGTTGTTAAAGATTCAGTTAAAGAAGTTGGTAACTATAAAGCAATTGTAAAACTTCACAAAGAAGTTTCTGTAGAAATTCCTTTTGAAGTTGTTGCTGAAGCAGAATAATATTATAATCTGTAACTACTTATACTCCCCGATTGGATTTATTGTCTGATCGGGGAGTATTTTTTTATCTTGACTGGATTTTATTGAACTTCTGAATTGAATCTTGGATATAGTAAAAAAACTCTTTGTGTATGGACTTTATCATTGCTGAGATGTACGATGGGTACTTTTTTGACAAAGGTGCGTCATTTATGGGCGGTAGGTTTATCTTGGCAATGATAAACTTGAAGTGGAAGGGTATATTTTTACAAGAAGGGGAGTGAGGCTTGGTTTAAGGATGGTGTTAGACTCCTGGTGTTATAACGCTTTAGGAAACGTCGGACATGGGCATAAAAAAAAGTCTGTAGTGTTTTCACACCCAGACTTTCAATTCTCTCTAATAATTCGTAGGGAATATTATTCAGCAACAACTGTTGAGTCAGTTGCAACAGCTGCAGAGTCTTCTACTGCTGGAGCAGCTTCTTCAACTACAGTTGTTTCTTCAACTACAGCAGTAGAGTCGTTAGAAACTTCAGCATTAGCTGCTTTGTTACCACATGATGCGAATGATACTGCTACGAATGCTACGAATAAAAATACTAATTTCTTCATTTTCTTTGCTTTTTTAATCTGTAATACTTTGCTTTCTTAAAACGATGCAAATATAGGTACTTTTTCGATACATTGTACTTTTTTCTCTATTTTTTTTCAAAAAAATATGTTTTAAAACCTGTTTTGCGGTTTTTCAGTATGTTTTACAACATTAATATGGGCTTTAACAGGTTTTGAGCCTTGATTTCAGACTTATTATTTCGATTTTATTTTTATTGTGTAAGTTATAGATGAAATAAAAAGCTATCCTGCATATGGTTTGAGAAATACGGGATTTATGTATAACTTTGCACATATATAACTTTTTAATTAGAATTATGATAGATACTACAGTTTTTCAAGATAAGAAGGCAGTATATTATACGCTAGGTTGCAAACTTAATTTTTCTGAGACATCAACGGTTGGAAAAATTCTGAAAGAAGCTGGAGTACGTACTGCAAAAAAAGGAGAGGTCGCTGATATATGTATCATAAATACTTGTTCGGTAACAGATATGGCCGACAAGAAGTGCAGACAGATAATTCATCGCCTCGTTAAAGAGAATCCGGGGGCATTTGTCGTTGTTACAGGTTGCTATGCTCAGTTGAAGCCAGAGCAAGTTGCTTCTATAGAAGGTGTAGATTTGGTGTTGGGTGCAGAGCAGAAAGGAGATTTGGTAAATTATCTGGGTTCTTTGCAGAAACATGAGCACGGAGAGATTTTTACTTCGGCTACCAATAATATCCGGAGCTTTTCACCTTCGTGTTCCAGAGGTGACAGGACACGTTATTTCTTGAAAGTTCAGGACGGCTGTGACTATTTTTGTTCCTACTGTACAATTCCTTTTGCCCGCGGAAGAAGCCGCAATGGAAAAATCGCTGATTTGGTAGAACAGGCCCGACAAGTGGCTGCCGAAGGTGGTAAGGAAATAGTGCTTACGGGAGTTAATATCGGTGATTTCGGTAAATCGACGGAAGAGACTTTTTTCGATTTGGTCAAGAGTCTGGATGAAGTAGAAGGTATTGAACGTTATCGTATCTCTTCAATAGAACCTAATCTGCTGACTGACGAAGTAATTGATTTTGTGGCACACTCTCGTGCTTTTATGCCGCATTTCCACATTCCTTTGCAGTCGGGTTGTGATGAGGTATTGAAACTGATGCGCAGACGTTATGACACTGATTTGTTTGCAAATAAAATAAAGAAAATAAAAGAGGTAATGCCTCATGCCTTTATTGGAGTAGATGTAATTGTGGGAACGCGTGGTGAAACCGAGGCTTATTTTGAAAAGGCCTATCAGTTTATTGATTCGCTGGATGTAACCCAGTTGCACGTTTTCAGTTATTCGGAAAGACCGGGAACACAGGCCTTGAAGATAGACTACGTTGTATCTCCCGAAGAGAAACATAATCGTAGCCAGCGCTTGCTTGCCTTGTCGGATGAAAAGACGAAGAATTTCTATCGTCAGTTCATTGGCAAAGAAGCAAAAGTCTTGATGGAAAAATCGAAGGCCGGCATGCCGATGCATGGTTTTACAGACAACTATATCCGTATTGAAACCGAGCGTAACGATGGGCTGGACAATTGCCTAGTAACAGTACGTTTAGGAGATTTTAATGAAGACGGTACTGCATTAAAGGCTAGTTTGTTATGAGTAAGACCGCAATTGTCATACTGAACTGGAACGGTTCTGCCTTGCTTAAAAAGTTTCTTCCTTCTGTATTGGCTGCAATGGATGCTGGAGAAGCAGAAGTTTACGTAGCCGATAATGCATCCACGGATGATTCGTGCCAGATGCTAGCGCAGGATTTTCCTGGCGTACGCTTGATTAAGCTAGGGCAGAACTGGGGGTTTGCTGAAGGATACAATAAAGCACTCGCACAAGTCGAAGCTGAATATGTTGTCCTGCTGAATAGTGATGTAGAGGTGACGAAGGGATGGCTTAAGCCATTGACGGGTTGTTTGGACCGTCATCCGGAAGTTGCCGCCTGCCAGCCTAAAATCCGTAGCTATCATGCCCGGGAGTTTTTTGAGTATGCAGGTGCCAGTGGGGGATTCATCGACTATTATGGTTATCCGTTCTGTCGGGGAAGAATATTTTCATCGTTGGAAACTGACGAAGGGCAATACGACACGGAAATGCCCGTGTTTTGGGCAACGGGAGCAGCTTTATGTATCCGGTTGGACGAATACCGGAAAGCGGGCGGGCTGGACGGGCGCTTCTTTGCACATATGGAAGAGATTGATTTGTGTTGGAGATTGCGGAGTAGGGGAAAGAAAATTCTCTGTGTACCCGCAAGTGTGGTATATCATGTGGGAGGAGGAACTTTAAAGAAAGAAAACCCACGGAAGACCTATCTTAATTTCCGCAATAACCTGCTGATGCTGTATAAAAATCTGCCTGACGGTGAATTGCAAAAAGTGATGAGGGACCGTTTCTGGCTGGATTTACTGGCTTTGCTGATGTTTGTGCTGAAAGGAGATTTCCCGAATGCTAAAGCAGTCATAAAAGCCAGACGGGATTTTGGCCGGATGAAGACCGAGTTTAAGGCATCACGTCAGGAAAATATGCAACAGACTATCGTAAAAGCTATTCCACAACGATTGGATTGTTGCCTGGTATGGCAATATTATGTACGTGGGAAACATTTTTTCTCTGATTTTTTTGAATAGAAAAAAAAGACATATCGGTGTCGCATCGCTGCGTTTTACCGATATGTCTTTTTTATCTTTGATAGACAGCTTCTACACCTATCCGGTCAGCATCAGCTCCCATCGGAGGATTTTGCTTATATAACTTGACTTGGATTTCGCTCAGATTACTGAATTCATGGAATAACCGTTCTGCGATTCTTCTGCTTACGTGTTCCAGCAGTTTGGACGGAATTGCCATTTCCTGTTTGATAGCACTGAATATCTCAGCGTAATTCAGGGTATAGCTCAAATCGTCTGTCTCTGCGGCTTTGCTGAAGTCTGTCTTTAGTGTAATATCAATGATAAATTCGGCTCCTACAACTCTTTCTTGAGGCAGAACTCCGTGGTGGGCAAAGATTTTTAGCCCATCCAGTTTGATGTACATATCTTTGGTTGTCATTACAGATTATATTTTACATAAAACGGTCATCTTGTTCTGGAAACAGGATGACCGTTATTATATTTATTATTTTAAATGATTGTCAGAATTATCCGCAACGTGATGAACCGCATGTTTTACAGATAAGGCATCCTTCCTGGTAAACCAGTGTCTCGTTTCCGCAGTTCGGACATTTTACACCTTTTGCTTCAGTTCCATCCTGTACATATTTTTTCAGTGCTCTTTCTACACCATTCTTCCAGGTGTTGATGTTTTCACTGTCAAGTTGCAGTGAGCTAACCAGTTTGATGACCTGTTCGATAGGCATTCTCCAGCGCAATACACCCGAAATAAGTTTGGCATAGTTCCAGTATTCCTTGTTGAACTTCTCCGACAAGCCTTCGATGGTCATCTTATAGCCTCGTTTGTTTTCAAACTGGAAGTCGTAGCGTTTAACACCGTCTTCGTCGTAATTCTTAATAATACGACCGGTAGTAACAGACTTTGGCAGCAAAATACCTTCTTCCTCATCCTGGATACCTGTGAAGATTTCGTAAGGTCTGCCGTCCAGCAATCCTACGAAAGCAACCCATTTTTCTTTGTTGTTCTGGAAACGGACAACATCGGCCTCCAAAACTTTCGGACGTACTTCTACTACCTGATTGCCTCTGTTTTCTTCTTTCTTTTCTTTGGGTTTTGTAGAAATAAGGACACCTGCTCTAGAACCGTCTCTGTATACTGTACAACCTTTACATCCCGAACGCCAAGCTTCTACGTAAAGTCTGTTTATCAGATCCTCGTCTACATTGTTAGGCAGATTGATGGTAACACTGATAGAGTGGTCAACCCATTTCTGTATACGTCCCTGCATTTTTACCTTCATGAGCCAGTCTACGTCGTTAGAGGTAGCTTTGTAGTAAGGTGATTTAGCAACGAGGTCGTCTATTTCTTCCTGCGAATAGCGTTTGGTTGTATTGTATCCGTTTACTTCCATCCACTTCTGGAACTTATGATGGAATACGATGTATTCTTCGAAAGCATCGCCTGTTTCATCGATGAAATCAACGTGTACATCCGGATCGTTAGGGTTAACCTTACGTCTGCGTTTGTATACAGGCATGAAAACAGGTTCGATACCGGAGGTTGTCTGTGTCATCAAGCTTGTAGTACCTGTAGGAGCAATGGTAAGACAGGCTATGTTTCTTCTTCCGTATGTTTTCATTTCCTCGTATAAAGCTGGGTCTGCATCTTTAATACGGTTGATGAAAGGATTGTTCTGTTCTCTTGTCCAGTCGTAAATTTCGAATGCGCCACGTTCTTTAGCCATGTTAACTGATGAACGGTAGGCTTCGATTGCGATGGTCTGGTGTACTTTTTCAGAAACTTCAGTAGCTTCTTCTGTCCCGTATCTCAGTCCCAAAGCGGCCAGCATATCACCTTCGGCTGTGATACCTACACCGGTACGTCTGCCTTGGCCTGATTTCTTGTAAATCTTTTCCCATAAATGGCGTTCTGTGCCTTTAACTTCCATACTTTCGGGGTCAGAATCAATCTTTTCGAGTATTTTCTCGATTTTTTCCAACTCCAAATCGATGATGTCATCCATGATACGTTGTGCCAGAGCCACATGTTTCTTGAACAAGTCAAAGTCAAAATAAGCTTCCGGAGTAAATGGATTTACTACGTATGAATACAGGTTGATAGCCAGTAGTCGGCATGAGTCGTATGGACATAATGGAATTTCACCACAAGGGTTTGTTGAAACGGTTTTATAACCTAAGTCAGCATAGCAGTCAGGGACAGACTCGCGGATAATTGTATCCCAGAAAAGTACACCAGGCTCAGCAGACTTCCATGCGTTGTGGACAATCTTTTTCCAAAGAGCCGATGCGTTGACAACCTTCTTATACATCGGATTTTCTGAGTCAATAGGGAATTGCTGTGTATACGATTCACTGTTGACTGCAGCATTCATAAATTCATCGTCCAATTTTACAGATACATTGGCACCTGTAACTTTTCCTTCTGTCATCTTGGCATCGATAAATGCCTCAGAGTCCGGATGCTTGATGGATACACTTAACATTAAAGCACCTCTTCGGCCATCCTGAGCAACCTCTCGGGTAGAGTTAGAATAGCGCTCCATGAAAGGAACTAGTCCGGTTGAGGTCAAAGCTGAGTTTTTAACAGGGGAGCCTTTAGGGCGGATGTGCGACAAATCATGCCCTACACCTCCGCGGCGTTTCATTAGTTGTACTTGTTCTTCATCAATGCGGATGATTGCACCATAAGAGTCTGCCGCACCTTCTAATCCGATGACGAAACAGTTTGAAAGTGATGCAACCTGAAAATTGTTTCCAATTCCAGTCATCGGACTTCCTTGCGGAATGATGTATTTGAAATGGTCAAAGACATCAAATAATTCTTGTGCTGATAAAGGGTTGGGGTAATTAGACTCAATGCGGGCTATTTCGTTTGCTAAACGCCAATGCATATCTGCAGGCGATTTTTCATAGATATTCCCGAAAGAATCTTTTACTGCATACTTGTTTACCCATACGCGTGCTGCCAGTTCATCTCCTTTAAAGTATTCTAGAGATGCCTTAAAAGCTTCGTCGTAGGCGAATGTTTGTTTTTCCACGATTTTATATTTCTGTTATATTGTTGATCTATTCTTAATTTGCCTAAATTAAGTAGTAAGTTTCGTTTTCATAGATATAGCCTGACATCTCTTGAATAAATCGCTGCAAAGCTATAGATGTTTTTTTAATGCACAAAATTTTTTTTGAATAAGTTATCAACAAAAGACTATAGTTGTCTAAAACTTTTTTTTAAATCTTTGATATTTAATGATATAAATATGTGATAATGTTGGTAAAGTTGTACGTTTTGGAAAACATTTGTTGCTTGAAGTTGTATTAACAGGAGGAAATACTTGTATTTATACCTTTTTTGCAGGGTAGATTCTTGGGTAATTTATATTTTTCGTATTTTTGTGTAAAACACATATCTATGGAATCAATAAAAAACAGACGTACTATACGTAAGTATAAAGATCAGGACATTTCTAATCAATTATTGACAGAGTTGCTTGCAGACTCTTTTAGAGCGTCCACTATGGGGGGCATGCAGCTTTATAGTGTGGTAGTAACTCGTGAAAAGGTGATGAAAGAAAAATTGGCTCCGTTTCATTTTAATCAGCCAATGGTTACACAGGCACCTGTTGTATTGACCTTTTGTGCCGATTTTAATCGTTTTAGCTTATGGTGCAAACAGCGGGAAGCAGTCCCTGGCTATGATAATTTTCTTTCGTTTATGAATGCGGCAACGGATGCATTATTGGTTACACAAAATTTTTGTACGTTAGCAGAAGAGAATGGTTTGGGTATCTGTTATCTTGGTACAACTATCTATAAGCCTGAGCCAATTATAGAATTACTAAAACTTCCTCGTCTGGTAATACCTGTAGCTACAATTACAGTGGGATATCCTGATGAATGTCCTGAACAGCCAGATCGTTTGCCGGTCAGTGGCATTATTCATGAAGAATATTATCATGATTATACTCTGGAGAATATAGAGCAGATTTATGCTTATAAAGAGAGCCTTCCTGTAAACAAACAATTTGTTGCGGAAAATAAGAAAGAAACATTGGCACAGGTTTTCACAGATGTGCGTTACCGGAAAAGTGATAATGAATATATTTCAGAAAAGCTGTTAGAGGTGCTTAAAAAGCAAGGATTTTTGGGGTTGTAGCATAATAAAAAAAAGGAGGAATATTCCTCCTTTTTTATCGTTGGCGTAATGTCATTTCTATTTCTTCCAATTCGGCTTTAAGTGCCTTGTCGACTTCTATCTGGTCTTTGATGATTTTACATGCATGCAATACGGTTGCATGATCTTTGTTTCCAATCATTTTTCCAATCTTCGACAAGGAATTGTCTGTATGTTTTTTTGCCAGGAACATGGCCATTTGTCTGGCTTGAACCACTTCACGTTTTCTGCATTTAACGTGGATTGTTGATTCTTCTATGTTGTAATGGCTACATACTTTTGCGATAATATCTTCGATGGTAATGGCTTTAACTTCAGCACACTTCACGGCTTTGCGTACAATGCGTTGAGTTAACTCCAAATCTATATCCCGTTTAAACAGGATAGATTGTGCCAAAAGTGAATTGACAATACCCTCAAGCTCTCTGACGCTTTCGTTTACATTTTCAGCAATGTAGCAAATCACTGATTCAGGGATGCTTAATCCATCTCTTCTGATTTTATTTCTCAGGATATCTTTTCGAAGGTTGATATCGGGTTTTTCCAATTCGGCAACCAGTCCCCACTTAAAGCGGGTAAGAAGTCTTTCTTCCATACCTTGCAGCATGACAGGTGCACGGTCTGACGTCAAAATCAGCTGTTTGCCATTCTGATGTAGGTGATTGAATATATGGAAGAAAGTATTCTGGGTTTTAGTAACTCCTGCAAACTCCTGGATATCATCGATAATCAATACATCAATTGTCTGATAGAAGCTGATAAAATCATTGAAGTGATTAGTACGTACAGAGTCTGTGTACTGAACCTGAAACAAATGAGCTGACACGTACAATACTCTTTTTTCCGGGTACAGTTCTTTTATTCTGGTACCGATAGCATTAATCAGATGAGTCTTTCCAACACCCGAAGGTCCATAAAGGAACAATGGGTTGAAAGTCCTCGCCGGATTTTGTGCGACAGTTTCGGCAACAGTTCTTGAAAATTCATTACTGTCTCCCTTGATGAAGTTTTCAAAATTATAGTTAGGATTCAAATGAGGGTCCAAATCTTGTGGCGCTGAGGCCTGTAACGGATTAGGAGCCTTATTGGCATTATGAATAGGAGCTTGATTAGGAAGTGCAGACGAACGTTTGCTGCCTTCTATGTTTACAGATATATGATTAGCTTTATCTGTAAGTACAGAATACATCAACTCCGTACCTTCACCTATTTCTTTATAGATGGCGGTACGCAACAAATCCACAAACTTTTCTTCCAGATATTCATAGAAGAAAGGACTGGGGACCCCGATTGTTAAAGCCTGATTCTCGTATTTAAGAGGGACAATCGGTTCAAACCATATTTTAAATTGTTTTTCTGGAACATTATCTTTTATAAAATTCAGACAGCGATTCCATAGAACAATCGGATTGATTTCATTCATAAATGCGTTACTATATTATAAAGCGAAACTTCTACTGCTGCAAATTTCGTAATCTATTTTCAGAAAAACAAATGACTTTTTTCTTGTTTAAATAAAAAATAGAATAATATGCTGAATTTCAATGTGTTACAAAATTGTTAATAAATGAAGATTTTTTAGCCGCTTCTTGATAGCGTAATTTGTTGATAATTAGGCCTGTATTGAGGTGCGTTATTGATGTTATTCTATATGATAAAATAAGATTTTTCTCAATATCTCACTTTGAATCAAATGTTTATGTGACTCTTTTAAAGTTTGATATGAGAAAAATCTTATTTAGACTAAGTCTCTATAGTTTGAGGCCTTAGTTATAATTTTTAATTTCCCTTTTTCCCGAAGAGAGAGAAGTGAACATATCTTTTAGGGTGTGCCTTCAAATCTTCAAGAAGCAGTGCTGCGTTTTGTGTAGCTGAATTCAAATTGTCATACATGCTTCTGTCGTTAAACATCAGGCCGATGGTATTATCTGTCCGATTCAGCTTTTCTGTCAGTAACTGTACGTTGCTAAGTGTAGCATCTACTTTTTGTATGGTACCAGCATAATCAATATCTTTCAAGTTGTTGCTGATTGTAGCGAAGTTTTCCGACATAGTATTGATATTGCTGATGATTGCTGGAAAATCGTTTTGCATCATTTTGTTAAGCTCTCGAGTTGTTGTGGAGAGGTTAGCTGTAATAACTTGTGTATTATGTATTGTTTTTTCCAGATTTTCATTGTTCAATACTTTATTTAAAGAGGTAAGGACAGAGTCGATCTTCAAAATGGTTTTTTGCAACTGTGGAAGAATTTCTTTTTCTGCAGCTCCCATTAATCCATAATTGGCTTTGCCTTCCAGCGTTTCTCCGGGAGTCATAAACTCCTGGCTTTCTTTATTCAGTAACAGATTCATTTTTACAGTTCCCAGCATTTCAGTAACCAATTCGCTGGTACTGCCTTTAGGAATCATCATTTGCTTGTCTACACTGATTTCTACCAATACGCTTCCAGGTTTCTGGTTGTTGTATTTAATGTCTTGTACAATACCAACTTTTACACCTTGAGCGAATACGGGGCTTGACAAGGCAAGTCCGTTAACGTCTTCGAACTCTACGTAGTATACATCGTCGGTTGCAAACATATTCATGCCTTTCAGGTAGTTGATTCCAAAATAAAGGATTACTAAGGCACAAATTCCGGTAAGTCCTATTTTAAACTCTTTTCTCATATTTTTGTATTAAATAATGTTTTATCTATTCTTTTTAAATTCTCTGATTGCTTGGTTGATGTTTATTTTTTTGCCGTTTTTAAAAGCAATAATGAAGGCGTCTTTAAATTTTGAATCAATACTTCTTTTAAGTCTTAAAATCTTATTATAATTGGTGTCTTCGCCATATGTATACTTATAAATGTTATTTTCAAAATAATAGGATACAGGTTTTACACCTTTAAATAGTCTGCTGTTATTTCCTAACTTTTTATCTGAGGTCAGTATTTGTATTTTAAAGACAGGTTTTGAATCTGCTTCCAAAGCCTTAGAACTGTTATTAGGGGTACGTTCTGCTATTTCGTTTATAATAGGAGCCTCGTTTATAACAGGAGAGTCTGTTTCTGTAGGTGACGATGGTTCTATATTGTCATATACTACTGCATTTTTTGTATTGGCTGTTTTTAAAGTCGCTGTATTTCCATTCTTATATATGCAGAAAGCATTATATATGCTTTTTGCTAAGGCGTTTTGTCCTCTTTCTGAGATAAGATAATTTTCTTCGTTTGGATTTGAAATGTACCCAACCTCAATCAGGACACTTGGCATGGAAGTAGCTCTTAATACAAGAAATCCGGCCTGATGCACTCCTTTATCTTTTCTGGATGCTGTTTGCCTGAATTCCCGCTGTATGAATTGAGCCATATTTACGCTTTTTTCCATGTTCTTGTCCTGAAGAAATTCGAAGATAATATAGCTTTCAGCGGAATTTGGGTTAAAGCCGGCATATCGCTGCTGATAATCTTCTTCTATCAAGATAACAGCATTTTCTTTTTGTGCAACCTCCAGATTTTCTTGGGTTTTATGCAAACCAAGCGTGTAAGTTTCTGTTCCGCTAACGGCATGTTTGTTCCGGGCCACAGAATTGGTGTGAATGGAAATAAACAAATCAGCTTTTGCATTGTTTGCTATTTCTGCACGTGAATGCAAGGGGATAAATACATCTTTGCTACGTGTATAGACAATTCGTGTATCGGTATGGTTTTCCTTGATAAGCCTGCCTGCCTTTAAGGCAATGCTCAAATTGATGTTTTTTTCTTTACTTTTTCTGCCTAAGGCACCGGGGTCGTGTCCGCCATGGCCTGGGTCTATCACGACGACAAAGTCTTTCTTCCCTTGGGCTTCTGTGGTCAAGGGGAAGAAAAAATACATGCTACAAAAAAATAAGATGTAGCTACATATATATAATGTATTCTTTTTCATAATTTTTTCAACGTGCAAATTTAATCTTTTTATTAGAATTTATGGGTGTTGGCAGAGCTTTTCTGAAAGAATTTCTATAAATGCATAATAATCTACCAATTTATCAGCGTGTTTTTTCTAACTTTGTGGCCTTTAAAATATAAATATCTATGTTTCAGTTTATAAAAAATTGGACATTGCCGCTTGCAATGTTTGTTGGAGTATTGGCATATTGTGGGTTTACCAATATTCCTTTATTGATTGAGGTAAAGCCTTATTGCCTAAAAATAGTATCTTATCTTACCCCTTCGCTAATTTTTGCACAACTGTTGTTGACTTTCTGTAAAGTTGATACTTCTGATTTGCTGCCTAAGGTATGGCATGTCTGGTTATTGTTGTTTCAAATAATAGGATGTTTTGTCGCAGTTGCTGTCATTGAATTTGTCTCCATGCCGATGTTGTGGAGAGAGGCTGGTGAAGGAGTAATGGTTTGTCTGATTTGTCCTACCGCAACTGCGGCCGCGGTTGTAACCGGGAAATTAGGCGGTAATGCGGCTAGTTTGACTACGTATACATTGTTTTCTAATCTGGCGGCTGCATTGGTGGTGCCGTTGTTGTTCCCTTTAGTCGAGCCTCATTCTGATTTGACTTTTACGGTTGCATTTTTACGTATACTTGGAAAAGTTTTTCCATTGCTATTGTGCCCATTTGTTTTATCCGTGATATTAAGACGTTATTTAAAAAACGTTCATACTTATCTGTTGGGAATGAAAGATGCTGCATTTTATTTATGGGCAATCGCGCTTTCTATTGTTATGGCGCAGACCTGTAAATCTGTCATAGATGGGGATGCTACATTGTTTGAGAAGATGGCGATAGCTCTGGGAGCTCTATTGATTTGTTGTATTCAGTTTGCTTTCGGAAAGATAATAGGAGGTTATTACGGTGACCGTATAAGTGGTGGTCAGGCTTTGGGGCAGAAAAATACAGTTTTGGCCATATGGATGGCTGTAACTTATCTTAATCCCTTGCCGGCTATAGCTCCCGGCAGTTACGTCGTGTGGCAAAATACTATAAACAGTTGGCAGCTGTGGAAGAAAAGAACGCAGGGGGCCCGTTGATTTTTATATCAGGCTTAATTTCTAAACAGGCATTAGAAAAGACTTATAAAACAAAATATTTTGTCTGAAAATACAATAACTGGCAGGGTATTACAACTATTTTTTCTATCTTTGCAAATAAAATCACATTTTTTAGAGCAATGAATGATAAAATCTTAATGAATCGTGCGGCGGATAATATTCGTATTTTGACAGCTGCAATGGTGGAGAAGGCTAAATCTGGACATCCTGGTGGTGCTATGGGAGGAGCTGACTTCATTAATGTTTTGTTCTCTGAATTTTTGGTTTATGACCCTGAAAATCCTTTCTGGGAAGGTCGTGACCGTTTCTTCCTTGATCCTGGCCATATGTCACCCATGTTGTATTCTGTATTATGCATGGCAGGTAAGTATTCAATGGAAGATCTTAAAAACTTCCGTCAGTGGGGAAGCTGTACACCGGGACATCCGGAAAGAGATATTGAAAGGGGAATTGAAAACACTTCCGGACCATTGGGACAAGGACATACGTTTGCTGTAGGTGCAGCAATGGCAGCAAAATTTTTGAAAGCACGTCTAGGAGATGTGATGAATCAAACTATTTATGCGTTCATCTCTGATGGTGGTATTCAGGAAGAAATTTCACAGGGTGCCGGTCGTACTGCAGGTTATTTCGGTTTGGATAACTTGATCATGTTCTACGATTCAAATGACATTCAGTTGTCAACAGAATGTGATGCTGTCAGCACAGAAGATGTTGCAAAGAAATATGAAGCATGGAACTGGGAAGTAATAACTATTGATGGAAATGATCCTGACCAGATTCGTGAAGCACTGAAAGCAGCTAAGGCAGTTGTAGGCAAACCGACTTTGATTATCGGTAAAACAATTATGGGTAAAGGTGCCCGTAAGGCTGATGGCTCAAGCTATGAATGTTGTTGCGCTACACATGGTGCTCCATTGGGTGGTGATGCTTATATCAATACCATCAAGAATCTGGGTGCAGACGTAGAGAATCCGTTTGTAATTTTCCCAGAAGTACAGGAACTTTATGCTAAGCGTAAGGAAGAACTGAAAGCAATTGTCGCTGAACGTTACGCTGAAAAAGAGAAATGGGGCAAGGAACATCCTGAATTACTTGAAAAACTGAATTTATGGTTCAGTGGCAAATTTCCACAGATTAATTGGGAAGCAATCGAACAGAAACCGGACGGAGCTACACGTACAGCTTCTGCAACTTGTCTGGGCGTTTTGGCAGAGCATGTTGAAAATATGATTGTGGCTTCTGCTGACTTGTCTAATTCGGATAAGACAGATGGTTTCTTGAAGAAAACCCATGCATTTACAAAAGGTGATTTCAGTGGTGCATTCTATCACGCCGGTGTTTCAGAGTTGACTATGGCATGTGTATGTATCGGTATGGCTTTGCACGGTGGTGTGATAGCAGCTTGCGGTACATTCTTTGTTTTCTCTGATTACATGAAGCCTGCAATCCGTATGGCAGCTTTGATGCGTCTGCCGGTTAAATTTATATGGTCGCATGATGCATTCCGTGTCGGTGAAGATGGTCCTACCCATGAACCGGTAGAACAGGAAGCTCAGATTCGCCTGATGGAGAAAATGAAGAACCATAAAGGACAGAATTCAATGTTGGTACTTCGTCCGGCTGATGTAAATGAGGCTACTTTGGCTTGGAAAATGGCTATGGAAAATGTAGATACACCTACAGGTTTGATTTTCTCTCGCCAGAATGTGATGAACTTGCCAGAAGGTACTCAATACGAAGGAGCACAGAAAGGTGCGTACATCGTACAGGACGCTGAAGGAACTCCAGATGTTATTTTATTGGCTTCTGGTTCAGAAGTTTCAACACTGGTTGCTGGTGCAAAATTGCTTAATGCCGAAGGTGTTTCTACACGTATTGTGTCTGTACCTTCAGAAGGTTTGTTCCGTAATCAGACTAAGGAATATCAGGAAAGTATTATTCCTACAGGAGCTAAAGTATTTGGTCTTACTGCAGGTTTGCCGGTAAATCTTCAGGGTTTGGTTGGTGCTAATGGTAAAGTGTTTGGTTTGGAATCATTCGGATTTTCTGCACCATACAAAGTGCTTGATGAAAAGCTTGGATTTACTGCTGAGAACGTTTATAATCAAGTTAAAGCAATGTTGTAATGAATATGATAGGATTAGCTTCGGATCATGCAGGTTTTGAGTTGAAAGAGTTTGTTAAAACCTGGTTGGATGCCAAAGGTATGGCTTATAAAGACTACGGAACCTATTCTACAGAAAGCTGTGATTATCCTGATTTTGCTCATGCTCTGGCAAGGGGTATTGAGGCTGGAGAATGCTCACAGGGTATTGCAATATGTGGAAGTGGTGAAGGTATCAGTATGACTTTGAATAAGCACCAGTCAATTCGTGCAGCTTTGGTATGGTTGCCTGAAATCGCACACATGACTCGTCTTCATAACGATGCCAATGTATTGGTTATGCCAGGCAGATATATGGACACTGATACAGCTAGTAAGGTTATGGAAGAATTTTTCAATACAGCTTTTGAGGGTGGACGTCACCAAAAGCGGATTGATAAAATTCCTGTAAAATAACTATAGAATTTTCTTTTATTTTTGAAGTAGGAAAGAGAGGTTTCATTTTAAAGTGAAATCTCTCTTTTTTTGTCATGATATTTTTATCTTTTGTTATGGCATTAATTTTTTCGCTATATTTGTTTATTATTAATTATAAAGTAAAGTTTGAAAAATGAATAAACTAATTCTTACATTTTTTTTAGCTGTGGGTATTCCGTTTGCTTCGATGGCAGAGGATAAGAATGACCCTAAATATTTGGTGGGAGCAGTAGAAATGGTTGAAGGTAAAATTGTCTTTTCTCAAGAGTTTGATGTTCCGGCTATGTCGAAAGATGATGTATATGCAGAGATGCTTGATTGGGCGAATTCTCAATTTACGCCACAGGGTGAGTTTAATAGTAGGATTGTGTATCAAGATAAAGAAGATGGCAAAATAGCTGCTGTTGGTGAACAATTTTTGGTATTTACTTCGACTGCATTGTCTTTGGATAGGACAGAAGTCTCTTATCAATGCATAATTTCGTGCCAAGATGAAAAATGTAAAATGGATATTATGCGTATTCGTTATGAATATGGATCGGGTGATGATATGCAAAAATATCTGGCAGAAGAATGGATTACAGATAAAATGGCTTTGAATAAAGCAAAAACAAAATTGGCTCCTATTTGTGGTAAATTCCGTAGGAAGACAATTGATATGAAAGATGAATTATTTGCTTCTGCGGCTACTTATTTGGATAAGCAGCTGGTTAAGGCTGTAAAGTCTAATGCAAGTAAACCTGTAGAACAGATTGCTACTACTGAGGATTCTAAGAAAGAAGTCTCTTATGAAGAGCTTCCTTCTATTTTATCAAAATATTTGTCTGACGGACGTATGACAATTATTGCAGGAAATAATGAGGAGGTTGAAATTACTGCAGAAAATTGGGGAGGATTGGGCAACTTATTCTCCAAAAATGTCGCATACATTTTGATGGATAATTCTCGCTTTGCTGCTACTGCGTTACTTCAGCATTCGGACTCTTTTAAAATTGCCTTTTATGCGAAAGGAATGAATGAGCCTAAGGTTGAGCTGGAATGTAAGAAAAGCTCTTCTCAGGAAATGTCTGCTTCTGATGTGGCATCTTTAACTAAAGCGGATGTTGCCTCGGATAAAACTTATACAATGTATATTGGTGAAATCGTAAAGTGGACCGTTCGTTGAAAATGTTAGTACTTTTATAATTTATATCCACCGGAGTCTTTCGTTGTATTGAAAGGCTCCGGTGCTTTTTTATGGATAGAACTTTTAGACAAAAAAAAGTTGCCCCATCCTGAGGATGAGACAACTTATATAATTTGAAAAATACTCTGCTTGAATTTTATTCAAAGATTAGCATAATTTTCTAGAACCGTCTCCGATAACAACATCGTATACTTTAGGACTTCTGCCGAATTTTTCTTTAAAGCGTTCTTTTGCTGTTGTTATGAATGTTTCGTACAATTCGTTTTTGACCAAGTTGATGGTACATCCACCGAATCCGCCACCCATAACACGTGAACCAGTTACGCCACAGTCAAATGCGATATCGTTCAAGAAATCCAGTTCTTCGCAACTTACTTCATATAGTTTGCTCATGCCATGATGAGTTTCAAACATTTTCTGACCTACAGTTTCGTAATCGCCTTTTTCCAATGCTGCACATACATCTAATACTCGTTGGATTTCTTCGATAACATATTCAGCACGCATGAAGTCTTCTGCGGATACATCGTTCTTTACTTCATTAAGCATATCCAAGTTACAGTCACGGAGGAATTCAACTTCCGGATGATTTTTCTTAATGGCAGCAACTACATTTTCGCAGCTCTGACGGCGTTTGTTATAAGCTGATGATGCTAATTCATGTTTTACTACAGAATCAACCAATACCAAGCGGTAACCTATTGGGTTGAATGGGAAATACTGATATTCCAGTGAGCGGCAGTCCAAGCGGATAAGATGGCCTTCTTTACCAAATACAGATGCAAACTGGTCCATGATACCACATTTTACTCCGCAATAATTATGCTCTGTAGCTTGACCTACTTTGGCCAATTCGAATTTGTCTACCTTATTTTCTCCGAAAAGGTCGTTTAAAGCAAATGCATAAGTTGATTCCAATGCAGCTGATGAAGACATACCTGCACCCAGAGGTACATCACCGGCAAATGCTGTATTGAATCCTTTTACATCTACACCTCTTTTAATCATTTCACGGCAAACACCGAAGATATATCTGGCCCAGCTTGCTTTTGGTGCATCTTCTTCGTTCAGTCCGAATTCTACATAATCTTTTAAGTCGATAGAATATGCGCAAACTTTATCTTTTCCGTTAGGTTTGATTTCTGCAATCATGCCTTTGTCAACTGCTCCGGGGAATACAAATCCACCATTATAGTCAGTGTGTTCACCTATAAGATTGATACGTCCGGGAGAAGCATATACAGATCCGGTTGTTCCGTCAAAATGTTTGATGAAGCGGCTTCTTACAAATTCTATATCCATGATAGTAAGTATTTAAAGTTAATATATAAATTCCGGCTTGTATTATTTCGTACAAACCGGAATAGGATAGTTACAATTATTCAACAGGAATATCTTTATTGACATTCTTGCTACCAATCAAAGCATAGTAGAGAAGGAATGCCAATGCGATAACGATAACCCAATAACTTGACATATAACCTAAGTTATCTGCTACCAGGTTCTGAATCAGTGGAAGAATACCACCACCGCAAACCATTACCATGAAGATTCCAGTTGCAGCTTCTGTATATTTTCCAAGACCTTCAACAGCTAAGTTGAAGATACCTCCCCACATGATTGAAGTACAAAGACCTACCAATACAAGTAACATTGCGTTTACTGGTACTTCGGCCATTCCAAATGACAAGTCGGCTTTGAATACTGGCATGTTGATGAGAATGCTTGTAGGAAGAAGGATAGCAGCCAGAACAAGTACGATACCTAAACTGGAAGCGAAAGTAAGCATAGCTTTACTTGAATATTTAGCACCGATAGAAGCACCGACAAAACGTCCGATAAGCATCAGGAACCAATAAGTACCTGTCACCAATCCGGCTTCAGCTGCTGAACCGGCAAATCCGTTCGGGTCAACCAAGAAAAGGTTCATTGTTCCAGGAACACCAACTTCGATACCAACGTAAACGAAGATAGCGATTGTTCCTAATACGAAATGGCGGAATGACCATGGGCTGTGTTCGTATTTGATAGTGTGGTTAGTAATCTGTACGTGAGGTTCTGGAATGTGTACAAATGATAATACGATACCAACTACAGCAAAAATTCCCATTGCAATGAACAATACCGGGTTTACGTCTGTAATGGCTGTATCTTTTGTTACTTCACCTACAAGGATACCTACCAATACAGGAACCAAAGTAGCCATCAGTGAGTTGAATGTACCACCAATCTGTACCAGCTGGTTACCTTTTTTACCACCGCCACCGATTGTATTCAGCATCGGGTTTACTACGGTATTCAGCATGCACATTGAAAAACCAGAAATGAAAGCACCGGTCAGATAAATTCCAAAGCTACCGGCTACACCTGAAAGGTATTGTACCAGTACACCTGTAAAACCGACTGCAATAGCAACTAATGCTGTTTTTTTATAGCCAATTTTTTTTAGCATTAAACCTGCAGGGATACCCATGAATGCATAGGCAGCAAAGTTTGCAAAGTTACCTAGCATACCCATAAAGTTAGAAGCTTGGAATTGTCCTTTTACTACAATTCCCATAGGGGCAGCCAGATTTGTTACGAATGATACCATACCGAAAAGCAGGATCATCATCAGAATAGGTAGAGCATTGCTCTTTTTACTTTGTTCGTTCATTTTAATAAGGTATTAATAGTATTATTAGGGATTAATTATTTTCTACTCCAAATTTATAGATGGTAACCTGATGATAAGTTTCTCCTGGCTTTAAGGTTGCCTGAGGGAAATGTCCTTTATTAGGGGTATCTGGGAAATGCTGAGCTTCGAAGCAGATGGCACTTCTAGCAGGGAAGGTAGCCCCGTGTGCTCCTGCAAAGCCATTATGCCAGTTTGCAGTATACAATTGGACACCTGGTTCTGTTGTATATACTTCCATGCTTCTTCCACTTTTAGGCTCTACACATTTTGCAGCAAAGCTCAGTGTTCCACTTTCTCGCTTGTTCAATACATAGCAGTGGTCATATCCGGCTCCTAATTTAAGTTGCTCAAAGTCCTCATTAATTCTTTCTCCAACGATATGTGGAGTACGAAAGTCCATTGGAGTTCCTTCTACTTTGCAAATCTCACCGGTAGGAATAGATGTTTCATCCATTGGTGTATAGAAATCAGCATTAATGGTGACAATATTGTTTTCGACTGAGGCAGTAGGGTTAGCTATTCCAGAAAGGCTGAAAAAGGCATGGTGTGTAAGGTTACACAATGTTTTTTTATCGGTTACTGCTGTATAAGTGATAATGAATTCGTTTTGATTTGTCAGTGTGTAAGTAACGGTGACATCCAGATTTCCAGGAAAACCTTCTTCTCCGTCTACTGAAAGATAGTGTAAACGTGCACTTTGTTTGCTGGTCTGTTCAGTGTCCCATACTTGTGCATGGAAGCCGTGCGGGCCACCGTGTAGTGAATTAGGACCGTTATTAATAGTTAGTGAATATTCTTCATTATCCAGCATGAATTTTCCTTTTGCAATGCGGTTGCCATATCTGCCTATCAGTGTACTAAGAAATGGCTCATGGCTGTTGATAACATTTTCTATGCTGTCATGTCCTTGAACAACATTACTCATATTGCCGTTTTTATCAGGCACCATGATGGCTAATAATGCTCCACCATAATTTGTAAATGCAACTTCGGCTCCGTTATCATTTTTAAGAATAAACAAGTCGGTTTGTTTTCCGTTGATTTCTTTTTGGAAATCAGAGCGTTTCAGCTCGCAGATATTTTCTTCGTTAGTAGTTGTGTTATTCATGATATAAAATCTTTTTATTTGCAAGGTATAATTGTTATGCAAATAAAAAGATTTTATTCGGTTTTCACAAGCAAATCCTAGTAAAAGAAAATCATTTTGAATAAAAAGTGAGCAAGTCGGCAACAATAAAGCTGCTTCCTCCTACAAATATCAGGTCATCTTTGTCAGCTCTAGCTTTTACTGTTTCTAAAGCAATTTGAACATTTTCATAATAACTTCCTTGCAAGTTGGTTGCATTAGCTTTTTGAGCCATTTCTTCGGCGGGAAGTGCACGCTTTACACTTGCTTGTGTGAAATAGTAGTAAGCATCTTTAGGTAGTAGAGAAAGTACTCCACTTATATCCTTGTCATTGACCATGCCTATGACAATGTGCAGATGTTTGTAAGTTTCATGCTTTAATTGTTCTACGATGTAGGATATACCGCCAACGTTATGTCCTGTATCGCAGATTACTTTAGGAGAAGTTTCTATGGTTTGCCAGCGTCCCATTAAGTCGGTAAGTTTACAGACATTTGCGAATCCGTTTCTGACATCTTGTTCGGTTATTGTGTATCCGATTTGTTTTAATTGTCGGACAGCAGTGAGAATGGTGTTTGTATTTTTAATTTGATATAAGCCTCCCAGCTCACTTTTTAAGTCTGCATAGTCTTTAGTTTGATATATACGGTATCCGTCAGTGTCTGTTTTCCAGTCTTCTACAAGAGATTCGTCTTCTGCAAAAGTAATAGGAGCATGGGTCTCAGCAGCTTTATTTTGGAATACAGTTCGGGTTTCTGTTGAAGTTTCACCAATGACAACTGGAATACCAGATTTGATAATTCCGGCTTTTTCCTTTGCTATCTTTTCTAATGTATTTCCCAGAAATTGTGTGTGGTCGAAACTTATGTTAGTTATAATACACATATCTGGCGTAATGATATTGGTACAATCCAATCTGCCGCCCAATCCGACTTCAATAATAGCTATGTCTACATGTTGTTCGGCGAAGTATTTGAAAGCCATAGCTGTGGTCAGTTCAAAGAAAGACGGATGGAGTGGCTCAAAAAATGAACGGTTTTCTTCGACAAATAGGGTGACATAATCTTTTGGAATAGGAGTTCCATTTACCCGGATTCTTTCTCGGAAGTCAACCAAATGTGGAGACGTATATAATCCGGTTTTATAGCCAGCCGATTGTAAAATTGCGGCCAAAGTATGTGAGCAAGATCCTTTACCGTTAGTTCCTGCTATATGTATGGTTTTGAATTGTTTGTGGGGATGTCCAAAATGTTTGTCTAATTCATATGTGTTTTCTAACCCTTCTTTGTAAGCATCTTTACCTACATTTTGAAACAGGGGAGTACTCGTATAGAGATAATGTAAAGTTTCTTCGTATGTCATTTTTATTGAGTTTATTTTAATGCAAATATCTGTAATTATTTTACAAGTTGTACTTTTTTCTATAGATTTGTGTTGATAAAAGAAGAAATACTTGATGAAGACAATTAAGACTGTTTTAATTGGAGCGGGATATAGAGGGATGCGCTTATACCATCTTATGCGGGCAATACCTCAATTTAATGTAGTTGCTGTATTCGACCCGTGTTGTACTCCTGAAGTAGACTCTACAATAGCTTGTTATGGACAAGATGCTTATGCTTATTTGACAATGTTGGATGAATGTAAACCTCAGTTAGTGGTTATCGCTTCCCCCTGGCAGTTTCATGTCGAACAGACTTGTCAATGTCTGCAGCGGGGATGTCATGTAGCCTTGGAAATTAAAGGTGGTTTTTCTTTGGGCGAATATCAGCAGGCTATTGAAATGGCTCATCAAAAAAACTTACATTTGTTCCCATTAGAGAATACTGTTTTCATGCGTGAAAACATGGCTCTATATAATATGGTTAAGGAAGGTGTTTTAGGGGAACTTGTGGCTATGCGTGGAGGTTATCGGCATGACTTACGTGATATGTTGGTTGATGAAACTGGAAATTGGGGAAACTCCAAAAAGCCTGAAGGGATTTGGCGGAGTAAATTTTACCAGTATGAGAATGGGGATTTGTATCCCACCCATGGATTAGCTCCCTTGTATTTAGCTGCTGGTATTAATAGAGAGGATTATATGGTCGAATTAATGTCTTTCTCATCGCGTGCTTGCGGACTGAAGCATTTTATCCGTGAAAAAGGAGGAGATGATTCTGTTAATGTTGCTATGGGGGATATCGTTGTGACACAATTGAAATCGGCTAAAGGGATTCTTTTTACACTTACACACGACACTACTTTGCCCCGTCCTAGAAGTCTGGATTTTGAGATTCAGGGGACTAAAGGTATTTGGAGAGGAGAATTCCGTAAAATTTATATTGAGGGGTTAAGCCCCTATGAAGAATGGGAAGATGATTTTAGTTATATTGAACGTTTTGAACATGACTTCTGGAAAAAATGGGGTACACTTGCTTTGAAGTATGATACACATCATAGTGGTATGGACTATATCATGCTTCGAGCTTTGGTAGCAAACTTGCTTGATGAGGCTGTATATCCAATTCTTCCAGAAGATTTGGCTTTGTGGACTTCTGTCACTCCCTATTCTAAATTATCCATTTCACAAGGACGGGTAGTTAAGATGAGAGAGTGAAGAACATTTATTTTACCACCAATAACCATATGCTGGTCCTTTTCTGCCTTCTACACCTACACTGATAGAGGCACTTTCATTTAGTTTGAAGTTAATCATTCCGCCAATACGGTCGCTGTTAAAATATGCAGGTGTGGGGTACATAATCCCTTTTTTAGGAGTAAGCGATTTGTTTCCATATGCATAAATGCTGATTCGGTCTGTCAGCCGATATGCTGCCACACCCGAAATACTTACTTCCTTATAACTAAGAAATCCCCAGTCCATGTTGTGGGCATAGATACCTCCGGCAATACTTAAGCGGTTGTTTACAGGTACTGCATACATAAAAGCTGCATCCTGGCCAAATCCGACTCCTGAAGGCATCCACTTTCCAAATCCTACGCTTAAACTCATACCTAAGGATGCATTAAATCCTTTATGAAGTTCCCAGGTCGAATATCCATAATCAAATGGAGAGAGGCTATACATGCTGAAAGGAGTAGCTGAGTAGGTAGGTGTAACAGGAAATGGTGCAATAAGCTTCATTTCTGTGGAATCTGCTTTTTCACCAGGGAGAATCGACAGGCTGTCCTCTTGAAGGGGATTAATTTGGGCTTTTGCTATCGTAGGAATTAATAAGCATATCAATAAAGTGGCTTGAATTATTTTTTTTAAAGTATCCATAGGCATAACTTTTGTATCACTTTTTATTTAATGAAGTAAATCTTCTTATTTTAGGATTGTTTTATGATTGTAAACGCTTGAATACTATGGATATAAAAAAAAGTGAACCATATGATTCACCTTTTTAATAGTATCAGTCAAACATGTTTCTGAATTTCTTGAAAATCTTTTCTTTCAAACTCATATTCGGTTTGAAGTTTTCGGATTCCATCCATTTTTCCATGTCTTGTTTTTCTTCTTTGCTCAATGTTTCTGGAATATAGATACTTACATTGACCAGCAAATCTCCTGTACCTGTAGAATAACCATAACTGTTGATGTTAGGTAATCCTTTACCTCTCAAGCGCAGTACTTTTCCTGGTTGCGTACCTGGTTCGATTTTAATCTTTGCTTTACCGTCGATTGTTGGAATTTCAACTGTACCTCCCAATGTAGCTGCAGGAATGCTCAAAAGTAAGTTGTATATCAAATCACTTTCATCGCGAATCAGTTCTGGGTGCTTTTCTTCTTCGATTTGTACGAGCAAGTCACCGGCAACACCATTACGTTTTCCTGCATTACCCTTGCCATTTACCGTCAGTTGCATACCTTCTGCAACACCGGCAGGTATTTTTACAGTTACAACTTCTTCACCGTAGACGATACCTTCTCCACCACATTCCTTACACTTATTCTTGATAATCTTTCCTTCACCGTTACACTGAGGGCAAACTGTTTGGGTTTGCATCATTCCAAAAATACTTTGCTGAGTGCGGGTTACGCTTCCGGTTCCATGGCAGGTCGGACATGTTTCTGTGCCTCCGTTACCTTCAGCACCTGAGCCGTGACAGTGTGAACACGGAACATATTTTTTCAGCTTGAATTTTTTTTCAACGCCAGTTGAAATATCTTTCAGGCTCAATTTTACTTTAACGCGTAAGTCTGAACCGCGGAATTTACGCTGGCGTGGCTGGCCACCGCCGAAGCCTCCAAATCCACTGTGGCCTCCGAAAATATCTCCAAACATAGAGAAGATATCGTCCATAGACATACCCTGTCCGTTGAATCCTCCAAAACCACCAGCTCCTGCGGCTCCATCTACACCTGCATGTCCAAACTGGTCGTAGCGAGCACGTTTATCCGGATTGCTTAGAACTTCGTAAGCTTCTGCTGCTTCCTTAAACTTTTCTTCAGCTTCTTTATCACCAGGGTTTTTGTCCGGGTGATATTGAATTGCTTTTTTTCGGTATGCTTTTTTTATTTCATCGGCTGAGGCACTTTTGTCAACTCCCAGCACTTCATAATAATCTCTCTTTGCCATATTCCTTATGCTTAATTACTGTGCAACCACTACTTTTGCATGTCTGATCACCTTGTCATTCAGTTTATATCCTGTTTGTACACAGTCCAAAACTTTACCTTTTTGAGTTTCTTCAGGGGCTGGTACCAATGCAATTGCTTCATGGAAATCAGTGTCAAAAGCCTCACCTACAGGTTCCATTTTTTGCAAACCTTCCTGCGCTAGTGTTTTAAGGAATTTCTGGTGTATTAAGTCTATTCCGTCGTACATAGCCTGAATATCATCCAGCTTTTTCATATTGGTCAAAGCACGTTCCAAATCGTCCAATATAGGAAGAATAGCAGAAATAGCTTTCTCTCCGCCATTTTTAATAAGTTCTGCTTTTTCTTTCAAAGTACGTTTACGGTAGTTGTCAAACTCAGCTGATAGACGCAGGTATTTATCTTTCTGGTCTTCTATTGTTTGCTGGGCTTCTTCAAGCTGCTTTTGCAATTTTTCTTCTTGAGTAGCCTGCTCTTCTGAAGTTTGTTCTGCTGTTTTGTTTTCAGCAGTTTCTTCTGCCTGCTGGTCCTTCAAAATTTCTTCCTCTTGTAGATTTTGGTTTTCTGTTGTATTCATATGGTTATTTTTTTTATTCTAAAATGAAAATAAAGATGCTTTCTGTTGAAGCTAATTATATTACAGCAAATAGTGTGCCTTTATACCTTGTTTAGTAAAAATAATAAGTAAAAGGGGAAAAAGTGACACTATGGCAGACTTTTACGGACGTTTTCCGTAAAGTTTGTCAATTAAGTCATTTCTGCCTATTTTGCGCAACTCATTGATAATATTCTTCCGTTCCTCAGACTTATACCAGAAAAAGAACATGCGTTGAGCCAACTTCTGCTTAGGTGTTTTTGCAGAATATACCGGTTCTAGTGTATAAGGATGATAACCTGTATACCAGGCTTCTGTCGCTACTGTCATGGGAGTAGGAGTGAAGTCCTGAACCTGCTCCAGATGAAAATCCAGTTTTTTTGTGATAACTGCCAACTCTGCCATATCTTCTTCCGTACATCCCGGGTGGCTGCTTATAAAATAAGGGATGATTTGCTGTCTCATATTATGCGCCTTGTTCAGATGGTCAAATATCTTTTTGAATTGATAGAACTGCTCAAAAGGGGGCTTTCGCATTATATATAAAACATGGTCGCTGGTATGCTCCGGTGCTACTTTTAGCCTGCCACTCACATGCTTTAATATCAGTTCCTTGGTATATTCTTCCGTACTTTTGTTAATAGCAGGGTCCTTACTTTTATGTAATAGTAAGTCATACCTTACTCCACTGCCTATAAAACTCTTTTTTATACCCGGTAATGCATCAACTGCATGATAGATATCCAATAATGGCCGGTGGTCAGTATTAAGATTCGGGCAAACTTTAGGATGGATACAAGAAGGGCGTTTGCATTTGCTGCACAATTTCGTATCATTTCCTTTCATCATATACATGTTGGCCGACGGACCTCCCAAATCGCTGAGGTATCCTTTGAAATCAGGCATTTCTGTTATGGCCTTTACTTCCTTCAGGATACTTTCTTTACTGCGGCTCACAATGAATTTTCCCTGGTGTGCCGAAATGGTACAAAACGCACATCCGCCGAAACAGCCCCGATGGAGGTTGACGGAGAATTTAATCATATCGAATGCAGGGATACGCTTATTCTTATATTTAGGATGTGGCAGTCGTGTATACGGTAAATCAAACGATATGTCCAGTTCACCCTGGGTCATGGGTGGAAAAGGAGAATTTACAACGACTGTTTGTTTGCCTACATCCTGTAAAATTCGGGCAGCTTGATATTTATTCGACTCTTCTTCAATATGCCTGAAATTTTCTGCCTGTTTTTTCTTGTCTTTCAGGCAAGTTTCATGCGAATGTAGCCAAAGGTCATCTTCATTAGACTTGAAAGAATCTTTTGCTGTCAGGTAGGCAGTCTGTGGCACATCCAGTGGTATTTCTGGCTTTTCAGACAATTTTTTACACAGTTCTGTAATAGGTTTTTCTCCCATGCCATAAATCAGTAAGTCGGCTCCCGATTCAACCAAAATAGATGGTTTTACCTTATCTGCCCAATAGTCATAATGTGTCAGGCGGCGAAGAGAAGCCTCTATACCCCCTAGAATAACAGGCACATCCGGATACAATTCTTTCAATATACGTGTATAGACAATGCTGGGATACTCCGGACGCATGTCATGCCGTCCGTCCGGAGTATAAGCATCTTCGCTTCGCAAACGTTTGTTTGCAGTATACTTATTTACCATGCTGTCCATACATCCGGCAGAAACGCCGAAAAACAAGCGCGGTTTGCCCAATTTCTTAAAATCTCTGAGGTCATCCCGCCAGTTAGGCTGGGGGATAATGGCTACTTTCAGCCCTTGAGATTCTAGCAATCGGCCGATTACAGCTGCCCCAAATGAAGGATGGTCCACATAAGCATCACCACTGAATAAGATGACATCCAGTTCATCCCATCCTCTCATCTCTACTTCCTTTTTGGTCGTAGGCAGCCAGTCTGTTGATTTAAATTCTTTCAAATAGCATTGGTTTTATACCCGAAACCGGTTATTTCAAAGAATTGTTTTCCCTGTTTCAGGCTTGGGTTTCTATATCTTTTTCCTTATTCTCCTGTTCTTGTTCCCAGTCAACATACAATAAGATTAACTGGTGAAGTCCGAACGCTTTCATATTGTTATGGTAGATTACATCAATACAAAGATCCAGTAACTCTTTGTTGTTCCCGTCTTGCGATGTAATCAATGATCTGATGTTTAGTTTCAGTTTATCCAACACAGCTTCGTCAATGATGCCATTGCTGTCTATTAAGTGTTGAAACAAAGCATATTTACGGATTGTTTGAAGGTTTTCTTCCGAAATTTCCATACTGCGTGTGCCCGAAGCATTTGTTTGTATTGTGTACATAGTCTTTATTGTTTATAGGTTTACTATAAGCAAAGTTAGATGTTTTTCCGGAATAACCTCTTTTTCGTATCATTATTTTTCAAAGAAGTCAAGAGCTGCTTTCATTATCCGGCTCCGTTGATGTTCACTTTCCACACACTCCAAGGGAAATCCCATAACAAATGTTTTATATTTTCCGCTGTATGCGATGCCTGCACTTGTGTTCCCATTTTGATATGCAAAGACTGAATAAGCCGGAGCGGCCGGTACCAGACAATCCGGATTCGGAATTGCATAGACTTGTTCGTTCATTCTCCCTGGCAATGTCATTTGCTGGTTTAACCCGTAGACTTTGTTCTTTTCTGCAATAGGAATGCTTCCTCCATAACTGTATTTCAGAATGTTAGATGTAAATTGTAATGCGGCCGGACTGTTCATGCTTCTGCCGATATAAGCTCCGCTGATGAATAAATTGCCGCTGTGCTGACAGTAATCTGCTAGTAATCTCTGCATTGCAGGTGATATTCCTTTCAGTTCAGCACCGTATATCAAGTCTACAACGGGGTAGTCGGATAAGTTGACTGTTCTTTTTTCAATAGCTTCATCGCTGCAGGATACGAAAGAATAATTGCCAGTCATTTGTATTGCTTTCCCATGGATAAACGGATAATCAAACGTATTGCCGGCAATCAGCATACCTTCCAGCTCGTTACCGCTGTATCCCCATCCTCCTTCCGTTTTAATTCCGGCACCCGAACGTGCAAATCCCTGCTGATACCCGCAATATACCGGTGTCTTGATGTAAGAAACACCTGGGTCATTGGCTAAATCAAATCCTCCGAATTCGGTATCGCAGATACTTGCAGGACCACTCAGACGGTTAAAAGCGTTGACTATAAGTACGGTTCCTTTGCTGCGCTTGGCTTTGTAAGCAGAAAGCGTCTCAGAAGGGAAACTTTCGCCCCCTTTGTTGACTGCGGTAACCTTAAAGCTGTATACAATGCCTGTTTCAGCTTCGAATGTATACTCGGTATCTTTAACATATACTCCATTGTCGAATCCGCCTCTTCCAATGCGGGTATACACAATGTACCCGTCTGGCTTAGCACTTGGCTCTGTGCGGTCGTCTACCGGTTCCCAACTCAGGTGGAAGCTATTTTTCTTTTCTCCGAGCTGAATGGCAAAGTGGCTGACCGGAAGCGGTTGTACTACATAATCCTTGTTGTGTAAAGTTGCATTATACTTCAAGATAGATTTATAGATAGACCTGCCTGTCTGAAACTGAAAGTTAGGATCCAGTCCCAGTCGCATATCACCGAAATTCTGGTGAGCCAGCAGTTCGAGGATAGCAGAAGGAACAGACGGCAGTCGGGTTTCGCTGTAGTTGCGATTCCACATACTTCTGCGTTTCCAGGTAACGTTGCAGGCCATGCTTAAATCCTTTTGCAATCCAGTAAGTATCAGGTCTGCCAAGTCGCGCGATGCATAGCGTGACATGCCGGCATTCAATTTACCGTTGTTGAAGTCCGTTGTATAGATGCCCAGTGAGCCTACCAGTTCGTCTTCTTTAGAAAAACCAGCATCACTGTGTATACCCAGTGTCATTTCCATTGGGACATTCAGTCCCTTTTCATTGGGATTGTATACAGAGCCTCCATTCAGGTAGTTTACCATAAGCGACCGCGCATTGATGTCGTCATTATAGTCGTTTTGTCCCAGACTTTTGCTATATACCTCATAAGGCATACCCGCCCATTGTCCCCAGTAGCGTGCTCCTTCCAGAAAGCGCGGTATTCCGCTGGTTGTTCCGCCTCTTGTAATATTACCCATTCCGCCACCAAAACGCACTGCATCAGCTGTTATCACACCATTTTCAGAGCTTTCATTACTTAAGGCAACCATTCCGTAATCGTTCACCCCTTTGTCGAATTCAAACGAGCCCAAATAAACCCATGTGCCTTCTCCCATCTTCTGGTTGACACTGAATTCGGTAACTCCTCCTTTGTGGAAAACCAGATACTTGGCATCACTGACACTGTTGGGAAGCGTAACATAACTTACATATACAGCATACTTGCCTGTTTCCGGAATATCCGGAATCCATTGTGCAAAAGCCTTGTCTTTTTTACGGATAGTAGAAATATATCGGGCTGTTCCATCCTTAAAAGGATTGTGTCCGTCAGGATAAGTCGCATATCGTTGGGCAAATCCCTTATCCTTTATTTCCTGCCATTGATTTTTACGGTAATTTTCTTCCAGGTAAATGCTTTTACCGCCTCGGCTGTTATTGTCTACAATTACCTCATTGCGCTGCCAGTCACGTTCGCGTGGAGTAAATACCACAGCTCCGGCATTTTCCAGCATCGGAATCAAGTAAGGGACAACAATCGACTGGGTAAACAAATCTTCCGTTGTACAGAATAGCCGTGGACGTTGCCAAATCCATTCGTTCTTTTTGTTGCTGAAGTAACGGCCATGGCTTTGCCAAACGGCTAAATGCCGGTTTTCCAACCCTTTGGATATTTCATAAGGGCGTGACAAATTACTGACCCATGGCTTTCTTTTATAGTCAACATGTGGGTACCAGGTTCTGGAACGGTCGGGAGATCCTTTCTGAATGGCTACCGGTATCAGTTCCTCAATGGCTTTTCCATCGGTTATGATAGAGATTTTGTAATAATTCGTTGGGCCCGGAAGAATCTGTTTGACGGAACGGTAAATTGCAGCAACGTTCTCTTCTGTAAAAGGCTGGTATCCAAAGTTCTTGTTGGCATAGATAGTCAGCTGTTTTTTCTGATGGTCTATCTCAGTTCTTTCCAGTTTGCAGTTTCCTATTGTTGCGTTGACAGTTGTATAGTTCGAGAAGAATGTTTGAAGCCGTTCATCAATGGTAGCTTCCATGGTTTGTGCTCCGACATTATATCCCATGCACAGGCACAGCAACATTATGAAAAATGTTCTCATTTCCTTATTAAGTTGAAGTATTTTGCAAAGATACGAAAAGAAAACGGGCGAAACACATTTTTCTTTGTGTTTTCGCCCGTTTTCAGTTATGCAGGTTTAGTTAAAACTCTTCCAGATTTCCCAAGCAGAATTTTTCAGGATGCTTACCCGTGAAATCTTTAAAATAAAGTTTTATTTCTCTCATATCTTTATTTATGTCACCACTTGGCATAATCGCTTTTGTTGCCTTGATGCATTTCTTTTTATAATCTATTCCTATCAGGACAATAGGAATGTTGGCACCTTGGGCAATGTAGTAGAACCCTTTTTTCCAGTTGGGATTGGCCGAACGTGTTCCTTCCGGTGTGATAGCCAGATGGAACTTTTTGCTATTCTTAGCCTTGGCTATCATCTGGTCTACCAGTGATGTCCTTTTGCTTCGGTACACAGAAATACCTCCCATCCATCTGAACAGAATTCCCAATGGAAAGAAAAACCATTCTTTTTTCATCATAAAGCCGGAATCTCTTCCTACAGCAGCAATAAAGAGCTTACCAATAAAAAGGTCCCAGTTAGTGGTGTGTGGTGCGGCACAGATGATGCACTTGTCGTAATCCGGAACCGTTACTTCTGCTTTCCAACCCAGCAGCGTGTGGTAGATGAATTTACAAATAGCTTGTTTCATCACGCTTTTAGCTGTTCACGCTTTCCAGTTCCTGAAACAGTTCTGTAACTCCCTTGTTGAAGTCTTCACGAAGTTTTTTGTAAAATCCCTTCGTATTTCCCGGTTCGGTGTGGCTGATACGGCTCACAATATCTTTCTGCAAGTTTACAGCTTTTAATAAGATAGGTTTAAGAGCTTCTCTTTTTGCTTCATCAGCCATTGCACCTTCATAAATACACATGCCAATCAGAAGATTGGAAATATAGTTTACGCTTTTTTTCAAATTTCTTCTACTTGCCATAAAACAAATTCTTTTTGGTTAATAAATCAATTCGTGGTAAAGATAACATTTTTATTTGGATACGTTTTTATTTTTCCAAAAAAAACACGAAATTTGCAGAAGTTAAGAGAATATTTACTCCTTAAATAAAAGTATTAATATGACAAAAAGTGCATTACAAATTGCCAGAGCTGCTTATCAGCCAAAGCTTCCTAAAGCATTGCTGGGCGCTGTAAAAGTAAAAGAAGGTGAACCTACTCAGTCTGTAGCTGACCAGGAAGCAATTAAGAAATTGTTCCCGAACACTTATGGCATGCCGCTGATTCAGTTTGAAGAAGGTGGTGAAACTGTAAACTTCCCTGCTATCAATGTAGGTGTGATTTTGTCAGGTGGACAGGCTCCTGGTGGTCACAACGTAATTTCTGGTTTGTTCGACGGTATTAAAAAACTGAACAAAGACAGCAAACTGTATGGCTTTATTCTGGGCCCTGGTGGTTTGGTTGACCATAACTATAAAGAACTTACAGCTGACATTATCGATGAATACCGTAACACAGGTGGTTTCGATATCATCGGTTCTGGCCGTACTAAACTGGAAAAAGAAGAACAGTTCGAAAAAGGTCTGGAAATCATCCGTGAATTGGGTATCAAAGCTTTGGTTATCATCGGTGGTGACGACTCTAATACAAATGCATGTGTATTGGCTGAATACTATGCAGCCAAGAACTATGGTGTTCAGGTAATCGGTTGTCCTAAGACTATCGACGGTGACTTGAAGAACGAAATGATTGAAACATCTTTCGGTTTCGACACAGCTTGTAAAACTTATGCTGAAGTTATCGGTAACATCGAACGTGACTGTAACTCAGCTCGCAAATACTGGCACTTCATCAAATTGATGGGTCGTTCTGCTTCTCACATCGCTTTGGAATGTGCTTTGCAGACTCAGCCAAACGTATGTATAGTTTCAGAAGAAGTTGAAGCTAAAGACATGTCTTTGGATGATGTAGTAACTTACATTGCTCAGGTTGTAGCTGACCGTGCTGCTGCTGGCAACAACTTCGGTACAGTATTGATTCCTGAAGGTCTGATTGAGTTCATTCCTGCAATGAAACGTCTGATTGCTGAATTGAACGACTTCCTGGCTCACAACGGTGAAGAATTCAACGCTATCGAACGCAATAAACAGCGTGAATATATCATCAACCACTTGTCTGCTGAAAATGCTGCTATCTACGCTTCACTTCCAGAAGGTGTTGCTCGTCAGCTTTCTTTGGACCGTGACCCACACGGAAACGTACAGGTTTCTTTGATTGAAACAGAAAAACTGTTGTCTGAAATGGTAGCTACTAAGTTGGCTGAATGGAAGAAAGAAGGTAAATTTGTTGGTAAATTTGCTGCTCAGCACCACTTCTTCGGTTACGAAGGACGTTGCGCTGCTCCTTCTAACTTCGATGCAGACTACTGCTACGCTTTGGGTTACACAGCATCTGTACTGATTGCTAACGGTAAGACTGGTTACATGTCTTCTGTACGTAACACTACAGCTCCTGCTGCAGAATGGATTGCGGGTGGTGTACCTATTACTATGATGATGAATATGGAACGTCGTCACGGTGAAATGAAACCAGTTATCCAGAAAGCTCTGGTTAAATTGGATGGTGCTCCTTTCAAAGCATTCGCTGCTCAGCGTGAAACTTGGGCTAAGGAAACTGCATACGTTTACCCAGGTCCTATCCAGTACTTTGGTCCTACTGAAGTTTGCGATGAACCAACTAAGACTTTGCAGTTGGAACAAGCTAAATAATTGTTGCTGAATTTGATGTAACATTTATGCATAAACACTACAGATGGACCTTTTGCAGGCATCTGTAGTGTTCTTTTTATAGGAACTTCATATTGCTGTCTGTTTTTTAAATTATTGTGTATGACGAAACAACCGCCCATAATGGGGGTGGATAAACCTGAAAAACGCCGTGTCAGAAAAACTGGTGACACGAAGCGTACTGCTGGCTCTTCCCGTTCTTCTGGCAAGAGTGCCCGTTCATCTGTTTCTGCCAAAAAAGGAGGCAGAAAATCAAAGAACAAGAAAAAGTGGAATATGCCTGTATGGTGTTATTACATCCTTATGGGAGTTACGGCGGTTGTCTTTATGGGCTGCTTTTATTATTTCTTCATTAAGCCTTATTCTTATCGTTGGAAACCTTGCTATGGTGCCAAGGCATATGGAGTATGTATGCCTCTAGATTATGAAGTACATGGCATAGATATCTCTCATCATCAGGGAAAAATCAATTGGGGATTACTTAAGAAGACCAATGATACCCGCTTTCCTATACGTTTCGTATTTATGAAAGCTTCAGAAGGTGGAGATTTCTCCGACAAGGCTTTTGCTGTAAATTTTGAAGAGTCTCGCCGTAACGGCTTTATTCGTGGAGCCTATCATTTTTACAATCCTAAGACAGACCCGGTGAAACAAGCTGACTTTTTTATACGTACGGTTCAGCTGACTGCAGGCGACTTGCCTCCTGTCTTGGATATAGAAGTGCGTGGCGATAATGAAGGGAAATTGCGTCGTGACCTGAAAATATGGCTTGATAAAGTAGAAAACCATTATGGAGTGAAGCCTATTCTATATACATCCTATAAGTTCAAGACCCGTTATCTGAACGATTCTGTTTTCAATTCGTATCCCTATTGGATTGCACATTATTATGTAGATTCTGTACAGTATAAAGGGCAATGGACCTTTTGGCAGCATACCGATGTCGGTACACTTCCCGGAATCAAGGAACAGGCTGATTTGAATGTATTCAGCGGCTCGTTTGAGGATTTGAAAGAGATGCTCATTGCTGCTCCCGATTCGGTTGCAGCCGACAGTAATAAGGTTATTAAAAAGAATAAAAGACAAAAAGTATGAATTTAGTTTTGAATATTATCTGGATAATTTGTGGCGGATTTATCATTTGTCTGGAATACATCCTTTCCAGTTTATTGCTGATGTGTACCATTGTGGGCATACCTTTCGGCATACAAACTTTTAAGTTGGGGATGCTTTCTCTATGTCCATTCGGTTGTGAAGTCCGCAGTACACCTACAGCCGGTGGCTGTCTGGGTACCCTGATGAATGTTCTGTGGATTTTCCTTGGTGGAATCTGGATTTGTATTTCTCATTTATTATTGGGTCTGCTGCTTTGCATCACCATCATCGGGATACCCTTTGGCCGTCAGCATTTCAAGTTGGCTACACTGGCTTTAACTCCCTTTGGCAAGGAAGTCGTGTACTGATTGTCTATTTCAGGATATGTTCGGCTATCAACTTCTGCAGCTCTGCCATATCAGTTCCAGGGCCGAAATTTATTTCAATCGGCTCACTCATGCCACGTACCCATAATTTCATTTCCGCATCTTCGTCAAATGTACCGGCAGTTTCCACAGAAAAACAGGCAACCGACTGGCAAGGGATAGACAGAAACTCTTTTTTCTTTCCAGTCACACCTTGCGTGTTTTGGATAATGAGGCGCTTGTTTGTGAAAATCCATTTGTCGCGGATGTGTGAGAATGCGCGTTCTATTACTTCATCTTTGCATAAAATAGGGGCATAGGATTTATTTATTTCCCGGATGTCTGTTTCCGATGCATTGCCCATAATCATATTAAAAAGTCCCATAGCAATATAAATTTAAGAGACCCCGATAGAGGTCTTGTGTTTATCAGTTGCAAGATACGAATTATTTCTTTTCAGGAAAACTAATTCTGAAACGAGTTAATCCGTCTGAATAGGTGCGGAGTGAAAAAATACAACCGTGGTTGCTCAACACCTCTCGGATGAAAAGCAGGCCGATACCTTGCCCGTTGGGTTTAGTCGAAAAGAACGGACTAAACAGTTTGGCCTCCGTTTCGTGACTGATTCCTGGTCCATTGTCTGCTATTTCCAGCATCACCGGCGAGTTGGTGGTGCGGATGGTGATATTTCCTTTGCTGCCGATACTTTCGGCTGCATTTTTAAGAATGTTCACCAGTACCTGCTCAAAGAGTACTGTGTCAATCATTACTTCCGGATTTTCCGGACATAATTCATTTTGCAGCGTAATTTCCCGTTCCCGGCAAATTGTTTCCATAAACCTCTGGCAGGCCATTACCCGGTCATTCAGTCTTACGGCTTCCGGATGCGGTTCGGGTATCTTTACTACATTGGCAAAGTTGGTGATAAACTGACTCATGCCGTAGCACCGGTCCGAGCACACCTTCATCACTTCGCACAAGTCCTCGCTTCCGTCTACATCCTCCAATGCCTCTGTTACGCTGTCCAGGGTAGAAGTGATTCCTGCTGTCGTATTGTTTACCTCATGGGCTATCATGCGGATAACCTTCTCGTAAGCTTTCTTTTCTGCTTTGACCACTTCTGTTGTCAGACTCTCTATTAATATAAAAGGATGTGCAAATCCCCGGTCGATAAACGACAGGCGCGAGCACCGGTATATCTGCGAGTCACTCAGCCGGATAGTCTGCGTACTGTCCTTGTCCAGCCGGTTGATTTCTTCGGCCAGCGGAGTTGTAAGAGCCTTCAGGGGGGTTCCCGTAATTTCGTGCTTATTGGAGAATCCCAGAAAATGTACGGCTGCATCATTCAGCATAGATACCTCATTGTCGAAGGTCAGAATAATCACTCCCATGGGCGAAACGCTGATAAGCAAATCCAGAAAATGATTCTGCTCGCGCAGCCGCAGGCGTTCATTTTTTAGCTGGTCCATCATGCGGTTGAACATTTTCACAATACGGTCGGCCTCTGCCTGTCCTACGGGCGAAAGCCGGCTGCTGAAATCCTGTTCGCGAAGCAGGTCCATACCGTTGGCTATGCTCTTCAAAGGATTTACAACTTTCCTGTAAAAGTAGACCAGTAGAATCAGGCTTAGAAAAACCAGGGCTTGCCCCGCCTGAAATGCGACATTATTTTCTTGTTTCAGTGTTGCAACGAGCAGAATTCCCCATAAGAGCAACAGCATAAAAGCCAGCACAAAAAACAGGTATTTGATTTTCATAACCCAATGCAGTATTACTTAATCATTAACGTTGATTCCATATTTTTCCAGACGTCTGTATAATGCAGCCCTGCTGATGCCTAATGCGTGGGCAACTTGTGAAAGATTATTGTCATATTTTTCCAGTGTCTGGATAATGGTCTGCTTTTCAAGTTCCTCCAGTGTAAGTCCCTGCGTATTGCTAATCGTGGCAGTCTCGGTTTGCGAGGGGTGATATTGCGACTTGAAATCGGCTGCCGTAAGCAGGTCTTTACCGCAGACCAGTACCGTTCTCTCTACCAGATTCTTCAGCTCACGGATATTTCCCGGATAGGGCAAGCGGCTCAGATACTCCAGTGCATCGTCAGATACACGAGTCTCCGGCAGTTTGTTGTTCCGGCAGCAGCATTCCGTAAAATGGCGCACCAGCAAGGGAATATCTTCCCTGCGTTCGCGCAAGGCCGGCAAGTGGACGGTAATCAGATTGATTCGATATAACAAATCCTCACGGAACGTATGTTCGCGAACCATTTCTTCCAGATTGGCATTGGTGGCACATACCACACGTACGTCCACTTTTCGCGGACGGCTTTCTCCCAAAGGCTCAAACGTCTGCTCCTGCAGTACCCGCAGCAGTTTCACTTGGCACGACAAATCCAGTTCCCCGATTTCATCCAGAAAGATTGTCCCCTTATCTGCCAGCTCAAAGCGCCCCTTACGGTCGGATACGGCATCGGTAAAGGCTCCTTTTTTATGGCCGAACATCTCACTTTCGAACAGCGATTGCGATATACCCCCCAGATTGACTTTCACAAAAGGCTGCTGGCGGCGGGTACTGTTCAAATGTACCGCTTCGGCAATCAGTTCTTTGCCTGTTCCGCTTTCTCCCGTAATCAAGACAGAAGCCCCCGTGTGAGCTACACGCTGGATGGTAGCCAGCACATCCATAAGCGCCTTGCTGCGTCCGATGATGTGGCTGCGGTTAAAATCATTGTCGGTTGCATCTGGATTGGGCTGGTCTTTTGCTGTCAGTTCCAGAGCCGTTTCAATACGCTGCATCAGTGCTGCATTGTTCCACGGTTTGGTAATGAAATCGAAAGCTCCGGCCTGCATTCCTTGTACCGCAAGCGGGATACTTCCCCATGCTGTCATCAGGATAACCGGTACATCCGGACAGAATATTTTTACTTGTTTCAGCAGCGTCAGTCCTTCCTCACCGTTTGTGGACAAACTGAAATTCATGTCCATCAGGATGAGTTGAGGCTGGTTGGCTCGCACTGCATCAATCGCCTCTTTAGGGCCGGCAACAGCCTGTACTTCGTATTTGGCTCGCTTCAGCATAAAGCTCAGCGAAGAACGTATTGCACTATCGTCGTCTATAATCAGTATCATAATGCTGCAAAAGTAAGAAATATTCTTTTTATAGTTTTATTGTCGGACAATTTTCTCGAAATCTGCATCTATTCCCATGTTGGCGGCAAAATCCCATAGCGTCAGGCTGCGTACCTGATAATAGTAATACCAGTAATAAAACAGTTCGTTGATATGCTTGCGTCGGGCTTCATCCTTTTGGTTTTGAGAGTCGTTCAAATCCAATGTCGATATTTTCCCGATCATAAATGTTTCTACGTTGGTGTGATAACGCTTGCGGGCTATCTGGTCGGCATTCTCGGCCAGATGAAGCTGCTTCTGCTGGTTGTTGAACTGTTCCACCAGGATAAACAGATTTTGGTTGAAGTTCATGGTTTCTTGCCGTAATTTACTTTCGGTCACCTCCCGGTTACTTTGTGCCACTTTCACTTGTCCTCGGCGTTTGCCCCAGTCCAGAATCGGAATTTTTATGCCTACTTCCACTACCTGATTATCTTTCAGCCTGCGGTAGGCACTGTCGAAGCGTGTATCCGTTCCTGTAAAGCCCACCTGGGCGAAGAGGGTTATTTCGCGCAGATTGCCTTTGGCCTTTGCCACTTCATAGTCGGCTTCCAACTGACGGCGGCGGATATTGTGTGCAAAAGCATTATTGGCCAGTGCCTTGTCCAATACATCCTCGTAATTGAGCAGTACATCCGGTGCCGATTCGGGAACTACTGGGTTCAGTTCTTCGTTTTCGCTCAGTCCCAAAAACGAGCGTAATGTAAACATGCTGCTTTTTAAGGAACTTTCGTTCGATGTGAGGGTAGAGCGAGCATCCAGCACATTCAGCTCCAGTTGCAGTACATCATTCTCACTGATTTGTCCCATGCGTCGTTTTGCCTTGGCCACCTCGTACAGCTTTTCGGCATTTTCCAGATTCTGCTGCGCAATGAAAACATTTTCGCGGGCCAGCAGCAGATTGAAGAAATGATTGATGGTTGTCATGGTCACTTCCTCGGTTGCACTTAAAAAGGCAGCTTTGGCTTCGGCATAACGTACTGGTTCAATGCGGCGGTTCCATTTGGTATTGTTTACGCCAAATATAGGCTGATTCAGTGTCAGAGCAACGGGGACCGACATGAAGCGGTTTCCGGTCACGCCATCCATCTGCCGGAGGAAATCCAGCGAGGTATTTAGGGAGAGTGTTCCTCCCGTCAGCCAGATATTCTGGTCGATGGACAGCTGTCCGTTCATCTGCAAGTAATTATTGCGCACATAGGTATACGAGCCGTCGTTTTGCTGGTAGGCATTGTAGGCCTTGTTATACGAAGGCAGCGTAGCCGTAAAATTCACTTCAGGAAGTAATTCAGCCCGGAAGGTACGATATTCCCAATAAGCTGTTTTCAGTTCGTTCAGTGCCACGGCTGCGTCTACACTTTGCAGGCGGGCCAGCGTAATGGCTTCTTCCAGGGTGATAGACCGTTGCTGCACCGGAGTTGTAGCGGGAACTCCGGCATGAGCAGCAACGATATGTAGAGAGAGAAAAGAGATCAGAATTAATTTACGCAGTTTCATAGTTTTTTCATTTAGTGAATTAGAATCATTCATCGTGCAAAGCTTCGGCTGGCTGTATTTTCATGGCACGACGGGCAGGGAACCAGATGCCAGCTACAATCATCGATGCCATAAGTAATATAGTCAGAATAAAGGCTGTAAGATAACGTCCGGTCTGAAATGGGAGCTGGGATACATCTACCAGTTCTGCCAGTCCGATATTGACCGTAATGCAGAAGGCAGGAATCATTATCAGCAACAATAAGAGAATGCCTTCTGTAATAAGGCGTATAAATATGTTTTTACGCGTACTTCCTATTGCTAGCCGTAAGGCAACTTCCTGGCGGCGGTGCTGGGTGCGGAACCAGAATGTACCAGTAACTCCTAGGAAAATATTGAGCAGCAAAAATCCCAAAATGCAGAGTTGTGTCCTTACTTCATTCATATCTTCCATTTCCATAGCTTCGCGGAGATCTGAAAAAGGCTGTACATCGAGTATATATACATTCCCTACCTGGTAGAGACGGTCTGCTTCATTCATCAGCGTTTCTGCAAAGTTTAAGTCCGCTTCCGGTTTAACACGGACACTAAGCTGCAAGTAGGCTGGATTTTCGAATTCTATCATTACTTTTCGGGGCAGATCGGTAGCGATAAAAGAGCCTCCCCAGTCTTCCGAAGTCTCGAAATGACTCCAGCGCAACGGCTCTGCAATTGCAGCCACGTGCATCCGAAAATCGTTGTCCGGGATATTTATAGGTAAATCTTTTCCCAGCAGCGGAGTCGCTTCAGGCATGTCGAGTTGCTTGTATCCGGCAGTAAGATTGCGCGATAAAATCAGAGTATTGGGATTTAGCACATTAGCCAGTGAATCAGAGCTTGTTGTATAAGTAATTTTTCCGTCTGTATTTTGTATGGCTACACCTTTGATACGGAATATGCGTATAAAGTCGGGTTGTATCCAGCGCCGCATGGCTTTCACGGGTATGGTATCTACGCAGACGGTGAATCCATTGCTTCCGTCATTATAAGGAATACTGTTTTGTGAGATCGCTACGTTTTCTATTCCGGGACGGTGACGCAGGCGTTCTGCTATTTCCAGAAAATCATCAATATCGTTTTCAGGCGTACTGTTTGTATCGTATAATGACGAATTGGGGGTCAGTCTGTTTACTGTAATTTTGTAACAATGTTCTGTGTCGAATCCCATAGGTGAAAAGTAGATACGAGCCGTTACACAACACCAGTCGACAATGTACCACAGTACGACGAAAACAACCAGCAACTCCAGTGCCAGAAAAATGTTGCTTCGCCATTCATTTCGTATTTGTCGGAATAATGTTTTCATATGTTTTCTTGTTTATCGGGTCAATATGTTTTTATTCTAGGACAGGCTTACTTATGTCCGGATATAGCCTGTACAATATTCATTTTCGAGGCACGCCAGGCTGGAATACCTGCACTGAGCAAATTCATCAGCAGACAGAATACAAAAGCTATCAAAAATATCCATGGATTCAGTAAGTTTCCGGCCGTCAGGCTGGTTTCACCGGTAAAATATGCATTGGTCGAATTGCAGAAAAGGAAATCGTTCAATGCAAAAGTCAGGATATAACTTAACAGTAAACCTATTCCTCCAGCAATGCACGTGAGCATGAGGTTTTCTAAAAAGACTTGTCGCATCAGCTCTTTGCCGGAAGCTCCGAAAGCTTTGCGTACACCGATTTCTGCCATCCTGCGTTGCATACGTGTAAGTGTCATACTATTCAGGTTGATGGCCGGAACGATAAGCAGGATAAGTATTATAATTGTATAGCGTAGGATAACCTGTTGTGTATCCGGTTCTTCATGCCATTTGCGGTAAAGATGGGTAAATTGTGTATCGGGTTGTCCACGGTAGAAAACTTCTACACCATTCTGTGCTTCATTGTATTTGTTACGTAAGCGTTCGCATTCTTCCCGTATGGCAGGAAAGTCATTACTGCTGTAGGCTAGAATGACAGCGCGCATGGGTCCCATCAAGTTATATCCCCAACTTTCGGATTCTGCACTTCCCGCTGTATAAGGTATCCATACTTGTGCATAAGCGTCTGTTGCCAGCATCGATACATCGGCTACTACGCCACAAATCTGGAAGTCGGCATGATTGAGTTCTATGTGTTGTCCGGCTACGTTTGTTTTACCAAACAGACGGCGCGCTACAGATGCAGTTACGACTACTTTAGGAAGCCCACTGTTGAAATCACTTTCAGTAAAAGGTTTGCCATCTAGAAATCTGAAACTGAACACTTTCCAGAATGCTTCATCGGTTTGTATCATGTCGACTGTTGATTTGTTGCCGGCAGGAAGTGAAGCACGTACTTTGCTGATATTCGAAATGAGGGTAACCGCTTCTGCACTTGTCAGCGGTTTGAAACATTCACGTCCGGTTTGTACAGACATACTCGAATTGGCTGAGTTGCCACTTGCGTCTCCTTTTGCCCGCATGGACATATTGGGAACATACAGTGAGCGGCTGCGGTTTACTTCCGGTTCACAGTCGGCGGTGCGCACCTGCAATGTGATGATAACAATCATAATCATACAGATTGACAGTGCCGTACCAATTAACGATATGCAGCTGACAACTGGATTTTCCCGTAAGTGCCAGATGGCTTGTTTGATGTATTGTTTAAGCATATTCTTTTCCTTTCTTATGGTTTATTCACCCTGCCTGTCCAGTTTTTATTTCCCATGTAAAACCTGAGCAGGTTCTATGGATAAGGCTTTAAATGCCGGTATACCTATACCAATAATCATCATGATACAGATACTTATTGCACTAAGTCCTGCGCAAAGTAATATTCGTCCAAAATTCATTGTAGTTCCGTTGTATACGGCATTTAGTTCTGCATTTGCAATTTGAAAATCGATAATAAGTGCAGGCAGTGTTACCAGGGCAGTCAGCAAGAGCCCCTCGCATATCAGACGGATGAATACATCCTTCTTGGTTGCCCCATTCACTTTATGGAGTGCGATTTCATTCTGTCGCTGTTGGGTGCGGAACCAGAATGTTCCCAACAGACCCAGGAAGATATTCAGCAGCAGAAATCCCATTCCAGCCAAATACATCATATTGTTTTTGTTGTATTCTTGCAGATAAACACGTTTCATGTCATTCATGTTGCATACATTCGATATATATGTATTTCCAACGTTTATTCCTTTTTCTGCTTTTTTGAACATATTCTCTATGAAGTTATCGTCTTTATCTGCTTTAACCCTCATATATAATGTATTGGACATATTCTTTTGCGGAATAAAAACACTTTTGGAATACCTACCCTGAACGTAATCATGATAGCGAACAGTCTTTGCTATGGCTCCCAGGTTTACAGTATAATCTTTGTTGCCATACAGGTAGAAACCCTCCTTGTGTATAAGTGTGGATATATCCAAACCTTTATCTTCGAATACGTTTCCCGAAAGGATGATATCGCCTTGCTTCAATATCTGTGCCATTTCTTCAGGAGTTTCACCGCGAGTTCCTTCTATACGGAATACATGAACATATTCTGGAGAAACCCTGTAGGTACGTATGTTTTCGCTCAAGGTGTCATAATTTATGTTGCTAAAACTTTGCTGTAAATCATACGGAGCAGTCCAGTCGCTGAAGCATATGGCATCTGTTTCAGGCATTCTTCTCAGGCGCTCTAAAATCTCTTCAGCATCATTATTTTCTTCTTCATCATGCTTTGGAACTGTTTCGTCTTCCTCAGTCTCGCTCAACTCTATTTTGTAGCAATGTTCAATGTCGAAACCTAAAGGTTCTGAATGGATGGCATACTTGCAGTATAGGTTATCTATTACATACCACAGCACTACGCTTACCACAAGCAACTCTGCCAGTAGCCATAGATTGCTTTTCCATTCGTTTCTTATTTGTGTAAAAAGTTTCTTTGTCATAATATCATCGGTTATTGTTTATACTGCCTTCCAGTGCATTTACGATATTGGTTTTTGATGCATGCCATGCTGGAATTCCTGTACTCATCAGATTGAGGATGAAGCAGAACAGCAGGCTCAGGAGGAATGTACTTGGCTGCAACAGCATATTCATATGGATTTCCGGCATTGTAATACTAGTAGTAGGCATCGTATCTATGAACAGCAAACTTTCTCCGATAATGCCTGCAACTATGCTTAGTAGTAATCCCAGAATACCTCCTGCCAGTGTCAGTATAAGATTTTCACTGAGCAGCTGCATGACCAGTTCTCTGCGTGTACATCCAAATGCGCGGCGTACGCCTATTTCGCTTACTCGCTGGCGAAAGCGGCTTTGCGTCATGCTGCTCAGGTTGATGGCAGGAACAATAAGCAGAATCAGAAACACTATATATCTTATGCGTTTTGTATAAGCCACATCGGGTTCTAATTTGTTTGTTTCCAGTGATATCAACGTGGCTTTTTCATGATCGTAAGGCTGGTTATACAGATTTACTTTATATCCTGAAGATGCTATAGACTTATTGTATTCCTTTAGTTTTCGGTCTACCTCATTCCTTATTTCCTGCAAATCACCCTTGTTTTTAGCGAGGATGGTGCAGCTGGTCATGCCTGTGAGTTTGTCGGCTTGATTAAATATTTTTGTAATCTGATTAAAAACAGAATACGGTGCCCATATCTGTGCGTATGCGAAATTGGTCAGGATACTGGCGTCTTTCACAACTCCGATGACTCTGTATGGCTTGTGTGACATCTGAAATTCACGTCCGGCAGACTGTGAGGTTCCGAATAGTTTCCGCGATATTGTTTCAGAGATTACAGCAACTGGAATTTCTGATTTAAATTCAACTTGCGTGTAAGGCTTTCCGTCAATAAAGTTGAAATCAAAAACCTTCCAGAAATTTCCGTCCGTACCTTTTACATCTGCCGGAATACCATATTGCCCGGGAATATTGGCAAGAGCAACCGAAGTGAAGATATCGTAGGAGGTAACGGCTTCGGGAGTAGTGAGGTTGCCAAAAACAGTATTGAATGTGCCTATAGACATTCCTGAGGTGGTATTTTCCTCTCCTTTTTCTGCGGCGCAAAGCATGGTGTGAAGAAAACGGTCACGGTTGCTTTCAGGAGCGATGGGGGCTACCTTTACCTGTTTCATCATGACAAACAGCATGATAAGGCATATAGACAATGCGGTTCCTAAGATAGAAACAGTGCTTATTATAGGTTGCTGTTTCAGCTGGAACCATGTGAGTTTGATATATTGTTTCCACATAATTGTATTTGCTTTTATTTTCGAAAATTATCCTACCTGTCGTCCGTCGAAGAAGCGTACCGTGCGCGAGGTTTGTTTAGCCTGTTCTTCGTTGTGGGTAACCATTACAATCGTTCTTCCGTCTTCCTGATTAAGTCTGTGAAGCAGTTCCATTACTTCGGCTCCCATTTTGGAATCCAGGTTACCGGTCGGTTCGTCGGCCAGGATGATTTCGGGATTTCCTACGATGGCGCGTGCTATGGCTACACGCTGGCACTGACCACCGGAAAGCTGGGTAGGCATGTGGCGCATGCGGTGGCTCAAACCTACTTTTCTCAGTACTTCCTCTGCCAGCTCTCGGCGTTCTTTGGCTGAGATTTTGCGATACAGCAGCGGGAGTTCTACATTGTCTATCACGTTGAGCGAATGAATCAGGTGGAACGACTGGAATACGAATCCCAGATTCTTATTTCGAAAGGCAGCCAGCTCTTTATCTTTCATGCCTTCTACCTGTGTGCCGGCAATCCTGATGGTTCCGCTGGTAGGTGCGTCCAGCAGTCCCATGATGTTCAGCAGGGTAGATTTGCCACATCCCGAAGGTCCCATGATGCTCAGAAATTCTCCTTGGGCTACATTCAGGTTTACGTTTTCCAAAGCCTGTGTTTCTATTTCGTCTGTACGGTAAATTTTGTTGATACCTGTCAATTCAATCATGTTCATAATTTTAAGTGTTTATTTGGTTATTATTTATGTTTTCAAAATTCACGATTTATAAATCAAAAGTCGTGCCAAAATATTTGTTTGTTGATTATCAGCTGTTTATATAAATTGGAGTGTGTCCGATTATGAACACTTGTCCGTTTTCGGTGTTCGTTTTATTCATTGCGCAATGCTTCCATGGATTGGATTTTTGCTGCGCGTTTTACCGGAATACAAGTTCCGACAAGTGAAACCAGCAGCAGTATCAGATAGCTAAGTGCCAATACGGTTAGGAAATGGATGCCGAAACAGTTTTGTCCGTATGCCGGATTAGGTACGAAATTTTCTTTTGTTTCGGGAGTGTACATGCCATTGGTATATGCCAGGTAAAGCAAAAAGGGAACTACTATCAGAAAGGAAACTGTAACCAGCAATCCGGATTCGAGCAGAAATTGGCGGACAATGTTGTTTTGGGTAGCTCCCAAACTACGCATGATTCCGATTTCCTCACGACGGGCATTGCAGCGTATCCAGAAAGTGCCTACCATACCTAAAAAGGTGCATAAGATTGCAAATCCGGTCAGGGCATACTGTAAACGAAGTTTGTTGGCGACTCCGCTTTTCATCGCATACAGGTTGCTCAATGTAGCAAAATCTTTCAGGTTGTCGAAGTAGAGATTACCTACAGAAAGTTGTGGACCGACTTCCTGTTCAAAGCGTCGTTTGAAACCAGCAACATCCACACCTGGTTTCACACGGACGACAAGATTATATACCCTGATCATTTGCTGGCTCCCTTCCATTTTTCCGAACGTAGAGATAACCAGCGGATAGGGTTGTTCGTAATCACGGTGCTTGAAATCGCTGAATACTCCTGCTATTTCCTGACTTTCTCCATTGCTATATACTTTTTTCCCGATAACCTGGTTGGTACCGAATAATAACACAGCCAGTCTTTCCGAAAGGAAAACTTTTCCTTCGGGTTGTGGGGGTATCTGGATGTCTGCTCCCGTACGGGCATCTTTGATGCCGTATGTTTGGAAGATATTGCTTCCTTCTACAGTGAAAAAATTATATTGCTGTGCACTTACAAATTCTTTTTGGGAATCAACGGAAGTCGTATCTGCATACAGTCGTGTTCCTGCCCATGAATTTGTGTTCGGAAAACTCCATGAAGTTGCTACGAACCAGCTTGCAATTTCGGGCTGGCTGCGTATTGTACGTATGATTCGTTCGTAGGCCGCCAGATTCAAAGAGTCTGTTGCCATGTCGGGATTGTAATTTCCATGTGCTTCATCGTAACTTCCTATCGTTTTACATAAAGTGCATTCACTTCGAAAGGCTTGGTTTCTGTTGTCGAGACCTTATAGTTTTCCCAGTAACTGGCCTGTATGGCTGCAATTTGCTCTACATGCGGTAATCCTGCCAGCAGTTCGTTGGCTACGTAATACGAGCCACCTCCCAACACCATCCAGCTTCCGGCTTCTCCTTTGGGGTATCGTTTAATAGGCTTGATGACCAGGGTTCTGTCTCGGTTATATTCTGGGTATACAGGACCTAATTTCACGAAATAGATGATGAACAGGGTCATTATCAAAGCAATAGAGAGTCCTGTGCCTGCCACATAGATGACAGTGAAAAGTTTATTCTGTTTCATCAGTGTCCAGGCTTGTGTAAAATATTTTCCAATCATATGTCTGTCGGTTAAAAATGTCTTGTTCAGTTTTTCAGTCGCAGTTTGTTCTTGTTTTTATAGGAATTCATGTCACTGATGACTACTTTGTCGCCCGGCTGAAGTCCCGATTCCACTTCTACATATTCAAAATTACTGTCGCCCAACTGTACTTTCCGTTTCACCAGTTCATTGGAGTTGTTAACCACAAAAAGCTCGTATTCGCCCCGTCCGACGTAGTAACTGGAGTTGGCTATGCGCAGTACATCTTCTTTTACGGCATTCATCACATATACATCGGTCTTGAGGCCGGAACGCAGGCGGCTGTTGTTGTCTTCGGCCAACTGTACGGTGAAAGAAATTACACCGTTCTTAGAAAGCGGAGTGACGCTGCTTATCTGTCCTTCCAGCTTTTCATTGCCTATTTTTACGATGGCTCTTCCACCGGCAGCCACACGGTCGCCGTAGGTATCGGCTATCTCGCCCTCTACTTTAAAATGGCTCAGGTCGGAGATAACGGCCAGCTGGGTACCTTCGTTCACTTGCACACCTATCTGATTGTTGATGTACGTCAGGATGGCCTTGCGGGGGGAGCGTATCTGGGCATCGTCCAGTGTGCGTTTCATTTCCTGCATGCCTTTCAGGAAGATTTCATACTCCAGCTGTTTTACTTTCAGGTCGGCGTTCTTGACCTTGCGCTCGTTGGCAAGCTGCTGTTTCAGTTGCTCCAGCTCCAGTTTGCCGGTGTTGAAGTTCAGCTCGGCCTGATGTACGCGGTCAGTGGTTCCCGAGCCCAGACTGTCCAGGTAGCGTTCGTTCCGCAGCTCTACTTCCATGCGGTTCAGCTTCATCGCTGCTATCTTGACCTGCATTTCAAGGTCACTCAGGAAAGTGCTGTTGTTTACTTGCTGCTGCTCCAACTGGTAGCGTTTCATCTGTTCCTCGTCCAGCAGTTTCTTATATTCGGTTTCGGTACTTTGCAGGTCCAGCTTTAAAAGAGGTGTTCCTACATCTACACTGTCGCCCCCCTTGCAGTAGACTTCTACGATGCGCGAATTGATGGGGGTGTTGATGATTTCCTCGAAGGCCGGTACTACTTTGCCCGAAGCGCTTACGCTTACTTCGATGCTTCCCTGGTCGACGGTAGAAAACGTCAGATCTTCGGCTTTTACACTGCTGCGCAACAGGGAGGTGAGCACTATCAATAGGGCTACTCCTCCGCCGGCTATACTTCCGTATTTCAGTAATTTCTTGTTGCGTTCTTTTTTTAATGTTTCTTTGGGAATTTCTCTGTCCATACTTGTTTTAAACTTTTTTATTTCTTTGCTACGTTGCAGGCAAAATCCGTGCCAAAAATGTATGTGGTTGATTCTTTGAGAAATAGCAAAAAAATAAGGTGTCCGAAAACGGACACCTTGTACGGATTTGTTGTTCGATATTGTATTTGTAACCGTAGTTTCCGGGTTTTTCACTGGAATGAAAAACGTGCGTCATAGCTTTGAGCGGCATTGTTCTTTGCTATGAGAAAAGTTTACTACAGTAAAGACGAACTGAAAACCTACGGTTACACCTCGTTTTTTACTTAGGCTTTCTGGGGAGTACGCATAATCAGCTTAACGGCAGCCCAGTTGTTTTTCTGGCGGAAGTGGATGAACTCCATGCCCAGACTTTCACCTTTTTCGCGGATAGCAGGAATATCTTCTACATAAAAACCGCTCATATAGATTTCGGAACCCTCTTTCATGCAGGCAGCATAGGCAGGCATGTCTGCCAGCAGGATGTTACGGTTGATGTTGGCAATGATGACATCGAACGGTGCTCTTCCTTCCAGCAGTCGTGCGTCTCCCAGTTCTACGTTGATATTGTTGAGGCCGTTCAGCTGGATGTTGTCGCGTGAATTGTTTACGCACCAGTCGTCGATGTCGATGGCTGTTACCGGATCGGCACCGCGCATGCTGGCAAGAATGGCAAGGATAGAAGTACCGCATCCCATATCGAGTACAGACTTTCCTTTCAGGTCGGCATCGAGTAACTCGCCGATGATGGAACTGGTAGTTTCATGGTGACCGGTACCGAAAGCCATCTGGGGATTGATGACAATGTCGTATTCAGCTTTGGGAACATCGGTATGGAAGGTGCTGTGAATCACGCAACGGTTTTCGATGACGATGGGCTGGAAGAAATTCTTTTCCCATTCTTCGTTCCAGTCCTTGTCTTCTGGTTCGCTGATGGAGTAGGTGAGGGTTACACCTTCCAAAGGAAACTCAGTCAGCATATTGTCCAAGGCTTCCTGGTCGAAGAGTGACTGCTGTATGTAGGCTTGAACTCCGTTTTCGCACTCCACGAAACTCTCGAATCCTATTTCGCCTGCCAGAGCAGACAGTACATCAGTAATGGTTTCATTGCATGGCTGTGCTGTAAAAGTTACTTCAAAGTATTTCATGACTGTATTTTGTTTTGGGGTTTCTGTCTACAAAGATAGCAAGAATAGCACAAGCCCCATGGATTCAGGCTGAAAAAACGGTATAAAGGGCTGGAATCGTAAGTAAGTGCAGGAAAATCGTATTTTTTTATAGCTTTTCATTCGGGGAAATTCAGCAATTTTGCATCCGTAAAACATAATTTTTAACTAACCTAAAATTCTTTTTGAATTATGTCTTTTTTTCGTTGTGGTAAAGTTGCAGTATTGGCTGCGGCGGTAGCATTGGGTAGCTGTACTCAGAAAACAGAAACATTGAGTTTGAAAGACCAGATTCTGCAAGATAAGAATATGGATAAGGTGGAACAGATGGCACTGGACCTGGTGAAGGGTGGTTTTAATGCCGGAAGTTCTTATAGCGAAGTATGGATTCGCGATTACAATACTTTTATTGAACTCTCTATGGAGGTGATGCCGGATTCGCTGATACGTAAGAATCTGGATTTATTCTTTGCTTTTCAGGGACCGACTGGTGATATTGTAGATGGTTTTGTACCTATTTCTACAGCCGACCTGGACAACAAGGGTGGTTATAAATACCGTTTGTCTGACTTGGCTCCTGATTATGCAGCGCATAAGAATACGGTAGAAACCGACCATGAAACTTCGTTGATTCAGGCTGTTGCCAAATACATCCGTAAGAGCAATAATAAGGATTATCTGCAGCATAAAATCGGTGCCTGGGCTAAAGGGGGTAACTTGCATGAATTGCTTTGCTCTACCGTACGTCAGCTTGTAGAAAAGAAAGTTCATGTTGATTATATCTGCTGGCATTAGGGGGAATCGGATAATATCCGCAATACGTCTACCGAAGAATATATCAGTCAGTTCCTGACTATTCGTGAGGTATTCCGTAGCAACGGTATTGATGCTCCGATTATTGTGGCTGTAGCCAGCTATCATCCGGACTGTATAGGCGAGAATTTCGGCTGTTCGGATGAAATCAGAAATGCGCAGATCCGTCTTGCAGAGGAATACGATGATATTTATCTGGGACCTGATACAGACCAGTTGAACCAACTGTACCAGCGTGCAGACGGAGTTCATTTTTCTTACCTGGGGCAAAAGGAACATGCCAGACTATGGGTTGAATCTGTATTGCGCATAAAAAAATAGTTTTTTTTCAAAATTATGCATGTTTGTTGTAAGTAAAAATGTAGGGGAACCCCTATTCTTGAATAGGGGATTTCTCTGCATTTTTTTTATCTTTATTGCTATATTTGTAATGTAAAATAGTAGATAAACAATAAAAACAGCATAACTATGAAAAAATGGATATTGGCATCGTTGGTATCTGCATGTCTGCCTTTTATGGCAATGGCTCAGGTGGTCGATGATCTTTATTATGTTCCAAAGAAAAAAGAGGCTGTAAAGAAAACGGAGAAAAAGGTTGAAACATCGCCGGTTGAATCACAGCCTGTGCAGACAACAAATGTATATGCAGTACCCGGAACGACTGTTGTAGTCAAGGATGCGGCAGGAGAAATACGTGATGTGGATGAGTATAACCGCCGGTACACATCGCGTGAAAATACTTTCTCGTTCAACAATGACACGCTCGTTGTTCAGGAAAAGCCTTATACGGAAAGAGGAGAATGGGTAGGTGGCGAATTTGTGGGTTCGCAGTCCGATTATGAGTACGCTATGCGTATTGTGCGTTTCCGTAATCCGCGTTATGCCATTCCGGTGAGCAGTCCGCTTTATTGGGATGTGGTGTATGGCGGAATGTATCCTTCGTGGGACTGGAACGTTTACGATGACGGTATGTATGCGTATGTCTTTCCTACTTATACCAACCGCTTATGGTGGGACTGGCGCTGGAATTCGTATGGCCCGGGATGGGGATTCAGCATGGGCTGGACTTCGCCTTGGTATTATAGCTGGTATTCTCCTTATTACTGCGAATATTGGGGAGGTTACTGGGGACCGGGTTGGCATCACCATCATTATCCCTATTACGGTGGATGGTATGGCGGTCATTATGGCTGGGGACGTCCTGCAGACAGAAATCCTTCGGGACGTTATCACGGAACAGGCAGTTATCAGCGTCCGAATAGTGGCGTAAACGGTGGACGTTATTCGGGTGGTGACGCGTATCGTCGTCCAAACAGCGGATTGGCTTCGGGCAGAACGGTTTCTACCGGATCGGGTATCCGGGTAGGCAATACGACGGGTGGACGTAATTATTCTTCTGTCCGTACGGACCAGACGGGTAGGGTGCGCTCAACAGGCCGTGTCGTGAATCCGACTTCCAATTCGGATATGACGAGTGTACGTCCTGTAAATTCGGGTGTAGTGAACCGGACAGACCGTACAGATCCTCGTAGAAATATCTCATCGGGTACTGTCAACAATGCTGCACGTTCGGCTTACAGTCGTCCGAATTCTTATATCCGTCCGAGCTCTTCTTCTACCATGGAGGGAACAAGATCTACTTATACACGTCCTAGTAGTACGCGTTCGAGTGTAAACCGGACATCGACTCGTTCTTATAACAGAAGTGATTTTAATAATTCGAACAACAGTTCTTACCAGCGCTCTAGCAGCAGCTCTTCGTTTAGAAGCAGTGGTAGCAGTTACAGTGGCGGTGGACGTTCTACCGGTACAGGTGGCGGTGGTGGCCGTTCGTCAGGTGGCGGTCGCAGGTAAACTGATTGGGTGTATAGGTAGTATATAAATCTTTATTCATGATAGCGCAATGAAGAAAAAACAATATATATGTATGGCTGCATTTCTTTTGGGAAGTGTGCCGGCTGCTGCACAGTTTTCGTATGATGCAGCACAGGTTTCAGGAAAAGAATTGAACGGTACGGCAAGATTTGTTGGTATGGGCGGTGCAATGAGTGCTTTGGGAGGTGACCTCTCGGTGATGCGGAGTAATCCGGCAGGTATTGGTATTTACCGCAGTCATGATTTGGCTTTGTCGTTCGGATTTAACAATACGCAGAATTCGGCTACCTTTAATGAAGTGAATATGACGCAGAACCGGAATCGGGCTTCGTTCGATCAGGTTGGTTTTGTCTATTCCAATCATATCGGTAACAAGACTGCTTTGCGTTTTGTGAATTTCGGATTCAATTATCATAAGAGCAAGAATTTCAATAAGCTGTTTAATATGGGCGGAAACCTGGGAGGTACTTCTCAGACGTTCCAGATGGCGGAGATGACCAATGCGATTTCTGATTTTTCATCAAGTGGCTTTGGTGCAAATGACTATACGGCTTTGATCGGGCACGATAACCCTTATACAGACCGTACGTGGGACGATGTTTCTACACTTACTAAAATGGGTGTACGTACCGGACTGGTGGAATGGAGCAATGCGGATAATAAGGCCATCAGCTGGCTGGGCAAATCGAATGAGTACAACAGTCGCGAGGAAGGTGGAATCAGCGAGTATGATTTTACGGCTGCATTCAATGTGTCCGACCGTTTTTACTTTGGTGTAGACCTGGGGGTTTATGACCTGAACTATACAAAGAGTTCGTTGTACCTGGAAGACTTGCTTACAGATGATATGGCAAGCGATAACGGTGGATACCAGATGAAGAATTATTTCCGTGCCGAAGGAACGGGTATCGACTTGAAGCTGGGTGCTATCATCCGTCCGTTTGAGTATTCACCTTTCCGTATCGGTCTTGCTGTGCATACGCCGACCTGGTATAATGTGACGTACTCTTATTCATCACGTATCGAGTCTAGTATTCCGTTGGTCGATAATGGAGCAAATTTGTATCAGGATACGTATGATGCGCTGGGACGGAACTTTGTCTACGATTATCAGATTCGTACTCCATGGGTTTTCAATGCAAGTTTGGGAACAACTTTCAGTGGGGTAGTGGCTGTAGGTGCAGAATATGAATATCAGAATTATTCGACTTGCCGCTTTGCCGATGTAAATGGGGTAGAGTTCCTGGATTCTACACACGAAATTGAAAATAACTTGCAGGGTGTGCATACAGTACGTTTGGGTATAGAATCTAGTCCTGTGGCTGGTTTGTCTGTTCGTGCAGGTTATAATTACTCTACAACTGCATTTAAGGATGAGGCCTACAAATATATGGCTTATTATGAAACCCGAACAGATACGGAATACAACAATACAAAGGCGCTGAATACAGTTACTGTTGGTTTAGGATACAGATGGAAGATGATTTATGCGGATTTGGCATATAAGTATGATATGTATAAGTCGGACTTCAGACCTTTTGACGATGTACAATTGCCAGTTACGAAGGTAGACAACGAACGCCATCAGGTATTGTTTACGCTGGGTGCCCGTTTCTAATTTATAGTAGATGAAATTAAAGTGGGCTTGGCCTGAATATAAAAAACTGCTCCGGTCTTTACGGTATGACGAAAGATCGGAGCAGTTTTGCCTTTAATGGGGATTTTTTATTTTTTTGCGGTATTCTTTTTTCTTCCAGAAATTAAATCCGGCATAAATGCGGAGAGTACCGAAAGAGTTCGTCATCGAGAAATTGTCCTTTCTGTAATCGTATGTGTGCAGTACGAGCGAGGCTCCAACATAATACTTGCTATTGTTCCATACCAGTCCGGCACGGGTTATGAGGTCGAAGTTAATGTCTTTTATCCAGTCAGTCCAGGCCGATTGCGTATTGTTGGTAGAGTGGCCGTTTATTTTGGCTTTTTTATAGGCAATGGCCGGCATGAGTGATACGTTGAGCAAACAATTCTTGGCAAAGACCCAGTTGTAACCATAGCCCAGACTAAGGTTATAGTCGTTGTATTTTACGTTGTGTATTTTGAGCGAGGGCTTTAACTGGGTGAGCAGTTCTTCTGGCAACTGGGTATAATCGAAGCTGATGTTATGCTGTGAGAACGAGAAACCGGCCATCAGTGAGCCTGCACTTTTACGCTGGTTGGTAGACTGGCTGTAGGCTGCCGGATACGAAAAGCGCTTGTGATTGAAAATCCAATAGGTGTTGAACCCTTTAATGTTACTCTGGAATCCGTTGAAGCTACTTCCGGTCAAATCATCTTTGACATGGAAATTTTCATAAGAGTTTATCTTGAAGTCGCTTCCAGTTTTACGGTAGTAAAGGTCGACACCGAATTTAGAACTGTATAGATTGAGTACCAGTTCTTTCTTGGGAGCCTTATTTTTGTTTTTCCCTAACAGGTCTTTTATATCGAACGATAATCCTAGAAAAATCCATCTCCATCCGAAATAGACTCCTATCTTTGTGTTCATATTTGGAGCAAAGCTTATGCTTTGAGGGCTTTCTTCACGGTTGGTTCCCAGTCGATAATGCTCATACCATACGCTGTGTTCGAGCATGAAGGCCAGATTGTATAGGTTGGGGGAGATGTAGGTGCTGTCTACATCATTGAGTTTTTTTCCTGTTTTCTTGATTTCTTTTCCTGCTTTTTTAATGGCATCTGTCACTTCTTTAGGCAAAATGGCATAAGGGTTTTTCTCTGTCTGTGCTTGGGAAGACAGACAGAGAAAAACCATGCATGCAGATAGATATAGTTTAAAGAAATTCAGTTTCAAACAGGAATAAGTTTATAGTTTGTTCAGAATCTTATCAAGTACCCAGTTGGTTGGAGTGGCACTGATTCCATCGCAGGTACAGATTGCTTTTCCTTGCAAATGTTCTACTACCTTTTGTATAAGCGGTAATTGGACGTGTGGAGGATTGGCAGGCAGAAATTCTTCGCGTCCGCGTTCTGTGTGCAGAACGATGGGCTCGTAAGTAAATACAGAGAAGCAAATCATTCCTTTGTCGCCGATGATTTCAATCCGGTCTTCCTTGGCTGATTCGTGGGCAACAAAACACCAAGAACCGGAACCTGGTAAGCCTGATTCGAAGCGGAAGCAGGCGCTGATGGTATCTTCTACCGGATAGAGTCCTCCCAAATTACACTTGTATCCTTCTGCTTCCAAAATACATCCGAACATTTCTTGCAGCACATCAAACTGATGGGGAGCCAAGTCGTAGAAATAGCCTCCTCCTGCAATGTCGGCTTGTACTCTCCAGGGAAGATTCTTGCTGTTATAGTCCAGATTGCGGGGAGGCTGTGCAAAGCGAATCTGTACGTTGATGACATTTCCGATTTCCCGCTTGTCGAGAACCAGCTCTTTTACTTTTTCGAAGTAGGGAAGGTATCTTCTGTAGTAGGCTACAAAGCAAGGTATTTGGGTTTCCTGGGATATGCGGTTAATACGTGCGCAGTCTTCGTAGCTGGCTGCCATAGGCTTTTCTATGTATACAGGTTTACCTGCTTTCATGGCCATTATGGCATATGTGGCATGAGAGGAAGGGGGAGTTGCTATGTAAATGGCATTTACATCCTCATCGCCGATGAGCTGTTGAGGGTCGGTGTACCAGCGGGAAATGTGGTGTCGCTTGGCATACGATTGCGTCTTTTCGGCATCGCGACTCATGACTGCTACAACTTCCGAACCTGGTATGAGTGTAAAAGCCGGTCCACTTTTTTTTTCGGTGACTGCACCACATCCGATAAATCCCCATCTTACTTTTTCCAGAATGTTCATGGTTTTATATCTTTAATTAAAATAGCGTTTGCAAAGTTTTTTGTATTCCTCTGTTTGGGTATATCTTTCCAACCAGCAGTTCAGTGTATCCAATAATATAGGAGATGATTTGCTGACTCCCCATGAATAGAATTGGGTAAAACTGATATCTGTTTTTATATCCAGATTGGGGAAGTCTTGACAGGAGGCTAAAGCGATGCTTTCGTCGCATACAGCATAATCAATATCTTTATTGGCTACCATAGCTAAGAGCTGTTCTGGGCCATAAAGTTCTACTTCTTCTATATAGATGCTGTCTGCAATTTCCTCCATCAAATGGTGTAAGCGTAATATTGACGGTGAACCTTTGACAATATACAGTGTTTTTCCAGCTAGCTGTAGCTGGCTTTTAATGTATGCGGAGTCCGTATCCGACTGTGCAGCACGCTGTACCAATACTTGCTTGCTAAGTTGGATAGGACGGGTAAACAGCAAGGAGTCTTTTGAGGCACTGTTTACAAGCGTACCCGTAGCCAGTATATCGTACTGTCCTTTCAGAACACTTTGCAATCTGTTGGTAAAACTCATTTCGGGGGCAATGCGTGCCTCCAGATTTTTTTCTTGGGCAAATGCTTGCAGCAGTTCGTAGTCGAATCCGGTGATTTGTCCGCTATCGACATGGTAGCTGATAGCATTGTATTCGGTAACAGCATTCAGAACGCCCGACGCAATGATTTCAGGATAATCTCTTGGTGAAAAGATTTCCTTGGGATGCTTGCGGGAAAGAAGGATGCCGCTTATTAAAGCTATTACTGCAAATGCGGTGAGTATGTAGCCTGCATTTTTTTTCATAACACTTAGTCAAAGAAGTTCCATGATATACCTACTTTCAAAATTCTCGGATTCAAAGGATAATGTGGAGCAAGGAAGTAACTGTTTCCTGTGCTTCCTTGAACCAGATTATACATTTGCAGGAAAATACGGGTCCGCTTCAGGTGCATGTTGATATATGCATTTACAAGTGGATAATTTCCTATCTTAACACGCGTTTCTTTGTTTTGAAGGTAAAATTGTCCCATGGCAGGAGAGTAATCGGGAGCATAATAGGACGTAAAGTAGCGTACATCGGCTCCCATATCAATTGATAAAACTCTTTTGGCCAATCCAAAACGGAGGTAAAGATTATGGTACAATGAAAGTTCCGGTAGGGGAAGAATATCTTCGTTGCTGGATTTCTGATAAATAACTTCGTTGTCCAGATGTAAAATTCCCAATTTGAAATCTTGACGGAGCATAGCACTAAGAACTTGTATGTTTCCTCCAAACTGACTGACCTTCAAGTCGTTTTTGTAGGATATGGCATCTTGTTCATTGGTATATTTTACGGATGTATTGTCAAAATAAGTGTAGTTCTTAATGTTTTCTACTCCTACTCGTAATTCTGTTTTCCAACGGTCTATAGCCAGTTTGCCTTCTATACGGGTTCGCATAATCTTGGATAAATCCTCGTTATCCCACCAATAATGCTTTGAGTGAAAATGGCGGTAGTAAAATGTTGGATTTAAGTTCTTGATATAGGCATTGGCCATAAAGCGTACTGTGTCATTGAACAGACGGAAGTTCAGGTCACCGTTTCCTTCTAGTGTAAACTGTCCGGCATCTTCTCCTAGTACAGCTATTTCACCTATAACATTGTAGTGTAGCATTTTGCCTTGCTCTTTAAGCAATTGGCCACCAACCGAAATGGTATTTTCCACATAGGGGGTATAAATACGTTCGTTGGGAGTAGCTGTTGTATCTGTCAGCGTAAATTTACGGTATTCGTGGCTGACAAATGCTGTAAGTCCGGCTTTTGCCCATTTATTAAAACCTTCACGCAGGGAGATTCCTAACGTGTTTTTTACGCTAACATAGTCGGTGCGGTCTGTTGAGTCGTTCAGCAGATAGTTATTGTTGAAATAAGCTTGATTTTGCTCTGCATCGTATGAGATGTATTTACGCTTACTGAAATCTAACTTCAAGGTATGCACAAAACTGGTTACCGGTACAAACTCTTTAGTATCGGTAGTGTCATTGGGATTGGTATTATCACGATAGAATCCCAGATTGTAACGGTGTGTCAAAAAGCCATGATAACCTGTATTTTTGTTCCAGATTTCAGAAAGATTTGTCGGTATTTCGCTTGTAGAATATTGTTTCTTACCTTCTGCCATGTCAATGGGATTAGTGATATACCGGTCGTCGGTGATACCACCGTTTTCCGCTACTTTCAGGTTTTCGTTTACAAAATTCATGTGCATGTCGTAGTGGTTCCCACGATAACTGGCAAATAATCCGCCATTGAAAAGGGCAGTTGACTGATTGGAGTACTTACCACGCCCGTATGTATAATCAATGAAGAATCCAACTCCTAATCTTTTGTTTGCATTGACAGCAAAATAAGACTTGAAGCGTTCTTCTCCATAACGTCCATCCCCTTGTTTGTAATAGGTGAGATTGGTAAACGGAGATTTGGTATTGGTATATATAATATCTTTAGGCTTTCTTACTGTAAAGTCATATGGATCAGTAAAAATGAATTGATTGTTATCTTCTCTTTCGAAAAAGATACGTGAGAGACGAGGAGAACCTAAGTTTCCAAGGTAATTATAATGTCCGGTTTCTCCTCCTGTATCATTAGAGTTCTGAAACATATACTGAAGGGTATCAACCGGAACATTGAATACAGTTCCAAGCCTTTCATCTATTGTCCATGAGTGAAGTGATATAGGAACAGTAGATGCGTCGTTTACGGCCGTACTGTCGATAGGATTTCCGTTACGGTCATATTTGTTTCTGTCAACTCCGGAAGCTGAACTTCCCAACTGACTATATTGATTTTGAATATTGCCCAATTGTGCCGATGCTGTGATGCTTAGCAGCAGCAACATCGTAAAAAATAAAATCTTTTTCATAACAGGGCAAAGATACAATAATATACGAAAAAGAGGAAACATCCATTTAAGAATGCTCCTCTTTTCGTGATAAAATATATTAGAATACGTTTATTCTTCCTTTATGATGTCCATTCCTATGCGTATAGCTTCTTCGTTCATCGGGATGAGATGATGATGGCGTTCAGGCAATGTTTTTCGAAGTGCTTTCAATACACTTTCGGTAGAAACGATAGGACGGATTTTCAAAAGTCCACCCAAAATAATCATGTTAAATGTTTTTGCCATTTTACGTTCGTTGGCTTCGTCCATGGCGTCAATACGGTATACATGAATGTCTTTACGGGTTGGAGGATTGATAATACCGTATCCGTCATAAATTAATGTTCCTCCAGGTTTGATTTTTGACTCGAACTTGGCCAATGAAGGTTGATTCAGGATAATGGCAGTGTCGTATTTACTCAAAATGGGTGATGAGATACGTTTATCGCTTACAATGACAGTAACATTGGCTGTTCCACCTCGTTGTTCAGGACCGTATGCAGGCATCCATGTTACTTCTTTATTTTCCATAAGTCCGGAGTATGCAAGAATCTTTCCCATGGAAAGAACGCCTTGTCCTCCAAAACCGGCTATGATGATTTCTTCTTTCATACTACTTCATTATTTAGCTTCTACATCTTTCATATCTCCCAGTGGATAGAAAGGGAACATGTTTTCTTCCATCCATTTGTTGGCGGCATCCGGTGTCATTTTCCATCCAGAATTACAAGTTGCTACAATCTCTACCAGATTAGAGCCCTTTCCCTGCATGGAGTATTCGAATGCTTTGCGGATAGCTTTTTTGGCACGGCGGATAGCTGCTACTGTGTGTACTGCCTGACGTGTTACATAGGCTGTACCCTGCAGTTGGACTGCCAGATCGCTGATTTTTAACGGGTAACCGTGGATTTCAGGATTACGGCCATAAGGACATGTGGCAGTTTTCATGCCAACAAGTGTAGTAGGAGCCATTTGTCCTCCTGTCATACCGTAAATGGCATTATTGATAAAAATGATGGTAATGTTATCACCTCTGTTGAGTGAGTGAATGGTTTCTGCTGTACCGATACATGCCAAGTCACCGTCTCCCTGATAAGTAAATACCAGACGGTCTGGCCATAAGCGTTTAATGGCACCTGCCAACGCTGGTGCACGACCATGAGCGGCTTCCTGACAATCAATATCTAAGTAATTATACATAAATACTGCACATCCCACAGGACTGACTCCGACAGTCTTTTCGGTCATGCCCATTTCTTCGATAACTTCGGCAATGAGCTTATGTACTACTCCATGGCTACATCCCGGACAATAGTGCATGGGATTGTCATTGAGCAGTTTTGGTTTTTGATAAACCAAATTCTCGGGTCTGATAATATCTTCTTTTGTCATAGCAATTTCTTTCTAAAAGATTAACGTAAGAGGAAACGTAACACAAATTCCATCATTTTTAGGAATAAGGATGCTCCACATACATAGAAAAAGATGGTTTTATTGTCTGAAGAGAAATACAGAACAATTGAAACAACTGCTCCTATCATGAACAGGACGTTCAGTATAGTTCTTATACGGTCTATATTGTCCATCTTTTTTTATTTTATAAGTTTAGCTTTTAAAGCTTCAATCACTTCATCTGGGTCAGGAACAATACCACCTAAGCGGCCGAAGTGTTCGACTTGAACAGAGCATGCTACTGCCAACTTAACATCTTCTATCATTTGTCCGCTGTTAAGTTCGACTACTAAGATGCCTTTTACCTGTTTGCTTCTTTCCAGCAATGCTTTTTTAGGGAACGGCCAAAGTGTAATAGGACGCAACAGACCGACTTTGATGCCTTCTTCGCGAGCATGTTCCATGGCTTTCTGGGCAATACGGGCACTAGAACCAAATGCAACAATCAGGTATTCTGCATCTTCGCAATCTATTTCTTCGTATCTAACCTCGTTAGCCTCGATTTCTGCATATTTTTGCTGAAGATGAATGTTGCGTTGTTCCATTACTTCAGGATTGAGTTCCAGTGATGTGATGATGTTAGGCTGACGGTTTTTACGGCCAGTTGTTGCCCAAGGGCACTGTGCGATAATTTCTTCTTCTGTTCTGCGTGGACGCGGTTTTGGAAGGACTACTTTTTCCATCATCTGACCGATAACTCCGTCTGCCAGAATGATTGCCGGATTACGGTATTTAAAAGCCAAATCGAACGCAAGACCTACAAAGTCTGCCATTTCCTGAACAGATGCAGGTGCTAAAGTTATCAGGCGATAGTCGCCATGACCACCTCCTTTTACAGTCTGGAAATAGTCAGCCTGACTTGGTTGGATAGTTCCCAGTCCAGGACCTCCACGCATTACATTTACAATGAGGCAAGGCAATTCTGCACCTGCAATATATGAAATACCTTCTTGTTTAAGACTAACTCCGGGACTGGAGGAAGAGGTCATTACCATTTTACCGCTGCCTGCACCTCCATATACCATATTAATAGCAGCAACTTCACTTTCTGCCTGGAGGACAACCATACCGGTGGTTTCCCAAGGTTTTTGTTCTGCCAATGTTTCCAAAACTTCCGATTGCGGAGTGATAGGGTAACCGAAGTAACCATCGACACCTATGCGGATTGCGGCGTGTGCGATGGCTTCATTACCTTTCATAAGAACTACTTCTTCTGCCATACTTAATTTATTTAGCTGTTGAGCACATTGGATTTATTCTTCACACTTAGCTCTGTATACGGTGAGGCAAGCATCCGGGCATACAGTCGCACATGAGGTACAGCCGTTACAGGTATCTTCCAGAACCTGCTGTACATAATTATATCCTTTTGAGTTTACTTTGGCGGTGAGGCTAAGAACATTTAGTGGACACGCAACCACGCACAAATTACAACCTTTGCAGCGGTCTGTGTTCACAACTACTGCACCTTTAAATTTTGCCATAGTCAGTTATTATTGATTAAACATATCTTTATTATAAAAATTCAAAATATCCAGAACCATCTGTCTGGCAGCTTGTGCTGGACTTTCAGGGTTTATTGCAATAGCTTCCTGATAGTTATTTAGTGCTTCCTGCCAATTACCCAGTTTCCTGTAAGCATTTCCTAACAGATAATAAGCTTCATCTGAGGGGGTGTTTTTCAGAATTACGTTTAGTTCTTCAATTGCACTTTCAACTTCTCCAAGATGTATTGCTTTTTTTATTTCTTCTAACTGTTTTATCATTGCAGTTTTTATATAAGAGATAGGCAAAGATAGTTTTTTATTTTATATGAGTTTATAAAATTGTGATAAAATTGCAGATGAAATACTATTTTATTATTGTTGATAATAGTTATCTGCTTGATTATTAGTTTTGTATGATATAGATAAAATCGTTTCATTTGAAACTGTATATATTTTTACTATTGAAGTTTGAAATAGTAACAATACTTCGGTAAATTTTTACCGAAAAATTAAAAGTTAAACAATAGAACCGGCAAAAGTCGGTTCGAAAACACTAAAGAGGTCATTGAAATGTTGTCAAAAACGAATGGTTAAGCATGAAGAAATGTGCTGAAAAAAGTGTGTTAACCTGCTGGTATTAAAGGAGGAAAGTGTTATGTAATTTGTTGGTCTTTAGTAAATTAGAAGTCTCTCAACTCTTCTGATTATGACTAAAGAAACACTCCT
>Flurry_p1__coassemble_181_pt1 | contig 59253 bp, 52 predicted proteins | sample Flurry_p1__metabat2_high_PE_018 | metagenome-assembled genome bin Flurry_p1
TTCTGGCTGGCTATGCGCTCATTGATGGCATAACCTTGAAGCAGGTATTGTTTCAGGATTTTGTTAGCCCAAATGCGGAATTGGGTACCTCGTTTTGACTTGACGCGATAACCCACAGAAATGATTACATCCAAATTATAAAGGGTGGTTTCTGTACGCTGGGTAAACCCTTCTCTACGACCATAATCCTTGGTATGTGCAAATTTTGCACACACCAAGCTTTCTTCAAGTTCTCCCTCCTTGAATATATTATTGATATGACGTCCGATGACTGTTCTGTCTTTCTGAAACAACTCCGCCATTTGCGCTTGAGACAGCCAAACGGTTTCATCTTGAAACTTAACATCTATACAGGTTTAACCATCTGTCGTTTGGTATATAACGATGCTATCTGTCTGGCTCAAATTATCCATAGTATATGATTTCCAGTTTGTTATATTCGTAATCTCATTTAAAACACATCAGCTTTCGCACCATTGGCAATAGCATCAATCTCATCCGCAATCTCATCGGAAGAGAGCTTGATGTAATCCATGAAAGTCTTCTGCGTCTTATGTCCGCTTACATGCATCATCTGCAAGATGCTGTATTTGTGCGTCAGGTACATATTGGTGATGCCGCTACGACGGGCTGTATGCGTAGTGACACAGTTGTAACGGGGCATCATCACTTCTCCCTTACTGCTCCTCTCCACATTGATTTTCCCGTCCGCTTCCTGCTTCCTCTGCTTCATGGTCAACTTGGTATGAACCTTTGCAGTCAAAGAGGGAACCGTTTCAGACAACTCCTTTAGGATTTCCTTGATATAACGGTTGAGAATGACATCGACCACAGAAGGCAGGTTATAATTGTACTTTTCACAGATAGCCTGCAAGTTCGGATTCATAATGGGAATCTTTACTTCCGTATGGGTCTTTTGTTGCACAAGCCGGATAATAGGTGTCCCTTTGGCCGTAGTTGTAAAACTGTCAGGGGAAATGTTGTTGTAGTCACTTACTCGCTGACAGGTATAACAGCCCACCAGAAAGACATCACGTACCTGTTCCTGAAGTCCGGTCAGTGGCATTTCATACAAGGCTTGCAACTCGTCTGAAGTCAGATAAATCTCGGCAGCCTTGTCTTTTTCCTCAATTTTCTTTTTTGAAAAGCACTGGGTCGCACGGTCGTTGTCATGTATGCCATCCGTATAAGCATAGCCGATAAGTGCTCGAAGAGTCACCAGATATTTATTCTGTGCAGTAACCATATAACCTTCCTTCTCCATGAATGCTAAAAACTTGGCGGCAAATTCCCGATTCACCATCCCCCATGTATATTGATGCTTTTTATCAAAGCAACCATATAGCCTCATGAAACTGTGCCAAGCCTTTACAGTCCCGGAAGAATACCTGTCGTTCCCATTCAAACGCTTACCTGACTTGATTTCAGCACAAAAATCTGAAAGATAATTCCATATCTTGGCTTTCTCAGCTGCAATACCTGCCTGAATAAGCCGCTCCTGTTCTTGCCGGATACGTGCCTCTTCTTGCCTCGCATGTTGTTCCGCTTCCTCCTGAACACGTAGGATTTCATACCTTTCCGGATCGGAAATGGCCAATATTTCCGATTTGACGTGCTGTCTATCGAATTGGGGAGCTGACATCTCACGTTCCAGCATCACTTCAATCCGTCCTAACTTATCATGCAGTTTTGGGTTTTGCTTACGATGCCGTGCCAATGAATCTTCATCTGCTACAGCAGCCTTCCATTCCGGCACCCCTACCTGAATACGTGTAGTAAACTGCACATCAATCCTTCTGTTTGGGTCCTGTACTCTTACAAAAAGAGTAGCCTTTTCTTTATGCTCATCCTTTTTGAGGAAATAAAATCTGGAAAGTGTTTTTGCCATAACCCAATCGTTTTTAGTGGATAATATTACTTTTACAAAGATACAAAATTTCCCTATAGTTACCTATGAAGTTACCTATAAAGTTACCTATAAAGTTACCTATAAAAATCACATTAAATTCAAGTGATGTATATTCACTATAATTTAAAACGATTGATATTCAGCTGTTTTATGGTTATTCCGCTTTAATCAAGTTGATTATAATTTAACTTTAATAGTACTGGTGGCACCACAGAGAAGTCAAGTAAAGCGATTTACTTGGCTTTTTTTGTGTTATCTTTTTCGAAATATATCCTGTAAACATTGCTTTCGTTACAGAATATCCTATCTTTGTTACAATATATAATCATTAAATCTATTGGTATATGAAAGTGGCGATTATTGGAGCCGGCAATATGGGAGGTGCTATTGCACGCGGGCTGGCAAACGGGCATTATATTTCGGCTGAAAATATTATTGTTTCTAATCCTAGCAGCGGGAAGCTTGATGCATTGAAACGTGAATTCCCCACCATTCAGGTAACGCATAATAATAAAGAAGCTGCCATGGATGCAGATATTGTTATTATTGCCGTGAAGCCCTGGAAAGTCGAAGAGGTTGTAAAGCCGCTGCGTTTAAGATATCCGCAAATTCTGGTTTCGGTAGCTGCCGGACTGACTTTTGAGCAGTTGGCACACTTTGTTGACCCGGAAATGTCTATATTCCGTGTTATTCCCAATACGGCTATTTCCCAGCTTGCCAGTATGACGCTGGTAGCTGCAAGAAATGCAAGCGGACAACAGATTGAAGACCTCCTCAAAATGTTTAATGAAATGGGACGTACCTTGCTGATTGAAGAGAAAGATTTCGAATCGGCTACGGCATTGGCTTCTTGCGGTATTGCTTATGTGCTGAAATATGTGGAGGCAGCCATGCAGGCTGGTGTGGAAATGGGAATTCGTCCTAATGATGCCATGTTGATGGTGGCGCAGTCATTGCAGGGTGCAGCACAACTGCTGTTGGACAAGCAGACCCGTCCGGCTTTGGAGATAGAAAAAGTAACAACTCCTGGCGGTATAACCATTAAAGGAGTGAACGAACTAGAACATGCAGGCTTTACCTCTGCTGTTATTAAAGCTTTGAAGGCTAGCAAGTAATATAATTTATCCTATATTTTGCCCGACTTATGACGATATGAGTCGGGCATTTTTTATTTAATGGAAGCAACATCTAGCTTTATTTCTTCAAATTCAAGCATAGCATTGAAAATACATACCTGTTGATAACTTTGCAAATCTGTTAATAACAAATCTTTTTCTACAATGATTCCCTGGGCTATCAAATCTGCCCGATGCGTACCTTTCAGTAAAGGATATTTTGGTGTAATCCATTGATAACCATCGAATAATGCAATGTTTCCAATAGATGTATCTGTTATTCTTCCTTGTTTTACAATTAGAATATCGTCTTGTTCATTACGTTGTTCATAGAGCTGGTTAATTTCGCTTCTGTCGGCATATTTAAAGCTGTAATCCAGTGTGTCATGGTTAATAATGCGTAGTGATTGCACCGGACGTGGGCGATAAGGCAGGAAGCTGATTTCTTCAATCTCTTTGCCATAGATTACTCTGCATCGCGTTCGTTGTTGGTATAAGGAGGTTTCCTGAAGTATCTCTTCAAGATTATAATCGGGAATGTCCGGTCCGAAAAAGAAATGTCGGGTGGTATTCATTCGTTGGTTGTGCAGAGAGGCACGAAGTATCCTCCCGTTTTCAATATGGATGGTTTCAATAAAGTGGCACATAGATTTTCTGTTTCATTTCGTTGTATTCGCTTTTTGCATCACTCATAAACGTAATTCCTCCTCCGCTTTTAAAGCATAAGGAACCATCGGGTTGTTGTTCCAAAAAACGGATCATTACGGCACTGTCTACGTTTTTCCCGTCGAATATCCCCATAACTCCGGTATAAAACCCACGGGAATACGTCTCTGATTCTGCAATGATGGCTTGCGTTTTCGGTTTCGGAGCTCCTGTGATGGAACCTGCCGGTAGCAGGCTGAAGAATATCTCGCCCAATGAAGCTCTCCAGTCATGGGGTAATGTTCCTTCTATTTCGGAGCTCATTTGCAGCAAACGTCCGTTATGCGTGACGATTTCGTCCAAATAACGGTATCGTTTGACGTGCACGTTCGAAGCTACCTGACTTAAATCATTCCGGATTAAGTCGGTGATGGTAGCATGTTCGGCACTTTCTTTTATATCGTTGAGCAGGGTTTCACGCGCATTCTCTTGTGTGGCATCTATGGTCCCCTTCATGGGACAAGAGCTGATTTTGTTTTCAACGATGCGGACAAAAATCTCGGGAGAGAATACGGTAAATTTATCTTTCCACCACAGGCGGTAAGGTGCTTTCGAGTATTCGAATACCTGTAGTAACGACAGATTGGTATGTACGGGAGTAGAACAGGTAAGGTTGGTCAGAAAGCTGTTGCCTGCATACAGATTGCGGTGTACGATGTCGAATGATTGCTTGTAACATTCGAATGACTGAGGTTGAGGCTCCCAGACAAGAGAAGCAGGCTTTTGTGTTTGCTTTTCGGATTCATTGCACACTCCGTTAAAATTGTATTTTAATTCGGATGCAGGAATCTCTGTTAAAGGCTTTAAGTAAGAACTTTGTAAGTCATAGCTGATGATGAATAAAAAGGGACGACCTTCTTGCCCCCATGTATTCATTTGGGCAATGGCTTCGTGTCTGTTGAATAATGTTGTTGCAGTCATTCTTAGGTTTACAGATAATTTTTGCAAAGATAATAAAGGTTCGTGGTTCTGTAACAGACGGACTTTGGCTTTTTGAGAATCGGGAAAGTGAAATAATAGTAGGTAAAGAATAAAAGTTTTTAAATTTTCGACATTTTGTTTCCAAATCTTTATTACCTTTGACTCAAAACACAAATGCTATGGATGAACAAATTAAACAGATAGCACAGCGTCTGCAAGGTTTGCGTGATGTGCTGGATTTATCAGTAGAGGAAGTTGCTGCCAGTTGCGGACTTCCTGTTGAGCAATATATACAGATGGAAAGTGGTGAAAGTGATATTTCAGTCAGTTGTCTGCAGAAAATCGCTCATCAGTATAACCTTCCGTTGGATGTTTTGATGTTTGGCGAAGAGCCGAAGATGAGCAGCTATTTTGTAACCCGATGGGGTACGGGAGTATCGGTAGAACGTACTAAAGCCTATAAGTACGAGGCCTTGGCTTCTGGTTTCCGTAACCGTAAGGTCGATCCGTTTATTGTGACAGTTGAGCCCAAGCCTGCTGATACGCCGGTTTTTATGAACAGACACGAAGGTCAGGAGTTTAATTTTGTCATCGAAGGAAAAATGCTTCTGAATATTAACGGTAAGGATTTGATTCTTAACCCGGGTGACAGCCTTTATTTTGATTCTTCTTTACCGCACGGCATGAAGGCACTGGATGGAAAGACTGTCAAGTTTTTGGCAATAATTATGTAGTGATGTAGAAAAGCAATGAAAATATGTTAGAAAGATTTTTAGAACAAATGACATTTACTTCTCAGGAAGACTTTATAAAGCATTTTAAGGTCAAAGTTCCTGAGAATTTCAACTTTGGATATGATGTTGTGGATGCATGGGCGGCAGAAAATCCAGAGAAGAAAGCAATTTTATGGACAAACGACAAGGGAGAGCATATCCAGTTTACTTATGCCGACTTAAAACGGTATACAGATATGACTGCTTCCTATTTTCAGCATATGGGTATCGGACACGGTGACAAGGTGATGCTTATTTTAAAACGCAGATACGAGTTCTGGTTCTCTATTCTTGCTTTGCATAAATTGGGAGCTGTTGTGATTCCGGCAACACACCTGCTGACTAAAAAAGATATTGTGTATCGCTGTAATGCCGCTGGTATAAAGATGATAGTGGCAGCGGGCGAAGCAGTTATAACTGATCATATTCTGGCTGCGATGCCGGAGTCGCCTTCTGTAGAGAAACTGATTAGTGTAGGTCCTGAGTATCCTCAGGGATTCGAGGATTTTCATAAGGGAATCGAGTTTGCCGCTCCTTTTGTGCGCCCTGAACACGTGAATACGAACGACGATATTATGCTGATGTATTTTACTTCGGGCACCACGGGCGAGCCTAAAATGGTGGCACATGATTTTACTTATCCGTTGGGACATATCTCTACGGGAGTTTACTGGCACAATCTTCATGAAGACAGCCTGCACCTTACGATAGCTGATACCGGTTGGGGAAAGGCAGTTTGGGGAAAACTGTACGGACAGATGTTTGCCGGTGCCAATATTTTTGTTTACGACCATGAGAAATTTACTCCGGCCGAGATCCTGAAGAAAATTCATGATTATCATATTACTTCGCTATGTGCACCTCCTACCATCTATCGTTTCCTGATTCGTGAGGACCTGTCTAAATTCGACTTGTCTTCACTGGAGTATTGCACTACGGCAGGAGAGGCTTTGAACTATTCGGTTTATGAGGAATTTAAGCGCATTACCGGTATCCGGTTGATGGAAGGTTTCGGTCAGACTGAAACGACTCTGACATTGGCTACTTTCCCCTGGATGGAGCCGAAACCGGGCAGCATGGGAGTCCCTAATCCGCAGTATCATATTGATTTGCTGACTCCTGACGGACGTTCGGCCGAAGATGGTGAGCAGGGGCAGATTGTTATCCGTACCGATAAAGGCAAGCCGCTGGGCTTATTTAAAGAGTATTATCGTGCCCCGGAACTGACAGCCGATGCTTGGCATGATGGTATTTACTATACGGGAGATGTAGCCTGGAGAGACGAGGATGGCTATTACTGGTTTGTAGGACGTGCGGATGATGTGATAAAGAGCTCTGGTTACAGAATCGGGCCGTTTGAAGTAGAGAGCGCTCTGATGACACATCCTGCTGTAGTGGAATGCGCCATTACCGGTGTGCCCGACGAAATTCGCGGTCAGGTGGTTAAAGCTACTATTGTTCTGGCCAAGGATTACAAAGAGCAGGCTGGCCCTGAACTGATTAAGGAACTGCAAGACCATGTGAAGCGTGTTACGGCTCCTTATAAATATCCACGTGTGATAGAGTTTGTAAACGAGTTGCCTAAAACAATCAGCGGAAAGATACGCAGAGTTGAGATAAGGCAGAAAGATAATTAACCTTGGTATTAATCCTTTAAACTGTAAGAGTATGGAAAGAAACGTGTATGATTCATTAGTACCTGTTTTCCAGGGAACCCGATGGGAAGCAGAACTTGTAAAAGGCTTGCTGGAAGCTGCCGGTGTGGAAGCAATGATTAAGGACGGAAGTCTTTCTGCTATAACTTCTCCCTATGCCAACATAGGTGGCCCTATTACTGTTATGGTGAATAAGGAGGAAGAAGTTTATGCTAAAAAAGTTGTGGCAGAAAGAAAAGTATGAAGAATATAGTATTGGTATTGTTTTTCCTGGTGTTTAGTACAGTTCAGTATGGTTATGCCCAAACATTGACTCCTACTACATGGAAAGCTTATGGACTGACATTTAATGCTCCTTCCGGAATGGCTGTTGAGGATGACTCGGATGAAGGTTATTCAATCAGTAATGACAGTTATTATATCAGTGTGCAGGTTTTGGACTCTGAGGGTATGACGCAAGGAGAGATGCCTCAGGAGTTGAAAAACATAGCATCTGATGATGGTGTAACTGAGGTTTCGGAGGTCGATAAATTTGACCTGCATCATTTTCATGGAGTGAAGCTGGGAGGAAAATGCGAATCGGATAACTGTGTTTACAGTTACCTTTTGGCTAAAGATGGCGGCAATGCTTTCTTTATCTCTATAATAGTCAGACAAGCATCCGGCTCAATAATGGATGCCATATTGAAAAGCTTTAAGCTGGAAGAAGAGTAATCGATTCTTTATTAAAACTGTATATGGGCAAAGGCTGTCTTCTCTGTAAAGGGAGGATGGCCTTTACTTTTTAGGCCTTGCTAGATACAGATTATTGTAACCGTAGATGCTGGTATCATCAAAAAAGAGATGAACGTTTGGCTTTTAAATGATGAAGATAGGGCTTTTGGGTGATGCGGGTTTATCATATCAATGAAAAAAGGGGAGGTAGCGGTTATTTAGTAAAAAAGCAGGGAGGAAAACGAATTCCTCCCTGCTCCACAAGTAATATAGTTATGGTACTACTATGTTAAAATAGAGAATAAATCTTATACTTTTCGGGAAAGGAATCAGAATTTAGGACCTTTACCCAATGATGGATTTTCAGTATCCATCCAGACACGTTCTTTTTCTAAAACTTCAGGGTTCTTAGAGTTTGTTCCGCTGTATGTATAACCTTGAGCTTTGTAAGCTTCGATGGTAATGTTGTACAGCTGGTCTGATTCTAATGGCTCTGAAACCGGGAAACGGCGTGGAATTGCATAAGCATCTCCTAACTGAGCGTCAAAGTCAAGACGGGGAAGTACAGAGCTGTTCTGCTGTGGAACACCCGAACGCAGCATGTTTACATACTGGTCAATCGGTGCATTGAAGTAGTGCAGATACTGCTGTACATATACTTTTTCAAGGTCTGCTTTCTTGTCGCCGGTCAGTTTGTATGCATCTTTCTGCAACAGTGCGCTTACCCATTCTTCCTGCAGTTTGATGGATACATCATGCGGGTCTTTGTTGTAAGGTGCATCGTAGTAAGGGATGTGGTTCTGTCCTGCTACGAAATCGTAACCGCGGACAGAAGCTTCTACACCTGCGCTGAAGTATTCCTGAGCCGATTTCTGGTTGTTCCAGGTAGCTCCGAGCAAAGTAAACTCGGCAAGAATCAGGTTTGTTTCTGCTGCAGAGAAGTACAGACCGTACCATCCATAAAGCTGATTGTCCTGCTCTGACTTTGCATCCGGTGCATCAGGGTAAGTATAAGTCAGCAAGCCTTTAACCATCTCTGTGTTTCTGTAAGAACAAGGATAGTATGATTTCTGTGCACCTTCTTTTGAGTAGAGTACAAACAGCTCTGTTTTGGGGTCGAAGTAGTGTTCGTATTCAGATTTCTGTGCTGCGCCGATTTCTACCGGAAGACCGTAGTAGCGTACCCAAGGCTCACCCGGCGCTTTCCATTCCTTGAAGACTTTCTTTCCGTTTACTACCTCAGAAACCACATTTGCTTCTACGTAAGAAGGCATTTTTCTTCCCTGGTCGAAATATGCCTGAACAACGTTGGCATTATAGTCGTTTTTCTGGAAGAAATAGAACAGACGGGGGTCTTGGTTCTGAACAAGGAAGTTGATAAGCTGCTGGCTACCTACACCTACAGTGATGTCGTTGTTCCAGTTGTTGTCGAATTTACCCTTGTTGTATACCAGGTCGCCGTCAGTAGTGAGAATCATACCCACTGGACTCTCTGCAACTTCTTTTACAATCTGGAATGCATGTTCGCGGTTCTTGTTTACCAGACGGGCTGCAATTTTCAATTTCAAAGAGTTGGCCAGTTTCATCCATTTGTTCATGTCGCCACGATAGATGAAATCCTGATTGCCCAGCAAGTCGTTTACCTGATGAGTAGAAAGGTAGTCGATAGTCTGCTGCAGCTCTTTCAACCATACTTCTAACAGTTCTTCCTGTGTGTCGTATTTGGGTAACAATAGGGGAGGATTGGTGTAACGTGCCTGTTCTGCCTCTGTATACTGGCGAGAACCGAACAGGTCTGAGTCCTGAATGCTGAGGTATACCAACAGTGGGTTACACAAGTATTGGATGTACTCGTATTTCTCTTTTTCTGTATCCGAAAGTTGAGAAATCTGGTAACGGATTTCGTTGGTATAACGGAGTACTTCGTTTACTTCGTATCCGCAACCGTTTGCCTCTTCGGTAGGACGGTTGGAGCGGCTGGTGTTACCACTTGATGATACGGTTGTCTGTGACCATGTTGAAAGGTCGTTGAATCCGCCGAACCACTGTGCATAGTCGCCCGGCTGGAATTTTGCTTCGCATTGTGTGAACAGGTATCGGATGTCCGGTGTAGTGATAGTTGACGGATCCGAGTTAAGTTCTGCAAATTCATCTGTACAGGAAGTGTTGAAGCATAAGCTTCCCATAAGCAGTGCTGCTGTCAGATATTTATATTTCATCATAAGTATCTTTTTATTGAAATTGTCCTTGTAAATTAGAAATTAGCGTTAATGGTGAAAATGTAGCTTGCTGTATAAGGCTCGAAACCACGGATACGGAATTCTGAAGCCGAGTTAGAGCGGACAGACTCCGGATTGATGTTGTTTGGCAACGAGTTATACAGGTAACCCAAGTTACGAGCAGTGAATGACAGGCTGAGGCCTTTTGCTCCCATCTTGTGTGCAAAACTGCTAGGCAGACGGTAGTTCAGGGTAATGTTACGCAGTGCTACATAGCTCAGTTCGTGTACCCAGATATCGTCTACTGTCATGGCACCCCAAGCGTAGTTGTTCATATACCATGTACCGGCATGAGTAGGTTCAAGTTTGCCTTCTTTTACCAGTTCGGCATACGACATGCCACCTACGTCCATTTTAGTTCCATCAACCAAGGTTGCAATAGTACCTTCCTTGAATACACCGTCTGGAATATATCCGTCTGTATATTCAATACCTTTGCTGTCGGCATACTTGCTGGTCCATATCAAACCACCGTGTTCTGGATCACGGTAAGCCAATGAAGTTTCAGTCCATCCGGCCATTGTTCCGTACAGGTTACAGTAAGAGGCAACCAGACCACCGAAACGCATATCCAGACCGATGTTCAGACTCAGATCTTTCCATGTAAGTGTTGTTGCTACTGAACCGAGGAAGTCTGGAGTCATGTTTCCGACAACTTCTGCAGTCTTGCTCTGTGCACGGTAAGCTCCTCTCCAGCTGTCGTCCCATTCCAGCAGAGGCTGTCCTTTTTCGTTGTAAGCTTGTGTTACGTCAGACATCAGGGTACCGTATGCTTCACCAACCTTTGCTACAGACCCGATGTGGTAGTCGTATGTATTTACGAAACCAGAAAGTGTGATGTAGTTGGCAACGTTAGGATGCAGTTCTACAATCTTGCTTCGGTTACGTGTATAGGTGAAGTCCAAATCCCACTGCCAGTCTTTGTTTTTGAACGGAGTGGTGTTCAAGGCAATTTCTATACCCGAGTTCTGGATGTTACCGGCATTTACAAGCTGCTGGTTGACACCCGAAATAGCAGGTACATCAATTTTCATAATCTGGTCTGTGGTATTTTCCTTATAGTAAGTTACGTCCAGATTCAAGCGGCTGTTGAATGTACGCAGGTCAAGACCCACTTCCCAAGAATTCTTACGTTCCGGTTTCAGATCGGCAATCTTCATCAGCATGTCCAATGAATTGGTGTAGATGTTTCCATCGTACATTTCCATAGTGCCGAAGCTGTAAGTCTGGTTTACAGTATATGGGTCAGTATCGTTACCTACCTGTGCCCAAGAAGCGCGAAGCTTGGCCAGGTTAATCCATGACGGCATACTTTCGCGGAATGTCTCGTTGATAAGCCATGAACCTGATACAGAAGGGTAGAAGTAAGAGTAGTTACCTGTACGGTTGGCATATACCAGTGATGATGACCAGTCGTTACGTCCTGTAACATCCAGATATAACTGGTTCTTCCATCCCATGTTCAGTGCGAAGATGGCTGAAATGATACGTTTTGAGCCGCTGATATAAGCTTCACTTAATTTTGTTTTCTTCGAGTTCTCAACAAACCACTGGCCTGGTACTACCATACCTCCATCTGTGGATACCTTTGAGTGTCTTGAAGAGGTGTTGTAATATTCGAAGCGGGCAAAACCACCGACAGAGAAATCTTTTATCTGCTTGCTGGCTGTGAAGGTACCTCCTACGGTGAATTGTTCTTTAATATCTTCAGTAAGTCCGTAAAAACCGCCTTCGTTGGCATAACCACTACCCAACTGTTTGTCTTCTACAGAAGTATAGTAACGGTTCATGTTTGCGTCTGCCTTGAATTTCAACCAGTCGGTCATCTTAATGTTCACTTCAAATGTAGGACGTACTACTGTTTCTTTGCGGACATAGTCGAAATTATCCAACTTGAAGAAATATGATTTGGCGGTAGATGGTACAGAACCGTAAAGGTCGCCATCTTTAATAGTAGCTATACCACCGTGCTCACCAAGATATTTGTTGCGGAAATAGTTTACATCGAACAAAGGAGTCAGAACTTGGGCATTTCCGTTTACAAATAATTCACCGGCGTTTAGTTGAGCGTTACGAGGTTTTGAATTGGCAAAGCTCACAGATGCAGCAACGTCTACCCAGTCGTTCAGTTTGTGTGTTGCTTTCAACAACATAGAGTAACGTTCGAATGTGTTGTTCTCTGTAGTTGATTTAGCGTTCTTGTATGAGAACGAAGTGTAGAATGTTGTTTTTTCGTTACCACCACGGATAGATACGTTAGTGTTGGTGTTGAATCCCAATTTGTACAAATCCAGCATATTGTTTTTGCGCGGTGAATAGGTTGTCCAACTACCGTCGTAGTTGCGGATTTGTGCACCGTCATAACGGGGGCCGAAACCATAGTTGGCTGCTTCAACCAGTGTTCTGTCGCCATTCTGGTCGATAGCAAACTGGAACGGATCCCAAATGCTTCCGTTTTTGTCAGAGTCTTTCCATCCTGGAACGTAGCCAGGTCCGTATAATGTCTGGATATCTCCAGTCTTGAATGCATGGTCAATACCAAATGTCTGAGATACGCTGATTCCGAGTCCCTGTGCGCCTTTACCCGACTTGGTAGTAATTACCACAGCACCATTCAAACCTCTGGAACCGTACAGTGCAGTGGCTGCCGCACCTTTCAGTACAGATACAGTTTCAAAATCATCCGGGTTAAGGTTTTTCAACTCGTTACCATAGTCATTGGCATTATTGTCACCACCTTGTCCCCAGTCGGCTGTTGTATTACCAGAAACTCCGTTGTCAAGGATTACACCATCCACAACATAAATCGGCTGGTTGTTGCTTCCAAGTGTAGAGGCACCACGAATCTGAATTTTTGTACCACCGAAAAGACCACCGTCAGAACCTGAAATTTCAACTCCGGCAACCTTACCCTGCAGGGCTGCAACCGGTGAAATCGTATTGGCAGCCTTGAGTGCTTCACCTTTTACTTCGGTTACGGCATAACCCAGCGCTTTTTCTTCACGTTTTAATCCCAAAGCGGTAACAACAACTTCTTCCAGTGTCTGTGTATCGTCTTTTAAAGTAACGTTGATAGGTTGTCCTTTGAATGGAATTTCTACAGTCTGATATCCAACAAAAGAAATCTGAATGATATCTCCTTTTTTGACGTTGGATAGTGTAAAATCACCGTCAATTCCTGTAATGGTTCCATTAGTTGTTCCTTTTACGATAACTGATGCTCCGATTACAGTTTCTCCTGTAGCATCTTTCACAATACCTGTACAAGTTTCTTGCTGTTGAACGGCTTCAATACTTGCTTCCATTGGAGTCGCATTGGCTGACATTACTCCAAAAGTCGTAAGTCCGAAGGTTGTCAACAACATACCTACTGATTTTGAATGTTTGAACATAACTGTTTTTTAGTTTGAAAAAATTTAATTATAAGGGGTGAATATTTAATTCCTAAAAGATTTGTTATATTGATTTCGGGTCGCAAATATAGACTATTTATGTAAAAGAACATGTATTTATAGAATAAATTGGATTATTTAAATTGAGTTATTAAAAAAATACATTTACTATAGAGTAATTTCTTTGGATGTGTGTAAATGTTTTTTACGAATAAAAGAGTGCTATAAATAGCTGAAATATAGGTATATACTGATTTTTTACTTATGTAAAGTAAATGTGTTTATATAGCATAAAATAGAAGATTATATTTGGAAATAGGCTAGTTGGGTCTTAAATATATTTTAACTAGATTTTGTTCTTGTATTGATGACGACTGTAGTCTTGAAGAAAAATTTTTACTCAAAGTTATTGGAATGTAGTGATGAAAAAAGGAGCCGTATTACTTGAATACGACTCCTTCTTGATGGACTTTTAGCTATTTATTGTAATTCTCAATATAATTCGAGTTTACTTTAAGCTTTGTTCCTGCTGGCTGATTATTTCAAAATATTAGAAAGTCTAGTTAAGAAATCTTCGGCCTCTGTTTGTTTTAAGCATAGAGGAGGAAGCAGGCGAATTACATTAGTTCCACTTACCCCTGTGAAGACTTTTTGTTCGAAGAGTAATTTTTGGCGAAGTTCTTTAATTGATTCTTCAAATTCTAGGCCAATCATTAAACCTCTGCCACGGACTTCTTTGATTCCTTTGAATTTCTTTAGTTCACTCATAAGGAATTCACCTACTTGAGCTGCATTTTGGATTAGGTCCTCTTCCTTCATAATATCCAAAACAGCAATTGCAGCAGCACAAGCCAAATGGTTTCCGCCGAAAGTTGTTCCTAATTGACCGTATACAGCTTCGAATTTCGGACTAATCAATACACCGGCCATAGGGAAACCGTTACCAATACCTTTGGCTACAGTAATCATGTCAGGCTTGATGTCATTGTATTGATGTGCAAAGAATTTTCCACTTCTTCCGTATCCAGACTGAATTTCGTCAAGGATAAGAACTGTATTATGTTTGTCGCATGCATTGCGTAATTCTTTCATGAACTCTGTAGTAGGCAACTGGATACCACCTACTCCTTGAATTCCTTCAATAATAACAGCACAAACATCTCCTTTTTCTAATTCAGCCTTTGTTGCTTCAATATCATTCAGCGGAATATAAGTTACATGTCCGTTATCATTGATAGGAGCAATGATTTTAGGGTTGTTGGTAACTTCTACTGCAAGAGATGTTCTACCATGAAATGCTTTAGAAAAAGAAATAACGCGGGTACGTCCGTTATAAAATGATGCGAGTTTCAGTGCATTTTCGTTTGCCTCAGCTCCAGAGTTGATGAGGAATAACTGATAATCATCGTAGCCGCTCATGACTCCCAAACGGTCGGCAACTTCCTGCTGAAGTTTATTGATTACCGAGTTGGAATAAAATCCAAGTGTGGCAACTTGCTTGCTGATGGCTTCTACATAATGAGGATGCGCGTGGCCGATAGAAATAACAGCATGTCCTCCGTATAAATCCAGGTATTCATTGCCTTTATCGTCCCATACATGACATCCTTTGCCCTTTACGATGTTTACATCGAAAAGAGGGTATACATCAAATAAATTCATGGTCGGTTATTTATATCAGAAAGCACTAGGTTTCAACATTAAACCTGTGGTTTCTTCCAGGTTAAACATTAAGTTCATGTTATGGACAGCTTGTCCGCTGGCTCCTTTCAGCAGGTTGTCGATACATGAAATAATAAGTAGCTTGTCTCCATGTTTTTCCAAGTGAATCAAGCATTTGTTTGTATTTACTACTTGCTTTAAGTCAAGATTCTTGTCAACAATATGGACGAATGAGTCTTCAGCATAATATTCGTTGTACATTTTGATGATTTCATCAATCTCAACTTTGGTTTTTACGACAATGGTTGCAAATATACCTCTGGCAAAGTCACCTCGGTAAGGCAAGAAATCTATTTCGGTATCAAAACTGGTTTGTAGTTGTTTTAGTGACTGTTTGATTTCCGGAATATGCTGGTGAGTAAAAGGTTTGTAAATACTCATGTTATTGTTTCGCCAGCTGAAGTGGCTAGTTGAACTTGGCTTTACACCAGCACCGGTACTGCCTGTAATGGCGTTGACGGTGATGTCACTGCTAAGCATCAGGTGTTTAGCCAAAGGCAACAGACCCAGCTGGATACAGGTTGCGAAACAACCCGGATTGGCTACATGCTTGCTCTGGCAGATGGCTCTTCTGTTTAGTTCTGGAAGTCCATAAATAAAGTCGTGGTCTTCACTCTTTATGCGGTAATCCATAGAAAGATCGATGATTTTCAAATCTTCGGGAATGTTATGGCTTTCCATGAATTTTTTTGTATCGCCATGAGCAGTACAGAAGAACAAAACATCGATTGTGTCGAAAGGAAGTTCGTCTGTAAATACAAGGTCTGTTTCACCGTAAAGTCCTTCGTGTACGTCGGTGATTTTATTTCCAGCATTGCTGGAGCTGTTTACAAATTTGATTTCTACGTCAGGGTGATTGATGAGCAGGCGAATCAATTCGCCTGCTGTATATCCTGCGCCTCCAATAATACCGGCTTTAATCATATGTTTTCTTCGTCTTTATGGTTTGCGTAATATGCGCGAAGCGGGGTAGACAATACTTTGATGAAACCTTTGGCATCTTCTGCTGTCCATCCTTTTTGCATTTCACCATATTCGCCCAATTTATTTTTTACTAAATCGTCCTTAGATTCAACTCCAACAGTAGAGAAGCAGTAAGGACGAAGCTCCAGAATTGCTGTACCGTTTACGTTGCGTTGAGATTCCTGCAACATAGCTTCGATATCGCGCATTACAGGTTCCAGATACTGGCTTTCGTGCAAGAACATGCCATACCAGTTGGCTACCTGGTCTTTCCAGTACTGTTGCCATTTACTCAGTGTGTATTTTTCCAGGAATTTGTGTGCACCGATAATCAGCATTGGAGCTGCAGCTTCGAAACCTACACGACCTTTGATGCCGATGATAGTATCTCCTACGTGCATATCACGGCCGATACCATAAGCCGCTCCGATTTCTTCAACTTTCTGGATAGCTTTAATTTTATCGTCGAATACTTCACCGTTTACTGCATACAGTTCACCTTTCTTGAATTCCAGCTTTAAGGTTTCGCTACCTTCTTTAGTTACCTGTTTCAGGTATGCGCTTTCAGGGAGTCCCTGTGCTGAATCCAAAATTTCACCACCGCAAATTGAAGTACCCCAAATACCTACGTTGTAAGAGTATTTCAGTTTTGTAAAATCAGCAACGAAGCCGTTCTCTCTCAGATAGTTGATTTCTTGTTCGCGGCTTAATGCCATGTCACGAGTCAGTGTGATAATTTCTACACCCGGTGCCATAACCAGGAAGGTCATGTCGAAACGTATCTGGTCGTTGCCGGCTCCTGTTGAACCATGAGCGATAGCATGTGCGCCGATTTCGTTGGCATAACGTGCAATTGCCAAGGCCTGGAAGATACGTTCTGAGCTGACAGAGATAGGATAAGTTCCGTTACGCAAAACGTTACCGAAAACCATGTACTTTAAACTTTTCTCGTAGTATTCCTGAGTTACATCTAAAGTAACATATTTAACAGCTCCAAGTTTGTATGCATTCTCTTCGTTCTGTTTTAGTTGTTCAGGGCTAAAACCTCCTGTATTTGCACAGGCTGCATATACATCGTATCCTTTTTCTTTTGCAAGATACATAACTGTGAATGATGTATCCAGTCCACCGCTGAATGCAACAACTACTTTTTTCTTTTCTTCCATAGGTATATTGAATTTACAGTGTTTTAAAAATTATTGATTTTGTCGTCTGTATGTAAAGCCGGATCATACAGCATAGCTGTACAAATACAGAATTTGCGTTTTTTCGCAACCAGAATTTCATGGTTGATACAACCCTCGCATCCTTTCCAGAAAGCTTCATCGTCTGTAAGCTCATTGAATGTTACAGGAACATAACCCAATTCTGTGTTCATTTTCATTACAGCAGCTCCTGAAGTAAGACTGAAAATTTTAGCTTTAGGCCAGCGTAGGCGTGATAGCGTAAATGAGGCGTGTTTGATTCGTTTTGCCAATCCGCAGCCGCGATATTTAGGGTGTACAATCAGTCCGGATGTTGCTACATACTGTTTGTTTCCCCAAGATTCTATGTACGTAAACCCTGCGAAATCATCACCGCACAAAGCAATGATGGCTTTTCCTTCTTTCATTTTTGTAGCTACGTATTCATGTGTACGTTCTGCAATACCGGTTCCACGTACTTTTGCAGCTTCTCTAATTGTGTCTAATATTGTGTCAACATAAACCTCATGTGAGGCGTCGGCTACCATAACATCGATTTGTTTAGTATCCATCTTTCCTAAATAATACGTTATTTAATTATATGTTATTAATATTGGGGATAATATGTGATAATGCATTTTTTATGCTACCTCTTGAACTCCCTTCACTTAATACAAGGATGATTGTATCATCGCCTGCAATAGTTCCGAGAATTTCAGGGAAGTTGTTGTTATCAATATCGTATGCCAGACTGCTGGCATATCCTGGACGAGTTCTTATAACAGCTAGATTTGATGAAAATTCTATAGACATAAAGCCGTTGTGACGTAGCATTTCGCTTGCGCTGTGAGGTTCAGTCATGCGCTTGTACATGGTGTTGTTGGGAAGGACATAAACGTAGTTCCCATTCATGCTGGCTGCTTTTGCTACCTTAAGTTGTTTTAAATCGCGTGATAAGGTTGCCTGTGTGAGTTGGAAACCTTCTTTTGCCAATTCTTGCAACAGTTCTTCCTGGCTACCTATCTCTTTACTGGAGATAATCATCTTAATTGAATCCAGTCTACTGGTTTTATTTTTCATGCTGTATAATTATTCTAGGGTTGGTGCAAAAGTACACATAATTTTGGAAATTAATGCAAGCTTTCTGTATTTATTTTCTCTTATTGTGCAAAAATGGTGGTTTTTGTATAAATAAATATTCGGTGAAGCAGGTAAGGAGAGCTGTTTTATGCATAGTTTGTCCTTTTTTCGTATCTTTGGCTTCGTTTTTATTGCATTCTTAAGAATTTATTTGTTATGGCTACTACATTGATTTGTGAACAAGAAGACCCTATGGGGCAAGCTATTTATGATTATTATAAAAAAGGTAAAGCTGGGCGACTGAGAGTTTTTTCTTCTCAGTTTGATGAAGACGAAATTCCAGTGAAGGAGTTGTTTAGGATTTACGAACAGATGCCGGTTGTGGAACAACGTGCGCTTACACTTGCTTCAGGAAAAATTCTGGATGTAGGAGCCGGTAGTGGATGTCATTCGCTTGAGTTACAAAAAATGGGGAAAGACGTTCAGGCTATTGATATTTCACCGTTGTCTGTTCAGGTGATGGAAGAGCAGGGCTTAAATGTAAGACAGGTTGACTTTTTCAATCCGGAATTCGTAGGTGGCTTTGATACCATTTTAATGTTGATGAATGGCTCTGGCATTATAGGCAAGCTGGATAATATGGGGAACTTCTTTCAGAGAGCAAAGTCTCTGTTGAATCCGGGAGGAATGATTTTAATGGATTCCAGTGATTTGCGTTATTTGTTTGAAGAAGAAGACGGAAGTTTTCTGGTGGATTTGGCTGCCGGCTATTATGGGGAAATAGATTTCTATATGCGCTACAAACAACTGAAGGGTAAGCCTTTTTTTTGGCTGTATGTTGATTTTGATACTTTGTCAATGTATGCAGAAATGCATGGTTTTAAGGTTGAAAAGGTTTGTGAAGGTGAACATTACAATTATTTGGCCAAGCTTACATTACAGTAAATGGAAATTCCCGGATGAGAGTACAAGTGTCATCCGGGAATCTCCATTTTATAAAAGTCCAAAATGTTGAAGAGCTTTCCATATTCCGTCATCATCAACCGATGCGGTAACATAATCGGCTACTTTCTGTACTTGTTCGGATGCATTTCCCATCGCTATTCCAATTCCGGCGTGTGTTAACATGGGGATGTCGTTTCCTCCGTCACCAAAAGCCATTGTTTCTTTTAAGTCTATTCCATAATAGTGTATTATTTCATCAATACCTCGGCTTTTGCTGGTTTCTTTTACGGTTATATCGGTAAATAAAGGATGCCACCTCATAGGTTTACAATGAGTTAATACATTATTAAACAAATAATCTTCTTCCTTCTCTGGCAGGTATCCCATGATTTGCAGCACTTCTTTTCCTGATGCTTGTTCGATAGGAGCAATGGGAGGGGCCGGAATTTCAATTAATTTGCATATTTCGTTTACACTGGCATCGTGGTGCGTGATAAACCAGGTCTGGCCGTATACGAATACAAAAGGGTAAGCGTGACTTTTAGAATATTGAATGAGCCGTTCTATATCTTCTTGAGGAATGACACCTTTATATATATCCTGGTGACTTGCCGTAAAGCAATGTCCTCCATTTAGCGTAATGTAACCGTCGAAGTCTAAATCATCAAGTCCGTTAATCAGTAAGTTGGGGCGTCCGGTTGCAATGAACAGTTTCACTCCGTTTTCTCGCAGTTGTTTTAGGGCCATACGTGTAGAAGACGGTACTTTGTGAGTTTTGAAAGAAAGCAGTGTGCCGTCAATGTCAAAGAAGATAGCTTTAATCATAAAATTGTATTATAATAAAATAGATGTGTAAAGATACAGATTATTCTTTAATTATGCATTGATTTATATCATAAAGGAAGTGTTTTGTAAATAATGTAATGCATCTGTTACATAATCTGTCGAAAATGTTATATTTGCGAAAAGCTAGTAAAATATGAACTTTCTATTTAAAAGAATAGCAGTTAAGGTAGGAAGCAATGTACTGACCCGTAATAACGAGACTTTAGATGTAACACGTATGTCTTCATTAGTCGATCAGATTGCAGCTTTGATGAAAGAAGGGGTAGAGGTAATCCTTATTTCTTCGGGAGCCGTTGCGTCTGGTCGCAGTTCGTTGTGCCCTTTGAAAAAACTGGATAGTGTGGATCAGCGGCAATTGTTTTCTGCTGTGGGGCAGGCCAAGTTGATAAATCGTTATTATGATCTTTTTCAGGATCACAATATTCTGGTAGGACAGATTCTGACTACAAAAGAGAGCTTTTCTACACGCAGGCATTATTTGAACCAGCGAAACTGTATGCAGGTCATGCTGGAGAATGGTGTCCTTCCGATTGTTAATGAGAATGATACCGTTTCTGTTACGGAGCTGATGTTTACGGATAATGATGAACTTTCTGGAATGATTGCTTCCATGATGGGAGTGGATGCTTTGGTTATCCTGAGCAACATTGATGGTGTGTTTGACGGGCCACCTTCATTGCCGGAATCTAAGCTTATCCGCAAGGTAGAGCGTGGAAGAGACCTGTCTGATTATATTCAGACCGAAAAATCAGGATTCGGTCGTGGTGGTATGCTGACCAAAAGCTCGATTGCAAGGAAGGTTGCCGATGAAGGAATTGTTGTTTTCATTGCAAATGGAAGAAGGGATAATATTCTGACAGATTTGATTCACACTCCGGATAAGGTCGATTGTACGTGTTTTATTCCTTCGGAAACGTTAGTTCCTGCTGTCAAAAAGTGGGTGGCACATAGCGATGGGTTTGCTAAAGGAGAGTTGTGGGTTCAGGAGAAAGCAGTCGAAGCTTTGCGTGGGCCTAAGGCTGTCAGTTTGTTGCCTGTTGGAATCATGTCTGTCGTAGGAACTTTTGAAAAGGATGATATTGTGAAGCTGTTGGATAGTCATGGAAATGCAATTGGAGTGGGAAGAGTTATGGCAGGCGCCGATGCAATTCGTTCTTGCATGGGAAAACATGGTCAGAAACCAGTAGTTCATTATGATTATTTACATTTGGATTTCGATAAATAATAAAGGAGGATGGCGTTATGGATTATAATAAACTGTTCAAGACAACTGCAGTAGCTGCTCGCTCTCTTGCTTTGCTCGGCGAAGATACGATTAATAAGGTTTTGCTTCTTTTGTCTGAGAGAATTGTCGTTCGGGAAAAGGAAATACTGGCTGCTAATGCTGAGGATTTGGAACGTATGTCTTGTGACGATCCTAAATACGACCGTTTAAAACTTACTTCACAACGCATACAGGGAATTGCTTCGGATATGGTAAATGTTGCGGCATTGCCTTCGCCGTTGGGAAGAGTTCTGGAAACAACGGTCCGTCCCAATGGCTTGAAACTTCAGAAGGTCAGTGTTCCTTTCGGAGTGATAGGAGTTATTTTTGAGGCCCGTCCCAATGTGACACTGGATGTGTTTTCTTTGTGTCTGAAAAGTGGAAATGCCTGTATCTTAAAAGGTGGACATGATGCAGAATCTACGAATCTGGCGGTAATGAAAATTATCCATGAAGTTTTGGAAGAGTTGGGAGTCAATCCGCATATTGTAGAACTGCTTCCTTCTACACGTGAAGCTGCTGCGGAACTTTTACATGCAAACGATTTTGTCGATTTGGTGATTCCTCGTGGAAGCAGTGCCTTGATTCGCTATGTTCGTCAAGAAGCTACTGTTCCAGTCATTGAAACTGGGGCCGGGGTTTGCCATACGTATTTCGACCGTTATGGAGATGTTGTAAAAGGTGCAGCTATCATTCACAATGCAAAGACCCGGCGAGTAAGTGTATGTAATGCATTGGATTGTTTACTTGTGCACAAAGAAGTTGCACATTGTTTACCTGATTTATGCGCTCCATTGAGTGCTGAACACGTCATTTTTTACGCTGATGAGCGAGCTATGGCTGTTTTATCAGACTCTTATCCAAAAGACTTGTTGAACCCGGCGACTTCCGAGAGTTATGGAACCGAGTTTCTGGATTACAAAATGGCTGTCCGTGTCGTTGATAGTGTAGATGAGGCTTTAGACCATATATATACATACAGTTCTAAACACAGTGAATGTATTGTTACGGAAGATGCCAGTATCGCCCGGATGTTTACGCAGTCGGTTGATGCTGCTTGTGTGTATGTCAATGTACCTACTTCATTTACGGATGGGGCTCAGTTTGGCTTAGGAGCAGAAGTGGGAATCAGTACTCAGAAGCTTCATGCCCGTGGTCCGATGGGTATACGCGAGCTGACCTCTTATAAATGGATTATAGAAGGAAATGGACAAACACGTCCTTGAAGAAAAAATATGCAGTTTATGCAGCTTTTTATACAGAAATGTCTAATTTTGTTGTATATTTGTACAGATAAAATAATTAATATACATTTTGCTTATGAAAACTTATACAAATGTGTTTGATTTAGGTAACCTGAATCAAGCTTTGTCCGAGGCCTTCGAAATAAAGAAAGATCGGTATAAATACGAACAGCTGGGTAAACATAAAACCTGTCTGCTGATTTTCTTTAACAATAGTTTGCGTACCCGTCTGAGTACTCAGAAAGCAGCACGTAATCTGGGTATGGATGTAATCGTACTGGATGTGAATCAGGGAGCGTGGAAGCTGGAAACCGAACGTGGCGTTATTATGGACGGCGATAAAAGTGAGCACCTGCTGGAAGCAATTCCGGTAATGGCATCGTATTGCGATATCATTGGAGTGCGTTCTTTTGCAAGATTCGAAAGCCGTGAAGATGATTATACCGAAAAAATATTGAATCAGTTTATTCAGTACTCAGGAAAGCCGGTGTTCTCAATGGAAGCAGCGACAGGTCATCCGCTCCAGGCTTTTGCCGATTTGATTACCATCGAAGAATATAAAAAGAAAGAACGTCCGAAAGTAGTCTTGACATGGGCACCACATCCTCGTGCTCTTCCACAGGCTGTTCCTAACTCTTTTGCTGATTTTATGAATGAAGCAGATGTTGATTTTGTTATTACTCACCCTGAAGGATATGAGTTGGACCCGAAATTCGTACGCGGTGCAAAGGTTGAGTATGACCAATGGAAGGCTTTCGAAGGCGCAGACTTTATTTATGCTAAGAACTGGGCTTGTCCGGGTGTTACCAATCCAGCCGACTATGGAAAGATTCTTTCTAAGGATATGGGATGGACTGTAGATACAGCACACATGGCAGTAACTAACAATGCTTTCTTTATGCACTGTCTGCCTGTCAGAAGAAACATGATTGTTACAGATGATGTGATTGAGGCACCCACTTCACTGGTTATTCCAGAAGCGGCCAATCGTGAAATTTCTGCAACTGTAGTATTGAAACGAATGCTCGAAGGCTTGAACAAATAAAAAAAGAGATGAGTCATTGACTCATCTCTTTTTTTTGTGCGCTTGATAGGACTCGAACCTACACGCCTCACGGCACCAGATCCTAAGTCTGGCGCGGCTACCAATTACGCCACAAGCGCATCAGTCAGGATTTCTCCTTGATTCGAGTGCAAAGGTATGAATATTTTTTGAATTTGCAAATCTTATTCCGATTTTTTCAAAAAAATGCATGCTTCTTCTATAATTGTATCAATGCCCCGGGCATAATCTTCAGTAGAAATATCCACTTTAATGTCCGGATCAATTCCAAATTCCAGTTGGTTCATTTCGGGGTCGAACATAGGGCTTGCCGAAAAGCGGATAGACCATCCGTTAGGCATTTCGGAAGTAAACGGTAAACCGGAACCGCCTCCTGTTTTATCTCCTATAACAGTAATAAGTGGCAGTTGTTTCATGGAATTTACGAAATCGTTGGTGGCACTGTAAGAACGCCGGTTTGTCAGAACAACCGCTTTCTTTTGCCATCGCACTCTGTTCATGGCCGGTTCCAGGTATACAGGCTTCGGTTCTGAAAAATCCTGATGGCCAGGCCCTGTTTTATGGCTGATATATCCGGTAAGCACTTTTTCATTGGTAAAACGGGCTGCAACTTTCTCTGCAGTTGTCAGGTTTCCTCCTCCGTTGTTTCGGACGTCAATGATTAGTCCGTCGCATGTTTTCAAGTAATCCAGTGTCTGGTCCAGATTCCCTTCTCCTATACCATTCGAAAAACTGCTGATATAAATATAACCGATATTGTTTTCCAAAATCTGGTAAGTAAGGCCAGAGCTGATGATATAATCTTTTTTCAGATAGTTGCTTTGAAGGCTGTCGCTGAAATTTCTGGGATAAGCATCGAACCATTCGCGATATTGTGATGTTTGCCAGGAACTGCTGAGGTTGACATGCCCGTCCCTCAGCTCGTTAACCATTTGCGAGAGAACTTCGAATAAATTCTTGCTGGACATTTCGGGCGTAATGCGCTGGCTATATTCCTGATATACTTTATTCCAGTCCAGCCCATATTCTTCGTGTTTGTAGTCCAAGAAACAATATTGCTGGTCAATGATTGTCCAAAGTGCTTCAAAATTGCCGTAAGGAGTGTTCTCGAATACATCTTCTTTTACACACGATGTCAATAGCGCAGACAACAGAAAACCGTATACGAAGAAGTTCCTGATTTTATGACTGAATCTTTGTAGCATATTAAAAAGGGGTTGAATAAGGAGACAAATGCGCCTTGTTATTACTCTTCTTCATATAGAAGGTTTTTACAAAGCCTATTAAGAAAGAGTGAGTAAAAGTATGGCTCTTTAGGTTGTTTACGTTTGCCTGTAGCAAATCGCACTGATATCCGGTGCGGAGCGTAAATTTCCAGATAGGAATATCTACCGTGAACAATTGCTTCAAGCTAGGCTGATTATGCAAGGAAGTGAACAAGACATTCCTTCCACCATGTTTTAGCGAGAAGATTTCGTAATAAGACTCTCCATATTCAGGTGAAAACATGATACCCATGAACGGAGCATTGACTTGATAACGCAGTGTCAGCGGAAAATCTTTGATACTGATTTTATAGATAGCCATGGCTGAGGCCATCAGGTTAAAATAAGCTTTGGCCTGAGCTGGATTGTTGGAGTTCCGGCTGTTATATAAAAAACCGATATTTAAATCGGTGGCGGGGCCTACCAGAATCTTCAATGCTGGCGATACCAGGAACTGATAATGCAGTGCATAACTCCAGTTGATCAGCCCGTATAGCATCGTGCCGGTTTTTGCCAGATTGTCGGCATAAGAAATATTAGCTTGCAGCCAGTTCTGTGCAGAAATACGTCCATCCATCCATTGAGTGAGCCGCATATTTTCCCGGATAATTCTGATATCCGCTCCTGTATATTTTATCGGTGAGAGATAGGTATCCAGAATACGGCTTTGCCCAACCCCAATCATAGTAGAGCGTACGGTATAAGGATGAGTATCTGACTCTTGCGCTCCTATTAATACGGGCACAAGAGTCAGAAGGAATAGTATAACAATGTGAGTATATTTTTTCATGTTATGCTTCAAAAAGATTCATCTGGCCATTTTCTTCGGTTGGTTGCACCATTTCGTCCTGTTCTTCAGTATCCTGTGCCTGATTATCCGGTTTTTCTTCATGGCGTGTAGGCTCCAGTTCCTGTATGGACTCAATGTCAAAAGTTGTCAGGCGTTTACCTTTTGCCTTGTAACTTTTTGTACCGATAAAGTCGGCTGCTTCAATTACCAGTGCTTCTCTGAAACTGTCTTTTCCGCCAAAATTAACCTGTAGTCTCGGGTATGCTTCATCAGTAAGCAGAATCAGTCGGTTGTTTTTGTTTTCTCCTAGGTAATTCTGCTTTTTAGCACTTTGTTCGAAGGTGAACCGTTTGATATACGGATATCCCTGCTGGTCCTCATCGTACAGTACGGCAGTCCAAACCTTATCCGGGTCAAATTTTTCAATTTGGCGGATTCCCGGATCATAGTGATTATTCAAGTCGAAGTCGGTGGTATAGAATTCACCGTTTTCGTGTATAATCAGGATGCTTTCATCACTATGGAATTCGTCCAGATAGTTACCTCTTCCATCGTAGTTCAGTCGGAGTACATCAGGATCAAACCAGACCTTTCTTCCTCCCAGGGTAGATCCGCCACGCTGTTTAAGTGTAATCTTGTGTACTTCGTATTTGGTAAGCAGGTTACCCATCGATTGACGCCCCTTGATGTTTATATCGCTGAAGTCTTTCTCAAAAATCAGCTTTTTGATTCTAGGATTCGGCCGTAAGGTTACCTTGATGATTTCTGCTTCGCCGTTCGGGTTTGCCGTGAAATAAACAATCTTCGAACCCGGATTACCTTGTGTCACATCATATTCTCTGTCGCGGGTCATAGAAGTGATGTTGAAACGCTTGATATAGTGGAAGCCCTCTTTGCCGTCGCGGTAAATCACATTGTAGATTGTTCGCTTGTCGTTCTTTTTAAAGACGTTGACATACAATACGTTTTTACCGACAAACATCTTGTCTTGTACGCGTACAATCTTGTATTTTCCGTCTTTGTAGAAAATCACAATGTCGTCAATATCCGAGCAGTTACAGATAAACTCATCTTTTTTCAAACCAGTACCGATAAATCCATCCTCACGATTGATATATAGTTTTTCGTTCGCTTCGGCAACCTTTGTAGCCACGATGGTATCGAAACTGCGTATTTCAGTCCGTCGTGGGTAGTCTTTCCCGTATTTGTCTTTCAGCGACTGGTACCAGCTGATGGTATAGTCCACAATATGAGCAAGCTTGTCGTCTATTTCCTTTATCTCTTCTTTCAGGCGGGCAATGTATTCATCGGCTTTATCTTTGTTGAATTTCAAGATACGCGCCATTTTTATTTCCATCAACTTAAGAATATCCTCCTTGGAAACTTCGCGCACAAACTGTGGATAGTAAGGAGTCAGCCTCATGTCAATATGTTCGCAGGCCGCATCCATTGATTCTGCCTGCTCAAACTGCTTGTCCTTATAGATCCGCTCTTCGATGAAAATCTTTTCCAGCGATGCAAAGTGCAGTGTTTCAAGCGTTTCTGCTCGTTGGATGTTTAACTCCTGGCGCAGTAACGAAAGTGTATTGTCGGCCGATTTTTTCAAGACTGCATTTACATTCAGGAAGTGAGGCTTCTTTTCGTCGATTACACAGCAGTTGGGTGATATATTTACTTCACAGTCAGTAAAGGCATACAGCGCATCCAGCGTTTTGTCCGATGATGTTCCCGGTGACAAGTGTACCAGAATCTCTACCTTGTCTGCTGTATTGTCATCTACTTTCCGGATTTTAATTTTCCCTTTTTCCAGCGCTTTGAGAATAGAGTCAATCAGTGAGGACGTTGTTTTCCCGTAAGGAATTTCACTGATGCAAAGCGTCTTGTTGTCCAGTTTCGTTATTTTGGCACGTACACGCACCAGTCCGCCACGCTCTCCATCGTTGTAGCGCGATACATCAATCGAACCACCCGTCTGGAAGTCCGGATACAGATGAAACTCTTCGCCTTTTAGGTAGGCAATAGAAGCATCACACAACTCGTTGAAGTTATGCGGCAATATCTTCGATGACAGTCCTACGGCAATACCTTCTACTCCCTGAGCGAGGAGGAGTGGAAATTTTACGGGTAAAGTGATAGGCTCTTTGTTTCTTCCATCATAGGATGATTGCCATTCGGTAGTTTTGGGGTTGAAAACTACGTCCAGCGCAAACTTGGAAAGACGCGCTTCGATGTATCGGGGAGCTGCTGCACTGTCGCCTGTAAGAATATTTCCCCAGTTTCCCTGGCAGTCAATGAGTAAGTCCTTTTGTCCAAGCTGTACCAATGCATCTCCGATGGAAGCATCGCCATGCGGGTGAAACTGCATGGTATGTCCTACAATGTTAGCCACTTTATTGTAACGTCCGTCATCCAGTCTTTTCATCGAGTGAAGAATACGGCGTTGTACGGGTTTCAGTCCGTCGTTGATATGTGGAACGGCACGTTCCAGGATTACATACGATGCATAATCCAGAAACCAGTTCTGGTACATGCCGCTTAGTTGATGTTTAACTGCTTCGTCCTTGCTGTTTACCGGTTTATAGTCCGAGTGTTCTTCTTTGTCAAATTTTTCTTCGCTCATACATTAATATAATATAGGGACAAAATTACGAAAATCTTTTGAACGTCAGCATATGACGTTTGCAAAAACAATTTATTTTCTGAATGATTTTAGTATAGGCACTGTTAGCGGGATAGCCAGCAGAAAAGAACATAAGTCGGCTGCAGCCTGACACATTTCAACTCCTTGCAGTCCTAAAAAATAGGGCAGAATCAGGATGAAAGGGATAAAGAACAATCCTTGGCGTGCAGAAGACAAAATAACAGCCTGCACAGGCTTGCGAATAGTCTGTAACAGCATGTTACATAAAATAACCCAGGCACCCAATGGCAGGGTAATGAGTTGCCAGCGTAAGGCACGTGCGCCTATTTCGATTACATGTATGTCGTCTTTCCGGAACCAAGCTACAATTTCGGGAGCATAAACATATCCTACGATGGAGCAAAGCGCCAGGAACACAATACCTGTTTTTACACAATACCAGAATCCCTTGCGCACTCTCCGGTAAAACCCTGCTCCATAATTAAAGCCGCAGACCGGCTGGAATCCTTGGCCGAAACCAATGACAAACGAGTTTATGAACATGCAGATACGTGTGACAATCGACATGCCTGCAATAGCAGCATCGCCATATACACCAGCTGAAACGTTGAGCAGAATGGTGGCCAGACTGGCCAGCCCCTGCCGGCATAGGGAGGGACTTCCACCATAGATAATTTCTTTCAGTAAAGCCGGAGTAGGAGAAAAGTGTTTAAATCGGATACGGATGTTTGTTCCCCTGCTGTCCAGATACAGCAATAACAGGAAACTGCAAATCTGACTGGCCAGTGTGGCAATGGCGGCTCCCTTGATACCCATATCGAATGTAAAAATAAGAAGTGGGTCTAAAGCTATGTTCAGAATTGCCCCCAGTCCGATACCGAACATGGCATAGATGGCATTCCCCTGAAAACGCATCTGGTTGTTTAATACCAGCGACGAGGCCATGAGAGGAGCTCCCAGCAGGATAATACCCAGATAAGTTTCTGTATAGGGCTGTATTGTGGGAGTTGAGCCCAGCATTCTGGAAATGGGAGTAAGAAAAACCAGGCCCAAGATGGTTACTGCTATGCCTACGAGGAATGCACAGAAAAAACCGGTTGATGCCATTTTTTCGGCATTTTCGTAGTCCTGTGCACCCAGACGGCGCGAAATATAATTCCCGGAACCGTGGCCGCAGAAAAATCCTAAGGCCTGAATGATTGCCATCACTGAAAAAGAAATTCCCACAGCAGCAGTCGACTGTGTATTTATCTGGCCCACAAAATAAGTATCGGCCATGACATAGAAGGAGGTGATGAGCATACTGATAATGGTGGGTATGGCTAATTTCCTGATCAGACTTGGAACAGGAGCGGTAGTCATCAAGGTGAATTTTGATTTCTGGTTTGTATTCATCGGCATACAATTTTAAAGAGCGGAATATCTTACAAAATTAGAAAAAAAACAGCATACATGTTTCCCGAAGTTTTGTTAATGCCTGAAACATAAGATAAATTAATATAGATACATGGCATTTTAGTGAAGAAATCCCTATCTTTGCAACTTGATAATTTGTTGGAACAAAGAAGAAAATCAAAATATTAGAAAGAAAATGGCACAAGAAGACGTTTTTAAGAAACTGGTTTCGCACTGTAAAGAGTATGGTTTTGTATTTCCCTCAAGTGAGATTTACGATGGCTTGGGTGCAGTATACGACTATGGTCAGATGGGTGTGGAGTTGAAAAACAACATCAAGCAATACTGGTGGCAGAGCATGGTGCTGCTGCACGAAAACATTGTAGGTATTGATTCTGCAATCTTTATGCATCCTACTATTTGGAAAGCTTCAGGACACGTTGACGCATTTAATGATCCGTTGATTGATAACCGCGATTCGAAAAAACGTTATCGCGCAGATGTCCTGATTGAAGACCAGCTGGCTAAATACGATGAAAAAATAGAAAAAGAAGTAGCTAAGGCTGCTAAACGTTTTGGCGATGCTTTCGATGAGGCTCAGTTCCGCAGTACAAATGCACGTGTTTTGGAACATCAGGCTAAGCGTGACGCTTTGCACGAACGTTTTGCAAAAGCCATGAATGCTACCGATTTGAATGAATTGCGTCAGATTATTATTGACGAAGAAATCGTTTGTCCTATCTCTGGTACCAAGAACTGGACAGAAGTACGTCAGTTCAACCTGATGTTTTCTACCGAAATGGGTTCTACAGCTGATGGAGCAATGAAAGTATACCTTCGCCCGGAAACCGCTCAGGGTATCTTTGTAAACTACCTGAATGTACAGAAAACCGGTCGTATGAAAATTCCGTTTGGTATCGCTCAGATTGGTAAAGCGTTCCGTAACGAAATTGTTGCACGTCAGTTTATTTTCCGTATGCGTGAATTCGAACAGATGGAAATGCAGTTCTTCGTTAAGCCGGGAACAGAACTGGAGTGGTTCAAAAAATGGAAAGAAACCCGTTTGAAATGGCACGAAGCTTTGGGATTTGGTGCAGATCACTATCGTTATCACGATCACGAAAAACTGGCTCACTATGCCAATGCTGCAACCGACATCGAATTCTTGATGCCGTTCGGATTTAAGGAAGTTGAAGGTATCCACAGCCGTACCAATTTCGACTTGAGCCAGCACGAAAAATTCTCTGGAAAGAGCATCAAATACTTCGATCCGGAAATCAACGAAAGCTACACTCCGTACGTTATCGAAACTTCAATTGGTGTGGACCGTATGTTCCTCAGCATCATGAGTGCTTCTTACTGCGAAGAAAAACTGGAAAACGGCGAAACTCGCGTTGTGCTGAAATTGCCTGCAGCTCTGGCTCCTGTCAAACTGGCTGTTATGCCATTGGTTAAGAAAGATGGTCTGCCAGAAAAAGCACGTGAAATCATGAACGACTTGAAGTTCCACTTCCACTGTCAGTACGACGAAAAAGACTCTATCGGTAAGCGTTATCGTCGTCAGGATGCTATTGGTACTCCTTACTGTATCACAGTAGACCATCAGACACTGGAAGACAACTGTGTAACACTGCGTAACCGTGATACCATGGAACAGGTTCGTGTACCAATTGCAGAACTGAACAATATCATCGCCGATAAAGTAAGTATAACAAGTCTGTTGAAGACATTGCAATAATTTAATTTGAACACATGAATAAAAATTCTCTTTGGTTAATGATTCTTATGCTCACTGCTTCTTTGGGCTTTGCTGCCTGTAGTGAAGAAAGCGGGGTAGAGGATCCGTATGCAAACTGGGAAGAGCGCAACCAACACTATATCGATTCGATAGCTGATGTCGCCAAGCAAAACCCCGGTGAATGGAAAATAATCCGTAACTATAAATATCAACCTGATGATACCAATCTGGATGCTAATCTGAGCTCACAGTTCGACGTAAACGATTACGTTTATGCAAAGATTCTGGCCAGTGCTCCAGCTGAGTCAACGGTAAGTCCTTTGTTTAAGGATACTGTTTATGTGCATTACCGTGGTAAAATGATAAACGGTACTGTTTTCGATCAGAGCTTTTATACAGATGAACTGGATTTGGAAACAGCACAGCCAACTTCGTTTACAGTAAATGGGGTAATAAATGGTTGGACAACAGTGCTGCAACAGATGAAAGTAGGTGACCGTTGGGAAGTTTATATTCCTTCTGAATTAGGATATGGAATGAATCCTCCTTCATCGTCAACTGTTAAGGCTAATTCGGCGTTGATTTTTGATGTTACATTGGTAAAAATAGTTCATCCGAAAGGTATAGAACCCTTTACTGTAGCATTGAAAAAGGAATAAAAACAAAGAGAAATCTTTTATATCGTATTGGCTGGTCTGCTTTTGGGCAGGCCAGCTTTTTTATTTTTGTTACTGCGTCTTTTCCTTATCATTGCAAAGACCAACTTACGTTACAGCAATGCCTAATGTTTATCTCAAAAAAGACCAATGTTTGTTTCATGTGTGATGCAGTTAGAATTCGTAGATATAATAAAACACCGGCAGGCAACTATGATATAGCATAGTATTTGGACTTTCAGGCAAGATTTTTATTTTATATATGTATATTTGCAGAAATCATAAAAATAAAATCGCTATGAAAGGTATCGTATTGGCTGGAGGGTCAGGAACCCGTCTGTATCCTATAACAAAAGGTGTGTCCAAGCAGTTGCTTCCGGTGTTTGACAAGCCTATGATTTATTATCCTATTTCTGTGCTGATGCTGGCTGGAATACGGGATATACTGATTATTTCTACACCGCAGGATTTGCCTTCATTCCGTCGTCTGCTGGGAGATGGCAGCGATTATGGCTTGCATCTGGAATATGCAGAACAGCCTTCTCCCGATGGCCTGGCGCAAGCTTTTATCATAGGCGAAGAATTTATTGGTGATGAGGCTGCCTGTCTGGTGCTGGGAGATAATATATTCCATGGAAACAGCTTTACGGTGATGCTGAAAGAAGCTGTCCGTGCTGCCGAACAGGAGGGAAAAGCTACCGTGTTTGGCTATTGGGTAAGCGATCCCGAGCGCTATGGAGTAGCCGAATTTGATGCAGAGGGCAACTGTCTTTCTATTGAAGAGAAGCCCGAACATCCTAAATCAAATTATGCGGTGACCGGACTGTATTTTTATCCCAATAAAGTGGTGGATATAGCAAAACATATCCGTCCGTCGGCACGTGGTGAGCTGGAGATTACTTCTGTCAATCAAGAGTTCCTGAATATGGGACAGCTCAAAGTGCAGACTTTAGGACGTGGGTTTGCGTGGCTGGACACCGGAACGCATGATTCGCTGGCAGAAGCAAGTACTTACATTGAGGTAATAGAGAAAAGACAAGGACTGAAAGTGGCTTGTCTGGAAGGCATTGCACTGCGTCAGGGATGGATAACTCCTGAAAAGATGAAACAACTGGCTCAGCCAATGTTGAAAAACCAGTATGGTCAGTATCTGCTGAAAGTGATTAAAGAATTAAATTTAGAATAAATGGAAGTAATAAAAACGGAGTTAGAGGGTGTCGTAATTTTAGAGCCCCGTCTGTTTAAGGATGATAGAGGGTATTTTTTTGAGTCGTTTTCCCAGCGGGAGTTCGATGAGAAAGTCCGTCCGGTGAAATTTGTTCAGGACAATGAAAGTAAGTCGGTCTACGGCGTATTGCGTGGGTTACATTTTCAGAAACCGCCTTTTGCGCAAAGCAAACTGGTGCGTGTGATTCAGGGAGCGGTGCTCGATGTGGCTGTGGATATACGGGTAGGGTCGCCTACATACGGCAAGCATGTAGCTGTAGAGTTGACAGCAGAGAACCATCGTCAGCTGTTCATCCCTCGTGGTTTTGCTCATGGATTCAGTGTACTGACAGATGAAGTGGTGTTTCAGTATAAATGCGATAATTTTTATGCACCTCAAAGCGAGGGAGCTATTGCCTGGAACGACCCGGCTTTAGGAATAGACTGGCGCATCCCCGAAGCTTCGGTTATTTTGTCCGAGAAAGACAAACACCATCCGTTGCTGAAAGACTTGCCCGAAACATTTTATTATTCGGACAATTTGTATCAGGAATAGTTATAAAAAAACTTGGCCATAAGGGCCAAGTTTTTTTATGCTGATATGGTAGTCTTTCCTTATCCGATGTTTTTAACCTTAATCAGGTATTCAGCAATCTGAACGGCATTCAGTGCAGCACCTTTCTTAATCTGGTCACCTACAATCCAGAAAGTCAGACCGTTTTCGTTAGCCAAGTCTTTACGGATACGACCTACATAAACAGGGTCTTTGCCGGCAAGGAACAAAGGCATCGGGTATTCTTTCTTTTCAGGATTATCCATCAGTACCAGACCTTCGCCGTTGGCAAAAGCTTCTCTTGCCTCTTCAGGAGTAACAGGACATTCTGTTTCTACCCAAATGCTTTCAGAGTGAGAACGCAAAGCCGGAACACGTACACAGGTAGCACTTACCTGAACATCCGAGTGCATGATTTTACGTGTTTCGTTATACATCTTCATTTCTTCTTTCGTATATCCGTTGTCAGTAAATACATCAATCTGCGGAATCAGGTTGAAGGCCAGCTGATAAGCAAATTTTTCTACAGTTACAGGTTCATTAGCCAATACTTGTCTGTACTGTTCGTACAGTTCCTGCATGGCAGCAGCACCTGCACCACTGGCAGCCTGATAAGTAGATACGTGAACACGTTTGATGTGTGAAAGCTGTTCGATAGCTTTCAGTGCCACTACCATCTGTATGGTTGTACAGTTAGGGTTGGCGATGATACCTCTCGGACGGTTCAAGGCATCTTCAGCATTTACTTCAGGAACAACCAAGGGAACATCATTTTCCATACGGAATGCGCTTGAGTTGTCAATCATTACTGCTCCATACTTAGTGATGGTTTCTGCAAATTCTTTAGAAGTTCCGGCACCGGCTGAAGTAAAGGCAATATCTACTCCTTTAAAGTCATCGTTGTGCTGCAGAAGTTTGACCTCGATTTCTTTACCGCGGAATGTGTACTTTGTACCGGCACTGCGCTGAGAACCGAACAATAATAATTCATCGATAGGGAAATTTCTTTCATCGAGCACACGCAGAAATTCTTGTCCCACGGCTCCGCTCGCTCCAACAATTGCTACTTTCATTTTTTATAAAATACTTTATGTTAATGTATAAACTTTCTTTTCGTTGCAAAAATAAAACATTTTGTGATACGAATCTGATAAAAACAAAGTTTTTTCTTAAATTTGTCTCTTAGATGCAAGAATATACTATTTTTATTATATGAAAGAATATTTATTGAGCCTTATGGACTTTAATGTCCATTTGCCGGTGACCGACCCGACATGGGTTTTCTTTCTGGTACTGGTAATCATTTTGTTTGCTCCAATGATATTGGGCAAGTTGCGCATACCCCATATCATCGGTATGATTCTGGCCGGTGTAGTGGTAGGCGAGTACGGTTTCAATATCCTGGAACGCGACAGCAGTTTCGAATTGTTTGGTAAAGTAGGTTTGCTGTATATCATGTTTCTGGCAGGTCTGGAAATGGATATGGATGATTTCAAGAAAAACCGGACGAAAGGGCTCGTGTTTGGACTGTGGACATTTGTCATTCCGATGGGACTGGGTATATGGAGTAGTATGGCTCTGCTGGACTATACGCTTGTCACAGCGGTACTGCTATCCAGTATGTATGCCAGCCATACGCTGATAGCCTATCCGATAATCAGCCGTTACGGACTTACCCGTAACAGCAGTGTCAGCATTACCATTGGAGGTACGGCAGTTACTGTTGTACTGGCATTGGCTGTGCTGGCAGTAATTGGTGGAATGTATAAGGGAGATGAGGTGAACAGCCTTTATTGGGTATTGCTGGTAGTGAAGGTGGCTTTGTTGTGTTTGCTCATTATATTCCTGATGCCTCGCTTGTGCCGTTGGTTTTTCCGCACTTACGACGATAATGTCATGCAGTTTGTCTTTGTACTGTCTATGGTCTTCCTGGGAGCCGGACTGATGGAACTGGTAGGTATGGAAGGTATTTTGGGTGCTTTCTTGGCCGGACTAGTCTTGAACCGCTATGTACCGCATGTATCTCCTTTGATGAACCGTCTTGAGTTTGTCGGCAATGCACTGTTTATTCCTTATTTCCTGATAGGTGTAGGTATGATTATTGATATTCGCTGTCTGTTTACGGAAGGGGAAGCTCTGAAAGTTGCTGTTGTCATGACGGTGGTTGCAACTTTGAGTAAATGGCTGGCTGCCTGGATAACCCAGAAAACATATAAGATGCATCCGGCCGAAGGAGAGCTTATTTTTGGTTTGAGTAATGCACAGGCTGCTGCTACGTTGGCTGCTGTTCTTATCGGTCATAATATTATTCTGGAAGACGGCAGCAGACTGTTGAATGATGATGTGCTGAATGGTACTGTAATCATGATTTTGTTTACTTGTATCATCAGTTCTGTCTTTACGGAGCGGGCTGCACGCAAGCTTGTAACGATTGAACATGACTCTTCTTCTATGGATAAAGATACAAAGAAGAAAGAACGGATTCTTATTTCAGTGGCAAACCCCGATACTATAGAAGGGCTGGTAGATATTGCGCTGATGCTGAAAAACCCGAAACAGGGTAAGGAACTTACTGCCTTGAGCGTGATAAATGATAACAATGCTTCCGAAAAAAAAGAAAGTCAGGCGAAACGTATTCTGGAGAGAATCTCCATGATTGGGGCAGCTTCGGACACAACTGTACATACAGTGCTGCGCTATGATCTGAACATTGCCCAGGGAATCATTCATACCATTAAAGAACATGATATTACCGATTTGGTGATTGGATTGCACCGGAAAGTGAACCTTATGGATTCTTTCCTTGGAAATATGACGGAAAGTCTTTTGAAAGGTACATACCGGCAGATTATGATTACCAAGTTGCTGATGCCACCCAATACCTTGCGTCGTATTGTTGTTGCTGTACCGGCACAGGCTGAGTATGAAGTCGGTTTTGCCAAATGGGTGTCTCAGTTAAGCCGGTTGAGCCGGATACTGGGTTGCCGCTCACATTTCTTTGGCACGGAAGAAACGCTGAAATATATCCGTAGGGTGATTCAGAAAGAAGAGTCGGGCACAGCTACAGAGTTCTCTCCGCTGGACGATTGGGAAGATTTGCTGCTGTTGACCGGGCAGGTGAGTTACGACCATCTGCTGGTAATTGTTTCAGCACGAAAAGGTTCTATATCTTATCAGCCTTCTTTCGAAAAATTGCCGGCACAGATAACCCGATATTTTTCTAATAACAGTTTGATGCTGCTCTATCCAGACCAGTTGGGTGACCCGCAGGATTTGATTACCTTTACCGAACCACGACATACAGTGGATTCGAAGACTTACGAGGCTGTTTCTAAACGAATTTACAAGTGGTTTAAAAATGACAAAGATTGACGATTGTTATGCCTGGCAGGAACGCACAGAGTTATTGCTGGGAGAAGATAAGATGCAACGCTTGCGCAAAGCGCACGTACTGGTGGTTGGCTTAGGAGGAGTAGGAGCTTACGCAGCCGAAATGATTTGTCGGGCTGGAGTAGGCGAAATGACCATTATTGATGCAGATACTGTGCAACCCAGTAATATCAACCGACAGTTGCCTGCTACGCATGCAACGATTGGCCGTGCCAAGGCCGAAGTGCTGGCCGAACGTTTTCGGGATATCAATCCGGAGGTAAAGCTGCATGTAAAGGCAGAGTACCTGAAGGATGATATGATACCTGAATTGCTGGACGGCAGTCATTTCGATTTTATAGTAGATGCCATAGATACCGTTGCGCCCAAATGTTATCTCATCTATCATGCCTTGCAGCGCCGTCTGCCCATTATCAGTAGTATGGGGGCAGGAGCCAAAAAAGATATTACGCAAGTCCGTTTTGCCGATTTATGGGAAACCTATCATTGCGGCTTGAGCAAGGCTGTGCGCAAGCGGCTGCAGAAATTGGGCATGAAGCGCCATTTACCTGTGGTCTTCAGTACGGAACAAGCCGATGCCAACGCTGTTATTCTGGTAGATAATGAGCAAAATAAAAAATCGACGGCTGGAACAATAAGCTATATGCCGGCTGTTTTCGGTTGCTATTTGGCTGAGTATGTACTTCGCAAATTATAAATTTATGATACAGTTAAGTGGAATAACCAAAAGTTTTGGAGCATTGCAGGTTTTGCGTGGTGTAGATCTGTGTGTCAATAAGGGAGAGGTGGTCAGCATCGTAGGGCCCAGCGGGGCAGGAAAGACAACCTTGCTGCAGATTATGGGTACGCTGGACCGGCCGGATAGCGGGCGTATTCTGCTCAATGGCACTGATGTGAGTCTGCTGAAAGAGAAAGAACTGGCCGCATTCCGTAATCAGCAGATAGGCTTTGTTTTTCAGTTTCATCAGTTGCTTCCGGAGTTTACGGCTCTTGAAAACGTAATGATACCTGCATTTATCCGTGGTGATGGCAGTGGAAAAGCCAAGACGCGTGCCATGGAACTGCTGCAAATGCTGGGACTGGCAGACCGTGCCGGACATAAGCCGGCCGAAATGTCGGGAGGTGAAAAACAGCGTGTGGCAGTGGCCCGTGCCTTGATGAATCATCCTTGCGTGGTCTTGGCCGATGAGCCTTCGGGAAGTCTGGATACTCAGAATAAGGAAGAATTGCATCGCCTGTTTTTTGATTTGCGTGACAAGCTGGAACAAACTTTTGTAATTGTTACGCACGATGAATCACTGGCAGCCCAGACAGATCGTACGATACATATGGTAGACGGACTTATCGTATAAGTCCGTCTTATTTTTTTCAGTCGCTGGTATTGCGGCTTTGTCATTTAAATCTTCCGTTTCATCTTTTTTCTTATTGATTGCAGGGAACAAAGAGCGTACTTTTGGTCCGTAAGTTATTAAAAATAAGAAAAAAGGAACATGAAGATTGTTTTAGTATTGTTGTCACTACCGTTTTTTCTCTTTGCCTGTAGTGAAGCTCCTTCGTCGGAAAAACTTTTGCTGGCAGTAAGGGTTGTAAAAGTAGGAGCGCTTGAAAATTCCTGTACGCAGGAACGTAATTTCAGTTTTATAGCCGAACCTTATCGGACCACTTCTCTTTCACTCCGTGTGGAAGGGCCCGTTTGTACGTTTACGGCTCAAAATGGACTGTTTTTTAAAAAAGGCGAACTAATTGCCGCTATCGATAACCGTGATTTCCTGATACGGAAAAAACGTGCGGAAGCTGTACTTGCCCATGCGGAATCTGAATATCGGCGCATTCATAATCTCTATCAGCGGAATAATGTTTCGGCTACCAGTTATGAAAAAGCGAAGGCTGATTATGAGAAAGCTAGAGCAGATTACCGGGATGCAGAAAATGCATTGGCTGATACGCGTCTGACAGCACCTTTTGACGGTTATGTACAAGAAGTTCACATCGAACGTTTTCAGGATGTAAAGCCTTCAGCACCTGTTGTTACGTTTATAGATATTTCTTTGTTGAAGGCGGAAGTATACATACCAGAAGCGTTGGCTGTATCGTTGAAAAATGACTCGGAGAAAGCATGTGCACTTTCGTTTGAGGCTTTATCGGGTAAGACGTTTTCTCCACTTCGTACTTACTTAACACACAGCACAACAAACAACAATATATCTTACTTATTTACAACTGTTATAGAAAACAAAGACTATGCCTTGTTTGGGGGAATGGCCGGTAGTCTGTCTTTTTCATTTGCACCTCTTGATACGTTATCTTCATCAAAGGCCATCCCCCAGACAGCTGTATGTCATTCCGTTGGATTAGGTTCTTATGTTTGGAGAATTGATACCGATTCTGTTGCTCATCAAGTTCCTGTTGTTTTGGGATATTTACATGACAATAATCAGGTGGAAATCGTGTCTGGAATTGACAAGGGAGATCATATCGCAGTTACTTCTATGGCTAATTTGAAAGAGGGCCAAAGAATTCGTTTGCTTAATTAACAATAAAGGATGAAGGCTTATGAAGAGTAATATGTCGATTTTCTTTTTAAAGAACAGAGCGTTAAGCTGGCTTTTATTAATTCTGATATTGGCAGGCGGCTTTTATTCTTATCTGAAAATGGGAAAACTGGAGGATGCTCCCTTTACGATAAAGCAGGCAGTTGTTACCACGACCTATCCCGGTGCATCTCCACTGGAGGTACAGCAGCAAGTGACTGATGTACTGGAGGAATCTATACAATCTTTGGGAGAACTGTATTATCTGAAATCGGAAAATCGGGTTGGTTTGTCCAAAATAACCGTATATGTAAAAAAAGAAATTCGTGCCGATGCCATGCAGCAGCTGTGGGATAAACTGCGCAGAAAGGTGAATGACGTACAGAACAAATTGCCCGAAGGAGCTGATCCGTCGGTGGTAAATGATGATTTTGGAGATGTACTGGGTGTGTTCTATGGCTTGCAGGGAAACGGAGTTTCCTGGCGGGAACTGGAAGAGCAGGCAAAGCTGATAAAAAATGAGTTTCTGAGTATTCAGGATGTTGCTAAAGTAGAAATCTTTGGTGTACAGACTCGTACAATTGAAGTGAATGTTCAGCTGTCTTTGCTTTCACAGACAGGGACTACTATGGGGGATATCGTGGCTGCTTTCCAGAAACAGAATAAAATTACTGATGCAGGAGCTATTGAAACCCGTGATAACAGGTCGCGTATTGAAACAACGGGATCTTTTTCTAATCTGGATGAAATCGAGAATTTAACGATAACTTCTCGTTCCGGCGAAAACTTTCGTTTGGGAGATGTTGCGGTACTTTCGGAGTTGTATAGGGAACTGGTTGATGTCTCCAGACAATACCAGAGTTCTGTCGGAAAGTTGGTTGCTATTGTGCAGGAACGGGTTGAGGCTGAGTTTACAGACAGAAATGATTTATTGATGGCAGAAGTGAAGAAGAATGAAGCGGATTATCAGTTGCTGCAGGCTATTCATGATGCTGATGTAAGTTTTCTTTCGATGGCTGTATTGGCAGGTTTGTCGGCCGACTCTGTTTTCGAGCTGGATTCATTGGTTGTCCCTGTGCGCGAGGCTACTGTTCATACCGGTTTTCATCCGGAAAACTCCAATCGGGCGGAATTGCGTATTGCAACTGAAAATATTGCCAGGCAGCAGTCGTTGATGAAATTGGAAAATTCCCAGTTTCTTCCACACTTGAGTGTGGGTGTTGATGGCAGCTATGCTGCACCTGGATATGATTTTACAGCTGATATGGACTGGAATTATGCAATTTATGCGAAACTGAGTATTCCGCTTTATGAATGGGGAAAGAGAAAGAATGTACGCAGGGCAGGGAACTATCAGGTCTGTATGGCAAAGGAGAATTACAGTAAGGTTGTGGATCCGATCTATCTGGAAACCGAAACGGCAGGGAGTGCTTATCGGCAGGCTGTTGAGCAAGTTTTGCTGACGGAACAATCATTGGAAAAGGCGGCTGAGAGTGAATCTATATCTTTGGATAATTATCGTGAAGGCCTGATTTCTATTGTGGAAGTCATCAATGCACAGCTTTACCATTTACAGGCTAGGGTGAATTATATTCAGTCTAAATTAAAGGCGCAGGTTTCAAGAAGTGATTATTATAGAGCAATTGGAATGTCATTCTAGTTATTTTTGCTAAAAAATAATCAGTATGATAAGAAATAAGGCAAAATATACGAATTTGCTGAATGTGCTGCTGTTTACCGGATTAGGGTGTTTTTCTTATTTCTTCCTGATTCGTTATACGGATATTTCGGCTCATTTTCGTGAGGATTTCTCGATGTCTAAAGTCCTTATGGCTGTTGTGGTCACATTCAATGTGCTTGGCCTCGGAAAGATTTATATCTGCAGGAAGATAGACGAAGCCTATCCCCGTTTGTTTTATTATAAGGATAAGATAAAATGGTATGCTTTTTTGTATGCTGTTTCTCTTTTCTTGCTTAATTACTTGCTGCTGGTTTCTGTAAAGTGGATGCTTGGCATTTCTTTCCCTTTTGCAATACGGTGGAGTGGCATACGTATGGTGTTGATAATATGGGTTGTCGAATTGGTAATTGTGACGCTTGTATTGATAAACAATTTCTACAGACAGCTGCTTTATCTTTACAGACGTAATGAAATGCTGGAGGAAAGTTCTGTAAAGGCACAATATCGTGCCTTGCAGAATCAGCTTAATCCGCATTTTTTATTCAATAGTCTGAATACTTTGATTGCAGAGATAGAATATAATCCCTCGAATGCGGTTACCTTTACAAGGTATTTGTCTGATGTGTATCGTTATATTCTTCAATGTCAGGACCATCAGATTGTGACACTGAAATCCGAACTTGTTATGTATTCTTGCAGAAAGTGCGTTTGGGAGAATGTATTGAAATAAATAGTAATGTACCAGAATGGTTTCTTTATTGCTGTCTTCCACCGTTGACTGTCCAGCTGTTGGTTGAGAATATTTTTAAGCATAATGTTATAAGTCTTTCTAACCCGATGCATATCGAATTATATGTGGAGGAAGATACTAATTTATTGTGTGTGAAAAATAAAGTGCGCAGGAAGCAAGGCACTCCTGTCTCAGGCAGGGGATTACAAAATTTGTCGCAAAGGTATGCTTTGCTAGCTGAGCAAACGATTGTTGTATGGGATGATGAGCAATCTTTTCTTGTGAAAGTCCCTTTATTGCAAAAATAAGATACGTATGCAAGTTGCTATAATTGAAGATGAGATGCCGGCTGCGAGATTGTTGAAATCTATGTTGCAGCGCTTGCGTCCGGATTGGGAGGTTATCTTTATTCCGGGAAGTATTGAAGAGGCTGTAAAGTGGTTTGCTGAACATCAGCATTCGGATTTGATATTTTTGGATATACAGTTGTCGGATGGAAATTCATTTCTGTTCTTGCAAAACGCACAGCCGGAAAGTGCTGTAATCTTTACTACTGCGTATGATGAATATGCAGTGAAGGCTTTTGAAGTAAATAGTATTGATTATCTGCTTAAGCCTATACATCAAGATAGGCTGAAGGTTTCGATACGGCGTTTTGAAGATAAGTGGTCACTTAAACATGTCTCGTTCCCGTCTGAAAAATGGTCGGAGTTACTGCAGATAATCAATGAAAAAGGAAAGAAATATCGAACTCGTTTTTTGATTTCCAATGGGAATAAACTGTTTACGCTACAGTTGGATGACATTGCTTATTTTTATTCGAAGGAGAAAATGACTTTTGCAATGACAAACGAAGGCAAAGCATATATCGTTGATTTTTCCCTGGATAAATTAGGTGAGCAATTGGATCCGGATTTATTTTTTCGTGTGAATCGTCAGTTCTTATTGAATGTGCATTGCATCATACGTATCGAGCCTTATTTTAATAATAAGATGCTGGTAAAGGTAAAACCTGATTTTGAGGGTCAGATTATTATTAGTAAAGAAAAGGTGGCGATGTTAAAAATATGGTTAAACTTTTAGTTTGTGTCTTTTATTCTTTTTGAAAAGATATAAATTCAAAGTAATTTTACATATACATACAATGTATATTTGAATTTACTAAACCTTATAAATTATGACAAGAAGAAAAGAAATGGTTATGCTTTTGTTGTCATGGGTTATATGTTCTCTTGTTTTTACAGCAAAGGCACAAACTGTGGATAAAGATGTTATGACAGATTTTCTGTGTAAAGAATTGGTAGAGGGAATGCAAATGGACAGTGTAACAGCTGATAAGTTTATTCCTTTGTATCGTAGAAATCGGGCTGAACTGAATATTGCGAAAAAGGCCATCCAGACAAAGATTGATGAGAATGGTGGAAAAGAAGCAATTGACTACCACCAGGCTAGTAAGGTATTGCAGCTTATCGAAGATATTCAGAACAAATATAATAAAGAGTTTTCTGATTTTTTTTCTTACAGTGATATTCTTAGACTTAGGCATTTGGAATATCAGAAAGAAGTGGAATATATTCAGCGTAATTCTAATTAAATACGGTCATATTATACTAAAAGAGTCCTCAAGAAATTATCTTGAGGACTCTTTTTTAAGATGGAGAGATAGATTAATTCTGAGCCTGGTGTACTGTAAGCTGTGGGAATGGGAAGCCGATGCCTTCCTTGTTAAATGTGGCATAGACCGTTTTGTTGAAGTCAAAGACTACATCCCAGTAATCACTTGTTTTAGCCCAAGCTCTAACTTTGATATCAACACTGCTAGCTGACAATGATGATAATCCAATAAATGGAGCAGGGTCTTTTAAAATACGTGGGTCGGCTTCGATCAGTCTTTCTAATACGCTTTTAACTTTTTCATAATCTTCACCATACTCAACTCCAAAGACCCATTCTGTACGGCGGGTTTCTTGTTTGTTATAATTGGTGATGGCGTTACTGCTCAATGAACCATTAGGAACATAAATAATACGGTTATCTACCATTCTGAGAATAGTATGGAATATTTGTATTTCCTGCACTGTTCCGCTTACTCCAGATTGTGCATCAATGTAGTCGCCTACCTTGAATGGCTTGAATACTAAAATGATTAGGCCACCAGCAAAGTTTGCTAAGTTGCCTGATAATGCCATACCGATAGCAACACCGGCAGAAGCAAGGACTGCAGCAAAACTGGTAGTTTCAACTCCTAATTTGGCTACAATTGCAAAAGCCAAAATTAGATTGAGTAATAAACTTGTCAGGCTTTTCAAGAAAGTTTGCACGCTAACTTCAAGTTTGCGACGCTCCAAAAGCTTAGATAAGAGTTTGTTGAGCTGTTTAATAATAAAACGACCGATGACATAAATCAGAACAGCTCCTATAAGCCGTTGTCCCACATCGATTCCGAAGTCGAGTAATCTTTCCAGAATCTTTTCTAAATTAAAATGTTGGGCTACTTGTGCCGCTAAAAATGTAGAAATCATATATGTTATTTTTTAGTTGGTAATTATTCAATTAGGACTCCTTTTCCCTGTCGGATAATTTCAGGAACGTTATTACAACAATTTACTATGGTAGAAGGTTCAATGCCACCTATGCCTCCATTGATAATAAGGTCTACTATTTCACCAAATTTTTCGTTTATTAATTCTGGGTCTGTGATATATTCAATGTCTTCATCGGGTGAATAAGGTAGTGTACTTGTCAGGATAGGAGCATCCAGTCTTTCACATATTTCGCGTATGATGGCATTATCCGGGATACGGATTCCGACTTCTTTTCTGTTCCTGAAAATTTTGGGCAAACGGCTATCTGCATTTAGTATAAACGTAAACGGGCCAGGAAGATTACGTTTCATCAGCTTGAATGTACTGTTATCAATGCGGGCATACTCGCTGATGTTGCTAAGGTCGTAACAGATAATGGACAGATTGTTTTTTTTAGGGTCAACGTTTTTAATCTTGCATATCTTTTCAATAGCTCTTTCTTTTAGAGCATGACAACCAATAGCATACATGGTATCTGTGGGATAGATGATAATCCCTCCGTCATTGAGAATATCTACGACTTGTTGTATGTCATTGAAATTGTTGTTCTTTTCGTATAATTTCAGTAGCATTTGTTTTGATTTTTTTTGTTATTGCAAATATACATTCTTCTTTGTCATTGTGTAGCGGAGCAGATTTATTTCTTTCTTTTTTTTCGTAGTTCTTCAGCAATACGGTGTTGAATTGCTCCTTCTATATCTTTTCCGCTTGCATTTAAAGCATCTCCAAAGTATTGGTGAGCACCTGCGTGTTGAGGCTTGATACTGGTTGCTTTATCCAAATCTGCAATAGCTCCTTCCAGATTATTCAGATACAAACGGAATCGTCCCCGATTGTATACAGCTTTAAAATCCATAGGTCTGAGTTGTACGGCGTGGTTCAGGCAAAACTCAGCTTCTTCTACCTCATCTTTATCTAACAAGGTTATTCCTTTTCTGACCCATGCGTCTGTGAAATTGGGATAAAGTTCTATTGCCTTGTTGTAGTTGGCTAGTGCAGCTTTAGTGTCGTGAAACTTGGTTACACACTCATTCCCCATCAGATAATATTCTTGTGCATACTTTTCCAGATTCTTTTTGAAAGTGTTCATTTCTTCTTTCAACTTTTTGTTTTCTTGTCTCAGTTTATTTATGATATGCAATTTCTTTCGGATGAATCGCTGGTTGAGAGGTTTCTCTATATCGTAACGCAAGTGAATGGCTTTGAAGAAGGTATTAAGGAATTTGTCAAAGTCGCCTTCATCGAAAGCTTGTATTGATGCGATGTATTCAATGTCAGCTTGAGCCTGTTTCATTGCTCGTTCGACTGATTGTGGATTGTTGAAGCGCTTGGCAAATGTGATTATTTCCGGATTGATAAAAATATCCCCACGGGTAATTTCTTTTCTCAACTGAATTCCTTCTAAAGACGTGCATCGGCTTAAAGCTACATAAGTTTGACCACCTGCAAACACGCCTCCGGTAAAGTCAATAGCTACTCTCCTGAATGTGAGTCCTTGGCTTTTATGTACGGTAATGGCCCAGGCCAAGCGGATGGGATATTGTGTAAATGTTCCCAGTTCTTCTTCTTCTATCTTTTTTTCGGCTTCGTTGTATTTATAGCGAATGTTACTCCAACTTTCTCGTTGCACATTATACTCTTCACCACTTTCTGTAATGATATAGATGCAACCATCGGGACTGATTTCGGATATTGTACCGATGGTTCCGTTTACCCATCGTTTTTCTTTATCGTTTTTTATAAAGATAATCTGAGCACCAGGCTTGACTACCAGTTCCATTTGTGTAGGAAGGCTGTTTTCGGGAAATTCTCCTTGAATATCTCCTTTCAATGTTACCGACTGGCCAGGTAGAGCTTTAAGTTTTTGTTCATTGATGTAATCTACAGTATCTCTTTTGCTGGCTAATGTGATGTATAACTCTGAATTATCTTTTGATATTGGGGCGTTGTAACGGGTATTGAGCAGTTGCAGGTCGGCCGCATTGACCATATTGGTCCGGATATGATCTAAAACACTTACAAACACTTTATCCGTTTGTCGGTATACTTTCGTTAATTCGATGGCAACCAGCTCCCAATGCTGGAAAACGCGTGCAGAAAAGAAAAAGGGGGTAGGGTAGAATTTGTTGATAATTTCGCGCTCATCTGTCTTTACAACGGGTTCCAATTGGTATATATCTCCTACCAGTAAAACTTGTTTGCCACCAAAAGGCTCTCTCATATTGTGAGAGTAAACTCTTAAGATGCGATCTATGAAATCAATGACATCTGCTCTTACCATTGATATTTCATCAATGATAACCAGTTCGATATTTTTGATTAATTTTCTGTGTTCGGAGGAATACTTCAGCATTTCATGGAGCTTATTTCCTCTGAATTTAGGATCATCTGGTAAAAGTGGGTGAAAAGGAAGTCTGAAAAAACTATGTAGAGTACTTCCTCCTGCATTGATGGCTGCAATGCCTGTAGGAGCCAGTACAACATATTTTTTTTTAACCGTGCTGCATATATATTTTAGGAAAGTCGACTTTCCTGTACCGGCCTTACCAGTAAGGAAAACGGACTGTCGGGTATATTGAATCAGCCTTAACGCATTTTGGAATTCTTCGTTATTGGTATCTATGGTTGGTCTTAACATGCAACTATATAAATGGAGTAATTAATGTTAGCGAATTTAATCAATATTTTTCATTGTTGCATGTGTAATATGGATAAAAGAAAAAAGGCGGTTGATTTAACCGCCTTTTTTCTTTAGATAGAGACATCTCTATAATATTTTCAGCATTCTTTGTTATTGCTTTGCTCATTGAGCATTACATAACCCCAAATCATAGGATCTGCATTTGCAATTCTTCTAAAAATGTTTTTTACCTTTTTCATAATGTTACCCTTTCTTTTTTTTACTATTAATACCTAAAAACAAACTAATTAATCCATTTTGTCGCTTCACAGCGAGATTGGATGATAAACCTTATTGAGTAATCCCTTGTCCTAGAACATTTTGTTTTTTGATTACACTGCAAAGATAAGGACTATTTTAATTCAAAAGTATGTTTTATAGCATATAATTTAAAAACTATGGTTTTTATTGACGTATATCAAAAAAAGGGCTACTTTCTGTAAAAAACAAATTTTTATATCAACAATTATTTTACCTGAATCTGAAGGTTGCTGAGTTCTGTATCTGCATGTTTGGATGCTAAATTGTGTTGTCTTACTGTTATAGTATGCATTTTACTTTTTGTTGTTTCTGGCAAAGAAAATATTTGTTTGTAAACAGTTTGTTCTTTTGCCGGGCGAAGCAAGTATCCGGTTTCTTTTTCGAAGCGGTTGTACAGACGTAACAGAATTTGGTTTTTTCCTTTTTTCAATGGGAGCAAAACAAACTCTTGACGGAACTGGCACCGATATGGGTTCAGGTGTTTCATAATAGATTCCCCATTCAGGTAAACTTCTACACCATTACCTGCACCAATTTCCATTAATAGATTTTGTGCTTTAGGTGATTCTACCTCCTGCATCAGGAAGTAGCTTTCTAGAATGTTTGCCTGGAAATGGCTTTCTTCTTTAGTACATTCTTGCCACTTGCCATTTCTTACAGGAGCGTGCTCTAAATCAACTTTCAATGTAGAAGGTGCATCTAATAGTCCACTGCCAGGACCGCAAAGATAACGTTTGCCCCATACAGTTTGTGGATATGTCTGTAATGCAGATGCTTTTCCTTCATTCAGTTTTATAGTATATGTTTTTCCGTCAACTGTAACGTCAACCTCTTTTCCGGCTTCCTGCTCTGTATAAATAAGTTCCAGAGCCTTGAAGTTGCGTTCAACATTCCATGTATAGCTTACAGTACTTCGGTAGTTGCTGTAATAATCGAAGCATGAATAACTGTAGTTTGGAGTAGCATTGCTTCTGTTAAGCAGTGAGCCCTTTACGCTAGCCATTGGTTGTGGCATAATGGGCTGGTCAAAATTCAAAGTTACCACTTCGATGTTTTGATCACTGTAAGCAGTAGTAGGCAGATAAACGATAATCTTGTCACCTTTTTGTTTTGTCTCGGTATAATTGCCTTTAGCGCTTATCAGTTTTCGATCTGGTATAGTTAATTCAATGATATCTTTTTCCGGACGTTTACCAGAAAGAATTAGGTTCAGTTCTGTTCCTTTTCTGGTAGTTGTACCCCAGTCAAATAATTCACGGAATGGAGATGCTTCTGTTCCATAGATTGCATATCCATATTTTTTCAGCCAACCGCCTATGCCTTTCAGCACTTCTTTTTCAAAAGGAACAACAGAACCGTCACCTTTTGGACCGATATTCAGTAAGAAGTTTCCTCCATGTGATACTACATTTATCAGACTGCGGAGCTTTTCCATAGTTTTTACATGTACATCGCCTCTTTCTTGCCATGAACGGTAACTCCATGTTTCGTCAAACATAGAAGCTGCAGTTTGCCATGCGCTTTGCAGTACGCCTTCAGGATATTTGTTGTCCGCCATAACGCTGAAGTCATATTGATCATTTCCCAATCGGCCGCTTACCATACAGTCCGGTTGGAGTTTATGTACAAGTTGGTATAATTCTTTACTCTGTTCAGGAGTATTTGAACCCATATCAAACCACAGCTCTGAGATGGGACCGTAGTTTGTGAGCAGTTCAGTAACTTGAGCTTTAGAGAACTCCTGGTGTTGTGGTGTTACAAAATCGCAGTTGTGGCTGGAAATAGGATAAGCCTGTGGGAAGTGCCAGTCGATGATTGAGTAGTAAAGTCCCAAGCGGATACCACCACTTCGGCAAGCATCTGCCAACTCTTTTACAAAGTCACGTTTAGATGGTGTAGCATCATATGAGTTGTAATCGGTTGTAGCGGTTTTAAACATGCAGAATCCATCGTGATGCTTCGTAGTGATGACAATAGATTTCATTCCAGCCTCTTTGGCTAGTGCTACAATCCCGTCTGCATTGAACTGGGTCGGGTTGAAGCGTAGAGCTGTATCTCCATACCAGTCACTGAATATTCCGGCAAATGATTGAATCTGTTCGCTGTATCCGCGGGTTACCGGTTTTCCTTCCCAGACACCTCCCAGTTCAGAATACAATCCGAAGTGAATAAACATCGAATACTTACTTTGATGCCATCGCTCATAGGCCGCTTGCGAAATTTGAGCTTTGGCTTGAAGTACAGTTACACAGGTTAATAAAATAAGGAATAGTTTTTTCATGATATTGAGTTTTTGTTTTCGATAATTTACAAATATAGCCACTTCTTTTTATTTTTCATTTTTTTACTTAGGACTTTTTATGTAATTTCGCGGCTTAATTTAAAATGTGTATAAAACAGATGAAAAAAGTATTGGTTTTATTAAGTGTAATATGTTCATTGGTTACAGCATCCGTTGCGCAGAACATTCAGTTACATTATGATTTGGGACGTGCTATGTATAACTCATTGGATAATCGTCCTTGGGTGACTACCACAGTAGAGATGTTTAAGGCCGATAAATGGGGAAGCACTTATTTCTTTGTTGATATGGATTATACCAGTAAGGGGGTTGATTGTGCCTATTGGGAAATTGGCCGTGATTTAAAGTTCTGGGAAGCACCAGTTGCCGCGCATATAGAGTATAATGGTGGGTTGAACTATATTAACAACGCCTATCTTGTAGGACCAAACTATTCATGGAACAGCGCAGATTTTTCAAAAGGATTTACATTCAGTGCTATGTATAAGTATATCCAGAAAAATCCGGAACCCAATAGTTTCCAGTTGACAGCAACCTGGTATTTGAACTTATGGAAGGGAAGATTTACATTCTCAGGCTTTGCCGACTTCTGGCGTGAGAAGCATACTGATGCCAAAGGAAACAATCATAATTTGATTTTTATTTCCGAACCTCAGTTCTGGTTTAACTTGAATAAGTTCAAGCATGTTAATGAAAATCTGAATTTAAGTATCGGAAGCGAGTGGGAATTGTCTCAGAACTTTGCTGTTCGTGATGGCTTTTATTTCATCCCTACATTGGCAATGAAATGGACTTTTAATTAATCATATTTGTATTGTACAAAAAAAGACTCCTTATGCAATCAGTTCTTTTCGAAGACTGTTAGTGTAAGGAGTCTTTTCTTTATATCAACAATATTTATTTTTTCTTTTTCCGTCTTCTGCGCTTACCATTTTGCAGTTGGCGGTGTTTATATCGGATTATTTTCTTGTAACCTACGTAGAAAGCAAGAAGACCGATAGTCAGCAGAATAATCAGTACCAGTCCGCCTCCCAAGTTGTCTCCCTTTACGTGCGACCACATTTCCAGAACAGCTTCTGTGCACTCACCCGAATCATGAATCATGGCACATCTGGCAACAATACTGCTGTCAGGGTATTGGATAGGGTCAATAGGAATCGACTTTGCTTCGGGACCGAAGAAGTAAGTCAAGTTACTATATTGTTCGATCGTGGAGTCAACTTGTGCTTCCAGAATTTCTGGAGTTGCTATAGCACTTACATAACCGGTAGTTTCCATATTGGCTAAAGCAACCTCCGGCTGGCAAAGATAGTTGATGAAATAACTGGCAGCCTTAGGGTTTTTAGCATATCGTGGTATTACCCATCCATCAAACCATACATTACTTCCTTCTGCAGGAACTTCATACCCTAGTTCTACACCTACTGATGTTGCTTCTTCGATAGCCCATACTGCATCCCCGCTCCAAGTCATGTTCAGATATGCCTTGTTCTTTGTCATCATTTCTTTCCCGAAATCTGCTTCCCATCCGGCGATGTTTGGCTTCATTTCCTTGAGCAACTTTTCTACTGTTGCGATGGCTTCATTCGAATAGTTGTTCATTAAATCGCTGACACGAATTTTCCCATCTTTCAGTTCATCCCGGTGAGCATAAATAATGGCTGTACCATAAGCATCACGGTAACTGTCTTTCATGAGCAGTTTATTGCGATAGCGGCTGTTCCACAATGAAGCCCATGTCTTTGCATCATTTAGTGGAACATATTTTTTGTTGTATAAGATACCGGCCGTTCCCCACATGTATCCGATGGCATAATGTTCGGCCAGTTTCCCCGGTTGGCTTACTCCATTGAGCTGTTCACGAATGTAAGGCGACTGATTCTTCAGGTAATTGGGCGTATTGGCGAAATTAGTGTCGATAGGAAGCAACAGGTCTTTCTTCAGCATTCGTTCGATGATATACTCCGAAGGGCAAACAACATCGAAATCTTCATGGCCGCGTTCGATTTTTGTAAGCATAATCTCATTAATGTCAAATGTCTGATAGATTACGCGTATATTTTTACCGGTTTGCTCTTTATACCAGTTTGGAAATTCCTCCAGAATTCCTTCATCAATATAGTCTCCCCAGTTATAAACCTTCAGAACCTCTTCTCTGGGTTCTTGATTGTAGCAACCAGAAAAAGTCAGAATACCGAGGAGTGCCATTATAGCATATATAAATTTTATAGTTCTCATGTTTTGGGTATGCGATATCTAAAATTACTTGGTATTTTTCTTTTCGCTGCGGCGGTTCATAAAAATGAGCAGCAACAGGACGACAATGAAAATGATGGTCGACAGAGGGCGAAGCTCAGGTGTAAGTCCTCCTTTACGGGCATCCGAATAAATATAGGTGGACAGCGTTTCCAGTCCCTCGTTACCAATTGTAAAGATAGTTACGGCAAAGTCGTCAATCGAAATGGTGACAGCCAGCATAAATCCTGAAATCATTCCCGGAAGAATTTCAGGGATAATGACCTTTCGTAAAGCTTGCCCTGGTGTAGCTCCCAAGTCCAATGCCGCTTCGTATAAGTTTGGATTCATTTGTTTTAAGCGAGGCATTACGCTAAGAATAACATAAGGTGTACAGAATGCGATGTGGGCCAAAACTACAGTCGTATATCCTTGTGGTACACCTAATGAAACAAACAACAAAAAGAGAGATACACCCATAATAATATCTCCGTTCAGGATGGGGATATTATTTATAAAGCTAATGGCTTGGCGTGCTTTGGAGCGTAGATTGAAAATACCAATCGCTGTAAATGTGCCGAGAAGTGTAGATACGGTAGCTGTAATCAGGGCAATGGTTACTGTATTCCACAATGCATTCATCAGGGAATGGTGGGTACCTTGTACAAACAGGTTTTTATAAAGTTGTGTAGAGAACCCAGTCCAGTTTCCCAATACACGTGCCTCTGTGAATGAGTATACCATGATAATAAGGATAGGAGAGTACAGCAGGAGCAGCAACAGCCACAGGTATCCCTGGCAAAATATTTTTTTGATCATAATATACCTCCTTCCTGTTCTTGATTGTCATCCGATGCAAACAGCGTTGCAGCACCAATAAGGAACAGCATGATGAGTGATAAGGCAGCACCGTAATTCCACATACTGTTATTGATGTTTTCCTGAATGGTGGTACCGAACAGCTTTATATTGTTCATGGTCAGCAGTTCGGCGATAGCAAATGTTGATATGGTGGGCATGAATACCATCAGTATGCCGCTGGCTACTCCCGGCATGGAAAGTGGTAGGATGGTTTTGATGAAAACCTGCCGGGGAGTTGCACCCAGGTCTTGAGCTGCCTCAATGTAGCTCTGGTCCATTTTTTGCAGCGTGTTGTAAATAGGGTAAATCATAAACGGCAGATAGTTGTACACCATACCGAAAATAAGGGCTCCTTCTCCCAGTGGGAGTTGGAGAAAATCGAATAAAGCAACTGTGGCAAGTGTACGAATCAGGATATTTACCCACATGGGGAGTATGAACAGCATGACTACTATCTGTGCATATCCTGTCTTCATACGGCTGAGTATGTAGGCGGCAGGATATCCCAGCACTATACATATCAGGGTGTTGACGATGGCAATTCCAATGGAATAAACAAAAGTGTTTATTGCTTCCGGATGGGCCATGAACTTTTTGAAGTTATCGAAGGTAAACGCTCCGTTCTCGTCTGTGAATGAGTAGACGACGATTAGAATCAATGGCAACACCACGAACAGTGCCGCAAATATCACGTAAGGGATGGTCCAACTCTTCCGTGAAGAAAAAAACTGACGAATTATAGCTAATTGCACCTCGTTTCTTTTTTAAGATTTTACATGTTGTTTTTTCTGCTGATATGAATCTTTTCGGCTGGTATACTGATACCTACGTGGTCGCTTTTGTCCCATACATCGTTGGTGTCAACGTATACATCCTCGTCCCAATCCGAAGCCACGGTCAGATGGTAGTGGTCGCCTTTGTAAAGGATTCCGCGGATATTACCGGTGAGCATACCGTCTTCTTCATTGTCTTGCAGGACTATACTGTCGAAAGGAACTTCTACCGTTACTTTCATGCCAGAACTGATGTTTTGGGTTTCCGAAGCCGGACACTCGAAAGTACAACCTAAAAATTCTACATGGGTAGAGTCTATCAGTGTTCCTTCGAACGTATTACAGATACGTTCTTTTTTCATGATATGGATATCTTCGGGCTTTATGAGCAGTCCGACTTCTGTTCCTACCGCAAAATGGTGATAGTCTTGTACGATGAATTCATAGCCATTGCAGACTACAACCATTTCATAATGCACGCCTTTGAAGATGCATGAAGTAACTTTGCCTCTGAACTGTGCGGCATCCGATACGGGGAAGATATACAAGTCCTCTGGGCGTATTACGACATCGACAGGAGTATTGTTGCCGAAACCTTCGTCCACACAGTCAGCTTCCACGCCGGCAAATCTTACCTTCTTGTCGTGCAGCATAATACCATTCAGAATGTTACTTTCACCGATAAAGTCGGCAACAAATGAGTTTACCGGTTCGTTGTATATATCGGTTGGAATACCTATCTGCTGAATTTTTCCTTCGCTCATTACAACGATGGTGTCACTCAGTGTCAAGGCTTCTTCCTGGTCGTGCGTTACGTATACGAAAGTGATGCCCAGTCGTTTATGCATTTCTTTCAGCTCCATTTGCATATCCTTTCGCATTTTCAGGTCGAGTGCAGCCAATGGTTCATCCAGTAGCAGAACTTCCGGTTCGTTAACGATTGCCCGGGCTATGGCTACACGCTGCTGTTGTCCCCCGGATAAGGAGTTAACATCACGATACTCATAGTCACTCATGCTCACCATTTTCAGGGCCGATTTCACTTTACGGGTAATTTCATCTTTAGGAAGTTTCTTCAGTTTTAGTCCGAAAGCGATGTTATCGTATACATTCAGGTGAGGGAACAAAGCATATTTCTGGAATACGGTATTTACAGGACGCTTGTGTGGAGGAGTTTGCGTAATTTCTTTGCCTGCAATTCGGATAACTCCTTCGCTGGCTGTCTGAAAACCGGCCAACAGACGAAGCAGTGTGGTTTTTCCGCATCCGGATGGACCAAGGATGGTGACGAACTCTCCCTTCAGAATGTTCAGGTTGATATCGTCTAACGCTATCTTATCATCAAAAACTTTGGTGACATGAGATATCTCAATGATGTTATTAGTTTCTTGCATATTTATTTTATTCGATTTGGCCGCAAAGGTACGTTTTTTATGGTATTATTTAGTATAATATATAAGGAATCTTTTGTTAATACATTAAGATGCTGTATAATTATAATAGGAATGTAATATACATGCGTACTTAATTCTGCTTTTAGGTAGATAAAAAAGCAGGATTTACTGGGTTCTCAATAATCTTTTTCCTATACTTGTAATATCATTTTTAATCGGTAATAGGATATATGAAAGCATTTTATTTTGTAATGTTGTTAGGTTTATTTTCGACCATATCATTACAGGCACAGCAGCGTGAATATGTGTTGTTGGTGCACGGTGGGGCCGGAAATATAACGAGTGTGGAAAAAGATGATGCGAAGTCTGGTCTGTATTATGCAGCATTAGACTCTGCGCTGATGATTGGTAATGCAATTTTATCGGCAGGAGGAGAAGGTGAGGAGGCTGTGAGGGCTGTAATCCGGTATTTTGAATCAAACCCGCTGTTCAATGCTGGTGTGGGTGCAACTTGTACGGTTGATGGTACCTTTGAATTGGATGCAGCAATAATGCGCGGACGCGATTTATCGGCAGGTACAGTTGCCGGTGTTAAACTGGTAAAACATCCTATCGAGGCTGCTTATAGTGTAATGACGGCTTCGCCACATGTTATGTTATCAGGAGCAGGGGCTGAAGATTTTGCTCGTAGTAATGGTTTAGAGATGGTGGCTACTAACGAATATTTTGCAACGCCGAAGACACAAAGATGGATAGATGAGTTGAAACAAAGCTCTAAGAAAAATGGAACAGTGGGTTGCGTAGTGCTTGACAGTAAAGGAAATCTTACAGCAGGAACAAGTACAGGTGGAATGTTTAAAAAGAAGTGGGGTAGAATAGGCGATTCTCCGATAATTGGTGCAGGGACATATGCAGACAATGCCGGTTGTGCGGTTTCATGCACGGGGCATGGGGAGTATTTCATTCGCCATGCTGTAGCTTATGATGTTTGTGCACGTTATAAGTATTTAAAGCAATCGGTGGGGGAGGCAGCATCTACCATTATCCATCATGTGTTGAATGCTGAGGCTGGCAATGGAGGATTGATAGCTGTTGATAAAGAAGGTAATTTTGCAATGCCTTTTAACAGTAGCGGAATGTACAGAGGATATATCTATAAGGACGCTGAAACTGGAAAATGGAAAAAGGGAGTTGGTATTGGCAATAAGATGATAGAGGACGTGCAACATTAGTCTGATATGTTATTACAGAATTTTTGAAAAGAGTCGTATTGCTTGAGAAGGGGTGATATGACTCTTTTTGTTAGAAGGAGGAGAAATCAAGTGAAGTTTATTGTGAAAAAGATTCTTTTTTATTTGGTTTATAAAATAAACTTGTTTACATTTGCAGAAGATAAAGTAATCGATTATTTTTTTTATGTAGTTTATTTTATAAACCATTTTACAAAGGAGGGGATTATGAAACCAATTAATTATTTACCACTAGTATTGATTGTTTCTCTTTTATGGGGTTGGTCTTTGAATGCTAAAGCAGAGAAAAATTTGACCGTATTGGTTACGAATATTCCTAGTCAGACAGGGAATATCCTGACAACAGTCGGTCAAGGACAGTTTTATGATATGGCCGAAGTAAAAGATGCGCAAGTAGAAATTGTTCTGAAAGATATTCCAAACGGAGAATACGAATTGAGTGCGTTTCATGATGCTAATGCGAATTGGCAGTTGGATATGGAGGAAGGATTGCCTTTGGAGTATTGTGTAACGAGGAAAATTACTGTGAACGATGAGACGCGGTATATAAAGGTAACACTTTTCAATGTGAAGGAGGAGGTGCTGAAAAAGCGTGAAAAATAAAATAAAAACAGAATTTAATTGGGTTGTCATGGGTAAATGTCAGGTTGATGTTCAATATAAAACTCGCAGGGCTGTTTTCCTTTTGTTGGGATTATCTGTATTTATGACATGTTTTATTGTTGTTTGGTTGTCAAATGGCTTTTATGATTTTGTCGACTATATTGGCTTTAATAAAACAGCTTTGCATATACCTTACGCATGGGGGCTGGCATTATTGGTTGCTGTATCATATATTGTATATACAATGCGTATGATATCATTGGTGCGTGAAAATATTTTTAATTTTTCGGGTTGCTTAAAGTGGATAGGTGTTTATGCTGCTTTTACTGGTGGACTGGTAGAGGAGTTGGTTTTCAGGCAGATGTTGATGAGTTGGCTCAATGCCGAAGGCGTAAATAGTTGCTTACAAGTTGCAATGTCTGGCTTGGTTTTTGGGCTTGTTCATTTCTCTTGGATGTGTTTTGGTGGCAATCTGTATGTAGGATTTTTGTCTGTATTGTCTACTGCGGTCTTGGGCTTTTTGCTTGCAGTCGTTTATCTACTTGCCGACTATAATGTTTTACCTGCAGTTTTTGCACACATTGTAATTAATATTTTTGTAGAACCGTGGTTAATATTAAATGCCACAATTCCGCAGAATAAAGAAACTTTTGAATCTTGAATATATAAGTTGCGTTTTTTTTAAAACCGAACAATTATAATAAAGCTTATGAAAGAAAAACTTTTTTCGGAGAAAGACAGTTTAGAACTGATTTCCCAGATGTTGAAACAAACAAGACAGAATCTGGAAGTAGGTAGTGGGAATATCTTTTTATATTATGGATATGCTGCTTTGACTATTTCTTTATTGGTATTTGTCTTGATTTTCCTTACAGGTAATCCTGTTTGGGCTGCTTTATGGTTTGTAATGTTTATTGTTAGCTTTGTGATTCAGAGAAAAGCGGAAAAGAATAAACCTCATGTTGTTACGTATATGGATAAGGCAATATCAAATACCTGGTCTGTTTTGAGTGTATTGTTTTTGTTGACTGTTTTGGCAATTGTTGCTTTAGGTTGGTATATGGGATGCTTTGAGTTTGTATTGATGCTTCCTCTGAGTTTGTTGTATGCAGGAATCGGATCATCCATTACAGGTGTGATTATTAATATGCGTGCATTAATATATACTCCGCTTGTAGCTTTCATTGTCGGAGTTTACATGCTGGTTGAATTGCTGGCCGGTAGTGAACCGACTGCTTATTGGCATTTATATTTCGGAATGTCATTTGTATTAATGATGATTATTCCCGGGCATTTAATCAATAGTAAATCCATACAACAATGCTGAAAGAATTAAATCCTATAATACATTCACAGTTGAGGCTGGCAATAATGACATTGTTATTGTCGGTCGAGGAGGCGGACTTTACTTATCTGAAGGAGCAAACTAATGCTACAGCGGGAAATATCAGTGTTCAGTTGGATAAGTTGAGTAGTGCTGGCTATATTGAAATAAGAAAAGAATTCGTTGGTAAGAAAACAAGGACTTCATGTAAACTTACGGAAGTGGGAAGAAGGGCTTTGGACGAATATGTTGAAACATTGAAAACATATTTGAAATTGTAAATGCTGGAAATTGTTTTTAGGCATTTAGGCTTTTATGTCTTTCTGTGACGTTTGTATTTCTCATTAAAATGATAAACTTTTTTCATTTATGAGCAGAATGTTTTCTCATTTCAATGGTGCAGGTTGGTCATAAAAGTGATAAACCTGGTTCGTACCGGCATATTTTCAGAGTTGTAAATGTGAATGTTACGCGCACGCGTATATTTAGAATGTATCATTTTGTAAGCTGCTGGAGATGTGAGAAGGAGAATCTGTTTTATAACATATTTGATAATCAGTGATTTATGTGTAAATTACAGACTTTGTTTGAAAAAAGTTTGTATAAAGTTTTGCATATTCGCAAAAAGCGTCTAC
>Flurry_p1__coassemble_186_pt1 | contig 57160 bp, 57 predicted proteins | sample Flurry_p1__metabat2_high_PE_018 | metagenome-assembled genome bin Flurry_p1
AACCGTTTCTCTTTACGAAAGTCCACGCCATCAGCATGACTTCTTTTAATTGGTTCTTGATTTTTGTACTCATAATCGTGTGAGGGTTAGTTGGTTTTACTATTATTATTTCGTATATTTGTTTCGTATCTTAGTTTCGATATGCAAATATACTAACTTTAGTTGATATTTAAAATAAAATGTCAACTTTATTTAGTATATAAACATTGTTTAACTATTGAGAACCTTAATACATTATTATTTTTAGATATGGACCTGAAAGACTTTGTCAGTGAAACACTTAAAGAAATAATAGAAGGAGTAAAAGATGCGCAAGAATTTGCAAAAGGAAAAGGGGCTATTATAAATCCTTCAAAGTTTGGAACGGTTACTCCTAAAGCAATAATGAGTAAAGATAATGATGAAATCTCAGCTGTACAGCGAATAGATTTTTCCTTGTCTTTAAAGCAAGATTATAAAGCAGGAGGCAAGATAAGCGTAGGAATTATGGATTTAGGAAATTTAGGAGGTGAATATCAGAAAATGAGTGAGAATAGGGTGAATTTCAGCGTATTAGTTATTCTTCCCACCGATAACCATTAGGCAATGTATTATGCTTGTACTCTCCTTTTTCTACATATTCGGCAAACTCTTCTGCCATTCTTATGGCTGTTGATGCTTCGGTATAACCATTTACCAAATTGCTATGAATGACAAGAGATAAATACATTTTTCTTCTCCTTTTTGAGAGGAACTTTATTATTTGAACTTTTATATTCATAGTTTCAAAATTAAACACCCATAATAGGTACGAGCTATCATGGGTGCATATATTAAACCTCCTCAGAGGAATGTTTAACCAACTTGTTCCTGTAACACCTCGTACTTGTTACAGCTGCAAATATACTAATAAAAGTTGATATGGAAGCAAAAGAACGAATAAAAAAAGCGTATGAATTTTTGCGTAGTAACGGTACTGTACACACCCAACAAGATGTTGCTGATGTTATGGGCGTAAAGAAAGAAAATATCTCTCGTGCATTTAATGGAAACGAGAAATATCTTACACCAAATTTTATTGCACGCTTCAATAATGCTTTTGGAGGTATTTTTAATGTTGATTGGCTTATTAAAGAGCATGGCGAAATGCTGAAAAAAGTTGATAATAAAAAAATAGAATCATCCATTTCCCAAAACGATATAAAGGAAGGTGATTATTCCGGCACTCTTGTCTATGATATTGATGCAACTTGTGGAACAGACCAACGGGATATTTATTTCACGCAAGAAAACATTATCGGCTCTGTAAACCTGCCAAATATCAGTAAGGATTCCAAAATCATACGAGCAAATGGAGACAGTATGGAGCCATGCATTTTTGATGGGAATATGGTTGTTATCCGCGAGATTCATAATTTGGAGGATATATTCTATGGACAAATGTACCTCATACTGTTGGATGAATATCGTATGATAAAATATATTCGCCGTTATGAGCCAGATGAAGAAAACTATATTATCCTACGAAGCGAAAATCCAAAATATGATGACATAAAACTTCACAAAGGGAAAATTAGGAAGATGTTCATCGTAGAAAATATATTGTCTGTCAAAACACAATTATAACCATGAAATTCAATCAATACCTTTGGAACCTATACAAGAACTCGCCTGACGGTAAGTCCGCCATATCTGCTTTTTCAGACAGAAAAGAGTGGATTGAGGAAGAACGTCTGTTCGAGAAATACAACCCGAAAATCAAGGACGGATTCAATTCTGAAATGATTTGCGGGATACTGGAAGATTTCTGGTGTTACAAAGTATCAGAATATGAAGGTACAATATTAAAATCCCTGGATGATGCCGGAAAGCTGTATGAGGAAATCATATCTACCGGGCTGATAATAGAAACGGAAGAAGTTTTAAGGATTGGAGATTTTGACCAAATGCTTGGCTACATTCCATTACTTTTAATGGAACTGAACTATATGTTTGGTGAATACTTTTTTCCCTATTTATATATCAACGAACTTTTCCATCTTGAAAAATTAGCTGATTACTTTGAAATAGAACTTCCTCCGATTCCAAAGAAAGCTGACTACAAAGCCAGGTGTATGTATTATTGGGAATTGTGCAAAGTATTCTATCGATTCAGGACGGAAAACGGTTTGTCTCCCGATGAGCTAAGCGCTTTCATGTATGATTATGCTCCGAATGTTCTTGGTACAGAAGAAAAAGGCAAAATGCCCCAACCATCGGCTGCATGGTTCATTGGTGGATTGATTGAAGGATATGGTACCCATTGGACTACCGGATTCTGGCAGACAAACATGGACACTAAGAGGGGAGATATTCTTGTTCATTACGAAACTTCTCCTGTGAGTGCCATTACTTGCCTGTGGATTGCGCAGACCGATGGTGTGGTAGACCCATTCTTTCACTATTATAGCAATACATATATCGGAGACAGGATAGCTATACCTAAGATTTCATTGAAAGACCTGAAAGCTGATGGATACTTTTCCAACCATCCGCTCGTAAGGAAAAATCTCCAAGGAGTTAACGGGTGGCCGGTAAGTGGAAAGGATTATTCTGAACTTCTTCGTATGCTCGCGGCCAAAGGGTTTGATACGTCCGCACTTCCACAAATCTACACACCTTCATTGCCGGAGGGAGTAACTGTGAATAATGAAAGGGATGTTGAAGTGAATTTACTGGAACCTTTGTTGAATAGTATGGGGTGGTATGAGCACAAGGACTACGTACGCCAGCTACCAATCCATGCAGGAAGAGGACACCGGATTTTTCCGGACTATGCGCTTCACTATGATAACAAGCCGGAAGAAGAAAAGGCAAAAGTGTTGATTGAGGCAAAATACCACATGAAGAATAATCAGGAAATAGAAGCGGCCTTCCTTCAGGCCTTTTCTTATGCCAAGCTGCTTCTGTCTTCGGTAATCGTCTTGTGTGACAAGGAATGCATCATGGTTTATGATGACAAGAATGGATTTAGTAGAAGCCGATACAGAAAATATTATTGGGAGGATATGAAGAACCCCGATTTGTATAATGAACTGAAGAACAAACTTAATACTTGATGTTATGAAGAATATATTAGTATCCGTTCTGGTGGCTATATCATTATTCAGTTGCGGAAGCAATAAACCATCGCAGGAACAGAAAGACAAAGCAGACAGCTACGTCCAAAGTCTGGTGGATGCTGAAATAGGAATCTACAAAGGTGAACTGACAGATGCGAACTTTCTCATCCTTGCTGTAGATGCTTATCCGGGAGCTAACTTTGATGCTTATGCACGTACATACTTAGAAGAAGCACAAGGTAAAGGACTGGAGATAAAGGGAGTCTATATTGTAGACATCAAGAACTGCCAATTCGGCGATGGTTGGGTATCCGGTGACAGGATAGGGAAGGCTTTCAAGTGAATTAAATGTGCCAAGGAGTATCCTTGGCCTATAAAAAATACATTATATTAACCTGATACTTAAAAAGATAGCTTACCTTTTTGAGAAATCCTTCTAAGCTGTGGGTCCCGCGTTCGAATCGCGGCGGAATCACTTGAAAAGGAAGTTGATAACTCACTGGTAATCAGTTGTTTTCGACTTCCTTTCTTGTTTTAACAGTGGTTATTTCTTATAAAAAGTAGATTAATCAGTTAAATAGATGTATTTTTGCTTTGTTTCTGCGTTTATATATAAGATAAATCTTAACTGATAAATAATCACTATTATGAATACCAATCCTGAACTGGAACTGGCCAATATGCTCATAGGGCAGACAAGTACAAATATTTTTCTTACAGGTAAAGCTGGAACCGGTAAAACGACATTCCTGAAAATCTTGGTAAAGGAGTCCCCCCAAGCGAATGATTATATTGGCTCCGACAGGAATTGCTGCTATTAATGCAGGTGGAATGATGATTCACTCTTTCTTTCAACTTCCCTTTGCTTCCTACATTCCCGGAACAGCTTTTGGAGGCGATGCCAAATATCGTTTCCGATTCGGACGTGAGAAACTGAATATTATGCGCAGTATCGATTTGCTCGTAATCGATGAAATCAGTATGGTACGGGCCTACTTGTTGGATGCTATAGATGATGTTTTGCGCCATTTCAGAAGAAGTGGCAAATCGTTTGGGAGCGTACAGCTTCTGCTGATTGGTGATGTCCAGCAGTTGCCTCCGGTTGCTAAAAATGATGAGTGGCAAATGTTGTCGGAATACTACGAAATACCTTATTTTTTTCTCAAGTAAGGCTCTGGAAAAACGGTATTTTGTACTATTGAACTGAAAAAGGTATACCGGCAAAATGATACGCGCTTTCTGGATTTGCTGAATACCATTCGGGAAAACCGATGTACGGAAGCTGAGCTTGCTACACTGAACGGCAGGTATATTCCTGAACACAACAAGATAAATGACAGGGGGTATATCCGGTTGACAACGCATAATTATCAGGCACATCAGATAAATCGGCAGAAGATGGATGAATTGCCTGCGGAGAGCTTTATATTCAGAGCCACGATTGAAGGTAATTTTCCTGAGTATTCTTATCCGACTGACCTTGAACTGGAATTAAAGGAGGGAGCGCAGGTGATGTTTGTAAAGAACGACATTTCGGGTGAGCATCGTTATGCTAACGGGACGATTGGCCGAATTACCCATTTGTCGAATCAGAATATTGAAGTGACAGTAGATGAAACGGGTGTAAAAGTGAATCTGCAGGAAGCTGAATGGACTAACGCACGCTATAAGCTGGATGAAGAATCGAAAGAAATTGTAGAAGAGATAGATGGTACGTTTAAACAGTATCCGCTTAAACTGGCTTGGGCTATAACGGTGCATAAGAGTCAGGGACTTACTTTTGATAAGGCGGTTATAGATGTTTCCGGAGCATTTACGCACGGGCAGGCTTATGTGGCATTGAGCCGGTGTCGTACTTTGGAGGGTTTGATACTGAGTGCGCCGATAGTTGCAGAAGCAGTGATAAGTGACAGGGTGGTAGACTGTTTTAATCGTGAAACTCGAAAGTCTGGTGTAACCTAGGAACAGTGTGTCATAATGCAGAAGAATTATTTTGGAGAATTGCTGCAGCAACTTTTTGGTTTCAGAGCGCTGGATATGTCGTTGAATCATTATGTCAGGCTGATTGATGAGCATTTGTATAAAATGTACCCCAAACAGTTGGAATTATTTAAATCTGAGTCTGAGCGTTTTAAACAGGAAATTTGTGCTGTTGGTGCAAAGTTTGAGATTCAATATATGCGTATTCTTTCTCAAGCTTCGGATTGTGAAGCGGATAAATCCTTGCAGGAGAGGGTACATAGTGTTGCCGAGTATTTTTTTTGGAAAAGCTGAAGCCTTTGCAGGAGCTTGTGGAAGGGGCAGATGTGGCAACAGATAATAAAGAGCTTCGAAAACGACTGGAGACTGCTTTTGAGGAACTGACGGAGGCAATCCGTATTAAATCTGCTTTGCTGGATCATGTTTTGAAGAACGATTTTTTGCGCAAGCGTGCCATATTAAGTATGGAGGAAAAAGAACCACAAAAGTCAAAGAAGCGTGAATGAAATTTGAAGAAAGATTTTTCTGCCCATAGTGATATTGAAAATGTAGGTCTGTATCAGGCACTAGTGGATTGGCGAAGGGAAGAATCGGCCCGGCAAGGATTGCCTGCATATACAGTTCTTCAGCAGAAAGCCATCATAGGGCTTTCAAACCATTTGCCGGAAAATGAAAAGGAATTGTTGAGCATTCCTTGTATTGGAAAGAAAACAGTGGAAAAATATGGTAAGGCTCTTTTAGATATTGTGATGCGACATAAAGAATAAGTCTATGAATAAAAAATACGAGGCTTCACACAATGGGAGAGCCTCGTATTTGTGAAAAGTGTATGAACAGGAAAAGGTTATTTCAATAATTCGCCGATTTTTGCCTTCAATTCTTCACCACGCAAGTTGCGTGCAATAATGACACCGTTCTGGTCTACCAAAACAGTAGATGGAATGCTTCTTACTCCATAGAGCTGTGCTCCGGCATTTTGCCATCCTTTCAGATCGGACATGTGTGTCCAAGTCATGTTCATGTTTTTGATTGCACCTGTCCATGTATCCTTTTTCTCGTCAAGTGATACACCTACGATGCCGAATCCTTTGCTTTTATATGCATTGTATGTCTCTACTACGTTTGGCATCTCTGCGCGGCAAGGACCACACCAGCTTGCCCAAAAGTCAATCAAAGTGAGTTTGTTCTTTGCTATTTCATCTGCAAGCTTTACGGGAGTGCCTTCAGGACTGTCCATGGTGAAGTCTACAAACTTTTGACCTACTTCTGTTTTTTGAGCAGTTTCGATATATTCCTTTAAACTTACGATACTTTCAGAATTAGCGTATTGGGCTGGGACTTTGTCTAACAAGGCTTTTACTTTAGGAAGATCGAAAGCTGAAGAAAAGCCTGGTAACAAATGTACACCTACTGCATTGTTCATATTATCGCTAAGCAATTTATAGATAAACTCCATACCCAGACTGTCTTTTTTGTTCAGTTCTGCAGTAAGAGCTGCTTTTTCTTCCTCTTTCAATTCGCCAGATTTGATTTTGCGGTAAAGTGCTCCAAGTTCATTGTTAAGTGCTTTGTATTTATCTTTGAAAGACTGGTATATTTCATTATTCTGGGTTCCGCTTACAGTGCTGGCTGTGTCCAGTTTGATTTCTATATTCCCGTTTTCCAGGAAAAAGTCAAAATATTGTGGTCTGCCCTCAGAATTGTAGGTGAGGTAACAGTTGATGGTGCTGTCCTGTTTTCCTGTAAATTCGAAGTGGCCGTTTGTTACAGCAGCCGAATCTTGGATTTGCAATTCGTTGTCTACCAGTTTCTGGAGATATACTAATTCTCCATCGGCAACACCTGAAATATTACCGTTAATTTTATAACCTTCGGTTGACTGTTGGCATGCTGCAAAAAGTAAGCATCCCAAGGCACTGAGATAACTGATTTTTTTCATTTTGCTTTAATTCTATTTTTAGTAAAAGTTAGTGAATGTCTCTTTTCATCATGTTTTTGAATGACTCAAAAAGATTGTTGATTTGTTTCTTGTTGTCGTCCAGCCACTTATAAAGTTCGCTGTCTAAACTCTGTATACAGTGGGGGGCCGCTTCTTTCATGTATGTAACTCCCAAAGTAATGGTTTCGTGTCTTTCTTCGCGAGTCATTTTTTCGGAGTATTTGGGATAATTCTTTACGTAGGAGTAGAACTTGTTATTACTTTGATGCCAGTCGGTTACTGTATATCGGTCTCCATTTTGTTGGACTTCCTCCACCAATGCACGCAGATCTTTGATGTATCGTTGTGTTGTGCAGCACGATGAGAGTGTGCATGCCAAGAGAACCATAAAGATTATGTAATATCCTTTTTTCATAATATGGTCGGCTATAATGGTTTAATAATATAGCAAAGTTACAAATAAAAAATGATAAACAGAAAAATGAATCAAGGTTATTAGATATACGGACTTTCTAAAAATAATTGAAAAGAAAACGGACGCCATAACGACTTAACCGTTGTGACGTCCGTTTATACAATACTTTATTATAAGGTATTGTTTTTTTATTCGTTGAAAAGATTTTTATTAGGAGTTGAACCCATCTCGAATACCAAGGTTGCACCATTCATGATTTCATCATAAGTGATGTATCCGCGAGTGAGTGGCTGGCCGTTCAAAGTGGCTGACTGGATATAGCGGTTTGTTTTCGAGAAGTTCTTAGCCTCCATCGTAAATGTTTTTCCGCTTTCGGTGTGGATGGTAGCTTTATGCATCATTGGGGCACCGATGATAAACTGTCCGTCTCCCGGGCAAACAGGGTAGAAACCCATGGCTGAGAATACTTGCCAAGCTGACATCTGACCGCAGTCGTCGTTATTAGGCATACCATTACGGGTGTCGCTGTAAATGCTGTCGACTACCATATGCACGGCATCGGCAATTTTCCAGGTAGCTCCAGTCTTGCCATACAGATAAAGGAACTGGTGCCCTGGTTCGTCACCATGACCATACTGGCCGAAGAATCCTGAAATGTCAACATGCTGTTCGCCTTTCATGTTCAGAGGAGTCTGCAATGTCTTATCCATAGATGCCACAAAAGCTTCATTACCATCCATGCGTTTAACCACTTCTTCTACAGCGTGTGGGTAGAAATAAGAATAAGCCCAAATATTGCCTGAGATATAATGCGGACGGAGTGACTCCCAGTCTGTCAAATCTACAGGAACGAAATTCCCTTTTTCATCTTTTGGCATCAGTAAACCGCTCTTTTCGTCATAATGATTGAGGAAACGCAATGAACGGTCGAGGTAAGTTTTCTCAATATCTGTTTTGCCAAGCTTGTGGGCTACCTGTGCGATACACCAGTCGTAGTAACTGTTTTCTGCGGTTTTTGATACAGACGCATGAATAGGAGTTGGTACGTATCCTAATTTGTTGTAAAGGTCTACACCGCTCAGACCATCACTACTTGATACGTAGTCGTAATTTGAGACAGAAATCATAGCTTCGAGTGCTTTCTCTGCATTGATGCCCGGGATATCTTTCAGGATAGCGTCGGCAATAACAGATACAGCCGGGTAGCTGATCATACAGGTGTTGTCGAATCCGCAAAGTTCCCACAATGGAATCTGACCACCGTTTTCGTAGCGGCTTACCAGTGAATTTACGACATCTGCTGTAAGTTTATGTTCTGTCAGTGTGAACAATGGATGTACGGCACGGAATGTGTCCCACAAAGAGAATGTAGAATAGTTTGTAAAGCCGTTAGCCTGGTTTACTTTGTCGAGTGCCCAGTAGCGGCCGTCTACATCCTGATGCAGATTGGGCTGAATCATCATGTGGTAAAGGCCTGTATAAAGCATGCGCATCTGGTGAACATCTGTTCCTTCGAATTCATATTTGGCCAGTTTTTCAGTCCAGGCTTTTTCTACAGCGGCTTTAGCATTGTCGAATGTCAGGTTCGTTGCTTCAGCTGTAAAGTTTTTACGTGCACCCTCCATGTCGACCATAGAAAGAGCCACTTTCAAAGTAACATCTTCATTCGCTTTCGTTGCGAAAGAAATAGCGATTTTTGCATCTTTTGCTTTCAGTTCTTTTGCGTCAGAAGTCTTGCCTTCGGCATAAGTGGTGACTTTGCTGTATGGTTTTGACAGTTGTGCTACAAAGTAGGTAGTACGGTTTCCTCCCCATCCGGTGCTACGGCTGTAACCTTCAATGGTTTTATCGTCTACAGCTTTAACGTATGTTTCGAGTACTTTACCAAAGATTTTATGTACGGGGTCGAAAATAATATTGGCTTCTGAAGTTTCAGGGAATGTATAACGGTGGAAACCTACACGTGGTGAAACAGTCATTTCTGCCTGAATCTTATCATCAAGCAACTGTACCTTATAATATCCGGCTGTAGCTATTTCTTTGTCTGCATCGTGGCTGATACGGCTGCGGTAGCCTGAGTCCGGGTCTTTCTTGTCACCTGGCATAAATTGCAGTTCGCCTACGGTAGGCATAACCAAAATGTCTCCCAAGTCGCTCCATCCAGTTCCGCTGAGGTGTGTGTGAGAGAAGCCCATAATGTTGTCGTCTGATGCATGGTAGCCAGAGCACCAGTTCCATCCTTGCGTATCACCATCGGGGCTTAACTGAATCATTCCAAAGGGATAAGCTGCTCCGGGAAATGTGTGAACGATTCCGTCTGTTCCGATGAAAGGGTCTACATAGGACAGAACAGAAGGCTTTTCTGTTTCTGGTTGGGTAGTACAGCTGCATATAGCTACAGCTGCAACGAAGGTTGAAATAATTTTCTTCATGTGTATCAGGTTTAAATAAAATTTTGCTTTGTCTTGTTCGTAAGAAGAAAAGACTCTTCTAACGTATGGCATGCAGGATGCCATAACTTTTGCAAAGATATTAAAAAAATGAAAAAAATAAAGATGCGGATTGGATTTTTATGTGGAATAAAAAGAAAAAGGAGTTGCTGATATTCTGAGAATCAGCAACTCCTGCATGTTTCTTATTTGTTTTCTGAAAAGGTCAGGAGTATTTCTTTGGGTATCTGAATAAGATACTCGCTGAAGCAAATATGGCCAAAGCCATCGGGTAATAAAGGTATCGAATGATTTCTAAAGGGGAAAGTTGGGCCAGCTCTGCGGCAATCAGCATCTGTGCTCCGTAAGGAATACAGCCTTGTATTACACATGAAAAGGTATCAAGGATACTGGCACTTTTGCGTTTGTCGATCCTAAATTTTTCGGCGATATCGTTTGCCAAAGGGCCTACGGTAATAATAGCTATAGTGTTGTTTGCCGTGCATATATTAGCAATACTTACCAGTGCGGCAATGCTGAATTCAGCACCTTTTTTACTTTTAACTCTGTTGGTGAGCTTATGTAAGATGTAATCTACTCCTCCATTAAATCGGATGAGTTCTAGCATACCTCCGGCAATCAGAGTAATGATGATAAGCTCTCCCATACCGGTGATTCCATTTCCCATAGCACCAAACCATTCGAATATATCGAAGGAGCCGCTGAAGCAACCGATTATACCAGTCGCAGCAATACCCAGCGTGAGTACTAACATGACATTCATGCCAGCAATGGCAGTCCCTAGAACAATGAGGTAGGGGATTACTTTGACCCATTCAATAGGGCCTGCATTGTGTATGGTTTCCACTTGAAGTCCTTCTATTATATAATAGGTGAATACCAATAAGGCTGCTGGCAATGCAATAAGAAAATTAACGCGGAATTTATCGCGCATTACACATCCTTGTGTACGTGTAGCAGCAATGGTTGTGTCGGATATAAATGACAGGTTGTCACCGAAGAATGCTCCTCCTATAACCAAAGCTGTCATGAAAGGCATACCAATGCCAGTTTTGGCTGCAATGCCGGCAGCAACAGGAACTAGTGCTACAATAGTGCCTACAGATGTGCCTATGGATAGTGAGATGAAACAAGATGCAAGAAAAATCCCAGCCAGGAGCAGACTGTCAGGCAGCAAATGCAGTGTGAGATTGACCGTTGCATCAATGGCTCCCATCGCTTTGGCCGATTGTGCAAAAGCTCCAGCTAGGACAAATATCCATATCATCATCATGATGTTCTTGTTGGCAGCTCCTGATGAGAACTGGAAAATTCGTTCATTCAGTGTTAGTCCTCTAGTCGTTGCAACTGCATAAATCGATGCAGCGGTAAAAGCTACCGTGATAGGAACTTTATAAAAATCGTTGATGATAAGCGATGTAACCAAATATAAGCATAGGAATACAATCAGCGGCATAAGTGCCCAGCCATCGGGCTTGTTTCTAATAGGCGTGAGTTTGTTTGGCTTCATTCTCTTATGAAATTAGTTTACGGCTGCAAAAGTATAATAAAATTGAGAAATATCTGCAAAAAATAAGTTTTGATTTGTATATCTTCTTTTGGACGTCTTGTTTGTATGCTGATGTAAAAGTAAATGCAATGTGTTCATTTTGTGGTGTTTTTATGTGAATGTGCAGCAAAAAGTTTTTGTGGTATCGTTTTTTCTTTTAAATTTGCGGACTAATTTTAGGACTATATTGTTAGGGCGAAAAAAGTTTGAATAAAAATATAAGAGTATGAGTAATAAATTTACCGAATATTCGCAGCTTAACCTGTCGCAGGTTAACAAAGAAGTGCTGGCAAAATGGGACGAGAATGATGTCTTTGCCAAGAGTATGACGGAGCGTGAGGGTTATCCTTCGTTTGTTTTTTATGAAGGTCCTCCTTCTGCAAACGGAATGCCGGGTATCCATCATGTGATGGCACGTACAATTAAAGATACATTCTGCCGTTATAAAACCATGAAAGGTTTTCTAGTAAAAAGAAAAGCCGGATGGGATACACATGGATTACCGGTTGAACTGGGTGTTGAAAAGGCCTTGGGTATTACCAAAGAGGATATTGGTAAATCTATTTCGGTAGCTGAGTATAATAGCCATTGCCGTAAGGATGTGATGAAGTTTACTAAAGAGTGGACTGACCTTACTCATAAGATGGGTTATTGGGTAGACTTGGAAAATCCTTATATTACATACGATAACCGATATATTGAAACATTGTGGTGGTTGTTACAGCAGCTTTACAAGCAAGGTCTGCTGTATAAAGGATATACTATTCAGCCTTATTCTCCGGCTGCAGGTACAGGTTTAAGTTCGCACGAGTTGAACCAGCCAGGCTGCTATCGTGATGTGAAAGATACAACAGTAGTGGGGCAATTTAAAATGAAGAATCCTAAGCCTGAAATGGCCGAATGGGGTACTCCATATTTTATTGCGTGGACAACTACTCCTTGGACCTTGCCTTCGAATACAGCTCTGTGTGTCGGTCCTAAGATTGACTACGTAGCTGTACAGACTTACAATGGCTATACAGGCGAAAAGATGACGGTGGTATTGGCTAAGCCATTGCTGTACACTCATTTTAATAAAAAGGCCGAAGGACTTGCTTTGGAAGATTATAAACCGGGTGATAAGCTGATTCCATTTAAAGTGGTAGGCGAGTATAAGGGTACTGACTTGGTTGGAATGGAGTACGAGCAGCTGATTCCATGGGTAAAACCGGTGTCTGTAACTGAAAATGGCCCATGGGAAGTAGCAGCTGATAAGGCTTTCCGAGTGATTCCGGGTGACTATGTCACAACCGAAGATGGTACAGGTATCGTACACATCGCACCTACTTTCGGTGCTGACGATGCTAATGTAGCACGCGCTGCAGGTATTCCTTCTTTGTTTATGATCAATAAGAAGGGCGAAACTCGTCCGATGGTAGACCTTACTGGTAAGTTCTATCTGTTGGATGAATTGGATGAAACTTTTGTTCAGCAGTGTGTAGACGTAGAAAAATATAAAGAATACCAGGGACGCTGGGTGAAAAATGCATATGACCCACAGTTCACTGTAGATGGAAAATATGATGAGAAAACTGCTCAGGCTGCTGAATCTCTGGATATTTATATCTGCATGATGATGAAGCAGGCTAACCAGGCTTTCAAAATCGAAAAACATGTTCACAATTATCCGCACTGCTGGCGTACCGACAAACCGGTGCTGTATTATCCGCTGGATAGCTGGTTCATTCGTTCTACAGCAGTGAAAGAACGTATGATTGAATTGAACAAGACAATCAACTGGAAACCGGAATCTACCGGAACAGGACGTTTCGGCAAATGGCTGGAAAACCTGAACGACTGGAACTTGAGCCGTTCTCGTTATTGGGGTACTCCGTTGCCTATCTGGCGCAATGATGAAGGTGAAGAGTTGTGTATCGGTTCTGTAGAAGAATTGTACAATGAAATCGAAAAGGCTGTAGCTGCCGGCTTTATGGCAGAAAATCCTTATAAGAAAATGGGATTCGTGCCGGGTACATATTCGAAAGAAAACTACGATAAGATTGACTTGCACCGTCCGTATGTAGACGATATCGTGCTTGTTTCTGCTACAGGAAAACCAATGAAGCGCGAAACAGACCTGATTGACGTATGGTTTGACTCGGGTGCGATGCCGTATGCACAGTTGCATTATCCGTTTGAAAACAAGGAAATCGTAGATAACCGTTCATATTATCCGGCTGACTTTATCGCAGAAGGGGTTGACCAGACACGTGGATGGTTCTTTACATTGCATGCAATCGCAACTATGGTATTCGACAGTGTCGCTTACAAGAATGTAATTTCAAACGGTCTTGTACTTGATAAGAATGGAAACAAGATGTCTAAACGTTTGGGTAATGCTGTTGACCCGTTCGGTGCAATCGAACAGTTCGGTTCAGACCCATTGCGTTGGTATATGATTACGAACTCTTCGCCATGGGATAATCTGAAGTTTGATACTGAAGGTGTGGATGAAGTAAGACGTAAGTTCTTTGGAACACTTTACAACACATATTCATTCTTTGCATTGTATGCAAATGTAGATGGATTTACATATGCAGAAAATGATGTACCGGTAGAAGAACGTCCGGAAATCGACCGATGGATTCTGTCATTGCTTAACTCTTTGATAAAGAGTGTAGACAGTTGTTTGAATGATTATGAACCGACAAAGGCCGGTCGTCTGATTACAGACTTTGTGAATGATAACCTGAGTAACTGGTACGTGCGTCTGAACCGCAAACGTTTCTGGGGAAGTGTGATGTCGCAGGATAAGCTTTCGGCTTATCAGACATTGTATACTTGTCTGGAAACCGTAGCGAAACTGATGGCTCCTATTGCTCCGTTCTATGCTGACAGACTTTATACAGATTTGATTGCTGTAACTGGACGCGACAACGTCGTTTCTGTACACTTGGCTAAATTCCCAGAGGCAGACGAGTCGCTTATCAATGCAGAACTGGAAGCATGTATGCAGATGGCTCAAGATGTGACTTCTATGGTATTGGCTTTGCGTAGAAAAGTAAATATCAAGGTGCGTCAGCCGCTGCAGTGTATCATGGTACCAGTTGTGGACGAAGATCAAAAACGTCATATTGATGCTGTTAAAGACTTGATTATGAACGAGGTTAACGTAAAGGAAATCCGTTTCGTAGAAGGTGCATCTGGTGTATTGGTGAAGAAAGTGAAGTGTGACTTCAAGAAGCTGGGCCCAAAGTTTGGAAAACAAATGAAGGCAGTTGCTGCTGCTGTGGCAGAAATGTCTCAGGAGGCTATAGCTGAGCTGGAGAAAAACGGTTCGTATACACTTAGTCTGGAAGGTGCACCTGCTACTATTGAAACATCCGATGTGGAAATCTTCAGTGAAGATATACCAGGATGGCTGGTAGCGAACGAAGGTCGTCTGACTGTAGCGCTTGAAGTTCAGATTACAGATGAGTTGCGTCGCGAAGGAATTGCCCGTGAGTTGGTAAATCGTATTCAGAATATCCGTAAAAGTAGTGGTTTTGAAATAACTGATAAGGTTAAGATTACTTTATCAAAAAATTCGAACACGGATGATGCGGTAAATGAATATAATACTTATATTTGCAATCAAGTACTGGCAAACTCGTTGGAATTGGTAGATGAAGTTTCAGGTGGAACTGAACTGAATTTTGACGATTTCATCTTGTTTATCAGTGTAGAGAAGCAATAAACACACATTATAAATTATTTAAAATCTAACTACTATGGCAGAAAAAACCAGATACTCTGACACTGAACTCGCTGAGTTTCGTGCCATTATTATGGATAAACTGGAATTGGCTGAACGTGATTATGAGAAGCTGAAAAGAGCAATAATGAATGTTGACGGAAATGACACCGATGATACGTCACCAACTTACAAAGTTTTGGAAGAGGGTGCTAATACATTGTCGAAAGAGGAGACTACCCGTCTTGCTGCCCGTCAGCTAAAGTTTATCCAGAATTTGCAGGCTGCATTGGTTCGCATTGAAAACAAAACTTATGGAATTTGCCGTGAAACCGGTAAACTGATTCCAGCAGAACGTTTACGTGCAGTACCACATGCTACCTTGAGTATTGAGGCTAAACAGGGTGGTAAACATTAATTTGAAGTTAATAACTCTGAAAGGGGTGGCGGTTTTACTTAAATATGCCGCCACCCTTTTATTTTTATGATGAAGATGAAGTATTTTACACAAGGCAAACTGGCTGCACTGATAATTATTGCTGTACTAGTCATTGACCAGATTATTAAGATTTGGGTGAAAACAAGTATGTATATGCATGAAAGCATACGCATTACTGATTGGTTCTATATATATTTTACAGAGAATAATGGGATGGCATTCGGAATGGAACTTTTTGGTAAGCTTTTCCTGACGTCTTTCCGCGTAGTAGCTGTCTGCCTCATTGCATGGTATTTATTCCGGGTTGTAAATAAGCATTATAAGACGGGGTATATTGTATGTTTGTCGCTTATTCTTTCAGGGGCTGTAGGAAATATTATAGACAGTATTTTTTATGGTGAGATTTTTTCGGAAAGTACTCGTACCCAGATTGCTTCATGGGTTCCGCTAGGTGAAGGTTATGGCAGTTGGCTGCATGGTAAGGTTGTGGATATGTTTTATTTTCCCATAATCGATACAAACTGGCCTTCGTGGATGCCATTTGTAGGTGGCGAACATTTTATATTTTTTAGCCCTATATTTAATTTTGCAGATGCTGCCATCAGTTGTGGTATCATTGCAATGTTGTTGTTTTATAGTCGCTATTTAAATCAGGAATCAGGTTCTAAATCAGAAAAAGCATGAAAAAAAGTATATATCTCTGGGCTTTAATAGGAGTGTCTGCATTGTTAGTGTCAGGGTGTGGGAAGAAATACCCGGATGATATATTACAACCTGCACAGATGGAAGAACTGTTGCACGATTATCATTTGGCTTCTTCTATGACAAATGAATTGCCTTATTCTGAAAATTATAAAAAGCAAGCCTATTTGAATTATGTCTTCAAAAAACATAATATAACAGAAGCGCAGTTTGATTCATCTATGGTGTGGTATGCTCGTCATACTGAGGAGCTCGCAAAGATTTATGATAATCTTAATAAACGGTTTGACCTTGAGTCTAAGTCTGTTGCAAGCCAGGTTGCTAAGCGTGATAACCAGACATTTGTTTCTTTGTCGGGTGATACTGTTAATATTTGGCAAGACAGACCTGTATATTGGCTTACGGCTTCACCTGTGACAAATAGAATGACCTTTGATTTTAAGGCGGATACAACTTTCAAACCGAAAGATTCGTTTGTTTGGGAGGCTGATTACAACTTCCTTCCTTCGGGAGCTCTTGCTGAAGTAATTGTGGGACTTACTGTTTCTTTTGTAAACGATAGTGTTCAGGGTGTCACCGGTAGGATGACTAGTGCTGGAACTCAACGATTTTATTTGAAAACAGATTCTGCTTCTATTCGTGGTGTAAGTGGATTTGTATATTTTAAAGCGGATACTTTACATCCATCTAGTGTCTTGATTAGCAACATTCGTCTGACTAGAATTCATGATATGGCTAACAGTAAATTACATGAACGCAATGGTGAAATGCTGGATAAAAATTCCATAAATCAAAATCCTGTTAAAGGAAATACAGTGAAATCTAGTGTCAGAATGATGAAAAAAGATTCCCAATGAAACGTTATGCTGCTATAAAACTGATTTTCCCTTCAGGAATGGGACTTCAGTATCAAGTTGTGGAAGTAGATAAGAAAGGTAGACCTTTATGTTGCTATCCTTTATGTGGTGAACAGCATTCAACCGAATGGTTGCCTGGTGTACTTTTGTTTTCTCCTTTGCAATTGTGTACAGACGATCTGAATAATTGGGACGGGGTACTTGAAAAAATGAATACTTCCACCTATGCGAAGGTGGAAGTATTCATTCTATATCATATAGATTTGTTTGATATGCAGCAGATGAAACCTATGAATGGGGGAAAGCTTAAACAACTTTTATAAACATCTTCTACGAAATTCTGAACAGATTATTCCTGTAGCCATAGCTACATTTAGCGACTCGCTTGTTGCTCTTCCTTTAGGATAGTTAGGAATATACAATCGCCGGTTTATACAAGTTGCAGTTTGCTCGCTAATACCGTTTCCTTCATTTCCCATCACGATGATACCGTCTGGTGTAAGTTCTTCCTGATACATATCGTTGCCATTTAAGAAAGTGCCATAAATAGGAGTCTCTTTTTGTTTACTTAGGAAAGAAGGAAGGTCCGTGTAGTGTACTTTTACACGGGATATTGCTCCCATGGTGGCTTGTATAGCTTTAGGGTTGTAAATATCAACAGTGCCATTTGAGCAAATGATATGTTCTATTCCGAACCAGTCGGCTAAGCGTACGATGGTTCCTAAGTTTCCTGGGTCCTGTATATTGTCTAGAGCCAAGCTTAATTTCCCTTTAAAAATATTAGCAGAAAAAGTGTAATGAGGTTGTTCGAATACGGCCAATACTTCTTGTGGGGTTTTTAAAAGACTTGCTTTAGTAAGCTCATCTGCAGTGGCAGTAATTATTTCGTCTGCTTGAATATTGGGGTGCTTTTCCAGCCATCCCGGTAAAGCTACCAACATTTTGCACCGGAATACTCCCAATAAATCTTCTGTGAGTTTAAATCCTTCTGCCACAAAGGCATTTTCTTCTTTTCTGTATTTTTTCTGTTCCAGCGCGTGGATATACTTGATTTTGTTTTTGCTAAGCATATTTTAAAGTACTATGATTCTTGAAAAAGTAACATTTATTAGAGGCAAAGCTAGTAAGATATTTTTAATATTGCATATATTTGTAGACAAATTGTGTGAAACTCCCTATACATTGGTATGAATAAAAGCAGCTTTTTTAAATATTTCTTTTTGGTCGTGGTACTTTCTTCGTTGTCGGCTTGTTCTGTTAAGAAATTGATACCTGAAGGCAAATATCTGCTGGATGACGTAAAGATAGCATCGGATAATAAGAATGTGAAAGGTGGGGATTTTTCACCATATGTCCGTCAAAATCCCAATACGAAATGGTTTAGTTTAATTCGTTTGCCGGTCCATATTTATGCTTTAGCAGGGGAGGATTCTACAAAATGGATGAATCGCTTTTGGAGACGTTTGGGTGATAAACCGGTGATATACGATTCTTTGCAGGCGGAGCGTTCAAGGGCGGAAATTCAGAAAGCAGTGCGTAATATGGGATATATGCAGGCTGTAGTTGGTCTGGATGAGGAGATAAAGGATAATAAAATCCGTATCCGTTATAAAATAAGAATAGGAGAACCTTACGTGGTAAGTCGCTTGAAATTTGATATACCAGATTATGCTGTTGAAAATTATATCATTGCAGACTCTACACGGAGTCTGCTGAAGGAGGGAATGCGTTTTGATGTGAATGTATTGGATGAAGAACGTTCGCGTATTACCCGATTGCTGCAGAATAATGGATATTTTAGATTTAATAAGGACTTTCTTACATATCAGGCTGATACGGTGAAAAATATTCGAGATGTAACCTTGACTCTGAAACTGAAACCTTATCAAAGAAGAAAGGAGGATGCGTCAAGACCTCATGAGCAGTATACAATAAGAAAGGTGAATTATCTGATGGATACAGATTTTGCCATGCTGCGTTCGGGAAAATCTGCATTGAACGATAGCACTTGTTATGAGGGTATTAATTTCTTCTATCAAGATAAGCCATTTTTACGCAGAAGCTTGCTTAGTGAATATAACTCTCTTTTTCCTGGAAAATTGTATAGTGAGAACGATGTACAAAGTACATATTCTGCTTTAGGAAGACTTCGTATCCTAAAATATTCAAATATTCGTTTTGATGAGGTCCCTCGTAATAGTACGGGAGTAGGCAAGGCGGAGGTTGATGCGTATGTGATGCTTTCGCGTTTAAAGAATAAATCATTGGCTTTTGAAATAGAAGGTACAAACTCTGCTGGTGATTTGGGTGCTGCGGCTTCAGTTACATTCCAGCATCGTAATTTATTTAGGGGATCAGAAGCTTTCATGTTCAAGGTTCGTGGGGCTTACGAAGCCATTACTGGACTAGGTGAGGGATACTTGTCTGACAATTATACGGAATATGGAGTGGAAAGTTCGTTGAACTTTCCGGAGTTTATGTTCCCTTTTATTTCAAAAGAATATAAACGTCGCAGCAGGGCAACTTCAGAGGTGAGTTTGAAATATAACTGGCAAATTCGTCCTGAGTTTGAACGAACTATTGCATCGGCTGCCTGGAGTTATCGTTGGATGGGTAAAACACGCTCCTCGCATAGGTTTGATGTCTTGGATATTAACTATATTTATATGCCATGGATGTCGGAAGAATTTCGTGACTACCTGAACAGTATGACCGATCGTAATTCTATTTTAAGATACAGTTATGAGAATATGTTGATTGTAAAGTTGGGATATACATATACGTATAACAGCGCTGGAGGTCCAGTTGCTCAAAGGACTCCGAAGCGTGATGCCTATTCTATCCGTTTTAATATAGAAGAATCGGGTAATCTTCTATATCTGGGCTCTAAGTTATTTCATCCCCATCCAAAGGCTGGAGAAGCTTACCAGTTGGCAAATATTGACTTTGCGCAGTATGTAAAAATGGATTTTGACTATTCAAAGAACTTTATTATCGATGAACGAAATGCTTTTGTTTTCCATGTTGGAACAGGGTTAGCGGTTCCGTATGGTAATTCAAAGATCTTGCCATTCGAAAAACGGTATTTTTCCGGAGGTGCAAACAGTGTGCGTGGATGGTCGGTCCGCTCTTTAGGGCCTGGTGAGTATAATGGTTACAAGTCGAATGGTGAGTTGGATAATATGTCTTACATAACGCGCACTGGAGATATAAAATTAGATGTGAATTTTGAATATCGTACTTATTTGTTTTGGAAATTAAATGGTGCGGCTTTTATTGATGCCGGTAATACTTGGACATTACGTGCTAGTGATGATATACCTAGTGGTGAGTTTAAGTTCAATCGGTTTTATAAGCAGTTGGCTGTAGCTTATGGCTTAGGTATTCGTTTTGATTTGGACTATTTAATTTTACGCTTTGATGCAGGAATGAAAGCGGTGAATCCGATGAAAGGCGAAGAACATTTCCCGTTGATAAAGCCGGATTTCAGTCGTGATTTTGCTTTTCATTTTGCGGTAGGATATCCATTTTAATTAATTATTTATTATGCAAGAAAAAAAAATATATACTGAACAAGATTGTAAAGATTTGCAAGAGTGGTTTAAAAAACAAAATCTACCAGCCGAGATGTGGATTAATGAGGCTACCTATTCTCCAGATTTACGTGCCACTGTGGATATGCTTTTGGAGCAGGCATTTATTTGCAAGGAAAATCCAAAAATGCATGGTTGTTTTTATCTTTTGGAGGCGATTCGTGAAAAACTTCAAAAATGAAAAACACCATTGGATACAGGCTTATTAAAGAATGAAATACTTATAATATGAATTCAAAATTTATTGTAATAGAAGGACTTGACGGATGTGGGAAGTCCACACAGATAAGATTGCTATCTGAAAAATTAGAGGCTAAGGGACTGAAATATAAGTTTATTCATTTTCCTCTTTTAAATAAAGGTGTATATGGTAAGATGATTGCAGAGTTTCTAAGAGGCGAATATGGAGCCTTGGATCAAGTTCACCCTAAACTGGTAGCATTGCTTTATGCGAATGATAGAAAAGAAAATGCTCATATTATCAGGCAATGGCTAGAAGAAGGCTATTATGTTATAGCAGACCGATATGTGTTTTCGAATATTGTGTTTCAATGTGCAAAGCTGAAAGATGAAATTTCTAAGCGAAATTTGAAGGATTGGATTCTGTATTTTGAGTATGTTGAAAATGAATTGCCAGTACCTGCATGGAATTTTTTCCTAGATATGCCTTTTGATTTTATCAGAAAGTCGCTGACACAGACGCGTAGTGGAGATGACAGGGATTACCTCTGTGGCAAACAGGATATACATGAGGCTTCTTTGCAGTTTCAGGAGAATGTATATGCGGAATACAAACATTTGGTGGCGGAACGTAAGGATTTTATGGCTATTGATTGTACAACTGCTGACGGGAAACCTAAGTCTCCTGATGAAATTAATCGTTGTATCTTAGACTTGATGGAACAAGTCTTGCTAGCTGAGCAGTAATATCTATGAAGCCTTTGTTAATATGCCTACTCTAAATTAAATGCGTAATTGCGAAAAAAATGTTTAAATGTTTAGTAGTATATCATATTTTAGTATATTTGAGAGTGTTTTATTCGTAGAACGCATATAAATATCAAATAGGATTTATAATTGAATATCATCATGGAAAACAAAATTCAAGAGTTAACCGACAAAATTTACCGAGAAGGTGTTGAGAAAGGAAATGCAGAAGCTCAACGCTTGGTTGGTGCTGCTCAGGATGAGGCAAAAAAAATTATTGCTGATGCTCAGGCGCAAGCCGAAGTAATTTTGGCAGAGGCAAAAAAAAATGCTGCCGAACTTTCTGATAATACGAAGTCGGAGTTAAAACTGTTTGCAGGTCAGGCTGTTAATGCTTTGAAGACTGAGGTTACGTCTTTGCTAGCTAATCAGGTAGTATCTTCTACTGTAAAAGGTTTTATTGCTGATAAAGATTTCTTTAATAAGTTTATAGTTGCATTGGCTACTCAATGGTCTGCAAACGAACCTATTGTGATTGCTACAGCTGATGCGGCGTCTTTGAAAAAGTATTTTGCTGCTCAGGCAAAAAGTTTACTGGATAAGGGCGTTAAAATTGAGCAGGTTAACGGTATGAAAACTTTGTTCTCGATTTCACCAGCCGATGGCTCTTATAAAGTGAACTTTGGAGAAGAAGAATTTGAAAATTATTTCAAGGAATTCCTTCGTCCGCAATTAGTAGAAATGTTGTTTTAACTGAAGCCTATGAGTAGTTATTATTGCCTGGTAGCCGGTTTGCCGGATGTAAATCTTGATGACGGCAAACTGAACTATACGGTGGAAAATTTTAAATCGGAGCTTTATCCGGAACTGTCGCGTAAAGACCAGCTTCTGATAGATTTGTTTTATCTGAAATACGATAATGCAGATTTGTTACGCTTGCTTAAAGACAAGGATGCTGTGGTGGACGGTGGTGGTAACTTTTCATCGGAAGAGTTGCTGGCATTGATAACAGCTGTACGCGAGGGTGAGACTCCTGACTCGCGCTATCCTCTTTATATGTATCAGTTCATTGAGCAATATCTCACGTTGCAGCCAGAAGAACAGTATCGTGCCGATGATTTGCTGGCCGCTTTGTATTATGCGCATGCAATGCAATGTGGAAATTCTTTTATTGCTTCCTGGTTTGAATTTAATCTGAACGTCAATAATATTCTGGCGGCTTTAACTGCACGCAAATATAAAATGGATGTACCTTCTGTTGTAGTGGGGGGTACGGATGTTTGTGCACAGTTACGTACTTCGAATGCCAGAGATTTCGGACTGACTGAACAGATTACGTACTTTGAGCAAATAATGCGAATCAGTGAGATAGATGAACTGGTGGAGCGTGAGAAGAAGATAGATTTGTTAAAATGGAACTGGCTGGAGGATGAAGTCTTTTTCCATTATTTCACCATCGAACGCATTTTTGTGTTCTTGCTTCGACTGGAAATGATAGGCCGTTGGATTTCACTGGATAAAGAGAAGGGTAGTGAATTGTTCCGTCAACTGATACAGTCGCTGAAGGAGCAGGTTCAGATACCCGAAGAATTTAGAAAATAATCGAATAAAATAATATGGCAACAAAAGGAACTGTTTTAGGCGTAATTGCCAATATGGTTACGCTTACTGTCGACGGTCCTGTAGCTCAGAATGAAATCTGTTATATTCATACGGGTGGCGACAGGCTGATGGCAGAGGTTATTAAAGTAGTAGGCAGTAATGTGTATGTTCAGGTTTTTGAAAGTACACGTGGACTGAAAGTCGGTGCCGAGGCTGAATTTACGGGGCATATGCTGGAAGTAACATTAGGTCCGGGCATGCTTTCGAAAAACTATGACGGTTTGCAGAATGACCTTGACAAGATGGAAGGTGTATTCTTGAAACGAGGACAGTATACTTATCCGCTTGATAAGGAAAAGAAATGGCTTTTTAAGCCTATTGTAAAAGCTGGTGATGAAGTAGGACCTTCGGCTTGGCTGGGTGAGGTAGAAGAAAACCATCAGCCTCTGAAAATTATGGTACCTTTTCAATTACAGGGTACATATAAAGTGAAGTCAATCGTAAATGAAGGTGAATATACGATTGAGGATACAGTGGCTGTTCTTTCAGATAATGATGGTAATGATATTCCGGTTAACATGATTCAGAAGTGGCCTGTAAAAAAGGCGATGACAAATTATCGTGAAAAACCGCGTCCTTTTAAATTGCTGGAAACAGGAGTCCGTGTAATCGATACTGTGAATCCGATTGTTGAAGGAGGTACAGGGTTTATTCCGGGGCCTTTCGGAACAGGTAAAACTGTGCTTCAGCATGCTATCTCTAAACAGGCTGAGGCTGATATCGTAATTATTGCTGCTTGTGGTGAGCGTGCAAATGAGGTAGTAGAGATCTTTACGGAATTCCCGGAACTGGTTGACCCGCACACAGGACGCAAGTTAATGGAACGTACGATTATCGTAGCTAATACATCTAATATGCCGGTGGCAGCCCGTGAAGCTTCTGTATATACAGCGATGACAATGGCCGAGTTTTATCGTGCCATGGGATTGCGTGTACTTTTGATGGCAGACTCAACATCACGTTGGGCACAGGCTTTGCGTGAAATGTCAAACCGAATGGAGGAATTGCCTGGACCAGATGCATTCCCGATGGATATTTCGGCTATTATTTCAAACTTCTACGGACGTGCAGGTTATGTTTATCTGAATAATGGACATACAGGTTCTATTACTTTTATCGGTACAGTATCTCCTGCCGGTGGTAACTTGAAGGAACCGGTAACCGAGAATACGAAAAAAGTAGCTCGTTGTTTCTATGCATTGGAACAAGAACGTGCCGATAGAAAGCGTTATCCGGCTGTTAACCCGATTGATTCTTATTCAAAATATCTGGAATATCCAGAATTTGAAGATTATATCGAAAAACGCATTAACGGAGAATGGATTGGCAAAGTAAACGAGTTGAAAACACGTTTGCTGAGAGGTAAGGAAATTGCTGAGCAGATTAACATTTTGGGTGATGATGGCGTTCCTGTAGAATACCATGTTACTTTCTGGAAATCAGAATTGATAGACTTTGTGATCTTGCAGCAAGATGCTTTCGATGAGGTAGATGCTGTTACTCCAATGGAACGTCAGGAAGAAATTGTTAATATGATTATTAACATCTGTCATGCTGATTTTCAGTTTGATAACTTCCTTGAGGTAATGGAATACTTTAAGAGAATGATCAACATCTGCAAGCAGATGAACTATGCGAAATTCCGTTCAGAACAGTACGTCAATTTCCAAGAACAGCTCAAGCAGTTGGTTGCCGAAAGAAGCGTTAAATAACAGATTAAATTAAGGAAATTATAAAATGGCAACAAAAGCATTTCAAAAGATATACACGAAAATCAGCCAGATAACTAAGGCAACTTGTTCGCTTAAGGCTACAGGTGTCGGTTATGATGAACTGGCTATGGTAAACGGCAAGTTGGCCCAGGTGGTTAAGATTGCCGGAGATGATGTGACTTTGCAGGTTTTCGAAGGTACGGAAGGTATCCCAACAAATGCCGAAGTGGTATTTCTGGGTAAGGCTCCTACACTGAAAGTAAGCGAGCAACTTGCCGGCCGTTTCTTCAATGCATTTGGTGATCCGATTGATGGTGGTCCTGAAATAGAAGGAACGGAAGTAGAAATCGGTGGCCCTTCTGTGAATCCGGTGCGTCGTAAACAACCGTCTGAATTGATTGCTACAGGTATTGCGGGTATCGACTTGAACAATACTTTGGTAACCGGACAGAAAATTCCGTTTTTTGCTGACCCGGACCAGCCGTTCAATCAGGTAATGGCAAATGTAGCTCTGCGTGCAGAAACAGATAAGATTATTTTGGGAGGTATGGGTATGACCAATGATGACTACTTGTATTTCAAGAATGTATTCTCGAACGCAGGAGCATTGGACCGTATCATCAGTTTCGTAAATACGACGGAGAATCCTCCGGTAGAACGACTCCTGATTCCGGATATGGCGTTGACTGCAGCTGAATATTTTGCAGTTGAGCACAATCAGAAAGTCCTGGTATTGCTTACCGACATGACATCGTATTCGGATGCTTTGGCTATTGTATCTAACCGTATGGATCAGATTCCTTCTAAGGATTCAATGCCGGGTTCTTTGTATTCGGATTTGGCTAAGATTTATGAGAAAGCCGTACAATTCCCAAGTGGAGGTTCTATCACTATTATTGCAGTAACAACCCTGTCTGGTGGAGATATTACACATGCAGTACCTGATAATACGGGTTATATTACTGAAGGTCAGCTTTTCTTGCGTAGAGACAGTGATATTGGTAAGGTAATTGTAGACCCATTCCGTTCGTTGTCACGTTTGAAACAGTTGGTTAGCGGTAAGAAAACACGTAAAGACCATCCACAGGTTATGAATGCTGCAGTTCGTCTGTATGCCGATGCAGCCAATGCGAAAACCAAGATGGAAAACGGTTTCGACCTTACCAATTATGACGAACGAACACTGGCTTTTGCCAAAGACTATGCAAATCAGTTGTTGGCTATTGATGTAAACTTGGATACGACTGAAATGCTGGATGTTACTTGGGGGTTGTTCAGCAAATACTTTAAGCCTGAAGAGGTGAATATTAAGAAAGAATTTGTAGACCAGTATTGGAAAAAATGATTCATTAATACAGGAGAGAAATGGCTATAAAATTTCAATATAACAAGACCTCACTACAGCAACTGGAAAAGCAGCTGAAGATAAGGGTACGCACACTTCCTATTATTAAAAACAAGGAAAGTGCCTTGCGTATGGAAGTCAAGCGCTGCAAGGGAGATGCCGTAGCACTTGAGGAACGTCTGGAGGAGCAAATCCAGGCGTATGAGGCCATGTTCGCACTCTGGAATGAATTTGATGCTTCATTGATAAAAGTGAAGGATGTTCATTTGGGCATAAAAAAGATTGCGGGTGTTAGGGTTCCGCTATTGGAAAGTGTGGAGTTCGAAACTCGTCCTTTCAGCTTGTTCTGTTGTCCTAAATGGTATGCCGATGGACTTTCATTGTTGAAAGGCTTGGCACAGACAGCAGTCGAGCGGGAGTTTATGCTTGCCAAACTGAGCTTGCTGGAACATGCACGTAAAAAAACTACTCAGAAAGTAAACCTTTTTGAAAAAGTTCAGATACCAGGGTATCAGGATGCTGTACGAAAAATTAAACGCTTTATGGAGGATGAGGAAAATCTATCCAAGTCTTCTCAGAAGATTCTGAAATCCTTACAAGAGAAAAGAAAGGAGGCCGAAGTATGATTGCAAAAATGAAAAAACTGACATTCCTTGTTTTTTATAAGGAATATGAATCTTTCTTGCATAGTATTCGTGACCTTGGTGTGGTACATATTACCGAGAAGGCACAGGGTGGTGCAGAGAATCCTGATTTGCAGGAAAATCTGCGCTTGTCGGCACGTTATACTGCTGCGGTTAAGGCCTTGAAAAGTTTAGGAGTAGCCCCTGATTCAGTTCAGCTACATGGAGTAAACGACGGTGAAGAGGCTTTGGCGCAGACAGAGTTGCTTCAGCAGCGTATCCAGCAGTATGCACATCGCTTGTTGGTTGCAGAAAAAGACGTTGCGCTTATGGAGCCATGGGGTGACTTTAATCCTGCCGATTTGGCGAAACTGAGAGAAGCTGGTTATGAAATAACTTTTTTTGCCTGCTCAGAGAAAGCTTTCAAGGATGAGTGGATAGACTTGTATAATGCAACGGAAATAAGCCGCTCGGGTTCAAAGGTTTATTTTGTAACTGTTACGAAGACAGGTGTACCGGTAGAACTGGATGTTGAATCGGCTAAGCTACCTGAGGTTTCGTTAAGTACACTACGGGCCAATGTCGCTACAATAAAGAGTGAACTGGCTGATACTGAAGAACAGTTGAAGAAATTGGCTGCTGTAGCTTTGCCGGCTTTGCAAGATGCTCAGGCAAAAGTTCATGCAGATATTGAATTTTCAAAAGTTGTTCTCAGTGCAGATTCTTTAGCAGATAACAAACTGATGTTGCTTGAGGGCTGGATTCCTGCCTTGAAAGCGAAAGAACTGTCAGAGTTTCTGGCTACGCAGAATGCATATTATGAGTTATCGGACCCGACTCCCGACGATAATGTGCCTATCCTGTTAAATAACAATGCATTTGCAAAGTTGTTTGAGCCGATAATGAAGTTGTATATGCTTCCTAAGTATAATGAACTGGATCTTACTCCGTTCTTTGCACCATTCTTTATGCTTTTCTTTGGCTTGTGTTTGGGTGACAGCGGATATGGATTGTTTATGGTACTGGCGGTAACATTATATCGGATGTTCGGTAAAAATATCAGTGCGTCGATGAAGCCTGTATTTACATTGGTTCAGCTCTTAGGAGCATCAACTATGGTCTGCGGTTTGCTTACTGGAACATGTTTTGGCTTCAATCTTTACGATATCGGTACGCCGTTCTTCCAGAATTTGAAAGAAGCGATTTCGCTGGATAATCAGCAGATGTTTAATCTTTCATTGATATTGGGTGGTGTTCAGATTATTTTTGGTATGATGCTAAAAGCTGCCAATCAGATTATACAATTAGGAGTAAAGTATGCAGTTGCAACAATTGGCTGGATATTAGTTCTGCTCAGTTCTGCGATAGCATTTGCTGCATCGGCTTTTCTCCCGATGGGTGGAACCGTGCACATGATAATCTTGGCAATAGGTCTGCTAATGGCATATCTGTTTAATAGTCCTGATAAGAATATATTTGTTAATATTGGTTTGGGATTATGGGACAGCTATAATATGGCAACCGGTTTGTTAGGAGATATCTTGTCATATGTACGTTTGTTTGCTCTCGGTTTGTCAGGTGGTATCTTGGCAAGTGTATTCAATAGCTTGGCAGTAGGTATGAGTCCAGATAATGTAGTAGCAGGCCCGATTGTAATGGTACTTATCTTTGTGATTGGCCATTCAATCAATATATTTATGAATGTTTTGGGTGCCATGGTTCACCCGATGCGTCTTACTTTCGTAGAGTTTTTCAAAAATTCAGGTTACGAAGGAGGGGGAAAAGAATACAAACCATTTAAAAACTGATAAATTAATATTTTGAATCACAATTAAAAACAATAACATTATGGAAATGAATCTTTTGATTGCCTATATTGGTATCGCAATTATGGTAGGTTTATCTGGTATCGGTAGTGCTTATGGTGTAACAATCGCTGGTAATGCATCTATTGGAGCTTTGAAGAAGAACGATGGTGCTTTTGGTAACTTTTTGGTTCTGACAGCTCTTCCGGGTACACAGGGACTTTATGGTTTTGCTGGATATTTTATGTTCCAAAGTATTTTTAATGTATTGACTCCTGAAATTAGTGCTATTCAGGCTTGTGCTGTTTTAGGTTCTGGTATTGGTTTAGGACTTGTAGCTTTGTTTTCTGCAATTCGTCAGGGACAGGTTTGTGCTAATGGTATTGCCGCAATTGGTCAGGGTCACAATGTGTTTGGTAATACTTTGATTTTGGCGGTATTCCCAGAGTTGTATGCTATCGTTGCATTGGCTGCAACTTTCTTGATGGGATCTGCTTTGGCTGCGTAATATTAGTAATATATATAGTTAAAATAGAGGTCGTCTTTTCTGGCTTAGTCAGTTTAGACGGCCTTTTTTGTGTTATTTTGATGGTTGTAGATAGTAAATGTTGATAAAATGTTTCTGTCTGTTAAAATAGCAAAATGCAGCTCTTTTTTTATTTTGTTCTAGTTATTTTGTAGTATTATCTGATAATATGTTTGATTATTTGTGGTAAATGTGTTAATTGTCTATTTTTCTGCGTCTGAAATTGTTGGGAATCCGTTAAATAAAAAATGGGATTTTCTTTATTTATTCAAGGTCTTTACTTAAATTTGCGCAGACTTAGATAATTTTAAAGATGGCAAAAGAATTATTAACTCCAGATTATATCTTCGAATCTAGTTGGGAGGTATGTAATAAGGTAGGTGGAATTTATACTGTTTTGTCAACTAGAGCTAAAACGTTACAAGATTCTTTCTCTGATAAAGTCTTTTTTATCGGACCTGATTTCTGGTTACATAAGGAAAACCCATTATTTCTTGAAGATAAAGATTTGTATGCCGGATGGCGTAATCATGCACTAGAGCATGAAAAATTGTCAATCCGTGTGGGTAGATGGAATATACCTGGAAAGCCGATAGCAATATTGGTAAATTTTTCGCCTTTCTTTGAGCTGAAAAATCAGATATATGCCGAAATGTGGAATGACTTTCATGTGGATTCGCTGCATGCTTATGGCGACTATGATGAAGCTTCTATGTTCTCGTATGCGGCCGGAAAGGTAGTCGAAAGCTTCTATAAATTTTATCTCACGAATAACGACCGTGTGATTTATCAAGCTCACGAATGGATGACGGGAATGGGAATGCTGTATTTACAGAAAGCTGTACCTCAAATTGCATCGATTTTTACAACGCATGCTACATCAATCGGACGCTCTATTGCCGGTAACAATAAACCTTTGTATGACTACTTGTTTGCCTATAATGGTGATCAGATGGCACGTGAGCTCAATATGGAGTCCAAACATTCAATAGAAAAACAGACCGCACATTTTGCCGATTGTTTTACTACTGTAAGTGAGATTACAAATAATGAATGTAAGGAATTGCTTGAAAGACCGGCTGATGTTGTGCTGATGAATGGATTTGAAGATGATTTCGTTCCTAAAGCTCAGACATTTAATGCTAAAAGAAAAGCAGCACGCAAGGCAATGATAAATTTAGTCAATAAATTGCTTGGGGTAACTTTCAGCGATGATGTGCTGATTATTGGAACAAGTGGCAGATATGAATTTAAAAATAAAGGTATTAATGTTTACCTTGAAGCCCTTAACCGCCTGACCCGAGATAAAAACCTTAAAAAAGAGGTACTTGCTTTTGTTAATGTTCCCGGATGGGTAGGTGACCCTCGCGAAGATTTGCTTGAGCGCTTGAAAAGCAATAAAACATTCGATACACCGCTAGAAGTTCCTTTTATTACTCACTGGTTGCATAATATGAGCCATGACCAAGTCCTTGATATGCTAAAATACTTGGGAATGTCGAATGCTGCCGATCAAAAAGTGAAAGTCGTATTTGTTCCTTGTTATCTTGATGGAGCTGATGGCATATTTAATATGCATTATTACGACTTAATGATAGGAAATGATCTTACAGTTTATCCGTCATATTATGAGCCTTGGGGGTATACTCCACTTGAAAGCGTGGCTTTCCATGTTCCTACGATTACTACCGACTTGGCCGGTTTTGGCTTGTGGGTGAACTCTATTAACGGGAAATATGGTGAGTTGAAAGATGGGGTTAAGGTAATTCACCGTACAGACTACAATTACTCTGAGGTTGCTGATGCAATCAAGGATACAGTTTCTGAGTTTTCTGTAATGTCAGCTCAGGAAATTAAGAAAATTAGAATGAAAGCGGCAGCTATTGCCGAAAAGGCACTGTGGAAACACTTTATACAGTACTACTATGAAGCATACGATATTGCTTTGCGTAATGCACAAAAACGTAATTCAATTGAAACAATCTAACTTATAAACATAAATCATATAAAATATGAAAATTAAAACTAGTTATGCAAATGCACCGGCCTGGAAAGAGATTAACGTAAAATCTCATATACCGGAATCTCTCAAAATGTTAGAAGAAATGGCTCGTAACATTTGGTGGGCATGGAACTATGAAACTACAGAACTGTATCAGTCACTTGATGCTGATTTGTGGAAGGCTGTAGGCCAGAATCCTGTATTATTGCTCGAAAGACTGAGTTACGAAAAATTGGAAGCCTTGGCTGAAGATGCAGAAATGTTGGCAAAAATCAATGCCGTTTATAGCAAATTCAAAGCATATGTTGACGAAAAACCAAATCCAGAAAGACCTTCTGTAGCATACTTCTGTATGGAATACGGTTTGACTCACGTTCTTAAAATATATTCTGGTGGTTTGGGTATCTTGGCAGGTGACTACTTGAAAGAAGCCTCTGATAGCAACGTTGATATGTGTGCTGTTGGTTTCTTGTACAGATACGGTTATTTTACTCAGAGCCTTTCAATGGACGGACAGCAGATTGCCAACTATGAAGCTCAGAATTTCGGAAGCTTGCCATTGGAACGTGTATTAAACGAAAACGGTGATCCTTTGGTTTTGGATGTTCCATACCTTGACTACTATGTGCATGCTTATGTATGGAGAGTAAACGTAGGTCGTGTTCCTTTGTATCTGCTTGATACAGACAATGAAATGAATAGCGAATTCGACCGTTCTATCACTTATCAGCTGTATGGTGGTGACTGGGAAAACCGCTTGAAACAGGAAATCCTGTTGGGTATCGGTGGTGTATTGCTGCTTAAGAAACTGGGTATCAAGAAAGATGTATACCACTGCAACGAAGGACATGCTGCATTGTGTAACGTACAGCGTCTGTGCGATTTCGTAGAAAGCGGTATGACATTTACTGAAGCACTTGAAGTAGTACGTGCATCTTCTCTGTATACTGTACACACTCCAGTACCTGCTGGTCACGACTATTTCGATGAAGGCTTGTTCGGTAAATACATGGGTGGTTATCCACAGCGTATGGGTATTTCATGGCAGGATTTGATGGACTTGGGACGTATCAACCCGGGTGATGCTGGTGAACGTTTCTGTATGTCTACTTTCGCATGCAATACATGCCAGGAAGTAAACGGTGTAAGCTGGTTGCACGGAAAAGTTTCTCAGGAAATGTTCTCTGGAATCTGGAAAGGTTATTTCCCAGAAGAAAACCATGTAGGTTATGTAACTAACGGTGTTCACTTCCCGACATGGTGTGCTACTGAATGGAAACAGCTTTATGCTAAATATTTCGATAAGAACTTCCTGAAAGACCAGTCTAATGCTAAGATTTGGGAAGAAATCTACAATGTTCCTGATCAGGAAATCTGGAATACACGTCTTGCGTTGAAGAACAAATTGGTAGATTACATCCGCAAGCAGTTCCGTGAAACTTGGTTGAAGAATCAGGGTGATCCTTCTCGTATCGTTTCGTTGATGGATAAAATCAACCCGAATGCATTGCTGATTGGTTTTGCTCGTCGTTTCGCTACTTACAAACGTGCTCACTTGCTCTTTACAGACTTGGATCGTTTGGCTAAGATTGTAAACAACCCTGATTACCCTGTTCAGTTCTTGTTTGCAGGTAAAGCTCACCCACACGACGGCGCAGGTCAGGGCCTTATCAAACGTATTGTAGAAATCTCTCGTCGTCCTGAGTTCTTGGGTAAGGTTATCTTCCTCGAAAACTACGATATGCAGTTGGCTCGTCGTCTAGTTTCTGGAGTTGATATCTGGATGAACACTCCGACTCGTCCATTGGAAGCTTCAGGTACATCTGGTGAAAAAGCTTTGATGAATGGTGTAGTAAACTTCTCTGTACTTGACGGATGGTGGCTGGAAGGTTACCGTGAAGGTGCAGGTTGGGCGTTGACTGAAAAACGTACTTACCAGAATCAGGAACATCAGGATCAGCTGGATGCAGCTACTATTTACAGTATCCTTGAAACTGAAATCTTGCCGCTGTACTATGCACGTAACAAGAAAGGTTACTCAGAAGGATGGGTTAAGACTATTAAGAACTCTATCGCTCAGGTAGCTCCTCATTATACAATGAAACGTCAGCTTGACGACTACTATTCTAAGTTCTATACAAAAGAAGCTAACCGCTCTAACATTCTATGTGCTGATAACTATGCTAAAGCAAAAGAAATCGCACACTGGAAAGAGGAAGTTGCTGAAAAATGGGATCAGATTGAAGTCGTTTCAGTTGATGAGTGTGATGCTGTAAACCAGGGTAATCTGGAAAGCAGTAAAGACTACACTGTCACTATCGTAGTAGATGAAAAAGGCTTGAACGATGCAGTAGGTATTGAAATGGTAACTACCTATAAGAATGCTGAAGGTAAAGAATACATTTACTCTGTAGTTCCTATGGATGTAATCAAACGCGAAGGTGACTTGTTTACATTCCGTCTTACTCACAGTATTTCTAACGCTGGTAGCTTCAAAGTGGCATACCGTATGTATCCTAAACGTGCTGACTTGGCTCACCGTCAGGACTTCTGCTACGTTCGTTGGTTCAACTAATTAGTATACTGTCCGGATTATCCGGAGTAAAATACTTTAAAGGTGATATAGCTTCTGTAAAAGGAAGGTATATCACCTTTTTTTATAAAAAAATCAAGTATGCCATGCAGTATTCCTGCTTTTTTTATCTTTTATAAATGAAAACACATTTTTAATAATATGAAAACAGGTAAGAATATATTAAAGAAAATGCTAGGCAAACTGTCTGGCTGCGTGATAGGAACAGCTGTATTGCTTTCATCTTTCCTTTTGCATTCCTGCAATGACGATGAAGGGTATCCAATGGGAGCTTTGGCATACGATTGGGTAACTGTAAATGTTTCGAATCATACTTATAGCTTTACGGGAGATGAGTGGGGGACACTTTATCCGGCTGCAGGCGGGTTGTGGGTAGAGCCAGTAGATGGTCAGCGCGCTTTTTTGTGGTTCAGCCCGATTGGAGATAATTATGGTGGATACGATTATGCCATTAAGCCCGAGGCTATTCGTTATTTTCTGACAAAGGGTGTAGAGGAAATCACATCAGTGGAAGATGACGAAGAGTATGGCAATCATCCGGTATATCTGGAAGATTTGTGGATATCGGGAGGACATTTGAATGTCCTTTTTAATCAAAAACTTCCCGTAGATGGCAATAAACATCGCGTGAGTCTGGTGAAAAATGAGCTAGCCGAAAATCCGGACGATGGCTATATTTATTTGGAATACAGATATAATACCTACGGAGATACATTAAGCAATGTTATTGTTCCGGGTGTGGTTTGCTACAACCTTTCAACATTGAATATCGATTCAGCATCGAAAGGAATCAGGCTAAAGGTAAACGATGCGGTAAAAGGCCCCAGGACTATTACTTTCGATGCAGAGGAACAAGAAACCTTCCCTGCAGGTATGGAAGAAAAGAATTTTACACGAAGTGAAATAAAATAAAAACTTCAAGTTTATAAATGCGTAATCTTTTCACAGCATTTCTCCTGAGAGCAGGAGAGTGCTGTGTTTTTTTTGCTATATTTAGACCATCATTTTAAAAGTATCAGAAATGAAAGTACTAGTTATAGAAGACGATAGGGATCTTTGTGAGATAACTGTCCGCTCCTTGGAAAAGGAACGCTACGTAGTGGCATGGGCCTCCGATTATCATGAGGCCATGCAGAAGTTAGAGGATTACGAATACGATTGTATATTGCTGGACATTATGTTACCTGGTGGAAACGGACTGGATTTGCTGAAGTATCTGCGAGAATTAAAGAAGGATACAGCTGTAATCATTCTTTCGGCCAAGGACTCGTTGGAAGATAAGATTGCCGGTCTGGATTTGGGAGCTGATGACTATTTGCCTAAACCTTACCATCTGGCCGAATTGCATGCGCGTATCAAGAGTGTTGTCAGAAGACACCAGCGCAACAGTATTCAGACAGTCAGTTATGGCAATGTAGAAATCAATCCGGACCGTTTTGAAGTACAGATTGCCGGTTCGCCAGTCTCTTTAAACCGGAAAGAATACGATATACTTTATTATTTCCTGACACGTCCCAACCAGTTGGTTAATAAAGAAACACTGGCAGAAGCCGTTTGGGGCGACCATATAGACCAAGTCGATAATTTTGATTTCATGTATGCCCAGGTGAAAAATCTCCGCCGGCATCTCAAACAGTATGGTGCCAGTGTGGAACTGAAGGCTGTTTATGGTTTTGGTTATAAACTTAGTGAGTTATGAAGCTGAAGCACGTTGTTGTAGGCCGCGTTTCGCTGGTCATGGTGTTTGTGATGTCATTGTGGGCAGTGCTTTTTTATATGGCACTGATGGAAGAGGCCAACGATGAAGTCGATGACACCCTGCAAAGTTGCTCGGAAGTCATTATGCTGAAATGGCTTTCGGGTAAAGAAATGCCTTTGCAGAGCAATGAGTCGGTAAATCATTATTATTTGCGTGAAGTACCGGCCGATTATGCTCAGCAGGTTCCGGCAATGATTTTTCGGGATGAGGAGCTTTTCATGGCCGAAAGGGTAGAAAGAGAGCCGGCACGCTCGCTTACCTCCATTTTTCAGACAGCTGACGGGAAATACTGGCAGCTGAAGGTTATTATTCCGACTTTTGAAAAAGAAGATTTCCGTCAGGCCATTGTCAATTGGATGCTCTGCTTATACATATTGATGATGATTGTTCTGGTATCGATTATTATCTGGAAATATAATAAGCACATGCGTCCTCTGTATAAAGTCTTGCATTGGCTGGAGGCTTATCAGGTTGGCCGCAAAAATCCCCCGTTGGATAATCCAACTAAGGTAGAAGAGTTTATGCAACTTAACGAAACAGCCCAGGCCTTTGTGCAGCGAAGTGAGGCGGTATTCGAGCAGCAAAAGGTTTTTATCGGTAATGTCTCTCACGAAATGCAGACCCCGCTGGCGATTAGTCTGAATCGTCTTGAAATGCTGATGGACGATGATGCGCTTACAGAACGCCAGTTGGCAGAGTTGATTAAAACCCATCAGACGCTGACTCACCTGACCAGACTTAATAAGTCGTTGCTGTTGCTTTTCAAGATAGATAATAATCAGTTTATAGAGGAAACTAGCGTGAGCTTCCGTCAGCTGGTCGAAAAATATTTGGAAGATTACAAAGAGGTTTATACGCACAAGCATATTCAGGTTACCTGTCAGGTAGTGTCTGATTTTACGGTGCAAATGAATGATATGCTTGCTAATATGCTGATTACAAATTTATTAAAGAATGCGTTTGTACATAATGTAGAATCAGGAAAGCTTCGTATTGAAATTCAGAAAGAATATTTTTCCATTCAGAATTCCGGTGTTTCTACGCCTCTTGACAGTGTTAAAATTTTTCAAAGATTCTATCAGCAGCAAAAAAACGAAGGCAGTACAGGCTTGGGATTAGCCATTGCAGATGCTGTATGTAAGCATTCGGCGCTAGCATTAGAATACATCTATCATACAGGAGTACATGAGTTCCGTATCTCCAGAAGATGAGCGTATCCAGGTGTTTTATTTCACCTGGATACGTTTTTTATGTATAGAATTATTCCTTTATGGAAGTACTCTAAATATAATTTGCATTCTTGTAATTTATAATTGTTCTATTTTTCATCTTTTCGTGTCAATTTATCTTCTTTGGGATAAAAAATGTTATGGTCGGAACATCGGTACCAACTTATTTTTACTTTTGTGACAAGTTTAAATCATAATAATTCAAGCTTATGTCACAGATTGTAGGACATATTTCACAGGTAATTGGTCCTGTGGTGGATGTTCATTTCAAATTGGAGAGCCGCGATGCCGAACATCTGTTGCCAAGTATTCACGATGCGCTGGTGATTATGCGTAAAGACGGACGCCAGCTTATCGTCGAAGTACAACAACACATTGGCGAGGATACAGTCCGTACGGTAGCAATGGATAGTACCGACGGATTGCAGCGAGGCATGGAAGTTGTTCCTACCGGAAAGCCTATCACAATGCCGGTGGGCAATCAGATTAAAGGACGCGTGATGAATGTGGTGGGAGAGACCATCGACGGCATGCGCGAACTGAATCGGGAGGGCGCTTTTCCTATTCATCGGGATGCTCCTAAATTTGAAGACTTGTCCACTACTCAGGAAGTTCTTTTTACAGGTATTAAGGTTATCGACCTGCTTGAGCCTTATTTGAAAGGCGGTAAAATTGGTCTGTTTGGTGGAGCCGGAGTAGGCAAAACCGTGCTTATCAAAGAGTTGATCAACAACATTGCCAAGAAGCACAATGGTTTCTCTGTGTTTGCCGGCGTGGGCGAACGTACACGTGAGGGTAACGACCTTTTGCGTGAAATGATTGAATCTGGCGTTATCAAGTATGGCGATGAGTTTTTGAAGAGTATGGAAGAAGGTCACTGGGACCTCTCCAAAGTAGATTATAATGAAGTCGAAAAATCGCAGGTAGCGATGGTCTTCGGTCAGATGAATGAACCTCCTGGTGCACGTTCTTCTGTAGCACTTTCAGGTCTGACTTTAGCAGAGTCGTTCCGCGACGGCGGAGCCAAGAACGGCGGTTCGAGAGATATCCTTTTCTTTATCGACAATATCTTCCGTTTCACACAGGCCGGTTCTGAAGTTTCAGCCTTGCTGGGACGTATGCCTTCTGCCGTAGGATACCAGCCTACACTGGCTACCGAAATGGGTCAGATGCAGGAACGTATCACTTCTACCAAGTACGGTTCTATCACTTCCGTACAGGCTGTGTATGTACCTGCTGACGACTTGACCGACCCTGCACCGGCTACTACATTTACCCACTTGGATGCTACAACTGTGTTGAGCCGTAAAATCACCGAGCTGGGTATTTATCCGGCTGTCGACCCGCTGGAATCTACATCGCGTATTCTCGACCCGCTGATTGTAGGTCAGGAACACTACGATACGGCGCAGCGAGTAAAACAGATTTTGCAGCGTAATAAAGAGCTTCAGGACATTATCTCCATTTTGGGTATGGACGAGCTTTCGGACGAAGACAGACTTACCGTAAACCGTGCGCGTAAGGTACAGCGTTTCCTTTCGCAGCCGTTTGCCGTAGCCGAGCAGTTCACCGGAGTTCCTGGAGTGATGGTTTCTATCGAAGATACCATCAAAGGCTTCAAGATGATTCTTGACGGTGAAGTAGACTACCTGCCCGAGCAGGCATTCCTCAACGTAGGTACCATCGAAGACGCCATAGCCAAAGGCAAGAAATTGCTCGAAGTTGCAGATCAATCAAACCAGTAAATGTATAACGCATTATGGATGAAATCAAGGAACTACATTTAATGATTGTTTCACCGGAGCATATCCTTTTCGATGGTAAGGTAGAGGCGGTTACGCTTCCCGGAAGCCGTGGAGCTTTCATGGTTCTGCCAGGGCATGCGCCTGTCGTTTCTACATTGGGCGAGGGTGTTGTCCGCTACCGTCTGAAAAATCAGGAAGAAGAGATTACCGTCAAGAGTGGATTTGTTGAGGTCAATAACGACGAAATGTCTGTTTGCGTAGAAGTCTGACAAATATTAAATACGTCGCGATATGTACCTGTTGAAAGTGCGGAAACGGTTTTTGCTGGCGCACACTTTTTTTAGTTTGATGGTGGGAGTAGGTGGAGCTGCATTGTTTCATGCTTTTTTCCCGCAGTGGTATTTCAGCGCCTATCCGCTGATTCCGGTCTTCTTCTACCTGTTTGGCTGCTTTTACATCTTTATGTTTGAGTTTGTTTACAGGCGGATGCCCGACAAGATGATAATCGTATACCTCATAGCAAAATTCTTGAAAATGATGTTGAGTATTCTGTTTCTTCTTGTCTACGGATTGTTTTCAACAGGAACTATTGTTCCATGTGTTTCAGTATTTATAGGCTACTACATTATTTACTTGATTTTCGAGACACATTTTTTCTTCCACTTGGAAGAGAAGTTACAAAAAAAGAGAAAAGAAGCATTACAAAATGAGAAATAGACAGTTTCTGTTATGGGCTTTGCTATGTTGCTTGTGGCTGCCTTTTTCTGCAAGTGCCCAGGAGTTCAGACAGGCACCGGCAGCAACCGACTCCGTGCAGGTAAGTAGCGAGGCAGATATTGATGTAAACGAGCTGGTGTTTGGTCATATTGGCGATGCATACAGTTGGCCCATTACCGAATCCATACAGATACCATTACCCTGTATGGTGAAAGGCGATGACGGATGGCATGTTTTCATGTCTTCCCGTCTGAGTGGGGGACAGTCTTACGAAGGATTCTATCTGGCAAAAGAAGGGGATTTGAAAGGTAAGATTGTAATGCGTTTGGCTGATGGCGCTGAAGTCCGGCCGATTGACTTGTCCATTACGAAAGATGTACTTGGGTTAATGATAAACAGTGCCGTTCTGGTAGCTCTTATCCTTTATTGCAGCAGATGGTATCGCCGCAACACAGTGGAAAAGGGAGCGCCCAAAGGCCTGGTAGGAATGATGGAAGCACTGGTCCTGATGATTTACGAAGATGTAATCAAGGAGGGTATTGGCGAGGACTATAAACGCTTTACACCTTATTTGCTGACAGCCTTCTTTTTCATCCTGATCAACAACCTGATGGGACTTCTTCCGATATTTCCCGGCGGTGCGAACATTACAGGTAACATTGCCATCACGCTGGTGCTGGCACTATGTACTTTTCTGCTTACCAACTTGTTCGGAACCAAGGAATACTGGAAAGAAATTTTCTGGCCCGATGTGCCCTGGTGGATGAAGGTACCTGTTCCGTTGATGCCGGTTATCGAATTCTTCGGAATCTTTACCAAACCCTTTGCATTGATGATTCGTCTTTTTGCCAATATCATGGCAGGCCATGCCGCAATCCTCAGTCTGATTGCCATTATTTTCATTACTGTTAAGGTAGGCGCTTTCATCAATGGCACCATGACGTTCATGGCTGTTATCTTCAGTATTTTCATGACTTTTCTGGAAATTCTGGTGGCATTTATCCAAGCATACGTGTTTACCATGCTTTCGGCCGTATTTATCGGACTGGCACGTGTAAAACACACAAAGTGAGAAATAAAAAAGAAACGTATAATTCAATTTAAATTTTTACAAGATTATGTTATTATCAGTTTTATTGCAAGCAGTTGCAGGTGCAGGAATCAGTAAGTTGGGCGCCGCTATCGGTGCAGGTATTGCAGTGTTGGGTGCCGGATTCGGTATCGGTAAAATTGGTGGATCGGCTATGGAAGCCATTGCCCGTCAGCCGGAAGCTGCCGGAAATATCCGTGCCAACATGATTATTATTGCCGCTTTGGTAGAAGGTGTGGCACTGATTGCCATCATTGTTTGTTTGTTGACATTGTTCCTGTAAAAAAAGCGTATTTAAAAGATGGGAATTTTAACACCAGATCCCGGTCTGCTGTTTTGGATGGTCATCGTATTCGGGATTGTCTTTTTCATATTGGCAAAATATGGCTTTCCCGTCATCCTGAAAATGGTGGAAGAACGCAAAAGCTTTATCGACCAGTCTCTGCTCAATGCCCGTCAGGCAAACGAGCAGCTGGTTCAGATTAAAGAACAAGGCGAACGCATCATTGCTCAGGCACATGAGGAACAGGCACGCATTCTGAAGGCGGCTGCAGAACGTAGCGATGCTATGGTGCAGGAAGCCAAAGAACGTGCTGCTGCCGAAGGACAACGGATGCTGGATGATGTAAAACAGCAGATTGAGGTAGAAAAAGAACGTGCGGTACGCGATATACGACGCCAGATAGCATTGCTGTCTGTAGGAGTAGCTGAGAAGATTCTTCGTGAAAAATTAGGTCAGGAGGATACTCAGATGCAGATGGTAGACCGCATGGTGGACGAAATGGTTCAAAATTTTAAAGATTGAGTGCATGAACATAGGAGTTATATCAAGGCGTTATGCGCGGGCGTTGTACACTTTTGCCGGTGAGCAGCAGCAGGGCAAAACCGTTTATAAACACATGAAACGGCTGGGTAAGAACTTCTACCGCCTTCCCGAATTGCGCAAGGCAATAGAAAATCCGGTTCTGGATGTGGAGAAAAAGGTGGAACTGCTGAAAACAGCTGCGCAGTGTAACGATGATTCTGAAAAAGTACTCGAACAATTTTTCAGACTGGTACTGGCTCAGAAGCGTGAGAAGTTCCTGCAATTCATGATATGGTCTTACATCGGACTGTATCGCAGAGAAAACAATATTCTGATGGGACGTCTTACAACGGCTGTTCCTTCGCCTGTGCTGGAAAAGCGTATGACTACTATTATTGAAGGAAAAACCAGCAAGGAAGTAGAATTCTATACTTCCGTGGATCCGAATATTATCGGCGGTTATGTACTGGAGATGGTTGGTTACCGTATTGATGCAAGCATAAGCAGTCAGCTGAAGCGTGTCAAGAACCAGTTCGTATCCAAAAACCGCAGAATTGTTTAACTAAAAAGATTTTCTATGTCAGTAACAATAAAACCTAGTGAAGTATCGGATGTCCTGCTGCAACAGTTGCGTGGCATTGACGTTTCGCTGCAATTGGAGGAGGTAGGTACCGTCCTGCAGGTGAGCGATGGTGTGGCACGTATTTACGGGCTGCTCAATGCCGAAGCCAACGAATTGCTGGAATTCGATAACGGAATTATGGGAGTAGTGATGAACCTTGAAGAGGACAACGTGGGTGCCGTATTGCTCGGTCCGACCGACCAAATCAAGGAGGGCATGGTCGTTAAGCGTACCGGCCGTATTGCTTCCATCAATGTCGGCGAAGGAATGCTGGGCCGTGTCATCGACCCGCTGGGCAATCCTTTGGACGGACATGGCGAAATTAAAGGTGAAACTTGCGAAATGCCTTTGGAGCGTAAGGCTCCGGGAGTAATTTTCCGTCAGCCGGTTACAGAACCACTGCAGACAGGATTGAAGGCCATCGATGCCATGATTCCTATCGGACGCGGACAGCGTGAGCTGATTATCGGTGACCGTCAGACCGGAAAGACTGCCATTGCCATTGATACCATTATCAACCAGCGTGCCAATTATGAAGCCGGTAATCCGGTATACTGTATTTATGTGGCAGTAGGACAGAAAGGTTCTACTATCGCCAGCATCGTAAGTGCTTTGCGCGAACGTGGTGCCATGGATTATACAATAGTGGTTGCTGCTACGGCGTCCGATCCGGCTGCATTGCAATATTTTGCTCCGTTTGCCGGTGCGGCTATCGGCGAGTATTTCCGCGATACCGGCCGTCATGCCCTTGTGGTATACGATGACTTGTCAAAGCAGGCCGTTGCCTATCGTGAGGTGTCTCTGATTTTGCGTCGCCCTTCGGGTCGTGAAGCTTATCCGGGTGATATTTTCTACCTGCATTCACGTCTGCTCGAACGTGCAGCCAAAATCATCAACCAGCAGGAAGTAGCCGAACAGATGAACGATCTTCCGCCTAGTTTGGTAGGTAAAGTGAAATGTGGTGGTTCGCTCACTGCGCTTCCTATTATCGAAACACAGGCCGGTGACGTTTCTGCTTACATTCCTACTAACGTAATTTCTATTACCGACGGACAGATCTTCCTCGAAACCGACCTTTTCAACCAAGGTTTCCGTCCTGCTATCAACGTAGGTATTTCCGTATCGCGTGTGGGTGGTAGTGCACAGGTCAAGAGTATGAAGAAAGTAGCCGGTACACTGAAGATAGACCAGGCTCAGTATCGCGAGCTGGAGGCCTTCTCCAAGTTCAGCAGTGATATGGACCCTGTAACAGCCATGGCCATCGACCGCGGACGTAAAAACAACCAGTTGCTTATCCAGCCACAGTATTCACCGATGCCGGTGGGCGAGCAGATAGCCATTCTGTATTGTGGAACGCACGGTCTGATGCACGATATACCACTTACTGCCGTACAGGCATTCCAGGAGACTTTCTTGCGCGAGATGCGTGCATCGCATGCCGACATCCTGCAGCAGTTGGCAGCCGGTAAGGTAGGCGACGAGATGACTTCAGTGCTTGATAAGGTGGCCGCAGATACGGTTCTTCAATTTAAAGCTTAATTGTTATGGCATCATTAAAAGAGATTAAAGGGCGAATACTCTCCGTGCGAGGCACTTTGAAGATAACTTCTGCCATGAAAATGGTGGCATCTTCCAAGTTGCATAAAGCTCAGGAAACCATCGAAAATATGCTTCCGTACGAGGCACGGCTTCACGGCATTCTGACACGCTTTTTGCGTTCGGAGTGCAGCGTGGAATCTCCTTTCGTGAGCGTTCGTCCGGTAAAACGGGTGGCTTTGGTGGTATTTTCATCAAACGGAAGTCTGTGCGGTGGTTTCAATGCTGCTGTAATCCGGCAGGCAGAGCACATGCTCGAAGAGTATGCTTCGTTGGGTAAGGAGAATATTCTAGTCTTTCCCGTGGGCCGGAAGGTAGCCGAGTCTCTTCGTAAAGCCGGATGGACCGTGCGGGGCGATTTTCAGCGCATGGCCGACAAGCCTAACTATGCGGATGCATCTGCACTGGCCGAGCAACTGATGGAATTATATGTGGCCGGTGAAATCGATAAAGTAGAATTACTGTATCATCATTTCAAGTCGACTGCATCGCAGGTACTTACACGTGAGCAATATCTTCCGCTCGACCTTTCTTCGCTTTCATCGGCAGGAGAAGCACAGCCGGAGGAGAAGTCGGAAGGCAAATGGCTTTCTTATTACATCGTAGAGCCGTCGCCCGACATGATTTTGCGTGAGCTGCTTCCCCGTGTAATCCGATTGAAGCTGTATACGGTCTTGCTCGACTCGAATGCGTCCGAGCATGCGGCCCGTACGATTGCCATGCAGACGGCAACCGACAATGCCAACGAGTTGCTTCAGGACCTGACGTTGCTTTACAATAAGAGCCGTCAGCAGTCTATTACCAACGAGTTGCTCGATATTATCGGAGGCTCTCTGGCTTAAAAGGGGGCATTATCCTTCCATGTTATATGTATTAATGAATCCGTCCTTGGATGTTATGTCCGGGGCGGATTTTTTTGTTTCTCATTATTCATGAATTTCATTGCGTAATGACTTCATTACACAAATGCAAAACACGCGTCATTGCCATGCCAAAGATACGGTACAGCAATGACGCGTGTTTGTTATTGCAATGATGAACTGCGTATGCAGGCTTATTCCTTCTGATTCATTTCCATAGCGGCCTTAAAAAGGTCGTAATCGTAGAGCAGATAGATGGAGTCAAGTTGAGCCGGGCTCCAGTGCAAGGTGTCGGGGACAGAGCCTGTATCCTTCAGCAACTGCTTGATAGCTTTCAGCTTTTCCTGCTGATTGCCGAAACGGTGACGCTTCTGTTTCAGAACCTTTTCAACGAAAAGTGTAAATGTATCTTCCATCTTTTCCGGCAGTCGGCTGTCGGGCAGAGAAGAGCATAGCTCCGGGGCTTGAATGGCATTGTAGAGCGGGAGCAGATACTGGTTCTCCTGCTGGATAAGAATGAATAGCAGTGGAGCGATGACCGGTTTTCCGATAGCCACGATTTCGTTGAATTCCGGATAGGTCCGAATATCCGGTGAGCTTCCTTTCTGCTTGTCATTCATATACTTCCTTCTCAACTCGGTAAGCAGCTGATTGAATGCAATATGCTGCTTGAAAGTAATCGGTGCCGTGTTGGGCAGCAGCAGGATAGGTTCTTCCATTGCAGCTTCTTCGGCATCGGGCAGCTCGGCATCAGCTTCTGCCCCCATCGTCTGTTTGAGATGGAGATACAGCGTGAATGCCTTTTCGCGGTCCTGTTGCACAATCTGCCAGTTGCCGCTGTCGATTCGTCCGTTTACACGTGGGTCCATAATGACCTCTCCCTTATAGAGAAAACCAATGCGGTGACCTATGTTCTTTTCTGTAGCATCCGCAAAGGCCTGTACTTTTTCCGGTTTTAATCCTCCCGATAGGACATAGGTGGTAACTCCATCGGCTGTTGCAGAATCAAGCTGCAATCCTCTGAAATCGGAAACTGTTACAATAGGTGTGTCGGCCACACTGTCTTTCACTCCGTCTGTAAGTACATACCAGCCATCGGCTTTCTGTCCGCTGCAGGCAGCCAGCAGACTGCTGGCCAGCAAACATCCGCATGTATCCTTTATAGCTTTAGAAAAATAGAATTTACTCATTGATGGCTTCCTCCCATTTTCTTGCATTTACCGCTGAATTCCAGAATGTCCAGACGAATGATTTCTGTCCGGTGAAAAGATTTAGCTGCATATTCCATGCCCACTACTTTATGGTCGGGCGAATACTTGCTCACCAGTAATGACAGAGCCGACATGCGCTCGGCCTCGTGCAGGCTGGCGTGGGCTTCGCATTCCAGCACAATGCTTTCATATTCAGTCGTAAACTGGGCAGGCTGCACCTGTGTGCGTCCTACCACACAGAAAGAAACCTTGTTGCATTGCGCTATGCACCGTAGCTTGCGTCCGGCAGGAGCACAGTGCAGATAGATGGAGTTGCCGCGGTCCCATACATAGTTCACCGGAATTCCGTAAGCACCTTCGCCACTGTCACTTTGCATGGAGAGTACCCCGTATTCACCTGATTTCAGCAATTCGCATGCCTTTTCGTAATCCAGCAGGCGGTCTTGTCTGCGGACTGTTTCGTTTTTGTATTTCATAATGATATAGCTTGAGATTCGAAAAAAATGCTTTTTAAAATAATTAAAAACAGCATGGCAAATATACCAAATTATTGTAACTTTGCACTTTCAAAAATCTTCAAATTAATAATTAACTATGAAATCGGATATCGAAATTGCTCGCAGTATTGAACTGACCAAGATTAAGCAAGTGGCTCGTGACTATGATATTCCAGTTGAGGAAATTCAGAACTATGGCCGTTATATTGCTAAAGTTCCTGAAACACTGATTGATGAGGAAAAAGTGAACAAGAGTAACCTAATTCTGGTTACAGCCATCACACCTACCAAAGCCGGTATCGGTAAGACTACCGTTTCTATCGGTCTGGCACTGGGATTGAACAAGATTGGCAAGAAGGCTATTTGTGCGCTTCGTGAGCCTTCACTGGGTCCTTGTTTCGGTATGAAGGGTGGTGCAGCCGGTGGTGGATATGCACAGGTGCTGCCGATGGAGAAAATCAACCTGCACTTTACGGGTGACTTCCATGCCATTACTTCGGCTCACAACATGATTACTGCTTTGCTTGATAACTATATGTACCAGAATCGCGACAACGGTTTTGCCATGAAGGAAGTGTTGTGGAACCGTGTGCTTGACGTGAACGACCGTACACTTCGTTACATCGTTACCGGTCTGGGTGGCAAGACAAACGGTATCACACGTGAGTCTGGCTTTGATATTACTCCGGCATCCGAGATTATGGCTATTCTCTGTCTGGCTAAGGATGAAGATGATTTGCGTCGCCGTATCGAGAATATCCTGCTGGGATTTACAATCGACAACAAACCGTTCACTGTGAAAGACTTGGGCGTAGCAGGTGCTATTACTGTCTTGCTGAAAGATGCATTGTCGCCTAACTTGGTACAGACTACTGAGCATACACCTGCATTTGTTCACGGTGGTCCGTTTGCCAACATCGCTCACGGATGTAATTCTGTACTGGCTACCAAGCTGGCGATGACTTTCTCCGACTATGTAATTACAGAAGCTGGTTTCGGTGCAGATCTGGGTGCTGAAAAATTCTACGACATCAAATGCCGCAAGGCTGGCTTGCAGCCTAAGCTGACGCTGATTGTTGCTACAGCTCAGGGCTTGAAGATGCACGGTGGCGTGAGTCTGGATTTGATTAAGGAACCGAATATGGAAGGACTGGTTGAGGGTGTGAAGAACCTTGACAAGCACATCGAAAATCTCCGCAAGTTTGGACAGACAGTTGCAGTTGCCTTCAACCGTTATGCCAACGATTCTGAGGAAGAAATTGAATTCGTACGTCAGCACTGTGCAGAGATGGGCGTAGGCTTTGCTGTCAACAATGCCTTTGCTGAAGGTGGTAACGGTGCCATCGAATTGGCTAATTTGGTGGTGGATACCATCGAGAAGCAGCCTTCGCAGCCGCTTACTTTCGCTTACGAAGAAACAGACAGCGTAGAAGAAAAGGTTACCAAGATTGCTTGTGGCATGTATGGTGCTAAGCAGGTTATCTTCGGTCCGGCTGCCCGTAAGAAACTGAAGATGATTGAGGAACTGGGATATACCAACTTCCCGATTTGTGTCGCCAAGACACAGTATTCGTTCTCTACAGATGCTACACTGTATGGTGTGGCAAGCGGCTTTAACTTTACGGTGCGCGATATCGTAATCAATGCCGGAGCTGAAATGCTGGTTATCGTAGCGGGAGAAATCATGCGTATGCCGGGTCTGCCAAAGGTTCCGCAGGCATTGCACATTGACATTGTAAACGGTGAGATTGAAGGATTGTCTTAAAGAATCGTTCTTTCACTGGTATCTAATCTTAACTACTGCAATTATCGGATAAGAATAAAAACAACAGTTCAGCAAGGTTAGCTTTGCTGAACTGTTGTTCTTATAGCTTTTGTTTCTTTAGTAAATTTATGTTGTATGTTTTGTAAAAATTGCGGAAAAGAAATTTCCAACGATTCGAATTTTTGTCAGTATTGTGGTTCTAAATTATCAGATGGTTGTTTCCCTTCTCTTTTAATAAGAAAGATTTTTTCTTCAATTTATCAATTCAAATTATCGGATAAGAATAAAAATATATTGATATGTTATTCAATGTGGCTTGTTATTAACTTCATTTTTTTATTGATTGAATCTAGTAATAAAAATGCAAGCCATTGGTTTTTCCCTTTTGAATCTATTGAATTGGGAGATTATGATAATACAGAATTTGTTTTTTATTCTTTTTTATTCCCCTATTTGTTGTTATGTGCATATATAATATACCAAAGAAAGAAAAAAAATAAGTAGTTTTTATTTATAAGGTATATTTATTGTGATAATTTTTTTATGCGTATGTTGGGATATTTACTGAGTATCTCTATTTAGCTGAAAGTTTTGAAAAGTAGAAATAGGAAGAAAACCCAAGGAGTTTTCTTCCTATTTGAATATGTATTGTTTTTTGTATGCGGTCAGTCGAACTTGCCGTAACAGGTAGGCAGGAGCTTGCGGTCGCCTAGCGTATTGTCTACTCTGGCTACGTTAATCCAGAACTTATTTTCGCGGACTGACGTTATCGGATATGCTGCTTTTTCACGGCTATAGCCGTGCCGCCATTCATTGCCTACGACTTCGTATTCCGGATGAGGAGCATTTATCAGTACATTGTCGGTCTTGTCGGCATCGCCGTTTTTCACTTCTTCTATTTCGTGATAAATCTCTTCCATGGTGGCGACGAAATTCTTCAATTCGGCCAGACTTTCGCTTTCAGTAGGCTCAATCATCAGCGTACCGTGTACGGGGAACGACAGGGTAGGCGCGTGATAGCCGTAGTCCATCAGACGCTTGGCAATATCGTTTTCGCTGATACCTGTTTCTTCGTGTATCTTTCTGCATTCCAGAATCATTTCGTGTCCCACAAAACCATTGGCACCTCTATATACCACACCATAGCTGTCCTTGAGGCAGGCAGCCAGATAGTTGGCATTCAGAATGGCAGTCTGGGTAGCGCGGGTCAATCCAGCTTCACCCATCATGCAGATGTATCCGTAGGTAATAGGCATGATGCCGGCACTGCCGTACGGTGCGGCTGAAACAGTGTTCTGCTTGTGTTCCAAAGACGGGTGTCCCGGCAGGAACGGAATAAGGTGGGCTGCTACGCAGATAGGGCCTACACCCGGACCGCCGCCACCGTGCGGGCTAGCAAAGGTTTTGTGCAGATTGAGATGACATACGTCGGCTCCGATGGTTCCGGGGTTTGTCAGTCCCACCTGTCCGTTCATGTTGGCACCATCCATGTACACTTGTCCGCCGCACTTATGGATAATCTTGCAGATTTCCATGATTTCGGTTTCAAAGATGCCGTGCGTAGACGGATAAGTAATCATAAGGGCAGCCAGCTTGTCTTTATTCTCTTCTGCTTTCTGCTTCAGGTCGTTTACATCGACATTCCCTTTCTCATCACAGGCACAGGTCAGTGTGCGATATCCGGCCTGAATAGCCGATGCCGGATTGGTGCCGTGAGCCGATGCCGGAATCAGAATGAGGTCGCGTTCGCCTTGTCCGATGCTTTCCAGATAACTCCGGATGACGCGCAGACCGGTATACTCGCCGGCTGCTCCTGAATTGGGTTGCAGAGAAACTCCTTCGAAGCCGGTGATGATTTTCAACTGTTCGCCCAGATTATGAATCATTTCCAGATAGCCTTGTGCCTGGTCTTCGGGAACCAGCGGATGCAAGTTCATCAAGGCACCGTTGCTAAGCGGAATCAGTTCGGCTGCCGCATTCAGCTTCATGGTGCACGAACCCAATGAAATCATAGAGTGGGTGAGTGATATATCCTGACGGTCCAGCCGCTTGATGTAGCGCGTCATTTCTGTTTCCGTGTGGTACTTGTTGAATACTTCATGACTGAGGAAACCTGTCCGTCTTCGTAGCTCGCGGGTGATGGATGAGGCTTCAGGAATATCTTCTACTTCCTGAAGTGCCTGTTCGGCTGCAATGGCAAACACGGATACCAGCAGGTTGATGTCCTTGATATCTGTCGTTTCATCCACGCTGACACCAACATCGCCATTTTCGAAATAGCGCAGATTGATTTTCTTGCTCAAGGCAATGGTACGTATTTTCTGAGGACTAACCTGGTCGGGGAGCTCCAGTCGCAGGGTGTCGAAGAAAAGCTCATTTTTCTGACGGTATCCCAGTCGGGTAAGTACCTTGTTCAGATAGGTAGCGATGCTATGAATACGTTTGGCAATATCCTTCAGGCCTTCCGGTCCGTGATAGACCGCATACATACCGGCCATGGTAGCCAGCAGTGCCTGAGCTGTACAGATATTGGATGTAGCTTTTTCGCGCTTGATGTGCTGTTCGCGAGTCTGCAGTGCCATGCGGTAGCAAATCTTGCCGTACTTGTCTTTTGAGAGGCCGATGATGCGTCCCGGCATGTTACGTTTGAATTCGTCGCGAGTTGCAAAATAGCCGGCCGACGGTCCTCCGTAGAATAGGGGGGTACCCAGACGCTGACTGGAACCGAATACAATATCGGCACCCCACTCGCCGGGAGGCAGCAGCAGTACAAGGCTCATGATGTCGGCAGCTACGGCCACTTTACAATTGGCTGCATGTGCCTTTTCGGTGAAAGCACGGTAGTCTTCTACGTTTCCGCTGTTGTTGGGATACTGAATGATGCAGGCAAAGATGTCGGACGTAAATTCCAGTTCCTTAAAACTTCCCACCTTTATGTTCATTCCCTGCGGAATGGCTCTGGTTTGGATAACAGCCAGTGTCTGCGGGAAGATTTCTTCGTCGACAAACAATGTATTGGCACCCTCTTTCTGCTGCTGACGGCTGCGTAAAGCATACATCATGGCAGCTGCTTCGGCAGCCGCAGTAGCCTCATCCAGCAGGGAGCAGTTGGCCAGCGGCATGGCAGTAAGGTCCGAAATTACAGTCTGGAAATTCATCAAAGCCTCCAGTCGTCCCTGAGAGATTTCGGTCTGATAAGGAGTATACGAGGTATACCATACCGGATTTTCGAAGATGTTTCGCTGAATGACAGCCGGAGTGATGGTATCGTACCATCCACAGCCAATGTACGATGTATACATCTTGTTCTTGGCGGCCAGTGCTGCCATGTGTTCCATGAAAGCGCGTTCAGTCATGGGCGGATTCAGTGCCAGGGGCGCTTTCAGGCGAATTTTCGAAGGAATAGTCTTGTTGATGAGTTCATCCAGACTTTTGACTCCTATCTTCTCTAACATTTCCGGCAAGTCGGTTTCATGGATACCTATATGCCGGTTGGCAAAAACATCTGTTTTCATGATTATTCAAGGTTATAATGGGTTTGTCTTTTTATCTGAAAAACGGGTTCTCCAGCTTTTCGGCTCCGATGGTAGTCATACCGCCATGTCCCGGATATACGGCTGTATCGTTAGGCAGGCAGAAAAGGCGGCTGCAAATACCCTCACGCAACTCTTCGAAATTGCCTCCGGCCAAGTCGGCACGGCCGATGCTTCCCTGAAACAGAACATCACCGCTGAACATGCATTTTTCTTGTTTGCAGTAATACACCATGCTGCCCGGAGAGTGTCCCGGAACATGGATGGCTTCCAGCTCGGTATTTCCGAAACGGATAATGTCACCATCCATAATGTATTTCCCCAGCGAGATGGGCTGCTCATTGATGGTAAAGCCGAACATGCGGGCCTGCATGGGGGCCTGTTCAATCCAGAATTCATCCTGCTGGCCGCCTTCGGGCTGCAGGTTGAACTCGCGTGATACAAAAGGATTGCCGAAGATGTGGTCTAAGTGCAAATGGGTATTCAGCAGATGCTTGGGGGCCAGATTATTGGCTGTTATATAGTTTTTCAGCTGTACGCATTCTTCGGGATAGAAGCATCCCGGGTCAATGATTACAGCTTCGTTGGTTTCATCGGACAGCACGTAGCAGTTTACCGGAAACATATTAAATTCAAAACGTTTGATTTTCATGGCCTAATGTATTCGGATAAATTACTTGTTTACAGTAACGTAAACCACTTTTTTGGTTTCGAAGAATTCTTCCTCGAAATAATTCTTCAAATCGTATATCTCAGTCTGGTTCTTTACGGGCATTACTTCGTTGGCCAGCTCGCCGCCTTTCAGGCAAATCAGACCGTTGGGCAAGGCATTCTGCTGGTCGCGGCTGATGTTTTTGCGGATAATCTTGAGCAGGTCGGTAAGCGGCATTACGGCACGGCTTACTACGAAATCGAACTCAGCTTTTTCCTCTTCAGCGCGGCAGTGGCGTGTAGTAACGTTTTTCAGTCCGATGGCCGAAGCAATTTCGGTGGCAACCTTTACCTTCTTGCCGATACTGTCTACCAGATGAAACTGAGTTTCAGGAAACATGATAGCCAAAGGGATACCCGGAAAGCCGCCTCCTGTGCCCAGGTCCATTACACGCGTGCCCGGCTTGAAACGGATTACTTCTGCAATACCGAGTGAATGCAGCACATGGTGCTCGTATAGATTGGTAATATCCTTGCGTGAAATCACGTTAATTTTACTGTTCCAGTCTGTGTACAAGTCGTATAAGGCTGCAAAGTGTTCTTTCTGTGCATCAGAAAGGTTTTTGAAATATTTCAGAATAATGTCCATTTATGATACAGTCGTAAACGTTATTTAATGAGGTATGCATTAATGTCTTCGTAAGGTAAGGTGAGTGTGATACAGCCCATTGAATAAGGTGCGATATCATACTGGTTATAAAGGAATGAGACCCCCTCTTCGGATAGCAGGAAATTATCGGGAACAAACAAGTTTGTATCCATCAGAACTCCTGCATTCTGCAATCCTTCTAACGTGCTGATGGTGTCGGTATCCATTTTCTCGTTTACGTATTCCATCAGTTTCGGCATCAGGAGGGCACAGATTTCTTTGTCTTTGCCGGCGGCAAAAACATCTGCTTTTTCAAGCAGTTTGCCATTTTGCTCTTCGATGTTAAACCATTTAATGCGGGTGTTGGGATGGGCACCTCCTGTATATTCGAAGGTTGTACATGTATAGTTCCATACCCCTTCTTTGCCTTTTTTCAAGTCAGTGGTGAGCGAATATTCGTAATTATACCAGGAAGGTAAGTCTTCTTTATTCTTTTTTCTTTTCAATTCGGACTGATACAGTGGCTCTACATCCTTGATATAGCGTTGGGTATAATTGTCTTTGAATGCATTGAGTGCCTCCTGTATAGGGATACCGGCATATTGTTCTCCCAATGCAACCTTTTGTAAAGTACTGGAGATGGAAGCACTGATGCTGTCACTTTGCTCGGCTGGTTTTAGATAAGCATACTCGATACTCATCTTACAACCCGGTGACTGCGGGTCGCCCAGCAGGTGGACAGTAGTATCCGAACTTAGAATCTCTATGCTGGGGGTTGGCTTTTGCTTTTGTTCTATGCAACCGGCAAAAATAAAACTTCCCGTCATACAGCATATTACACTGTAAAGAAGATAAGGTTTGTTTGTCATAATCCTTTATAGTTTTAGCGGGGTACTTTTCTTTATTATTGTCTTTTACAAATATAGTGAAACTCGTTTGAATACAAATGAATTTATGAAGAATTATATAAAAAGATAATCTGTCAAGGCTGTATAATTTTATTTTATACCTGTAACCGTACTTTGTGGATTGATTAAATGCCTATGGTTTTATAAATTAATGAAAGAAATATTTAGAATTATTTTGATTTGTGGTTTTAGTTTGTTATATTTGTTAATAGCTGTAAGTTGTTTTGGTTTGAATCACAATTTACAGCTATTGTCGTATTTTAATACATATATCACTATGAAATTCAATAAGTAGCGGACAACAGTTTTTATCTTGGCGATTGCAATCGTTCTGTTTATACTAATGAGTATATTTAATAATACTTCGGTAAATTTTTACCGAAGTATTGTAAGAAAAGAGAAATGAAAAATAAATCCGAGAAGGGTTATGACATTTCAAGAAAGGGGAATTATTACGTTGATACTTCTTCCAGCGAGAGATAAATATAAATACTTCGCTACTTCTTGTGCTTAGTTTTTTTTACATTTGCAATGTAATTGCATAAAACGAATAGGTATGAGCAAGATCATAAAAGAAACCTGTCCCGTGACAGGCATGCATTGTGCTGCATGCGCCAATAACATAGAAAAGGTTGTAAAAGCACAGGAAGGGGTAAGCAGTGCGGCTGTCAATCTGGCTGCGGCACAGCTGACTGTAGAGTATGACAGCAACTTGATTTCGCGCGAGCAGATTCAGGCGAAAGTCCGTAAGATCGGTTTCGACTTAATTCTGGCTGAAGAACATCAGGAGGAAGAACAAGCAGCCGTTGCCGAACAGTATTATAAAGAATTGAAGAAGAGAGCTATCGTGGCATGGACTTTTGCCTTACCGGTAGCTGTTATCAGTATGTTTATGGGGATGCATGCAGTTGCCCGCTGGGTGATGCTTTTTCTTTCGCTTCCGGTACTGTGGTATTCGGGACGTCCGTTTTTTGTGAATGCCTGGAAAATGCTTCGGCAGCGTACCAGTAATATGGATACATTGGTAGCACTCAGTACTTCTATCGCATTTCTGTTTAGTTTGTTCAATACGTTTTTTGTATCTTTCTGGACAGCACGCGGACTGGAACCGCATGTGTATTACGAAGCTTCTACTATGATTATTGCCTTTGTGCTTACAGGTAAGCTGATGGAGGAAAAGGCCAAGGGAAAAACCTCATCGGCCATTCGTAAACTGATGGGCTTACAACCCGCTACTGCGCATATCATCCAGCAGGGTAAAGAGGTGGAGGTTGCTGTAGCTGCCATTTGTAAGGGAGATACCGTCCGGGTACGCCCTGGTGAACAGATTCCGGTAGATGGAACAGTGACTGATGGTGATTCCTACGTAGACGAAAGTATGATTAGCGGGGAGCCGGTGCCTGTATCCAAGTGTGCCTGCAGTAAGGTTCTGGCGGGAACGATCAATCAGAACGGCTCGTTTCTTTTTGTAGCCGAGCAAGTCGGTAAGCAGACAGTGCTGGCACGTATCATCCGTATGGTGCAGGAAGCTCAGGGATCGAAAGCACCTGTGCAGCGCATTGTTGACAAGGTAACAGCCGTATTTGTGCCGGTGGTGGTTTCGTTGTCGTTGCTTACTTTTGTCGTGTGGATGCTGGCTGGCGGAAGTGAGTCTTTTTCGTATGCACTGCTTTCAGCCGTATCGGTATTGGTAATTGCTTGTCCGTGTGCCCTTGGTCTGGCTACTCCGACTGCGCTGATGGTGGGACTGGGCAAGGCCGCTACCGAGCATATTCTTATAAAAGATGCCGTTGCTTTGGAACTGCTTAAAGATGTATCAGTAGTTGTACTCGATAAAACCGGAACCGTAACTGCAGGAAAGCCCGAAGTGGTGGGCTGGCATGAGCTGACAGGCTTTATGCCGGCAGATGCTTCTATTTTATGCAGTATGGAGCAACACTCTGAGCATCCGCTGGCAGGTGCCATCTTGCAATACCTTTCAGCTGCAACCTATCCGGTAGCTGTATCCGACTTTCAGAACCAGGTAGGCAAAGGGATTACCGCAGTATCACAAAATGGCAAGTTCTGGGCAGGCAGTCATCGTTTTCTGGAGGATTTTGGCGTATCGCTTTCGGCCGATGCACAGGCTCTGTGTTCTCAACTTCAGGACAGCGGAAACAGTCTGGTGTACTTTGGCAGAGATAATGAGTTGCTTTTGGTTGTGGAGATAGGCGACCCGATTAAACCGACTTCGGTTGAGGCTGTAAAACAACTCAAGGCTATGGGCAAACGTGTATATTTGGCTACGGGCGACAATCGTCAGTCTGCCGAACGGGTAGGACAGGCCATTGGTGCCGACTGTGTAGTGGCTGAGGCGCTGCCCGATGACAAGGAAAACGTAATCAAAGGTCTGCAGCAGCAAGGATACAAAGTCGCTATGATAGGCGATGGAATTAATGATTCGCAAGCATTGGCCCGTGCCGATGTAAGTATTGCCATGGGTAAAGGTACTGACATTGCCATGGATGTAGCCATGGTGACCCTGATGACCTCCGACTTGAGTCTGTTGCCACGTGCCATTAAGCTTTCCCGCATGACGGTACGTCTGATTCATCAGAACCTGTTTTGGGCCTTTATTTATAATATGGTAGGAATTCCGGTTGCTGCGGGAATCCTATACTCGTTCTATGGTATTCTGCTTAACCCGATGCTGGCCAGTGCAGCCATGGCATGCAGTTCAGTTAGTGTGGTGTTGAACAGCTTAAGTCTGAATTTTAAAAAGATTACCCAATGAAAGTAGAAAGATGGAACCTTATCCCGTATGCTGAGGCATGGGATAGACAAGAGAAACTGTTTTCGGAACTGGTAGCTTGTAAGCTGGAAGGTAAGCCGTATGAGAACTGGATAATAAGCTGTGAGCATCCGCATGTCTATACTTTGGGGCGGCATGGTAAAGCAGCCAATATGTTGCTGGATGAAGAGCAGTTGAAGCGGGTAGGAGCTGAGCTGTTCCGTATCGACAGAGGAGGAGACATTACCTATCATGGCCCTGGCCAGTTGGTTTGCTATCCTATCTTGAACCTTGAAGATTTCTGGCTGGGGCTGAAAGATTACATTTACTTGTTGGAAGAAGCAGTTATAAAACTCTGTGCCCGCTATGGTATTCTTGCCGGCAGAGTGAAAGGAGCAACAGGTGTATGGCTTGATACCGGAACGCCTTCCGAACGTAAGATATGTGCTATCGGGGTGCGTTGCAGTCATTATGTGACGATGCACGGACTGGCATTGAATGTCAATACCGATTTGCGTTATTTCAGCTATATCAATCCGTGTGGCTTTATTGATAAAGGAGTCACCTCAATTGCGAAAGAAATAGGGAAAAATGTGGATATACAAGTGGTCACAGAGCAGTTGGAAGAAGAAATATTACAATTATTGGCAAAAAAGTAGGGAATAAATTTGCAGATTAAGAAAAAAAACGTACCTTTGCACTCGTAATCAGGAAATGATACAAAAACAAAGGTTTGATTCGCTAGCTCAGCAGGTAGAGCACAACACTTTTAATGTTGGGGTCCTGGGTTCGAGCCCCAGGCGGATCACTAAAAAGGCTTCCAAAACGGAAGCCTTTTTTCG